>Ga0222422_100537_pt1 | contig 11921 bp, 8 predicted proteins | sample 3A1ome_FD_182469 | JGI IMG/M metagenome (GOLD analysis project Ga0222422, IMG submission 182469) | Enriched microbial communities from leaf-cutter ant dump, University of Wisconsin, Madison, United States - 3A110A (version 2) | ecosystem: Environmental > Terrestrial > Nest > Insects nest > Nest...
GAAGCGCTGCTCATGGCCGACACCGGCGTGAAGGCCACCACGCACCTGCTGGCCGACCTCAAGCGCCGCGTGAAGGAGGCCAAGGCCACCGAGCCCGCCGCCGTCAAGGGCCTGCTGGCCGATGCGCTGGCCGACCTGCTGCGCCCGCTGGAGAAGCCCCTGGTCATCGGCGAGCACACGCCCACCGTGATCATGGTGGCGGGCGTCAACGGCGCGGGCAAGACCACCTCCATCGGCAAGCTCACCCGGCACCTGGCCGGCGAAGGCGCGGCCGTGCTGCTGGCGGCGGCCGACACCTTCCGCGCGGCGGCGCGCGAGCAGCTCGGCGTCTGGGCCGACCGCAACACGGTGGAGATCGTGAGCCAGGAAGGCGGCGACCCCGCCGCCGTGAGCTTCGACGCGGTGACCGCCGGCAAGGCCCGCGGCAAGGACGTGGTGCTGGTGGACACCGCCGGGCGCCTGCCCACGCAGCTGCACCTGATGGAGGAGTTGCGCAAGATCCGCCGCGTGATCACCAAGGCCGACGCCACGGCCCCACATGAGGTGCTGCTGGTCATCGACGGCAACACCGGCCAGAACGCCTTGGCCCAGGTGCGCGCGTTCGACGACGCGCTGCAGCTCACGGGCCTGGTCGTGACCAAGCTCGACGGCACGGCCAAGGGCGGCGTGCTCGCCGCCATCGCGCAGGAGCGCCCGGTTCCGGTGTACTTCATCGGCGTGGGCGAGAAGCTCGAAGACCTGGAGACCTTCAACGCGCGCGAATTCGCCCAGGCGCTGCTGACCTAGGAAAGCTCTCCACGAATCACCGCGCCGCGTGCATCTGCGGACTCGGGCGGTCTGCCGCGTTGCAAATCCTCGCCATAGCTGCGGCTATGGCTGCGGTTTGCGCCTTGCATCCCATCCCGATCCGCAGCGCCCGCTTGGCCGCTCGATTCGTGGAGAGCTTCCCAGGGCGTATTTTTTGCGTTTACGAAACGCAGCAATTCCCCCATGATGGGTTCTCCCCCTGGAGCGAGCGGAGGCCCATGTTCATCGAGCTGGTCAAAGGTGTTGCCCTGCTGCTGGCGCTGTGCTTCCTGCACGGCTTCAACATCCGCCTGTGGCGCGATCGCCCGGTCGTAGGGCAGGTCTTCTCGGGGCTCATCTTCGGCACCGTCTGCGTGGTGGGCATGCTGGTGCCGGTGGTGCTGGCGCCGGGCGTGATCTTTGACGCGCGCTCGGTGGTGCTCAGCATGGCCGGCCTGTTCGGCGGCCCGCTGGTGGCCTGCATCGCGGCGTCCATGGCCGCCGCCGGCCGGCTGTACCTGGGCGGCGCGGGCGCCGTGGTCGGGCTGCTGGTGATCGTGCTGTGCACCGCGCTCGGACTGGTCTACCGCGAGGGCCGCGCGCGCGGGCGACTGGGGGTGGAGCCGGTCACGCTGGCCTTGTTCGGCCTGCTGGTGCACACGGCCGTGCTGGCCCTGTTCCAGCTGCTGCCCGCCGCCGTGGCGCAGCGCATCAACGAGACCCTGGCCCTGCCCTTCCTGCTGACCTTCACCCCCGCCACCATGGTGCTGGGGCTGCTGCTGCGCGACGTGGAGCAGCGCCTGTCCACCGAGCACGCCTTCACGGGCACGACGGCCCGGCTGCGCGCCATCAGCCAGGCCATTCCCGACGTGCTGCTGGTGCTCGACGCCGAGGGGCGCTACGTGGAGGTGCTCTCCGCCGACGAGGCCCCGCTGGCCGCGCACGCGCCGCAGCTCATCGGCAAGCGGCTGCACGACGTGCTGCCCGCGGCGCAGGCGGACCGCTTCATGGAGCTGATCCGCGACACCCTGCTGTCGAGCAGCACGCACAGCATCGAATACGAGATGCAGACGCTCGCGGGCCCCTGCCACTTCGAGGGGCGCGCCCAGCCGCTGGGCGTCGCCGTGAACGGCCGGCCGGCCGTGGTCTTCCTGGCGCGCGACATCACCCAGCGCCGGCGGGCCGAGGACGCGCTGCGCGAGTCGGAGCTGCGCTTTCGCTCGCTGCTGCGCAACATCCCGTCCATCTCGGTCCAGGGCTACCTGGCGGACGGCACCACCACCTACTGGAACCAGGCCTCCGAGCAGCTCTACGGCTACACCTCCGACGAGGCCCTGGGCCGCAACCTGCTGGAGCTCATCATCCCGCCGCCGATGCATGACGGCGTGCGCGCGGAAATGGCGCGCATGTTCGCCACCGGCGTGCCCATCCCGGCAGGCGAGCTGCAGCTGCAGCGCAAGGACGGCTCGCCGGTCCACGTGTTCTCCAGCCATGCCTTCATCCACGTGCCCGGGCAGCCGCCGGAGATGTTCTGCATCGACATCGACATCTCGGGCCGCAAGGCCGCCGAGGACGAGGCCCGCTACCTGGCGTTCTACGACGCCCTCACGCAGTTGCCCAACCGCCGCCTGCTGGTGGACCGCCTGCAGCAGGTGCTGGCCAGCGGCACGCGCGCGGGCCTGACCACCGCCGTGCTCTTCGTGGACCTGGACAACTTCAAGACCCTGAACGACACCCGGGGCCATGAGGTGGGCGACCTGCTGCTCAAGGCGGTGGCCCAGCGCCTGCGCGGCTGCGTGCGCGGGCAGGACACCGTGGCACGGCTGGGGGGCGACGAGTTCGTGGTGGTGCTGCAGGGCCTGAGCGGCAATGCCGGCGAGGCCGCCACGCAGGCGCGCACGCTGGGCGAGCTGATCATGGCCCAGTTGCGCCAGCCCTCCGAGCTGGACGGGCACGAGCACCATTTCTCGGCCAGCATCGGCGTGGCGCTGGTGCGCGACCACCGCGATTCGGTGGACGAAGTGCTCAAGCAGGCCGACATGGCCATGTACCGCGCCAAGGACGCGGGGCGCAACACCCTGCGCTTCTTCGACCCCGACATGCAGCAGGCCGTGAACCGGCGCGCGCAGCTGGAGACGGAGCTGCACAGCGGCCTGCGGCAGGCGCAGTTCCACCTGCTGTACCAGCCGCAGGTGGACAGCCAGGGCCGCATCACCGGCGCCGAGGCCCTGGTGCGCTGGCAGCACCCCGCGCGCGGCCTGGTGTCGCCGGCGGAATTCATCCCGCTGGCGGAGGAGTCGGGTCTGATCCTGCCGCTGGGGCACTGGGTGATGGAGACTGCCCTGCGCCAGCAGGCCCGCTGGCGGCAGGACCCGGCCCTGGCCCGGCTGGCGCTGGCCATCAACGTGAGCGCGCGCCAGTTCCTGCAGGACGACTTCGTGGCGCAGGTGCTGGAGCTCTTGCACCGCACGGGCGCCCATCCGGCGCAGATCAAGCTGGAGCTGACCGAGAGCCTGCTGCTGCGCAACGTGGAGAGCGCGATCACCACCATGCACGCCCTGCGCTCCCACGGCCTGGGGCTGTCGCTGGACGACTTCGGCACCGGCTACTCATCGCTGTCCTACCTCAAGCGCCTGCCGCTGGACCAGATCAAGATCGACCAGGCCTTCGTGCGCGACGCGCTGCACACCCCGAGCGACGCCGCCATCACCCGCGCCATCATCACGCTGGCGGACAGCCTGGGCCTGGACGTGGTGGCCGAGGGCGTGGAGACGGAGGACCACCACCGGTTCCTGCTGGCGCACGGCTGCCGGGCGTTCCAGGGCTACCTGTTCGGGCGGCCGCTGGCGCTGGAGGATTTCGAGTGCATAGCGCGGGGGTAGCGGCCCTCCCTCAAGTTGCGCAGCCGATCTGCCGATAACCAGGGCTTGCCCTGGCCTTGGAGGCGCACCATGAAGATCGAATCCTCCGCCCTGCAGATGCAGGCCCAGCACAGCGCCACCCGGCTGCATGTGCAATCGAGCAGCCTGGAGATGTGGGTGGGCCGCCGGCCCGCCCCCGCGCCCTCCGCCGACGTGCGCATTTCCGAAGCGGCCCGCCAGGCACGCACCGCCGAGCCCGCGCAGGTGGCCGCCAAGCCCCCTGGCGACGAAGGCCTGACGCCCCAGATGGCGATGATCCGCGACCTGATCGAGCGCATCACCGGCCGGGCGGTGCGCATCTACACCGGGCCGCAGGCGGACGCCAGTGCCGCCAGCACGCCGCCCGGCAGCCAGCGCGCGGGCTTCGGGCTCGTCTACGAAGAACACGAACTGCTGGAAGAGACCGAGCACACCCAGTTCGCCGCGCAGGGCAGCATCCGCACGGCCGACGGCCGGGAGATACGGTTCGAGCTGCAGCTCGACATGCAGCGCAGCTACCGCGAGGAATCGTCCCTCAGCCTGCGGCTGGGCGATGCCGCCATGGTGGACCCGCTGGTCATCAACTTCGACGGCACGGCGGCGCAGCTGCAGAGCCTGCGCTTCGCCTTCGACCTCGACGGCGACGGCCGCACCGAGGACGTGCCCCTGCTGGCCGGCAACCGCGGCTACCTGGCGCTGGACACCAACGGCAACCAGCGCATCGACAGCGGGCTAGAACTCTTCGGCCCCCGCAAGGGCCAGGGCTTCGCAGAGCTGGCCGCGCATGACAGCGACGGCAACGGCTGGATCGACGAGGCCGACCCGGTGTTCGGCCAGCTGCGCGTATGGACGCCCGAGGCGGACGGCCCCGGCAGCCTGCGCACCCTGGGCGAACTGGGCGTGGGCGCCATCCAGCTCGCATCTACGGCCACGCCGTTCGCCCTGCGCACCGCCGGCAACGCCAGCCTGGGCGCGGTGCGGTCCACGGGCATCTATCTGCGCGAGGACGGCGGCGCGGGCACGGTGCAGCAGATCGACCTGAGCGTCTAGACGGTTACCCTAGAAACGGTAGTTGAACGCGCTCGCCAGTGCCGTGATCGGCGTGCCAGGCAAGGCGCGACGACGCTGCGGGCTACTGCCCGCAAGGAGGAGCAACGCGGCATGGCGCGGCGAGCGCGGTGCTGGCGAGTGCGTAGCGCTGTCACCCAATAGGTGAAGGTCAACGAAGCAGCTAACGTCAATATCCATGCGGCTTGCCAGAAGGTTGCAAGCGGTCAACTGCCGTTTCTAGGGTTACTACTTCCGCATCGACCCAGCCGCCGTACTCGGCGGACGCCTGCACGGGCTGCGCCACCAACTGGGGCAGCGTGTAGGGGTGCTGCGCCCGCAGCAGGGCCAGCAGCGCGGGCACGGCGCGCGGCACGGTCTTGCAGGCCAGGCGCAGTTCGCGGTCCTCCTGCAGCGCGCCCTGCCAGCGGAAGTGCGCGGTGATCGGCTCCACCTGCACGCAGGCCGCCAGCCGCGCCTGCAGCACCGACTGCGCGAGGCGCCGGGCCTCGGCCTCGGTGGCCACCGTGGTCGTAACCTGGATGATTTCGCGCAGGGCAGTCGTCGGCTCGGTCATGGCGTGTCTCCCGAAAGCACTGGGGTGGGGCGTGTCATCAATCAATACCCCCACGCGAAAGCCAGCCAGGCCGCGCAGTGCTAGGCGCCCTGAGTGCCGTGTAGCACCGCTACATAAGCGAAGGGCAACGACGCAATGCGCGGCCTGGCTGACTTTCCCTTCGGGCTGGCCCCGCAATGCGGCGTCTGCTTTGTCGGCCGGCTTGTCCATGGATGACCATGGACTGCGCCGCCCTTCGCGCATCCATCCACATTGCGGGGCCAGCGCGTGGGGGTATTGATTGATGACACGCCCCAGGCAGTCTGCCATGGCGCCCCGCGCAGCGCCAGCGGGGAAAGCCGCTAGAGTATCGACCTCGCGCAAACTCACCGCCGGGCCCCGCCCGGACCGCTTTCCCCTCGCCTCCCCCTGACCCATGTCCAACCTCGTCGTCCACGGCGGCACGCCCCTGCGGGGCCGCATCCACCCTTCCGCCAACAAGAACGCCGTGCTGCCGGTGCTGTGCGCCACGCTGCTGACCAACGAGCCGCTGCGCCTGCTGCGCGTGCCCGACATCACCGATGTGCGCAAGATCCTGGACATCTTCCGCACCCTGGGCAGCGACGTGCGCATGGACCACGCCACCGGCACGCTGGAGCTGCACCACCACGCCACCGTGTTCGACGCCGCCCAGCACCGCCTGCCCGAGGAGATGCGCTCGTCCATCATGCTGGTGCCGCCGCTGCTGGCGCGCTTCGGCGTGGCGCGGCTGGAGGACAACGTGAAGGGCTGCACCCTGGGCGTGCGCGAGATCGACCCGCACGTGGAGGTGTTCCGCCGCTTCGGCGGCACGGTGGAACGGGCCGAGGGCTCGCTGCTGGTGCGCAACGGCCACGGCAGCGGCCGGCTGCAGGCCACGCAGCACTGGCTGGACTATGCCTCCGTCACCACCACCGAGAACTTCGTGCTCTGCGCCGCCACGGCCGAGGGCACCTCGGTGCTGACCAACGCCGCCTCCGAGCCGCACGTGCAGGAGTTCTGCCGCTTCATGGCGCTGATCGGCGTGCGCATCGAGGGCGTGGGCACCTCGCGCCTCACGGTGCACGGGGGCACGCAATTGCGCGGCGGCGAGTTCCGCTTCGACGAGGACTTCCACGAGATCACGACCTTCCTGGCCCTGGGCGCCATCACGGGCGGCGACGTGGTCGTGCGCAACAGCGCGCCCGAGAACTTCCCGCTCATCGACCGCACCTTCGCCAAGTTCGGCGTCACCGTCACGCACGAGGATGGCTGGTCGCGCGCCACGTGCGAGGGGCCGCTCAAGGTGCAGACGCCGTTCACGAGCAATGTGCTCACCAAGGTGGAGGCCGCGCCGTGGCCGTACTTCCCGGTGGACCTGCTGCCCATCTTCATCGCCCTGGGCGTGCGCGCGCAGGGCAACGCGCTGTTCTGGAACAAGGTGTACGACGGCGCCCTGGGCTGGGCGGGCGAGCTGTCGAAGTTCGGCGCGCACGTGTTCCAGTCCGACCCACACCGGCTCGTGACCTTCGGCGGCAGCCCGCTCACGCCCGCCGTGGTGGAAAGCCCCTACATCATCCGCGTGGCCATCGCGCTCTTCATGGTGGCGGCCAGCACGCCCGGGCGCTCGGAGATCCGCAACGCCACGCCCATCCGCCGCGCGCACCCACGCTTCGTGGAAAACCTGCGCAGCCTTGGCGTGCAGGTGGAGTGGACCAGCGAGGAGTAGCCCGCAGCCCATGGCACCGCCAGCGAAAGCACTCTGGCCTGCCGCCCCGCCTTCGCCTATGCTTGCCGGCAGGCACAACCCCACCCTCACACCATGACCGCCACCGAAAAAAGCGCCACCTACAGCACCGAAGACCTGCTCATCAGCCTGTGCAACTCCGTCACGCGCGTGCTGGGCGTGGCCACGCACAGCCAGCTCCACTACTCGGGCATGGTCCAGCGCATCAGCAAGACCTGCCTCAAGCCCGACATCGGCTGCTTCGTGCTGTTCGACGGGGGCTTGTCGGGGCTGGTGATCCTCAACTTCTCGGCCCAGTCGGCCATGGAGCTGTACGAGCGCTACCTGCTCAACATGGGCATGTCGCGCGAGGACCTGGCCACGGCCTACACCTCCGACGAAGTGGCCAACGTGATGGGCGAACTGATGAACCAGGTGGTGGGCGACTTCACCGGCAAGGTGCGCCGCGAGCTGCAGACCCACATCACGCAGAACCAGCCCAAGATGCTGGTGCTGAACAAGCAGGTGCAGCTCAGCGTGGACGCCAACCTCGACAAGCCCGAGGCCCGGCGCGTGACCTTCTACACCAGCAACAACAACATCTTCTACCTGGAACTGGCCATCGACCGCACCGAGTTCATCAAGCTCTACGACTTCGAGGCCCAGGAGGCGCCGGACCCCGACGCGCTCATGGCCGAATCCCAGGCCGCGCCGCCCGTGCCCGCACCGCCGCCGCCCGGCGGGCAGGACGACACGGATGCGCTGCTCAAGTCGCTGGGGATGTAGCGTTCTTCAAAAAAGATAGCTTTCGGCGCTTGCTGGATAAGCGCTGGAGCCGTTTTTTACCCATATTCCGCTGGGACTGCACCGGCGGCTTTTCTTTTACCCGCCATCCTACACCGCCCCGTCTCCACGGCTGACGGCGGTGGCCCCGTGCCTGCCTAGAGTGTTGCCAAGGACAGCACGAAAGGAGCCCCCCATGCCCCAAGCCCAATGGAGCGCCAAGCGCGAGCGGCAGTACGAGCACATCAAGGACAGCCTGAAAAAACGCGGGAAGAGCACGGGCACGGCCGAGGAAATCGCCGCGCGCACCGTGAACAAGGAGCGCGCCCAGCATGGCGAGAGCAAGACCGCCAACCCCAAGACGCTGCACGACACGCCCGCGCCCGTGCGCGGCGGCCACCGCTCGCACCAGGGCCCGCAGGGCCGCACGCGCGAGCAGCTGTATGAAGATGCCAAGCGCAAGGGCATTGCCGGGCGCTCGAAGATGAACAAGGCGGAGCTGGAACGCGCCGTGGGGCGCTGATTACTGCCTACCCCTCGAACTGTGGATGCAGTTGCCGCATGCGGCCCAGCGCCATCGCGGCGGCGGCCGTGCGCGTTTCCACGCCCAGCTTGGCGTGGATGCGCTCCAGGTGCTTCTTCACCGTGGCCGGGCTCGCGCCCAGGATGTCGGCGATGTCGCGGTTGATCTTGCCCTTGACCACCCAGTACAGCACCTCGGCCTCGCGCGCGGTGAGCTTGAAGGACAGGCTCATGGATTCGATGATCTTCGCGTCGGACACCTCGCGCATCACGATCAGCCAGTCGCCTCCGCCCTCGCTGTCGCCCGCCTGCTGATGCAGGCGCAGCGTGAGGCGGCGTGCGCCGTGTTCGATGGCGAAGCGGGGCGGGTCGGTTTCCGATGGCGTGGCGCCGTTCAGTACGTGGCGGCGCAGCCAGGCCAGCACGGCTTCGGGGGCCCAGGGCGCGGCCTCGCCGAAGTAGGCGTGCAGCAGCTCGCGGGCCAATGGCGTCTGCCAGGTGATGCGGCCGTCGCGGGCGCGCACGGTGATGCTGGCGTAGCCGAAGGCGTCGAGCGCATTGCGGGCCTCGCTGGCCTGGCTGGCGTCCTGCCGCGCCCTGCGCGCCGCGCCCAGGTGCACGCCCATACGGGCCATGACCTCGCGGGGCTTGATGGGCTTGGTCACGTAGTCGATGCCGCCCGCTTCCAGTGCGGCCACGAGGTGTTCCGTCTCGGTCAGGCCGGTCATGAAGATGATGGGGATGTGCGCGGTGGCGGGCGCGGCCTTGAGGCGCCGGGCCACCTCGAAGCCGTCCATGCCGGGCATCATGGCGTCGAGCAAAACAATGTCGGGCAGGGCCTGCGCGGCGCGCTGCAAGGCCGCCTCGCCATGGGTGGCGACGAGCACGGTGTAGCCGGATTCGTCCAGCGCGTCGTGCAGCACCGCCAGGTTGTCGGGCACGTCGTCCACGATGAGCACCACGTCGCTGTCGGCGCGGTCGAGGATGGTGGGGGTCATGCGGCGTTCTCCTCCAGCAGGCGGGCCATGGCATCGAACTGGAATTCGCGCGCCATCTGCCGCATGGCGCGCACGAAGTCGGCGTGTGCGGGGTGGGTGTGTTCGATGCCGTCCAGTGCGGTGAGGATGCCCCGGTAGTAGCCCAATGACACGGCCTGGCGCAACGGGGCCAGGGCCGAGTCTTCAGGGACGGTCATCGAGATTGCGGCGGGCGGCGGCACAGGCTCCGCGTCATGCAGCCATTGCAGGTTCAAGCGGCGCTCCAGCCAGTCCAGCAATTCCGTGTGGCGCACGGGCTTGACGAAGAAGTCCTCGGGGCGGATGCCCACGTCGTTGTCCAGCGCCTTGTCGAAGGCGTTGGCCGAGACGATGGCGCGTTGCACGTCCGGCAGGTTCATGCGCCGCAGCGTTTCCCAGCCGTCGATGCCCGGCATGGCAAGGTCCATGAAGACCGCGTGGGGCCGGTAGCCCGCCGCCAGCAAGTCCAGCGCATCGTGCCCGCTGGCGGCTTGCCGCAGCTCGAAGCCCAGCGGCTCCAGCAGGTGCACCAGCAGTTCGCGGTCGGGCTCCTCGTTGTCCACCACCAGGATGCGGCGGCGCTCGCCCGCATAACCCCGGCGCGGGCGCTGAGCGGCGGGGGTTTTGGGCGGAACGTCCGCATGCACTTCGGGCAGGAAGAGCTTGACGTGGAAGGCCGCGCCCGCGCCGGGCTGGCTGGTGACGGTCAGCTCGCCGCCCATGAGCGCCGTGAGCATCTTGGCGATGGTCAGGCCCAGGCCCGCGCCAGGGGCGGCGGCCGTGGTGCCGCCGCGTGCGAAGGGCTCGAAGATGCGGTCGATTTCATCGGGCGTCAGGCCCGGCCCCGTGTCTTCCACGTCGATGCGCGCCATCTCCCGCGCATAGCGCACGCGCAGCGTGACGGTGCCCTGCGCGGTGAACTTGACGGCATTGCCCAGCAGGTTGATGAGGATCTGGCGCAAGCGCTTGTCGTCGGCGCGCACGACCTCGGGGATGGTGCCCTGCACGTCGAACTGGAAGGCTAGGCCCTTGGCCGCCGCTTGCAGTTCAAACAGCGCGGCGATTTCGTGCAACCCATCGGCAAAGCGCATGGGGGCCACGTCCAGCGCGAGCTTGCCGGATTCGATGCGGGCGATGTCCAGCGTGCCTTCGATGAGCGAGAGCAGATGCTCGCCCCCGCGCCGTATCACATGCACCGCCTGCTTGCGGTGCGGCGGCACGCCCGCGTCCTCGCCCATCAACTGCGCATAGCCCAGAATGGAGTTGAGCGGCGTGCGGATCTCGTGGCTGATGGCGCTGATGTAGCGGCTCTTGGCCTGGTTGGCCGCCTCGGCGGCCTGCTGCGCCTGCTCGGCCACGCGGCGCGCCGTTTGCAGCGCCGCGTCGGTCTGGCGGTGCAGCGCGATCTCGCGCACCAGCAGGCCCGTCTGGCGGTTGGATTCCTCCTGCGCCACCTGCCGCGTCTTGTGCGCCAGCACCAGCCACCACGCGACGATGCCGGAGATGACCAGCAGCGCCAGGTACGCCTTCAGCAAGCCCGAGCGCAGCGCCGCGTGCGCGACCTCGTGCAATTCGCCCGTGCCCAACTCCTGGTGATACAGCAGCCCCATCACGGCGGCGAGCAGCGGCGCGATGACCAGCATGAGCAGCAAGAAGTGCGACAGCCCCGTGTCCAGATAGCGCCACACCGCGCGCGGCAGCACCCAGCGCAAGGCCGCAGACCACTGCACGGCCATGCTCGCATCGGGCTTGCACAGGTCGCCGCAGCGCGCGTCCAGCGTGCAGCACAGCGAGCAGATCGCGCCCCGGTACGCGGGGCACTGAGCCATGTCGGGCGCTTCGTACTCGCGCTCGCAGATCACGCAGCGTTGCATGCCATGCGCGGGCGCTGCGGGCCGGGCGATGTAGTAGCGCCCCTTGGTAGCCCACGCGATCAGCGGCGCGGCGATGAAGGCCACGGCCATGGCGATCACCGCCGAAAACGCCTGCGCCAGCGGCCCGAACAGTCCCAGGTGCGCGCTGATGGACACGACAGAAGCCAGCGCCATCGCCCCCACGCCCACGGGGTTGATGTCATACAAATGCGCCCGCTTGAACTCGATGCCCTTGGGCGACAGGCCCAGCGGCTTGTTCACCACCAGGTCGGCCACCACCGCCATGATCCAGGCGATGGCGATGTTGGAGTACAGCCCCAGCACCTCGCCCATGGCGCGGAACACGTTCATCTCCATCAGCATGAAGGCGATCAGCGTGTTGAACACCACCCACACCACACGCCCCGGGTGGCTGTGCGTGAGGCGCGAGAAGAAGTTGCTCCACGCCAGCGACCCCGCGTAGGCGTTGGTCACGTTGATCTTCATCTGCGACACCACCACGAACAGCGCCGTGGCCGCCACCGCCCAGCCGTAGCGCGGGAACACGTATTCATATGCCGCGAGGTACATCTGGTTGGGGTCCACCGCCCGCTCCACCGGCACCATGTGGGTGATGGCCAGGTACGCCAGCAGCGCGCCGCCCAGCATCTTGACCACGCCCAGCACAACCCAGCCCGGCCCGCCCGCCAGCAC
>Ga0222422_100538_pt1 | contig 11907 bp, 9 predicted proteins | sample 3A1ome_FD_182469 | JGI IMG/M metagenome (GOLD analysis project Ga0222422, IMG submission 182469) | Enriched microbial communities from leaf-cutter ant dump, University of Wisconsin, Madison, United States - 3A110A (version 2) | ecosystem: Environmental > Terrestrial > Nest > Insects nest > Nest...
TGGAAAAACGGCCCGGAATTCCGGGCCGTTTGGACGAGGTGAGCAGACTTCGTGTGCTGCTCAGAAACATCTTTTCCAGTTTTCGACGGCTTCCGTGAGCGTAACCCAGGCTTCATATTGCGATCTTGTAAGTAAGCTCATGACTCCGACCCGTTGGTATTTATCGAAGTAATAATAGTCCGTATTTCGTCTGTAACCGTTGTAGCTATCATACGCAGTCGCACCTATCCACCAAACAAAGGTAAAGGTGAGGTCTGGGCTCTTTGAAGCCCTCTAGCTATCATTCATCTGACAAAGAGTGCTGGAGGGTGCGATGCAAGGACAACCACATCTTATTGAACTGGGTAGAATCCAGTGGGGCAGCCACTATCGCCAGTTTTCGGTCAAGGCCAATAGCGATGGGTACCTGATGGTCGGTAGCCAAGCTCACGGCCCAATGAGCCGAAACCAGAATCAAATGAACAAGCAATTCCCGGACTTGAAAGCGGTCGAAGCCTATTGCTTTGAGCAAGTCCACGCGGACATTCCGTCATTTATTCTCGAAATAGTCGATGAACGCGGAGAGCGGGAAACAGTGCAGTTCGGTATTGTATGGGAGGGCTAAACACCGTCAGCCGACGGTGCTGACGCATACCCCGGAGCTATCGGCGCTGGCCAATCCAGTCCGCCGATAGCGGACCTCCGGACTTGGCGGCCGACGGCCCGCTTCAGCAGGTCCTTTAGCTGGTCTACGAAGTTCCTGTAAACAAGCTCCATCGTTTTCGGTCCGTCGCGCTCGTACTGCTTGAAAATGACCTCGCGCTGGTTGCGCCGAAAGATGATCTCGTCGACGTAGCGTTGAAGGTGGACCTCGCTGATGTAGTGGAAAACGCCCAGCTGCGCGCGCTTCAGCAAGGCGGCGAGGCCTTCGACGGTGTTCGAATGGACATCGCCGTCGACGAACTCGTCCTTGCTGTGCGTGACGGTTTCGTGTCTTGCGAACGCTTTGGCGGCCTTGGAGATCGTGCGGTCGTTGTCGGACATGATCCTGGCGTCCTTCGAGACGAAACGATCGAGGAAGCGGGCGACGGCTCCCTTATCTCCCCTGGGAAGCACCGCGGCAGCCACGCGGCCGTCGCGGCTCGCGGCCACGGCCACTTCGGGGCGCTTGGTCCCTTTTCCGGGCGGGTGGTAGACGTGGCGGTGGAACTTCGTCTTCTTCTTCCGCGGCGGAGCGCCCATGTAGGTCGTGTCGACCTCGACGATCCGCCCGAGAAGCGGGTTCCGGCCGTCGCGGTCATCGGTCATTTCCCGGATGGCGTGCGCCATCTTCCAGGCGGTCGACTGCTTCACCCCGAGCTGTTTCCCCAGGATTACCGAGGATACGCCCTTCGAAGAGAAGAGAATCAGGTAAAACGCTCTCAGCCAGACCTTCAGCGGGAGTTTCGTGGCGTGCATCGGGGTCTTCGTCGTAACGGTGAACTGTCCCGCACAGAAGCTGCACTCGTACAGGCCCGGGCGGGTCTTCCGGCCCTTGTCGCGGAAACGCCAGACCTCGGCGGATCCGCAATGCGGGCAATGTGGGCCGTGAGGCCACACCAGCTGCTCGAACAGCGCCCTCACCGATTCCTCGGTCGGAAACTTCCAATCTACCCACTCGAGGCTGTTGATCCTCGGCCTACGCTTCTCGGTCATGCCTGCCCCCGCAGACGAAAGCCGGCATGTGGGCGAATGCGGGATTCAAATCAAGCGAAGAGGGGATTCGACCTAAATCCTTGGTTAATTTAGGCGATCAGGCAGGGCACCTTTGTTTGGTGGATAGGTGCGTACGCAGTCAATAATGTCCCAATTCCCATTGTTGCTCTCCTAAAATGTTAACATGCGTTATCTAGTTGTATGGAAGGATTGCTTGATAGACCCTCTCCACTGATTTCATCGTAACATGCCGAAAACGGAGAATCGGAGATCAGCACAAAAAAATACTCCCGGAAACGAGGCCCGGGAGTATACTCTGTTAGAGGGTGAGCAGCTTTCGTCTGGTGAACGAGCAGCCAATCTCGCTCAGCGTCCTTCGTAAACCTTTGAAATCATTGAACCGAAAAATCGTCCGCGTCACCGCTGCTCAGAGATTCCGCGCTCAAAGGCTGCTCACTTTCGTTTGCTGTCTGGGGTTGTATTCACTGGCGTCCAGGTATTGTTCGGCTTAGACGTGGGTGGGAGAGGTTTGTTGTCAGGCACAGTAGCGTAGTTTGGGATCTTTCCTCCCTTTGGTCCAGTTTCCTGAAATATGCCGCCGCCTTTGCCTGTGTTGGTGCCGGGTTTTTTGCCAGTCATTGCGAAACTCCGTTTCTAAATCATCGAGGATTCGAACGATGAACTTGCAGTTTGCAACATTCAACATGCTGCGTCGCTGTGCAAAATTGAGAACGGCCCGGGTTTCCGGGTCCGTTCTGTTAAGGTGAGCAGACTTCGTATGCTCAATGAGCAGTCTACCTTGACGCTGAGCGAGATTTAGTGACGCGTCAGGAGGGCAAAAAACTCAATAAAATCAACTACATCCTGTGGTTGTGCCGCATGCAATGCACAACTCACAGGACCCATTGCGCTTGAGCTCGAAGCTGCCGCAGTTGGAGCACGAGTTGCCCGTGAAGCCCTTCATCTTGGCCAGTGATGCGTGGTCCGGCTTGGCCTTTTCAACGACCTTGACCGCCGATCCCTGCTGCTCGAACAGGACGTCGGTGGCCGATGCCGCGGCCTTCGCTTCGACCGGCTTGGACGAATCCTTGCCGCCCTGGATCACCGCCATGCGCGAGATGCGAGGAAGGCGGCCGCGGGAGAACCCCGTGGAGGCGACGCTCTGGACCACGCTGTCGACGCCGTCGTCGGAACCGCCTTCCGCCGCGCCGTTGCCGACGGTGTCCGGAAGGACGTCCTGCGGAACGACGTGGGCGAGGTCGTTTCGGCCGAGGTAGGAGATCGCCAGCTCGCGGAAGATGTAGTCGATCACTGAGGTGGCGTTCTTGATGGCGTCGTTGCCGATGACGATGCCGTTCGGCTCGAAGCGCACGAAGGTGAACGCGTCGACGAACTCGTCAAGCGGCACGCCGTGCTGCAGGCCGAGGGACACCGCCATGGCGAAGTTGTTCATCAGCGACCGGAAGGCGGCGCCTTCCTTGTGCATGTCGATGAAGATCTCGCCGAGGCGGCCGTCGTCGTACTCGCCGGTGTGCAGGTAGACCTTGTGGCCGCCGACGGAGGCCTTCTGGACGTAGCCCTTGCGGCGGTTCGGCAGCTTCGAGCGGCCCGGGTGGCGTTCGATCACCTTCTCGACGATGCGCTCCACCGTCTTCTCGATGATCTGGACCTGGGTCTTCGGAGCCTCGTCGGCCTCCTCCTCGCCGTCCTCGATCAGGGCGGCGTTGAGCGGCTGCGACAGCTTTGAGCCGTCGCGGTAGAGAGCGTTGGCCTTCAGGGCCAGCTTCCAGGACAGCATGTAGGCTGCCTTGATGTCCTCGACCGTCGCGTCGCGCGGCATGTTGATGGTCTTGGAGATCGCGCCGGAGATGAACGGCTGGGCGGCCGCCATCATGCGGATGTGGCTCTCCGCTGAAAGGAAGCGCGTGCCGAGCGAGCCGCACAGGTTGGCGCAGTCGAACACCGGCAGATGTTCTGCCTTGAGGAAGGGCGCGCCCTCGACCGTCATCGCGCCGCAGGCGTGGATGTTGGCGGCTGCGACTTCCTGCTTGGTGAAGCCAAGCCAAGAAAGCAGGTCGAACGCCGGGTTTTCCAGTTCCGCCGCCGGAACGCCGAGCTTGTCCGTCAGGAACTCGTCGCCGAAGGTCCAGCGGTTGAACACGAACTTGACGTCGAAGGCCGACTTGAGGGCCGCCTTCAGCTTGTCGAGGGCCTCGTCGTCGAAGCCCTTGGCGCGCAGCGTCGTCGGGTTGATGGCCGGGGCCTGGTCGAGGTTGCCGTGGCCGATGGCGTAGGCCTCGATCTCGGCGATCTGGCTTTCCGAGTAGCCGAGCGTGCGCAGCGCGCCCGGAACGCCCTGGTTGATGATCTTGAAGTAGCCGCCGCCGGCCAGCTTCTTGAACTTCACCAGCGCGAAGTCGGGTTCGATGCCGGTGGTGTCGCAGTCCATGACGAGGCCGATCGTACCGGTCGGCGCGATGACGGAGACCTGGGCGTTGCGGTAGCCGTGCTTCTCGCCGAGCTCGATCGCCTCGTCCCAGACGATGCGGGCGGCGATGGACAGGCTCTCGTCCGGCAGGTCGTCGGCCTTGAAGCCGACCGGAAGGACCGAGAGACCTTCATAGGAGCCGTAGTCGGCATGGCCGTCGGCGCCGACGCCGTAGGCGGCGCGTCTATGGTTGCGCATGACGCGCAGCATGTGCTCGCGGTTCTTGGCGTAGCCCGGGAACGCGCCCATCTCCGCGGCGATCTCGGCCGAGGTCTTGTAGGCGAGGCCGGTCATCAGCGAGGAGATGGCGGCCGAGTAGGCGCGGCCCTCGTCGCTGTCGTAGGCGATGCCGAGCGACATCAGCAGGCCGCCGATGTTGGCGAAGCCGAGGCCGAGGGTACGGAACTCGTAGCTGCGCTCGGCGATGGCCTGGGACGGGAACTGCGCCATGGCGACCGAAATCTCGAGGACGATGGTCCACAGCTTGACGGCGTGCATGTAGCCGTCGACGTCGAAGCTGCCGTCGGCGTTGCGGAACTTGATCAGGTTCACTGAAGCCAGGTTGCAGGCGGTGTCGTCGAGGAACATGTACTCCGAGCACGGATTCGATCCGTTGATCGGTCCCGAGTCCGGGCAGGTGTGCCACTCGTTGATCGTGGTGTCGAACTGGAGGCCCGGATCGGCGGAAGCCCAGGCGGCGTAGCCGATCTTGTCCCACAGGTAGGCGGCGTCGAGCGTGCGGGCGATGCCGCCGTCGGTCCTGCGGATCAGGTTCCATTCGGAACCGTTCTCGACGGCCTTCAGGAAGTCGTCCGAGACGCGCACGGAGTTGTTGGAGTTCTGGCCGGCGACGGTGCCGTAGGCTTCCGAATCCCAGTCGGTGTCGTAGGTCCGGAACTCTATGGCGGTGAAGCCCTGCTTGGCCAGCTGAAGCACGCGCTGGATGTAAGTGTCGGGGATCATCGCGCGGCGAGCGTCCTTGACCGCGGCCTTCAGGGCCTCGTTCGTGGACGGGGAGAAGCGGCCCTCGCCTTCGCCGTCCGCCACCGCCTGCATGACGGCGGTCAGCCTGCGGGAGGTGAGCTTGGAGCCGGCGACGAGGGAAGCGACCTTCTCCTCCTCGACGACCTTCCAGTCGATGAACTTCTCGATGTCCGGATGGTCGATGTTGACGATGACCATCTTGGCGGCGCGGCGCGTGGTGCCGCCCGACTTGATCGAGCCAGCCGCGGCGTCGCCGATCTTGAGGAACGACAGCATGCCGGAGGACTTGCCGCCGCCCGAGAGCTTCTCGCCCTCGCCGCGCAGGTTGGAGAAGTTGGAGCCGGTGCCGGAGCCGTACTTGAACAGGCGGGCCTCGCGCACCCACAGGTCCATGATGCCGCCTTCGTTGACCAGGTCGTCGCTGACGGACTGGATGAAGCAGGCATGCGGCTGCGGATGTTCGTAGGCCGACTTGGAGACGGTCAGCTCGTTCGTGAAGGGGTCGACGTAGAGATGGCCCTGTGCGGGTCCGTCGATGCCGTAGGCCCAGTGGAGGCCAGTGTTGAACCATTGCGGCGAGTTCGGGGCGGCCATCTGGGCGGCCAGCATGTGGCACATCTCGTCATAGTAGGCGAGAGCGTCCTCCTCGGAGGAGAAGTAGCCGACCTTCCAGCCCCAGTAGGTCCAGGTGCCGGCAAGGCGATGGTAGACCTGCTTTGCGTCGCCTTCGCCGACGTAGCGTTCGGACTCGGGCAGGGAGGAAAGGGCCTCGACGTCGGCCTCGGAACGCTGCAGCCATTCCGGCACGCCTTCCTCGGCGACGCGGCGAAGGCGTGCGGGCACGCCCTTCTGGCGGAAGTATTTCTGCGCCAGCACGTCGGCGGCGACCTGGCTGTAGGATTCCGGCACCTGGATGCCGGCCTGCCTGAACACGACCTTGCCGTCGGGGTTCTTGATCTCGCTCAACGCGGAGCGGAACGGAACGTTGGCGTAGGGGCCTTCCCCGGCGGTGGTGAAACGTCGTGCGATGTGCATGTCTGTCCTCTTGATTCTCGGCGTGTTCGAAACTGATCGGATGGCCCTGACTTGTCGGGCGAAAGGCTAGGGTGGGCCCTATCTTGCTAAAGGACAAATCCTTGAGCGCAGAAAATCGCCCTCATTTTGTCGAAGGGAATTCTTCCTTTTGAGGCAGTCGTTTGACCGGATAGCCTCAAGTCGATTCCTGGGAATTCGGGTGGCCAATCCAGTTTACGGCACGCCGAACCTCCTTTGGCATTCCACATATGGTGGGCCAAAAAAAATTTTTAGCTACATGTAGAATAAAATCCTGATATTCCGGTTGACGTCTGCCGCCGAGCGGCGCATGGCGTCTCCGTACGTTAGAACGGGATGAGATCATCCTCGTTCTCTTCCGTCATGGGCCGGGCGGGAGGCTTCTGCTGGCTTTGGCTGCCGTTGCCCTTGGGAAGGCGGCCGAGGCCTCCGGAAGGCGTCGACGTAGTCTTGGGGGCGGACTGCGCAACCTGGGCAGGCTCGCTTTCGCCTTCGGTCTGGACGGGGTCCATCAAGGCGCATTCGCCGCTGTACTTCATGACCCGTATCTCGGCCTTGCCGTCGCGGTCGTAGGCCAGCTTGCCTGAAACCTTGAGCCTGATTCCGGTGCGGGCGTATTTCTCGAGGACCGGCAGCGAGAACTGGTTGAAGCAGACCACGGAGTGGACTTCCGCGAAGCGCTTGCGCTCGCCGTTGGCCACGAAGAACTCCTCGGTTTCGATCCGGAGCCTGGCGGCCCGCTGCTTGCCCATGTCGACGAATTCCGGATCCTTGACCAGCTTACCTACAAGCCGGATTTCGTTGATGGACGTCATGGGTATCCCTTCCAACTCAATGCTGCAAACCGTGTTGACAACATACCATCCTCAGCGGGTTTTTCAATCGAATCCTTGTCGAATCTTGGAAGAAAGACGTTGCGCAAGGATTCGATCCATGCCACCTTTGTTCCATCAGACATCGTCTGAAACTTCCTTCTGTTCCCTCCCCAGACTGGGCCGCCTTCGAGGCGGCCCTTTTTTTTGCCTCCGCATGGCGCCCGACGACGTAAGATTTGCGCAGCGAGGTGAAATGTGGCATTAAAGCGGCGGCTTGACCGAACCCGGGCATGCAACGGAGGAGTGCTTTCACTCCTGTTCCTGAGGAGGGGCCGTTACGGAATGTCCGGACCACATGCCTGCGCGGGGAGGCGCGGCGGTTCGTATGACCGATCGGGAAATGGACGGAAGGCGGACGCCTCCGTCACATGGCAAAGTGACGTTTTGCATGGGGCAGCGATTCCGCTTTGACCCGGAAGCTGAGCGCCAGGTCTATGAGGTCTCGAACCTCAAGGGCGTATCTTCCGTGATCGCATTCCCGAACATCAGGATAGCCAAGTCAGGATTGGCGGGAGTGGCGATCGAGTCGGACAGGATCTATCCGGGCCTCGTCGGCGAGGACGTCGGCTGCGGCATGTCCCTTTTCATGCTCGACCTCCAGGCGAGGAAAGTGGACTCCCAGCTTTTCCTGTCGAGGATGAGGAAGCTGAGGGAGCCGTGGATCGCCGACGCGTCCCGGATGATGGAGGAGGCCGGCCTTCCCGCGGAGCTTCACAGGGCAGCCCTCGGGACCTTGGGCGGAGGGGACCATTTCTGCGAGATCCAGTCGTTCGGGACGGCAGCGGACGGATGGTCCTTGCCCACCCTGCCGAGAGACACGGCATACCTGCTCGTCCATTCCGGATCGCGCAGCCTGGGAGCCACGATCGCGTCGCTGGCCAGGCATCCTTCTCCTGACGGACTGGAACCCGGATCGGACGATGAGGTCTCGTATCTCGCCATCCACGACGTCGCTGTCAGGTGGGCGAGCATCAACAGGAAGGCGATCGCCTTGAGGGTCGCCTCCCTCATGGGCGTCGAGCTTCATCTCGCCTGCGACGTCCCCCACAACCTGGTGGAAAGGAGAGAGGGGAAATGGCTCCACCGGAAGGGAACCGCCCGCGCCGAGGGAGGGGTCGTTCCCGTGGCGGGCTTCCGCAACAGCCCGAGCTATCTCGTCACGCCGTCGGCCCGGATAGGCGATTTCGGCCATTCGCTTCCCCCTTCGGCAGCTTCGAGATACCAGACCGTCGACCAGCTCGACTCCGGGCAAGACGGAAAAGGGCATCTGGAACTGACCGGGGGCGCCGGGTCATCGGTTGCCGAAATCCAGCGATTCGACGTTGCCACACCGCTGGCCTCGTTCCGGCCGCTGGCGACGTTCAAGGAATATGCGGCCCAGAGGTGAACGTAGCGCGGTTGACCGCGGCGAACGGCTTCGGTAACGGAACCCGGAGAAGACAGCCCCTGGAGGCCGAATGCTTGCAACGCAGGTCATGGAATGGGAATCCGGCATTGTCTATCCGGACGGATACCGTCACGACAGCTCGCTCGACGGCTTGAAGGAAAGGCTGGCCAAGGCCGAGAAGTTCGTCCTCGACCCCCAGGCATGCGTCATGGCGGCCGGCGTTGCCCTTTCAAGGCCTTCCTCGATCCTCGCGGCGCTGGAATTCGCCCGTCTGCCGTTCGAGCCGTTCTGGATCGAATTCGCGAACGCCGATGTCCGCAGCGCCATGGCTTCGCTTGGAAGCCCCTTGCTGCCTCAGCCCAACACAGAGGTCACGATCGAGCGTGCAGGGTTCCTGATACGAACGGAGGGCGAGGAGCTGGCTATCGAATACGTCCATGCCGACCGGACTCCGTCAGGCATGAAGGCCGTCGACCAGTCTCCTGTCAGAGGCCGCTTCTCGCTCAAGGGGCTTTCGGAAAGCGGCCGCGCGCTGCTGGAAATCTTCGCGCCCGCTGGCGGGACAGCCCCGAAGATCGCAGGCGGAAGGGTCCAGGATCACATCAAGCTACTGCACACATCCCCGAAGGAGGCGGCCGCCGACATGGAGCTTCGCGGGCGCTTCTCAACGACCCGCAATCCCGACGTCGCGCGGGTCCGCAAGCATATCGTTGGCTATCACGGGGAGGACGGGGTCCGCGTCATGGAGGAGCGGCAAGGCGAGGAAATGTACCGTCTTTTCAGCCTCCAGGTCCTCCCGGCCCTGATCCTGCTCAACTGCCGCAACGCCGTTTCGCCGGAGCGCGTCCCGGCCCCCGAAAAGCTGAACAGGCAGCGCGCGAAGAAAGGCCGTCCGCCGATCCCCGAGCACGTGCTCGTCAAGATACATCTGTCGCCGGAGCGCAGGGCCGAAAGGCATGCGGCGGGAGGGAGCAGGGCGTCCGCCCGTGGAGGCCTCGTGATCGGCCACTTCAAGGTCCGCAAAAGCGGGGTCTGGTGGTGGTCTCCCCATTGGCGCGGGAGCGTTGACGGGAAAACTCCGGAACGGACCTACGTCCTTACGCGCTGAGGGCCATCGGCCGTTCCTGCCTGCGGCGAAGCCCACCCTCGATCTCCTGCCATGCGGTTTCGGCGCTCGTCCGTCCGGTCGCCAGGTCGTGGCAAAGCATCGTCCGTTCGTCGATTTCGAACGTCGCGCCGGTAGAGTTCCATTTCCGAAGGTTAAGGCGGGACATGACATCCTCGACCGCCTTGATCCGGCTTTCCGCGCCAAGCAGGTAGCGCCTGAGGCCGTCCGACTCCATGGACAGGAGAAGGCGGTCCCTCACGATAAGGTCGATCTCTCCGGTCGGGGTCACGGCTTCGCCAGGCGTCGCCAACCGTACCATCGCCGCCGCCTTTTCGTGCGAAAGCAGGCGGATGAAGGTGTCGACCATGGTCTGGTAGTCGCGGTCGCGGCCAAGGGCAAGGTCGAGCAGCCGCATCAATGCTTCCGCCCGTACGATGCGGTGGCCGTCCATCGCGTTCTCGACGTCGCTGAGGCGGTTGACGCACTCAGCCAGCTGGCTTCTCGGGGAGTCCAGCGCCGCCGAGACGGCCGCCTCCGTCACCCGGCTGATTTCCCGCAGGTTGTCATCCAGTTTCGTTTCGCACTCCTTCGACCATGCGGCCGTCTGCGCGAAATACTCCGTCAACGCAGCATGCGTGCCGGAAAGGTCGTCGAAACCGACGGTCCGGGCCAGCCATCCGTCGAGGCCCTTCCATGGCCATCCCGCCCGGTAGGCGTCCGTGCCGAAGCCGCGCCGGCTGAGGTAGGCAAACGGCTTTCGCCCTTCGATATCCGCAAGGCGGATTGGAATTTCGTGCTTCGCCTGCACGTTCCAGTTCAGGAGGCGGGCAAGATGGCCTTTCAGTTCGGCGCTCTCCCTCTCCAGGCGTTCGAGGGATTCCCTTGCCGCTGCGTCAAGGAGCGGTTCCGAAGACCGGGTTTCAAGCGCCGCGCGGGCTTCCGCGACCGCGGCGGCGGCTCCTGAATGCCGCTTTTCAAGCGCGGCCACCTCCGCGTCGGCGCGCGAGATGACGTCGATCGCCGACCTGGCTCCCTCAACCCGCCTTTCGAAGATCGCGGCGACCTTTTCGTTCGCCATGGCGTCCGCGCCCGTCGGCGTACGGTTGGCGTAGCGCCGCCATGCAAGCGCCTCTTCGATGCGCAGCGCGTTCAGCTTTCGGTCGACCTCGACCAGCCGTCCCGAGGCCTTGACGATCTCGTCCTGGACCACGTCGCGCTGGAAGGCCAGCATGGAAGCGAGGCGGGTGCCTGTGATCATTGCGAGTCCTCCTTCCATTCGACGAGCGCGCCGCCTGAAACGGAAATCTTCCAGTCCACGTCCTTTGCGCCCTTCTCCCGCACGCCGGCCACCATACCGCCGATAGAACCCGAAACCGCCTTCTCTGCCGAAAGCCGCGAGAATTCATCGGCCGGAATCCGGACTGCCCAGCGGGAAACCTGGACCGTCTTTCCCGTGTCCATGTCGGTTACGGCGACATCGACGGGGCCGCCGTCGTCGCCTACCGCCTCAACGATGACGAAATTCTGCTCGTCCTTGCCCGAATACCGCCAGAACCCGCTTCGTTCAGCCGAAGTCACCTTGATCTCGGCCCTGGGAACGGGAACCGCCTGCGGCGAAGGCTTGTCGGATACGGAAAGCATCGCCTCCATTTTAGCCGCGGCCTTCTCGAGGCTGGCCAACCTGTCTTCCTTGGCTTTCAGGTCCGTATCTGCGGCAGCCTTCGGCGCTTGCGCGTGGGACGGTTCCATGGCCGTGGCAGGTTTCGGCTCGGGCGCAGGGACAGCCGGGGACTCGATGGGAACTGCGACCTCCGCCGGCCCGCTAACGGAGGATTCGTTCAGGAGCGAGCGGGATACCGCGGCCAGCCCGCCTGCGGCAAGGGACAGTGCGACGGCGACAGCCGCCACTTTCAGCCGCGCGACGTAGAGCGTGGCGAGGATTCCGCCTTTGCCTGCCTGGGGAGCCGGAATAGCCGTCGCCGGATAGCCCGGGAAACGGCCCGCCGCCGATGCTGTACTGGATGCTTCCATTGCCTGAACCTGAATCCTGTTGCCAAGCGGGGATATTTGACCCGTCCGGGCATGTGTTCGTCAACTCGTTTTGCAGGATTCGATCAAGATTGCAAGGACTCGAAGTGAACGAATGCTACCAAAGTGTGGATTTGGAACCTTGAAACCGCTTCCAAATCCTTTGGCGGCTGATTGCTTCAGGTTTGGGTTCTGTCTCAAATAAGGTTGTTTCGCCTTGACGTCAGGAACAAATCCTGTGACCTAAAGGAACGGAACAGGAACAACCGCCCGTTGAAGACCGTCAAGGCATACCGCCTGAAGCTCTACC
>Ga0222422_100542_pt1 | contig 11818 bp, 10 predicted proteins | sample 3A1ome_FD_182469 | JGI IMG/M metagenome (GOLD analysis project Ga0222422, IMG submission 182469) | Enriched microbial communities from leaf-cutter ant dump, University of Wisconsin, Madison, United States - 3A110A (version 2) | ecosystem: Environmental > Terrestrial > Nest > Insects nest > Nest...
ACTTCTCCTCGAGCTGGCGGTTCGCCTCGATCAGCCGCGACGTCTCGTCGAGGATGCGCATCATCTCGTCGACGCCGAGCGGCTCCTCCTCGACGATGGCGCCGACCAGCACGCGCGCCGACGCGGCGCCGATGACGCCGGCCAGCAGCCGCTCGTAGAACAGCACGGTCTCGGCGTCGGCCTGCACGGTGGTCGCCGGATCGACGCCGCGGGTGCGGGCGAAGCTCGCATAGGCCGCGGCTGCCTTCTCGCGGCCGACGAAGCGCGCTGTAAGCGACATCAGGTCCGGCACCAGCGCGGTGCGGCGCCAGATCTGCGCGACCTCGCCGGATTCGACGGCGCCGACGAACATCGCCGCGCGCGCCCGTTCCATCGGCCGCTGTCGGCCGGCGAGCGAGACCGCCACGAAGGCACCGGTGTTGGCCAGAAGCGACCAGAAGGTGCCGTGCGTTACCGGATCGAGCCCGGACAGACCCAGAAGCGCGTAGGGTTTCAACAGCGCAATGCCGAAGGGGCCGTCGGCGATGAAGCCCATGCCGAGCGAGCCCGAGCGGGCGAAGGACGGCAGCAGCATCGTGTAGAACCAGACGCCGAAGCCGCACGAGATGCCGGCGAAGGCGCCAGCCCAGGTGGCGCTGCGCCAGTAGATGCCGCCGACGATGGCCGGCGCGAACTGCGCCACCGCGACGAAGGACATCAGGCCGATCGAGACCAGCGCGAACTGGGCGCTGTCGTGGCGCATGTAGAGATAGCCGAGCGCCATGATGACGACCATGGCCGCGCGGCGGATCCACAGGAGCAGCCGGGTGAGGTCCGATTTCTCAGCCAGTCCCAGCCGCCTGACCCTCAGCAGCGCCGGCATCACCACGTCGTTGCAGATCATCAGGCTGAGCGCGGTGGTCTCGACCACCACCATGCTCGCCGCCGCCGACAGTCCGCCTAGAAAGGCGACCAGGGCGAGCCACGGATGGCCTGTCGCATAGGGCAGCGCCAGCACCAGGTTGTCGGGATCGGTGTCGGCCGGCAGCATCATGCGCCCGGCGATGGCGATCGGCAGGACGAACAGGTTGATGGCGAGCAGGTAGAGCGGGAACAGCCATAGCGCCCGGTTCAGGTGCCGCTCGTCGACGTTCTCCACCACCATGACTTGGAACTGGCGCGGCAGGCAGAACACCGCCAGCCCCGCCAGCAGCGTCATGCTGATCCAGCTATAGCCGTAGCGCGGCGAGGAGGTGTCGAAGATCGAGCTGATCTCGGGAATCCGCGCGGCCTTGCCGAACAGGTCGCCGAAGCCGTCGAACAGGCCGTAGACGACGAACAGGCCGATCGCGGTGAGGCTGATGAGCTTGAGGATCGATTCGGCCGCCACCGCCACGACCATGCCGGGATGATGCTCGCCCGGCCGGATGCTGCGGCTGCCGAACAGCATGGCGAAGACGGTGAGCACGATCGCCGCCCACAGCGCCCCGTCGGCCAGCACCGGCCCCGCCGTGGCGCCGGTCCTGCCATCGGCGCTCAGCGCCACCAGCCCGCTCGAGATGGATTTGAGCTGTAGCGCGATGTAGGGCACCAGCCCGATCACGGCGATGACGGTCACCAGTGCGGCAAGGCTGGCGCGCTTGCCGAAACGCGCGCCGATCAGATCGGCGATGGAGGTGATGCGGTTGGCGTGGCTGATGCGCAGGATCCTGCGGATCAGCACCGGCCCCAGGCAGAAGGCCAGCGTCGGGCCGAGATAGATCGGCAGGAAGTCGAGGCCGGTCTGCGAAGCCTTGCCGACGCCGCCGTTGAACGTCCACGAACTGCAATAGACGGCGAGCGACAGCGTGTAGACGAAGCTCGACCCTGTCAGCCGCGAGGCGCGGCCCGAGCTGCGCTCGACCACCCAGGCGATGGCGAACAGGAGCAGCAGGTAAGCGACGGCGACGGCGACGAGGCCCGGCTGGCTCATTGGCGCGTGCCGTCCCTGTCGCGTTCGTCCACCTGGCCGCCGCGGCCCTCGGCGACCAGCGCGACGGCGGCGATGAGCGCGCCCCACACGACGAAGAAATAGAGAAAGAGCGCCGGCCAGCCGAACAGCGTGCCGCTGACGAGATTGAGGATCGGCGGGTTGAGCAGCACCGCGCCGGCGGCGAACAGCCCCACCATGCGGTCCCGTCTGGCCGTGCGGCGCAGCACGGTCTAGGCCCTGCCGGCGCCAGCGCTCCGCCGCGCGGCGCGCTCCTGTCCCCGCGCCAGCACCGACTTCACGCAGGAGACCACGTCGGCGATGGCGAAGGGCTTGGCGATGTAGGCGTCGGCGCCGAGGTCCATGCCGATGCGCTGGTCGGCCTCGCCGCCCTTCGCCGTCAGCATGACGATGCGGATGTCGTCGTAGCGGCGGTCGGCGCGCAGCGCCCGGCACACCTCGTAGCCGTTGCCCTTCGGCATCATCAGGTCGAGCAGGACGATGTCGGGCCGCTTGCGTTCGATCGCCGCCAGCGCCTGCTGGCCGTCGGCGACGGTGCGCACGTCGTGGCCCTCGCGCTGCATGAGGAAGCTCAGCGCGCGCGATATGCTCGGGTCGTCGTCGGCGATCAGAACCGAAGCGGGCACGCTTGCCCCTCCCTTCTCCGCTGCCATTTCTCCTCCCTGGACCGACGGGGCGGCCTGCGGATTTTGTAGACCTCTTGTTTTTGGGTCACAAGCCTAACACAATCGCCGCAGCAAAGGGGCTGACGGCATGGCACACAGCGGAGCGGCCGCGGATCTGGCGGAAGGCGCCGCGTTCGGCGAGGCGCTGCCCGCTGCCGCGCAGGCGCGCATTCTCGTCGTCGAGGACGATCGCGACGTCGCCGGCCTGGTCGGGCGCGAACTGCGGGCGCTCGGCCTCACCGTCGACGTGATCGGCTTCGCCGAGGAGGCGTTGCTGGCCGCGCGCGCCACCGATTATGCGCTGATGGTCATCGATCTCGGCCTGCCCGACCGCGACGGGCTGGATCTGGTGCGCGAGATGCGCAAGCGCGCCATCGCCACGCCGATCCTGATGATGACGGCGCGCAGCAAGGTGGAGGACAAGGTCAGCGGCCTCGCCAGCGGTGCCGACGACTATCTGGTCAAGCCCTTCGCCGTGCCCGAACTGCGGGCGCGCGTCACCGCGCTGCTGCGGCGCCCCTCACTGCTGAAGGAAAGCCGGCTGACTGTCGGCAACGTCGTCGTCGACCGCGACGCGCTGGAAGCCATCGTCGACGGGGCCAGCCTGCCGCTGACGCGCAAGCAGTTCCAGTTGCTCGAGCTGCTCGCCCGTCGCAAGAACCACATGACGCCGAAGCGGATGATCGAGGAGGCGCTGTACTCCTTCAACGACGAGGTGTCCGGCAACGCCATCGAGGCGCATGTCTACAAGCTGCGCCAGATCCTGCGTGCCGCCGGGGCCGAGGCCGAGGTCGAGACGCGCCGCGGCATCGGCTATCGCCTCGTCGAGCAGCGGCGACCGGCCGGTTCCGCCGCCTAGGGCCGTGCGTGCGGCGATGATGCGGCCATGAAGGAACCAGGGGCGCCGACCGCGGCCGACCTCGCGCTGCTCGATCCGGACGGATCGTTCACGCGGCGGCTGGCGGCCGACCGCGCGGCCCTTGCCGCGCTGGCACCGGCGCTCGACGGCGGTTCCGTTTTCCCCGACGACCGCGCGCTTGCCGCGATCCAGCTTCTGGCGCATCGGCTTGCCGGCGCTGCCGGAACCTTCGGCCACGCCGCCGTCGGCAACATCGCGCTCGACCTGGAGGAGAGCGTCATCGGCCTGCGCGGCGGCGGTGCGGACCCCGCCGCGGCCTCCCGTCATCTCGCCGCGCTGCTCGCTGCGCTCGCTGCCGCCCTACGCCTAAAGTAAGGGTCTGCTAACACTAAATTCAGTTTCCAGTCAGCTTGGCGTCAGATATTGCTCAGCTTGCTGCCGTTTACTGCGAGCCGGATTCGGTGGAGGAGCTGATCCGGCAGACTTCGGCGTTGGGCGCACCGGGCGTCCGGCGCGGATCATGCCGGGCGCATTTCCTTCCCTGGAAATCCCAAGGTGGCCGGTGGAATGCCGGCGTCGGACAAGGGAGGAAATCGATGTCTCGGATTCTGAAGGGCGGCTTGACCCGCCGCGAAACGCTGCTTGCGGGTGCCGGCTTCGCCGGTGTCGCGATGATGCCGGCCATGCCGACCCTGGTGTGGGCCGACGACAAGCCGCCGATCGGCACCTGGCCGGCCGGCTCGGAAGGCGATACCGTTAACGTCGCCGCTGCCGTGCCGCTGACGGGCGCCTATGCGGTGCAGGGTGCGGACGAGCTCAAGGGATGGGAGCTTGCCGTCGAGCATATCAACACCGGCCATGAGTTGATGAAAGCCATCGCGCCCAAGGTCGACAACGGCCTGCTCGGCAAGAAGGTCAATCTGCTCTCGGCCGACAGCGCCGCGAAGCCCAACCAGGCCGTCGAACTGCAGCAGAAGTTCATCAACGAGAACAAGATCGTGCTGATGACCGGCTCGACCTCGTCGGCCGTCGCGGTGGCGCTCAACAAGTTCGCGCAGCGCGAGAAGGTGCTCTATGTCGCCGCCATCTCGGGCTCCAACGACACCACCGGCAAGGACTGCGTGCGCTACGGTTTCCGCCAGAACTTCTTCGGCCAGACCGCCGCGGCCGCGATCGGTCCCGTGCTGCTGAAGCAGTTCGGCAATGGCAAGAAGGCGGCGTTCATGACGCCGGACTACACCTATGGCCACACCGTGACGAAATCGGTGAACGACTACCTGACCGCCAACGGCGGCTGGGAAATGGTGACCAACCAGGTGTCGCCGCTCGGCACCCAGGACTTCAGCCAGTACCTGACCAACATCGCCAATTCCGGTGCCGAATTCCTCATCAACGTCAACTGGGGTCGCGACGCGGTGCTCTCCACACAGCAGGCCAAGCAGTTCGGCCTCTTGCCCAACATGACACTGGTCATCCCGTACCAGATCCCGTTCCTGGCCAAGGAAGTAGGGCCGGAGATCACCGAGGGCGTCTTCGCAGCGACCGACTTCTGGTGGACGCAGGAAGACCAATATCCGCTGGCCAAGCAGTTCGTCGAGGCCTTTCAGGCGAAGTACGGCTACCGGCCGGAATGGGGCGCCGAGAACAGCTATGTCAGCTTCGCCCACTGGGCGCGCATGGTTTCCGAGGCAGGCAGCTTCTATCCGCCGGACGTCATCAAGCAGTACGAGAAGGGCGAAACCATCCCTTCGCTTCTCGGCGACGTCCACTATCGGCCGGAAGACCATCAGTGCATCCGTCCCGTCGTCATCGTTCGCGGCAAGGCCAAGAAGGACATGAAGAACGACGAGGATTACTGGGAGGTTCTCGAAGTCGTTCCCGGCGAAGGCCTGATGCAGAAGCCGGACGAGTTCGGCTGCCAGCTCGGCGACTATACCTGATCGACGCGGGGAGCCCTCCGGTCCGTCGCGGGCCGGAGGGCGTCTTCGCCTGTCGCTGGCGGCCGTCCATGCTCCGGGTAGTCCCGGAGCGATGGCGGGTACAAGCAGGCATTGAGCGACTATTCACCCACGAGCAGGCGGGGACAGCGTGGTCAACTGGGCAAACTTCATATCGCAATGTTTCAACGGGCTGGTGCTCGGCGCGCTCCTGGCCCTGATATCCTCCGGCCTGACGATCATCTACGGCACGCTGGGCGTGCTCAACCTGGCGCATGGCGCCATGTTCATGCTCGGTGGCTATGCCGGCTGGGTCGCCTACACCTATACCGGATCCTTCCTCGCGGCGGTGGTGGCGGGCTCGCTGTTCGTCATGCTGGTCGGCGTGGTGCTGGAACGGCTCATCATCCGCCATTTCTATACAAGGCCGCATGAAGACCAGTTGCTGGTCACCTTCGGCCTCGGCATCGTCTTCGTCGAGACGGTGCGCTTCTTCTTCGGCAGCCTGTCGCAGACCGTGCCGCCGCCCGGCCCGCTGGTCGGCATCACCAATCTCGGCTTCATGATATACCCGACCTACCGCCTGGCGCTGCTCGGCATCGTCGCCGTGGCGCTGCTGGTACTCTACATCGTCCTCTACCGCACCCGCATCGGCATGATCGTGCGCGCCGGCATCGAGGATTCGGTGATGGTCGATTCCCTCGGCATCGACGTCTACAAGGTCTTCATGCTGGTGTTCGGCATCGGCGCCATGGCTGCCGGTTTCGCCGGCATCGTCAACGCGCCGGTGGTGTCGATCGCCCCTGATGTCGGCGAGGCGATCCTGGTGCAGACCTTCGTCGTCGTCGTTATCGGCGGCGTCGGCTCCTTCCCTGGCGCCGTCATCGGCGGCCTCATCGCCGGCGAGATCATCTCGATCACCTCGATGTTCAATCCCGGCTATTCCTACATCATGCTGTTCGTGGCCATGACGCTGGTGCTGGTGCTTCGCCCGCACGGACTGCTCGGCCAGGCCGGCCGCGAGTAAGGGCCGGCCATGAACGTCAAGCGACCCTACCTCGTCGAGCTTCTGACCGCGCTGGCGCTGATCCTCGCGCCATTCGTGCTGCCCCACCTCGGCTTCTCGCCCTCCACCATCAACCGCATCCTGATCTGGGGCCTGTTCGGCCTCGGCTTCGACATCCTGTTCGGCTACACGGGACTGCTTTCCTTCGGCCAGTCCGCCTTCTACGGCACCGGCGGTATGTTCGCCGCCTACCTCTTGACCGAAGCGGGCTTTCCCTATGTCATGACGGCCATCATCCTTGGTGCGGTCGTGGCCGGCGTCGTCGGCTACTTCATCGGCCTGATTGCGCTCAGGCGCACCGGCATCTACTTCGCCATGATCACGGTGGCGATCGCCGAGGTCTTCTTCTTCGTCGAGTTCAATCCGCTGTCGGCTTTCACCGGCGGCGAAAACGGCCTTCCCGGCGTGCCGACCCCGGTCTTCAATCTCGGCTTCACGGTGCTGAAGTTCGACACCGACTGGATGATGTATACGTTCCTGGCGTTCTGGTACTTCGTCGGCATCGTCATCGCGCTGCGCATCGTGCGCTCGCCGGTCGGCGCGATCCTTGCGGCGATCCGCGACAACCCGCTGCGCGCCAGCGCTCTCGGCCACGACATCCACGGCTACAAGCTGACCGCCTTCGTCGTGGCCGCGATCTATGCCGGCTTCGCCGGCGGTCTGCTCGGCACCATGCAGGGCTTCATGCCGCCGGACGCCTTCATGTTCGACACCTCTGGCCAGCTGGTCATGCAGACGGCCATCGGCGGCGCCGGCACGCTGTTCGGGCCGCTGGTCGGCGCCACCGTGTGGCTCTATCTCAGCGACTTCTTCCAGAACGTGCTGCATCTCGGCTCCACCTGGAAGCTGGTGCTCGGCATCGTCTTCGTGCTGCTGGTCGTGTTCCTGCGGCGCGGCATCGTCGGCGCCATCGACGATCTCTATCGGATGGCCAAGGGTGGAAAGAAGGCGGCCGAACCGGTCGCCGCTCCAGCTTCGACCCATGTCAAGGCAGCCGCCATCGAGGCCATGCCGGCGCGCCGCCGCGAAAACGTCCCGACCTCGGGGCCTATTCTGCAGGCGAGCGGACTCACCAAGCGCTACGGCGGCCTCGCTGCCAACAGCGACATCGACTTTTCCGTCGATCACGGTGAGATGCGCGGCATCATCGGCCCGAACGGCGCGGGGAAAAGTACGTTCTTCAAGATGCTGACCTGCGAGGTCGAGCCGAGCGCCGGCAAGATCGTCTTCGAAGGCCGCGACATCACCGGCATGGGTGTCACCGATGTCTGCCAGCTCGGTCTGACCAAGAGCTATCAGATCAACCAGCTCTTCGACCGGCTGACGGTGCGGCGGAACCTCACTATCGCGGCGCTCGGCGAGACCCGCGGCAAGTTCAGGTTGGATCTGTTCAAGAGCGTCCACAGTGTTCCGGGCCTCGAGGACCAGGTCGAGCGTACCGCCGCGCTCGTCAACCTGACCGCACGGCTCGACACGCCGGTCTCCGAACTCGCCTATGGCGAGAAGCGGCGACTGGAGATCGGCCTGGCGCTGGCCACCTCGCCCAGCCTGCTGCTGCTCGACGAGCCGCTCGCCGGCATGAGCCCGCGCGAGCGCGTCGAGACGGTGGCGCTGCTGAAATCGATCGCGCGCGGCCGCACCCTCATCATCATCGACCACGACATGGACGCGCTGTTCGAGCTGGTCGGCAAGGTGACCGTGCTGCAGGAGGGCAGAGTGCTGGTCGAAGGCACGCCGGCCGAGATCAAGAATAACGCGAAGGTGCAGGAAGCCTATCTCGGCGGCGTGCATGGAGAGGTGGCATGAGCCTGCTCGAAGTCAGCGGACTGAACAGCTACTACGGCGACAGCCACATCCTGTTCGACGTCGGCCTGAAAGTCGAGAAGAACGAGGTGGTGGCCCTGCTCGGCCGCAACGGCGCGGGAAAAAGCACCACGCTGAAGAGCCTGATGGGCGTGGTGACGCCGCGCACCGGCTCCGTCAGGCTCGACGGCGTCGAACTCGCCGGCAGGAAGGCGCACGGCATCGCCCGCCTCGGCATGCAGCTTGTGCACGAGAACCGGCGCATCTTCGGCAGCCTCAACGTCGAGGAGAACATCATCCTCGCCGGGCTGACGGCGCAGAACAAATGGCCGCTGGAGCGCATCTACGCCATGTTCCCGCGGCTGAAGGAGCGGCGCACCAGCCGCGGCACCGACCTGTCCGGCGGCGAGCAGCAGATGCTGGCGATCGCCCGTGCGCTGGTTCGCGACCCGAAGATCGTGCTGCTCGACGAGCCGTTCGAGGGCCTTGCGCCGGTCATCGTGCACGACCTCGTGCGCGCCTGCCGCGAGCTTGCCGATGCCGGCCAGACCATCGTTCTGGTGGAGCAGAACCTCGCCGCCACGCTGGCGCTGGCAAGCCGCGTCTACATCATCAACAACGGTCACATCGCGCATGAAGGCCCGGCGGCCGAGTTGAAGAAGCAGCCGGAACTGCTGCAACGCTACCTCGGCGTCTGACCATCGACGTCGCCCTCATGCAAATGGCTGCCGAATCTGTCACAACGCCGTGACGGGCGGGGCACGGTGCGTCGCCGCGAATACGAGGCTGCGCATGGACTTGCCCTTCGATCTCGGCGGCGGTGCCGCTTCGCTCGGACACCGCTTTCTGATCGGCCTGCAGCCGGGCCATGTCCTGGGCGATCACGACAAGCGGCTCCTGTCGCTGCTCCGGCCGGCCGGCGTCGTCTTTTTCCGGGCCAATTTCATGGCCGACGCGCCTTATGACGAATGGCTCGGCGCGCATCGCAAGCTGATGGCCGACATTCGCGAGCATATCGGCCGCGACGAAGTCCTGTTCGGCATCGACCACGAGGGCGGCGGCGTGCTGCGGCCGCCGGCGCCGATCACCGCCTATGCCTATGCCCGCCGCTGGAAGGATCAGGCCGCGTCCGTGGGCCGCGCCATGGGACGGGAGCTGTCCTCGCTCGGCTTCAACGTCAACTTCGCCCCGGTGCTGGACGTCAACTCGAACCCCGACAACCCGGTCATCGGCCAGCGCGCCTTCGGCGCGACGCCGACGGAGGTGACGGCGGCGGCGCGGCCGTTCCTGTCGGCCATACAGGCCGAGGGCGTGCTGGGTTGCCTGAAGCATTTTCCGGGTCACGGCGACACCAGCGTCGATTCCCACTACGGCCTGCCGGTGGTGGATGTCGATGCCGAAACGTTCCGCAGCCGCGAACTGGCGCCCTTCCGCGACCTTGCCCGCGGCGAGGCGCGCATGGTCATGACCGCCCATATCGTTTTCCCGCAAATCGATCCCGGCACGCCGGCCACCATGTCGAGGACCATCCTGCAGGATATCCTGCGCGGCGAGCTGGACTTCGAGGGCGTCGTCGTCTCCGACGACCTCGGCATGAAGGCGATCTCCGCCATGCTCGACCGACCGGAGACGTCGATCAGGCTCGCCAATGCCGGCTGCGACTTGCTTTGCATGTGCGCCTACTGGGCCGACACCGCGCTCATCCTGCGCATCGTCGAGCAGATCGTCGCCGGCGTGCGCGAGGGAACGGTGGCGGAGGAGACGCTGGCCGCCTCGCACCGGCGCATCGGCGCGCTGCTGGCCGACGCGCCGCAGCATGCCGTGCGCAGCCTGCTCGAGCAGACGTTCGCGCATCATGCGACGCTGGCGCCGCTGCGCGACAACAGCCCGCGCAAGGTCAGCGAGGGCGGCGCTGCCACCGTCTAGATCATTCATGGCGGAAACAGCCCTTCACCCTCGCCCTCGCCCGTGAAAACGGGGCGAGCGAGCCGCCAGCGTTGCGGTCAGCTTCCCCGCCCCGTTTACGGGGAGAGGATGCCGTCAGGCAGGTGAGGGCGAGCTATCTGAACTTGGGTTGTTCCAAGTTCCGGCGTCACGGCTCCGGAATACCGCCCGCCAGCACGGTGGCATAGGCGTCGGCGTCGATGTTGCCGCCGGAAATCACGCACACGACGTTTCCCGTCGCGCGCTCGTCCGCGAGCGCGGCCGCCAGCGAAGCCGCGCCGGCGCCCTCGGTCACCACCTTTGTCGCGGAGAACAGCAGCCGCATCGCCTCGACGATCTGCCCGAGGCCGACCGCCACCGCGCCGTCGATCAGCTCGCGTGCCACCGGCCAGAGCTGCGGCACCAGCGACGGCCCGCCGATGCTCTTGACGAAGGACGGCCGCGTCGCGATCTCGATGATGTTCCCGCCGGCGGCAAGTGCCGCCGTCACCGGCGCGGCGCTTTCGTCCTCCACTGCCAGCGCCTTCGCCTGCGGCCTGAGTGCCTTCACCGCGCCGGCGACGCCCGTGGTCAGCGAGCCGCCGCCATAGGGGGTGAGCACGACATCGACGTCCGGCAGGTCCTCGACGATCTCCAGCCCGATCGTGCCGTTGCCGGCCAGCACCGCCTGGTCGGTGACGGGATTGACGAGAAGCTCGGCCGCGTCGGGGCGTTCGGCATCGACGATATAGCGCCACCACGTCTCCATCGAAATGAAGCGCACCGCGCCGCCCAGCCGTCGTACGCCCTCGATCTTCGTCTTCGGCGCGCCGGAATACATGTAGGCGGCCATCGGAACGCCGAGCATGCGGGCAGCCGCCGCCATGCCGTAGGCCATGTTGCCGGAGCTTGCCGTGGCGACGCCGGCGGCGAGCGCCGCCTGGTCGCGCGCCAGAAGCGCGTTCAGCGCCGGCCTGAGCTTGAAGGCGCCGATCGGCTGCAACGTCTCCAGCTTGAGGAAGATCGTGCGGTCCGGCAGGCCGAGGTCGAGCCGGACCAGCGGCGTGCGGGTGATGTGCGGCACCAGCCGCTCGCGCGCGCTCTCGATTTCGGCGAGCGTCGGGCGGCGGGGCGCGGTCATTCGGCCGCCGGCCTTGCCTGGCTGAGCGCGCCTTCCTCCGTGCGCGAATAGACGCTGAGCGTGAAGCCGATATGGTCCTGCATCAGCGTCCTGGCGCGGTTCTGGTCGCGGTCGAGGGCGGCCTCCATCAGCGCCGTGTGCGCGCCGATGGACTGGGCTTCCCTGAGCGCGGCCATGGCGTCCTCGGAGCCGCCCGTGCGGCCGGCCGCAGCGGCCCGCACCGCCGGCGTCAGGCTGAGCGCGCGGTGATGGCGGCGCAACTGGTCGGAGATGGTCGCCCGGAAGCGCATCAGCCAACCGGGCTCGGCAGCGCCCAGGAGCGCGGCATGGAAGGCCTCGTGGCATTCGTCCCAAGCGTCGATCGCTGCGTCCGACGGGTCCTCCAGCGCCGTCTTGCAGCGCGACAGCCGGTAGTGCGTCGTCACCACCGCCGCCTCCCAGTCGGCACCGCCCTT
>Ga0222422_100543_pt1 | contig 11816 bp, 10 predicted proteins | sample 3A1ome_FD_182469 | JGI IMG/M metagenome (GOLD analysis project Ga0222422, IMG submission 182469) | Enriched microbial communities from leaf-cutter ant dump, University of Wisconsin, Madison, United States - 3A110A (version 2) | ecosystem: Environmental > Terrestrial > Nest > Insects nest > Nest...
GCGAGGCCAAACCCAAGACCATCGAGATCGGCGTTCCGGCGGTGCTCATCAGCCGCCAGATCATGGGCCCGGTCTCGGTGCTGATCGCCTGGGTGTTCAGCCTGCTGGTCCTGTAACGACAAGAAGGAGGTCCGCCGCATCATGGTTCTGTTGGAAACGCGGGTAACCGCTGTCGGACCCGAAGTGGCGGACCTCGCCGAAGGCGGCGTCGTCATCCTGTTCGCGGATGGCTCGCCGCCGGAGCTGGCCGAGGTCTCGGTGCTCCACAAGGCCGTGCAGGGGCCAAGCGTCGACGCGCCGCCGGTCGGCGCGTCGATCGCCATCGGCCCCGTCAGGGCCAGCGTCACGGCGATGGGCGCCAGCGCCTGGGCCAAGGTTCTCGAGATCGGCCATGTGGTGATCTCCTTCAACGGCGCCGCGCAAGCCGAGCGGCCGGGCGAGATCTGCGCCAGCGAAGTCGATGGCGCGGCGCTGGTCGCGGCGCTGAAGGCGGGCGCGCTCATCACCATCGCCGCTTGACGGCCTGTTGCCGTCCTGGACGTCTGATAGGGTAGGACTATGGAACGCTCGACGATCGTCAGAGTGCACGAGGGCCTGCATGCCCGCCCGGCGACCCGCTTCGTCAAGCTCGCCAAGAGCTTCGAGTCGGAGGTCGAGATCGTCAAGGGCGGCAAGGCCGTCAGCGCCAAGAGCCCGGTCAAGCTGATGCTGCTGGCGGTCAAGGAAAACGAGGAGGTCACGGTGCGGGCCAGCGGCGCCGACGCCATCGAGGCGGTCGAGGCGCTGATCGGCTATCTGGAAAATCCCCGCTCCGGCCTCGAGGAGGACGGTGCGGCGGCCGAGCCCGGCGACGGCGGCCGCTCGCAGGCGACCCGGGAGACTTCCGCGGAGCCGCCGGCAGGGGATGCGCCTGCCGCTGCCTTCTCGCAAGCCGCCGGCGAAACGGCGGGGCAAGGCTTGCGCGGGGTGGCCGCCAGCGAAGGCGTCCATCTCGGCCCTGCCTTCGCGCATTTCCCGCCACAGATAACCCCTCGCTCGCAGATGCTCGCGCCGGCCGGGATCGAGCCGGAGATCGAGCGCCTGCATGCGGCCGTCGCCGCCGTGCAGGCGCGCATGGACGCCGCCCTTGCCGACCGGGGACTTGCCGGCGGCGATCGCGGCATCGTCGCGGCGCTGCGCGACATCGCCGCCGACGACACCCTGCTCGGCGAGGCCGAGGCCTCCATACGCAAGGGCTTCGATGCCGTCTCGGCGATGGTCGCCGCGGCGGCCAGGACGGCCGCCGAGTTCGGCCGCGTCGAGGACGCCTATCTCAACGCGCGTGCCGACGACGTCGAGGCGGTCGGCCGCCAGATCTGCCTCTCCCTGCTCGGCCAGGACGAGGCAGATCTCGCCGCCATTCCCGAAGGTGCGGTGCTGATCGCCGAGGACATCGGCGCCTGGGATCTCGCCCGCGCGCCGCTGCAGCGCATCGGCGCCGTCGTCTGCGGCAAGGGCGGCGCCACCTCCCACGTCGCCATCATCGCCCGTTCGCACGGCATCCCGGCCGTGCTCGGCCTCGGCGAACGGATCGCGGAGCTGAAGGCCGCGCGGGAGGTCGCGGTGGACGGTCATGCCGGCCGCGTCGTCGCCGATCCGGAAAAGGCGGTCCGGGCGGAGTTCGAACGGCGCATCGAAGCGGCCGGCAAGGAGCGCGACGCGCTCGCCGCCTACCGCAACGTCACGCCGAGGCGGGCCGACGGCACCGTCATCGAGGTGGCCGCGAACCTCGGTTCCCTTGAGGAGATCGAGGCGGCCAAGGCGGCCGGCGCGATGGGCGTCGGCCTGTTCCGCACCGAGCTGCTGTTCATGCGCCACATGCACCTGCCGTCGGAGGACATGCAGGCCGAGACCTATGCCGCGCTGGCGAAGGCCTTCGCGCCGCTTCCGGTGATCGTGCGCACCCTCGACATCGGCGGCGACAAGCCGGTCGCCGGCATCGACTTCCCGGAGGAGGAGAACCCGTTCCTCGGCTGGCGCGGCATCCGCATGTGCCTCGACCGGCCGGACGTCTTCAAGCGCCAGCTCAGGGCGTTGCTGCGCGCATCCGTGCACGGCAACGTCAAGGTCATGCTGCCGATGGTGTCGGACATCGATGAGGTGCGGCGCACGAGGACGCTGATCGACGAATGCGCCGCCGAACTCGATCTCGACGGCACCGCCTATGCCCGCTTCGATCTCGGCGTGATGATCGAGACGCCGGCCGCCGTGCTGGTGGCCCCCGCGCTCGCGAGGGAGGTGGCGTTCTTCTCCATCGGCACCAACGATCTGACGCAATACGTGATGGCGGCCGACCGGCTCAACCCCACCGTCGCGGCGCTCAACGACGTCGCCAACCCCGCCGTCATGGCGGCGATCGAAATGACGGCGAAGGCCGGCGTCGAGGCCGGCATCATGGTCGGCATGTGCGGCGAGGCAGCCGGCCGGCCCGACCTCATCCCGCGCTTCATCGACATGGGGCTGACCGAGCTGTCGATGAGCCCGGCCTCGATCCCGCGCGCCAAGAAGGCGATCGCCGACAGTGCCGGCGGCGACTAGGGAAGATGCGCCAGAAGCGCCGCCAGGATGGCGGTCAGGTCGCCGCGCGGGTCCGCGCCGGCGAAGGCGTCCAGGATGCGGTCCAGCCGGGCGTCCACGGCCAGCAGGGAGATTTCCGGGAGGTCGGCCTCGGGCCGTGCGTCGGCCTCCACGGTCGCCAGCCCGCAGGCCAGCGCCACGGGCGCCAGGCACGCGATGACCGTCGACCGGTCGAGGGCAAGAGCCTGCGGCGCCTCGCCGGCGCGCAGCGGATCGTGCCGCACCAGTTCCACCAGCAGCGCCGAGGTCAGGTCGGCGACGAGCGCGACGCGCTCGGTCCAGGCGCTCTCGCCTTCGAGCCGGCCGAGCGCCTCGGCCTCATCCCGCGCCATCGCGGCATGGATCGCCGAAAAACGGGTCTCGCTTATATGTGCGCCTTCGATCCTGCGGGCCGCCAGGACCGCCCTGGCCAGCGCGTAGAGGTCGCGCCGGAAGGCGCGCTCGCCCGCCAGCGGGTCGCGCGCGGAAAAATAGCGGCCGAGCGGCTTCGGCGCGGCGATCGTCGGCCGTCCGCCGACGCGGTCGCGCGGCACCAGCGTCTCGGCCATGGTCATGGCGTCGTCGAAGGCGCTCACCGCATGGCCGAGCAGGTCCTCGATCCCGGCAACCGGGAAGGGCGCCCGAGCGCCGGCATCGCGCCGGCCGGCGCCGCTGTCGTGACGGTGACGGCGGATGGCCTGGCGCGCCTCGCGCAGCCGGTCCTTGATGTTGACGCGGACTCCTTCGGAGATTTCCCGCAGCATCGTTCCGTAACCTTCCTGCCCGGCGCCGTCCATGCGATGCCGGATCGCCCAATTGTTGCAAGGCGGGGCCCCCGGTCAATAGTCGATATTGCCTTGGCGGCCGGAATCGTTGTCGATTGACCATGAGGGAGGGACTGCCTTGTCGAGGAAGCCGCAGCGGAGCGCCGCAGGTGACGACGCCGGAGAGCAGGGCCTTTCGGCCAGCCAGAGCAAGGCCGACCGGCTGCGCATCCGTGCCGCCTGGATGTATTTCATCGAGCAGATGACCCAGAACGAGATCGCCGACGTGCTGGGCGTCGGCCGCGTCACCGTCGTGCGGATGCTGGCCGAGGCGCGCGCCCGCAACGAGGTCCGCATCGCCATCGAAAGCGAGCTGTCCGAGATCGTCAGGCTGGAGCGGGCGCTGGAGCACACCTTCGGGCTCGAGCAGGCCTTCGTTGCGCCGCTTTCCGATCCCGGCGCCGATCCCATTCCCGGCATCGCCGCCCGCACCGGGGCTTACCTGTCGGAGGCGATGCGCCCCGGCATGCGCGTCGGCGTCGGCTGGGGACGCACGCTGTTCGCCACGCTGCCCTTCGTCGGCACCAGGTCGCTGGCCGACTTCAAGGTCATATCGCTGCTCGGCGGCGTCGGCGTCGCCCGCCGCTTCAATCCGGCCGAGTTCGCCTGGCGCTTCGCCCAGCTTTTCCAGGGCGACGGCTACCTGATCCCGACGCCGGCCGTGGTCGACAGCATCGCCACCAAGGTTGCGCTGGTCGAGCGCTGCGGCTTGCAGGAGATATTCAGCATGGCCGATTCGCTCGATGCTGTGCTGGTCTCGATAGGCGGCATCGCCTCGGCCACCACCTTCTACCGCGGCGGCTTCCTGACCGAAGCGGATCGCGAGGCGCTGGTGGCGCGCGGCGCCGTCGGCGACGTGCTGTTCCATTTCTTCAACCGGCAGGGCGAACTGGTCGACCATCCGGTGAACGACCGGGTGATGTCGGTCGAGGTCGACCGGCTGAGGCGGGCACCGGTCCGCATCCTGACCTCCGGCGGTGCCGAGAAGACGGAAGCGCTGCTCGGTGCCATGCAACTGATCGCGCCGACCGTCTTCATCACCGACGAGGAGAGCGCCCGGCGCATGCTGGCCCTCTCCGGCCAGGACGTCTGAGCGCCGGAGGGCTGGGGAAAACCGCCCGGCGCCCCGTGCGCCCCGGTCGCGGCGATTTGGATAGGCACTGCGGAGGACGACGATGCTCAAGGGAATAAATCCGCTGCTCAACGCGGACGTGCTGCAGGCATTGATGGCGATGGGGCACGGCGACGACCTGATCGTGGCGGACGCCAATTTCCCCGCCGATTCCGTCGCGCGCAGCACGCCGCTCGGCCGGCCGCTGCGCATCGACGCGGCATCGGCCGAAGTGGTCGCCGCGATCCTTTCGGTCTATCCGCTGGACGGCTTCGTCGACGATGCGGCCGCCTGCATGGAAGTGGTCGGCGCGCCCGGCGAACGGCCGCTCGTCCAGCAGGAGGTGCAAAGCGAGATCGACGCGGCCGAAGGCCGTCAATGGCCGGTGGTCCGCCTCGAGCGCTATGCGTTCTATGAACGCGCCAGGCAGGCCTATTGCGTCATCCACACCGGCGAGCGCCGCTTCTACGGCTGCTTCGCCCTGCGCAAGGGCGTCATCGCGCCCGAACCGTGAGCGCCGGCCGCCGCTTCCCGGCGCCCGGCGGAAGGCTTGCGGCCGTCAGTCGCCGTAGCCGATGATGCCTTTGACCTCGAGGAAGTCGTGGATCGCCCAGTCGGCGTATTCGCGGCCGTTGCCGGACTGCTTGTAGCCGCCGAAGGGCGCGAACGTATCCCATTCCGGATAATTTATGTTGACCTGGCCGGCGCGCATGCGGGCCGCCACCTTGCGGGCGTGCTCGATGTCCTTCGACTGCACGTAGGCGGCCAGCCCGTAGACCGTGTCGTTGGCGATCTCGACCGCCTGGTCCTCGTCGTCATAGGAGATGATCGACAGGACGGGTCCAAAAATCTCCTCGCGCTCGATCGACATGCCCGGCTTGACGTGGCCGAACACGGTCGGCCGCACATAGTAGCCGCGGTTGAGATGCTCCGGCCGGCCGGGGCCGCCGGTCACCAGCGTCGCCCCTTCCTTGATGCCCGCCTCGATCAGCCGCTGGATCTTGTCGAACTGCACCTGGCTGACCACCGGGCCGAGTTGCGTGTCCTCGTTGCGCGGATCGCCCACCTTGTGGGCGTCCGCCGCCTTCTTGGCGACGGCCAGCGCCTCGTCGTGGTGCGCGGCCGGCACCAGCATGCGGGTCGGCGCGTCGCAGGACTGGCCGCTGTTGCCGAAGCAGGCGTTGACGCCCTTCCTCACCGCGCGCTCGAAATCGGCGTCGGGCAATATGATGTTGGCAGACTTGCCGCCGAGTTCCTGCGCCACGCGTTTGACCGTCTTGGCGGCGGTCTCGGCGACGATGATGCCCGCGCGCGTCGAGCCGGTGAAGGACACCATGTCGACGTCCGGATGGCCGGCCATGATCTGGCCGACGTCCGGCCCGGTGCCGTTGACCATGTTGTAGACGCCCTTCGGCGTGCCGGCCGCCTCCATCACCTCGGAGAAGACGATGCCGCTGATCGGCGCGATCTCGGAGGGCTTCAGCACCACCGTGCAGCCGGCGGCGATGGCCGGCGCCACCTTGCAGACGATCTGGTTGAGCGGCCAGTTCCACGGCGTGATCAGCGCGCAGACGCCGATCGGCTCCTTCACCACCATGGTGCCGCCGCGCTTCTCGGAGAACTCGTAGTCCTCCAGCGCCTTGATCGTCGCTTCCATATGCGCGCGGCCGGCCCATGCCTGCGCCTCGCGCGCCCAGGTGATGGGCGAGCCGTTTTCCTGGCTGACGGCTTGGGCGATGTCCTCGTAGCGTTCGTTGTAGACTTCGAGGATGCGCCTGAGCAGCTTCAGGCGCTCTTCCTTCGTCGTCTGCGAGAAGGAAGGGAACGCCGCCTTGGCCGCCGCCACGGCGCGGTCGACATCGGCCTTCGAGCCGACGGAGATTTTCGTGTACGCTTCTTCCGTGGACGGGTCGATGACGTCGAGCGTGGCCGGAACGGCGGGAGCGACCCATTTGCCGTCGATGAAGAAGTCCAGATGATGGTTGCTCATTGCGCTGTCCGTTTCCTTCGAGATCGATCGATGTGGGCACGACCATAAAGCATTCGCAAGGGCGCCGCCAAGCGAGGCGGCGAAGCTTCGGTTGTTCCAGCGGAATGTCCCGCCCGCGGTTTGACTTTTGTCAGCGCTCGTGAATAATGTCGAAAACGGAATGTCGACCATGCCGATCCGGGCAGCGGACCAGATCATACACAAGGCCGCGTGGCTCTACTACACGCATGGGCTGCGCCAGGACGAGGTGGCGAGGAAGCTCGACATTTCCCGCGCCTCGGTGGCGATGTACCTGCGCAAGGCGCGCGAGACGGGCATCGTCAACATCTCCACCTCCACCCAGCTCTTCACCGAGGACGTGCTGGCGCGCGAGCTGGAGGACGCTTTCGGCCTTGCCTCGGTGTGGGTCGCTCCGCAGGAGCGCCACGCGCTCGATCCGACGGCGGAGGTTCCGGCGCTGGCCGCGGGCGTCTTCGTCGGCCTGGTCAACCGTGGCGACCGCATCGGCATCGCCTGGGGCCGCACCGTCTATGCCATGGCCGACGCCATGTCCTTCGCCGACCTGCAGGATGTCACCGTCGTGCAGATGTGCGGCAATCTCGGCGCGCCCTACGCCTATCGGCCGGACCAGTGCACGATGGAGATCGCCCGCCGCCTCAACGCCAAGGGCCTGAATTTCTACGCGCCGCTGGTGCTCACCACCGAGGTGCTTGCCGAGGCGCTGCGCGGCGAGCCGGTGATCCGCGAGCAGCTTCTCGGCATCGCCGATTGCGACCTCGCGCTGTTTTCCGTCGGCACCGTCGACGGCGACAGCCACATCGTCAAATGCGGCGCGCTCGACGTCGCGGAAATGGACGAATTGCGCAGGGCGGGCGCTGCCGGCGTCATCGCCGGCCAGGTCATCGACGCGCAGGGCGAACTGCTCGACTGCGGCTACAACCGCCGCGTCATTTCGGCCGACATCGGCTCCATCCGCGCCATACCGCGGCGCATGATGGTGGTGCAGGAACAGGCGAAGCTGAAGCCGCTTCTGGCCTCGCTCGCCGGCCGCCTGTGCACCCATCTGGTGGTGACGGCCACCATGGCCCGCGCGCTGCTGAAGGAGCGCGGGGCGACAACCTAGCGGCCTTTCCGCCGCCGATACTCAACCGAACCGGAAGCGATGGACCGTTTGCGATGAAGAACCTGTGGAACGACGCCGAAGCCGAAGCGATGGTCGCGGCTTATGCGAAGAAGGGCGTCGGCCGTGACCTGGCGCTGCGCGTCTATACCACGCGTCTGCTCGGCGGCGAGCCGAGGCTGGTGCTGCACGGCGGCGGCAACACGTCGGTGAAGACGAAGGTCCAGGACCTGCTCGGCGACGAATGGGAGGTGCTGTGCGTCAAGGGCAGCGGCTGGGACATGGCCGTCATCGAGCCGGCTGGCCTGCCGGCGGTGAAGCTCGCCACGCTCCTCAAGGCGCGCCGGCTGGAGGCGCTTTCGGACGAGGACATGGTGGCGCTGCAGCGCGCCAACCTGATCGACCCGTCCTCGCCCAATCCCTCGGTCGAGACGCTGCTGCACGCCTTCCTGCCGCACAAGTTCGTCGACCATACCCATTCCACCGCCATCCTCGCCATCGTCGACCAGGGCGAGGAGTCGGAAGCGCTGTCGAAAAAGGTGTTCGGGCCGAAGATAGGCTTCGTCCCTTACATAAAGCCGGGCTTCGACCTCGCCAAGGTGGCGGCGGACGTCTACGACTCAGATCCCTCCGTGGAGGGTTTGATCCTCGACAAGCACGGCATCTTCACCTTCGGCGATACGGCCAGAGAAGCCTATGACCGCATGATCCACCACGTCACGGTCGCCGAGGACTACGTGGCGAAGACCGGCAAGGACCCGCTGGGGCCGGCAGCCCTGCCGACGAAACTGGCGAAGCCCGCCGAGATCGCCTCGATGCTGCGCGGCGCCGTCGCCGTCGACAAGGGCGAAGGCCGGTTCGACCGCATGGTGAGCGATTTCCGCAACTCGCCCGCCATCCTCGCCTTCGTCAACGCCGTGGCACTCGGGGATTTCGCCGCAGCCGGCGTCTCGACGCCGGACCTTTCCATCCGCATCAAGACCGGGCCGATGGTGCTGCCGGCGCCGGATGCGGCCGACCTCGGCGCCTACAAGGTGGAGATCGGAAAGCGCGTCGCCGCCTATGCCGACGCCTACAGGCGCTACTTCGCGGACAACGACGCGCTGGACGACGTCAAGCGCACCATGCTCGACCCGATGCCGCGGCTGTCGCTCGTCCCCGGCCTCGGCCTGTTCGGCCACGGCCGCACGCTGAAGGACGCCAGGATCGCCGCCGACGTCGGCGAGATGTGGATCGAGGCCGTCAGGGGGGCGGCGAGCGTCGGCACCTTCCGGCCGCTGTCGAAGGCCGATCTCTTCCCGCTCGAATACTGGTCGCTGGAGCAGGCCAAGCTCGCCTCCAGCAAGCCGAAGCCGCTGACCGGGCAGGTGGCGCTGGTGACCGGCGGCGGCGGCGCCATCGGTGCGGCGACGGCGAAGCTCTTCGCCCGCGAAGGCGCCCATGTCGTGGTCGTCGACCTCGACGGTGCGAAGGCCGCGGAGGTTGCCAAGGCCGCCGGCAACGCCTCCATCGGCGTCGCCGCCGACGTCACCGATCCGGCGCAGATCCGCGCCGCCTTCGACAAGGCGGTCGAGACCTATGGCGGCGTCGATATCGTCGTCTCCAATGCGGGCGCGGCCTTCGAGGGCGCCATCGGCGAGATCGACGACGCGCTGCTGCGCAAGAGCTTCGAGCTGAATTTCTTCTCGCACCAGACTGTCGCACAGAACGCCGTGCGCATCATGAAGGAGCAGGGCACCGGCGGCGTGCTTTTGTTCAACACCTCCAAGCAGGCGGTCAATCCCGGCCCGAAATTCGGTGCCTACGGCCTGCCCAAGGCGGCGACGCTGTTCCTGTCGCGCCAGTATGCGCTCGACTACGGCGCGCTCGGCATCCGCTCCAATGCGGTGAACGCCGACCGCATCCGTTCCGGCCTGCTGACGAACGAGATGATCGCCAGCCGCTCGAAGGCGCGCGGCCTGTCGGAGAAGGACTACATGTCCGGTAACCTGCTCGGCCAGGAGGTGACGGCCGAGGACGTGGCACAGGCCTTCCTGCACCACGCGCTGGCCGAACGCACCACCGCCGACGTCACCACCGTCGACGGCGGCAACATCGCGGCGGCCTTGCGCTGATCAGGCGAGGTCGGTCAGGGTAAAATCGTCGCCCTTGTAGGCAAGAGGGACGCCGAGCGTTTTCGCACGGGCGTAGGCGAAGCAGTCGCCGAAGTTGAGGTCGGCCGGATGGCCGACCGCGTTGCCGTAACGCGCACTGGCCGCGACGGCGAGAGAACCGATTTCGGGCGATATCGCCACCTCCTCGGCTCCAAGGCCGGATGAAGGAGTGGACGGCCCGTCGGGCAAGCTCGATTTCCTCGCGCGTCGGCTTTCTCGGCGCTTTCTTGCCACGTGGCTGCGCGATCTTCTTGCGGGCGAGGGCGTGCACGGCCTCACAGCGCACCAGCGGAGCCTGTCGACGGCATCGTCGCGGATGAACAGCGCCATGAGATATCTCCTTCGGATATCCGTATATATGACCTGGATATCCGGCAGGCAGCAAAAAGGGCGGCCAACCGGCCGCCCTTCCTGCTTGTGGTTTTCGGCGCGCCGGCGGCCTATTTCGCGTTCGGGTTGGGCATCCAGGCCGGCATGGCGACGTCGGCATGGGCGAACTGCGGCAGCTTCTCGCCCAGTTCCTCCATGTTCTTGATGTCCTTCTCGGTCAGGTCCTTCTGCGTGATCAGCGTCGGCGGCACGATGACGTTGTGGCCGGGATCCTCGCCGGCGAGCAGCATGGCGAGCGCGCGTACCGAGACCTGGCCGACAACGGCCGGGTTGGTCGCGGCGGTCGCCGCCCAGGCGCTGTCGGCCTCGCGCATGGCGGAAATGTCGGCGGTGGAGATGTCGGCCGAATAAATCTTGATGTCCTTGTTCCTGCCGGCCTCGTCGACGGCGATCTTCACGCCCTTGGCGAACTCGTCATAGGGCGCGAACATCACCTTGATGTCGGGGTTGGCCGACAGCACCGAGCGCGCCTGGTTGGCGACCGAATTGGCGATCGGGTTGTCCAGCGTGCCGAACTGCGCCACCTCGTCGATGCCGGCATACTTCTTCTTGAACTCCAGCCAGGTCTCGTTGCGGCGGTCGAGCGGCGCGATGCCGGCGACGTAGACGTAGCCCGCCTTCCAGGCCTCGCCGTTGTCGGCGATCGCCTGCTCCAGCGCCAGCCTGGCGAGATCCTTGTCGGACTGCTCGATCTGCGGAATCTTGTCGTTCTCGACGTTGACGTCGAAGGCGACCACCTTGATGCCGGCGTCGATGGCGCGCTGGGCGGCGTCCTTCATCGATTCGGTCAGGCCGTGCTGGATGACGATGCCCTGCACGCCGAGCGCGATCGCCTGGTCCACCATGTCGGCCTGCAGGGCCGCGTCCTGCTGGCTGTCGAAGACGCGCAGATCGACGCCGAGCGCCTTGGCCTGTGCCTGCACGCCGGCCAGGTAGGCCTGGAAGAAGTCGCCGGTCGAGAGATAGCGCACCAGCGCGATCTTCACGTTCTCCGGCTTGTCGAACGGCGCTGGCCTGTCCTGCGCCAGTGCCGGCAGGCCGCCGAGCGCGCTGGCGCCCATCAGGCCGAGGGTCAGCGATGCGAAAGTCCTGCGAGTGATGTTCATGTCGGTTCCTCCACGGGTTGCCTGTCAGTCCAAAATCGAGATCAGCGTTTGCCCTTCGCCGACAGGGCGAAGGTGAAGACGAGGGCGACGACCAGCACCGCGCCCTTGACGAAGTCCTGCGTGTAGTAAGGCGCGTTCATCATCGTCAGCCCCTGCAAGAGCACGCCGACGAACAGCGCGCCGATGGCCGTGCCGAAGGCGTTGGGCTTCGAGGCGCCGAGCACGGCGAAGCCGATCAGCGCCGCCGCCACCGCGTCCAGCAACAGATTGTTACCCGAGGCGATATCGCCGCGTCCAAGCCGGGCGGCCAGAAGAATGCCGCCGATGGAGGCGAATATGCCCGAAATGACGTAGGCCCAGATCTTGTATGCCTTGACAGGCGCGCCGGCGAGCTCGGCCGCCCGCTCGTTGGAGCCGACGGCATACATCATGCGGCCGAAGCGGGTGTATTCGAGGAAGAACCAGATCAGCGCGGCGAGCACGATCAGCACCACCACCGACACCGGCACCAAGTTGGGCGTGAAGAA
>Ga0222422_100546_pt1 | contig 11743 bp, 10 predicted proteins | sample 3A1ome_FD_182469 | JGI IMG/M metagenome (GOLD analysis project Ga0222422, IMG submission 182469) | Enriched microbial communities from leaf-cutter ant dump, University of Wisconsin, Madison, United States - 3A110A (version 2) | ecosystem: Environmental > Terrestrial > Nest > Insects nest > Nest...
CGCCGCTGCTCACTGGCTATTTCGGAATAGTCTGCGTTTTGGCCTTCGACCGCAAACAGGGCGAGCTCCGTCGCGTTCATCGCGGCTTTTAGCAGCATGCTCAAATCGCTGTACCGAGGACATTTCTCGGGCTCTTTGTCGAACAACGAATGAGCAAGGCGCTGATTTCGAAACCGTCGCACTCTGCCCAATGCATCTGCCTCATCCGATCCTTCAGCCCGCAGACGGACAGCGAGAGCGGCGAAATCATCCAAGGCCCTCTCACAGGCCAGCGCATCTTTGTTTCTGCGCTCTTTGTTCACTTTGCCAACTGCGACCCACATAGCTTCGAAAGACGCTTCCCGACTAACGCCCGGGCTCGCTACACCGCGAAACCAGTGGGCAGCTTCACAGATGAAGTGCTCTCTTACATCGCTTCGATCGAGCAAAGCAGCGAGAACCGGGATTGATGCTTTGTCTTGCTCTGCGATCGGAAACCGACCACTAACCGTTACATCGAAGATTCGGGCCAGATCCATTGCGAGCTTCAGCGCCAGGGCGTTCTGTACCGCCCCATAGGTGTCGAAAAATTCGCTGCGAATCCCGGCCATACCATTAGGGACCACTTCGTTCGCAGCTTCCATCACTTCATGAGAAAGGATGGCGGTCCGCACGTCGCTCCGGAGCATTTTGATAATTTCGTGAATGCGCCGTATTGCCTCAGTCGTTTCCATCTGAACACCCTTGCCGACATTCGCGCCCCTCTATGGCCCGTGCAGTTACCTATCCTAGGGCTCTTTCACGTGCCCATTCCAACCCGAGCAAAATGCGCCTTAGCTCGCGCAGCGGTAGAGCGCAGAAAGTCCGACGCAATGAGTACTACAGTTACGGATTTCAAACTGCTGGATGAGACCTCAAACCGCTTCGAAGCTGGGCGCGCCGCACGACATGACAAGAAGTAGAGCGACAAAACCACCCGCCAACTGCCGATGGACCGTCGAGTGCATTTTTCTCTATGCGGATCACACTTCGAGCAACTCAAGCAGTGCGTCAAACGCATACAGAGCCGCTCGACGACCTGATGACGGTTCAAGCGTGCTCAAAATGCCATCTTCGACAAGACGCCGTGACAGCTGGCGAGCTGACGCTCCCGGGATTCCAGACTTGGCAACGAATCGATCGTTGCGAAAAATCAGGTTTCCAAAAACGAAGTCGAGTGCTTGATCATGATGTTGTGACTTAAGGACGAGCCTAAATCGCTCTCGCATTTCGTTGTAAAGACCCAAGATTGCGTCCGCCTTTGCAATGCTCGCTCTTGCTTGTTCTGCCAAGGCTGTCAGAAAGAATATAATCCAGTCTGTCCAGTTCCCGCGCGAAGAAACCTCTCGCATGCGCCAGACATATTCTTCCTTATGAGTTTCAAAATAGCCGGAAAGGTAAAAATTCGGCTCAGACAATATACCCAGTTGCCATAGCATCAGGGTGATCAGCATTCTCCCCACGCGCCCATTACCGTCAGCGAAAGGATGTAATGCTTCAAATTCAACGTGCGCTATAGCCGCTTTCAATAGAGGGCGCTGCTGACTGTTTCTAATGAAATCGACCAATTTTTCCATGGCCGGAGAGAGTTGTTCAGGGGATATAGGGACGTAGTATATTTTCCCCCTGCGCTCATCACCGATATAATTCTGTTCAGACTTAAAAGCGCCGGGCTTTTTCCTGGCGCCACGACCATATGACAGCAGAACTTGGTGTGCAGATCTGATCAGATGCTCACTAATCGGCTGTCCTTCGGCTAATGCGTGCTGTGTGGCTCGCATCGCCCGGGCGTAGAGAACGGTTTCCACCGTGTCGTTGCGGGCTTCCTTGTATGGGTCTGGAGTTCCTGCGTCTTCCTCGGCTTCGAATCTATAAATTTCTTCGACCGTTGAAATCGTGTTTTCCATTCTTGATGATGCCACGGCGTCGAGGCGCATTAGGGGTGCTAACAGCAGGTTGCTGTTGATCATTCCGCGCATCTTTTCGTCGTACCGAGCGAGGACTCCCGAAGCTTCGTCCAACGCCGGGAGTATGGCCTCGTAGTTCAATGAGGTCGGAGGAAACGCTCCGGTGTGATATGAGACTGCCTCACTGAGGTCCAACGACTTGGTGCTCATTTTGGGAGAATTCCAATCATCAAATGCCGTTGGTGATAAGCCTACACCATCAAACGCCTTTGACAACAGGAAATAGCCATATGTTGTCATCAACAGCGCTTGGTGACACGGGGGCATCATCAATATGCCTTGACGTCAGAAAACGCGTCTTAGCTATCGCCAAGCATACCTCCATCAGGGTGCCCCAACTTAGATGCTTTTCAGCACTTCGTGCCACGCACTCGACACGGCATTTCAAACCCTCCGCCCCAAATCCCAGCTCGCTTAGCCTGCGCCTAGTTCTGTTCCGTCGCGCATCGCCCATGGCTGTATCTGGACCAATCAATCGCATAGCCATTTACGACCAACCATCGGTTCACGTCGGCGCCGTCAGCGCGGCGGCAGATGGCGACTAAGCGCGTTTTGCTCTTGGCTCTTCAAACATGGATATCTTGAGAGTAATCCCGCCGAAGGAATGTTCCTCAAGAAGCCGAAGGAGCGAACCACCCTTCCCTTCACGGTCGACCAGTTGAACACCCTGTTCAAGAGCCCGCTGTTTGTAGGCTGCCAAAGCGCTGATGAATGGCGCAACGTCGCGAAGCCCGGTAATGTCCGTATCCGCGACCATCGCTATTGGGTGCCGCTGATCATGCTTTTCTCCGGCGCCCGGCCGGCCGAGATAGCGCAGCTCGACGTTGCGGACGTGCGCCAAGAGCACGGGCATTGGATCATGCACATCACCACTGAGGGCGAAGGCGACAAGAGCGTGAAGACGGCCGGCAGCATGCGCGTTGTCCCGGTCCATCCTGAGCTGATCAAGCTCGGCTTCATCGAGTATCGTGACGCCATTGAAAAGACCGGCAACTCCCGCCTATTCCCGGAAGCCAAGCGAAACAGTCGCGGGCAGATGATCGCCGACTTTTCGCGGGAGTTCGGCCGTTATCTGACGCGCATCAATCTGAAGAACGGGCGCGGGTTGTCGCTCTACAGCTTCCGGCATGGAGCCGCCGACGCTTTCCGCCGTGCTGGCCATCTCGATGAACAGTTCGGTTACATCCTCGGACACACCAGCGGCACCATGACCGGCCGTTACGGTCACCTACCACAGGGCATGCTTGATCAGCGCGTCGAACTGGTGGACTCTATCTCGTATCCGGGCCTTGAGATCAAACATCTAGAGACGGCGGACTGACTTCCAAAGCATCCGTTCTATCTAGTCTACGATCGCGTGCGGAAACATGCCCTCGTAAGTGCTCGAACTGCGGATAACGAAGAATCATCTTAAAGTATTCATCAAGAAGCTCTCTTAATTTGCTTCTCTTCCATGGCATCCTGATATGAAATTGGATCTTTTCAACTAATTCCTCAGCTCCGTATATAAGATTAAAAGCTGTATCGAACATCTCTCCGTGCTCAAATGATGAAATGCCTTTTTCATTGTTATTTATGGAGAAAATATTCTCATACTGCTCATAAATATATATTTCCTCGCTGATATTTTTGTCCTTTATATACCTAAACAGCCTTATATCCCCTCCAGTCCCCAAATGACACCAAGCCTCACCGCAATTATCCGATGTATATTCTACATATTTAGAGATCAGAGTATTGAAAGATTCAATAATGCCAGCCCTACGGCGCAAATTTGCCTCTTCGGCCAATAACTAAGTCTGAGTCGATATATATTCCGCCTGCTTCTTAGACTCTTCAGCTTGCCGCTCAAGAACAGTCCGATTAAGCTTAAACTCTTCTCTAGTTAGCGCAAGTTCGACGCGCTGCTCGCGAAGTTCGTCGGATTGAATCCACACCGCTGCAACGAGCCACAAGAAGGCGATTGGCGCGAACACCCCAGCAAGAAAGTCGCCCCACTCGCTGGCGGTAAGGCACGAGAACGTTCCCGCGCAATACGCGTCCGGGTGACGAGCGTTATAGCCGAGATAGATAGCCACAGCGAGCCAGACAAGCGTGACAACGCCGAATAGGGCCAGCTTAAGCCCAGCGCTTTTAGGTGGTTGGTTCATGATCTAATCGCCCCTCGATACCAACATTTATCCGGGCTCAATCTCACGTAGTAATCAATAATTTTTATGGATTACAGAAATTCAATCATTTTTTGTTATTTACAGATGAATCCGCGTATGAGACGATTATCCTAAGTTAATCTTAGGAGAAGCGTCCCATTGCGTTTTGTAGAGTCAGTAAAGCTCCTCTTTGAAGGCGATATTGAACAGAAGTCGATTGCTCTTTCCGATCCCGGCATCTACAACTTGTTCGGCGTTTTGCCGTCGCAGTCCGGCGCGATCGTAACCGGAAGCACCGCTTTGCATGTTCCAGCGGTCCTTCATGCCGTTCGCCTGATCGCCGAAACTATCGGTTCGCTTCCTTGCAAGCTCTACCGCGACGAAGACGGCAGCAAGACCGCCACCAAGGATCATCCGGCCTACCGCCTCGTCCATCGCCGCGCTAACCCTTGGACTAGCGCCGGACAGCTTCGGATTCCCGCCGATACACCTCCCGTCATCGCAGCTATTGTGCGCGCTTACACCCAGGGCACTTTCGACTTGCCGGAGGTTCGCAGGCGCATGGCCGACGCCGCCAAGGCGGACCCTGCTTTGCAGGCAATTATAGACAAGCACCTTGCTTGGATAGATGAGGACGACTCTGTCCGGTGGCTATAGGAGGCACCAACCGGCGATCAGCGCGGTGGCGCTCGCCGAGATGATCATCGATGCGGTTATGGAAGCGGCGTAGATGAATGTATGTATTGCCACCACAGGCCGCAAGCTGAGCGCTTGCGGCTTTTTTTAGCATCAATTTCGACTAGATAATATGAAACAGCTTCACATCGGGCACTCGCGACCTAATACTTATTAATATATCTATCACAAATCATACTAAAGATTGAACGCTGGCTGGTTGCTAGGGCCGATTTCAGAATCTACGATTCTATCGAGCTCTTTTTGTATTTTCTTTGAAAGGTCAATAAACCTAACTGCATCCGCCTCTGTCGCCTCTGCTCCGTGAGATACACGGCTCCTAATCGAATACAAATCACGAATTACATCACCCGTCTCACGGGAGATCAAACCTCCCTCTACCATTCGTTCAATTGATCTACCTATAGAAACCCTATCCCTAGTCGTATAATCGTTCTTTATAGCTATTCTTCTTATTTTCTTCTCTATGCCAATCCACTCCATCATAATGTTCGCGATCGGTGGAATATTCTTTAAAGACTGCGCGTCGACATTGGAGTCGACACCATCACCACCCCCAATAAATGCTAGATTTGCTTTGTCATCGGCTTCATCTAGTCTTTGCGTAACCTCTCCTTCAAATCCAGGAAATTTAATTTTGTTGAGTTTCTCAATAAATCTCTTCAATTCTTTTCTAAACATGAACATCAAGATAACTACCACGACCGGCCATGCTAAACTCGACGTCAAAGACGTAACAAGTTCGACCCAGTCTGTCGCCCTTCCAACAGGAGCGCTACCTATTTGCAGGGAAACCACCAGCGCCTCCAACAAAAGACTTCGGCATCTCAAGGAGAAACTTACAACGACACTTGCCCAGGTAGCAATAAGGAGCCACCTCACAATCATGCGGATATGTTCGACCAGAAGCTTTCGCGGTCCTAGCCATGCCCGCCATGCACAGAACAATAAGAGCCCTCAAGCTCGATCCATTCAGCTATTGGCCTCTGAACGCCGCCCTTTATGATGTTCTGGCAACGAGTCCCTCTCTTGGTAATGGCACCACATCTCGGGGCACCATCCGATTCGACCCAAGCAACATATTGCTCCCGGCTGGTCCCTAGCACTTTCGCCGCGAACCCGACTCGATCCTGAACAAATAGAGGAACATCCGCAGCAGAAATCATAATATTATGACCTCCCCCTGGCGCCGGGTAATTACCAAAGAATGTAATACCGGATGAATTCATCGCAAAAATCGTATCTATATCCAGTTTCATTTTATATTACTCCTGATCGTCATTAGTCTACATGCCAACTTAGGGCTATGACTACGAATTGCAAAGTAGTCTGAGACTTCAAACCAACTACCGCTAACGCCTGAGCCGTGGTTTGCTCCCATGCACGAGCATTGACACTCGTGCCCCTCCGCTTCCATGCAAGCACGCGCGCATATCTCTTGCTCACTGAACGGCTGGACAACAAAGACGCAGCCATACTTCTCCAAAGATCTATCAACAAAATCGTTGAACCAAGCCTTTGGCAGCTCCCAATACTTCTCGGACGCAATCCAATCGGGTTTTACTCTACGAGAATCGCGTAGCCACTGATAATTATCGTCGGCGAATGGCAAGCGAACACGCAGCTTCTCGCCGTTTCCACCACGCCTGAGCACGATGGGAATCTTTGTCTGGTTCCAAGCTATTTTAAGTCGATATTCCTCGGGGCTCACCGGTAGACTCCGAGCTAGTTGCTTCATCATGCCACGAGCAACCGCTCGTTAAAACCTCGACAACGCGAAGAACACCGAGGAATCCACACACCGCCGAGGAATGGGACCGACCTGAAATCTGAGATCACATATCCACAGGCAAAGCCCCACGCGGAGCACACTCAAATCTGTAACACTTAGCGATTTCCAATGTTCGCTAAGTGTTTGGAAAATAATAGAAAAGAGAGATTGGCTGGGGGACCTGGATTCGAACCAAGACGAACGGAGTCAGAGTCCGTCATTCTACCGTTAAATTATCCCCCAGCGGGACTCCGACGGTTCGGAGGCGGCGGCGAAGCGAACGCTTCGTCGGCTGCGGCGTTCTGGTACCCGATCGGAAATGCGGTGTCAAGTTGCCGGTGCCGTTTCGGAACGGAAAGCCATGATGCGCCAAAGCCCCCGACTGCCGCGCTCCCGCGCCATTCAGCAGAGCACCTGCATTGATTACCCATGTCATTTTTGTCGAGGAACTTCAGGGGATATTAAGAAAGCTGCGCCCAAAAGTCGGACCCTGCCCTGACGCGTCCGGCCGTTCCGTGCCAATATGACGGTTACGCGATCGCGCCAAGACGCCGGCGGCCGGGAAGGCCTGCCGACCCATAACACCTATAGCGACGCGTTTCAGTCGCCTTCACTATTGGATAACGCCGCACGCCGATGCCGTGGACGAGTTTTGCCCATGATCTCCCGCCGAACGAGTCGGGAGCGCTTGATGACGGCGGCGCGCTGCTCCGCCTGATGCAGCTCGTGCTGGCCAGCGTCGAGGCGTCCGGCGCCGAGGGCTGCCGCCTCACCCGCGATTCGGCCATCGTCAGTGTCGCCCGGGCGCTGGTCGGCGAGGCGACCGACTGGTCGACGGCAAGCCGCACCGCCACCATGGCGCTGCGCGACCTCGTCTGGCGCGTCGACACGGCGCGCGGGCTCATTATCGACAAGGTCGGCGACCGAGCCCGCCAGGAGGTCGAAGCGCTGCTAGATACCGCCGACATCCACGCCTTTCTGAACAACGCGGCACCACGAAAGCCGCGTCCGGCGCCCGACGACGAAGAAATCGCCTGAAGCGGTTGACAAACGGCGCGCCGCGTTGTGGTTTGCGGCCTTTCCGGGAGCGCCGCGAGACCCTAGATGAGCAGCCTTGAATCACCCTCCTCCGCCGACGCGCGGCTTCACCGCGAGATCGAGCGGCGGCGCACCTTCGCCATCATCTCGCACCCGGACGCCGGCAAGACGACGTTGACCGAGAAGCTGCTGCTGTTCGGCGGCGCCATTCAGCTCGCTGGCCAGGTGCGCGCCCGCGGCGAGAACCGCCGCACCCGCTCCGACTGGATGAAGATCGAGCGCGATCGCGGCATCTCCGTCGTCACCTCGGTGATGACCTTCGAATACGGCGGCAACGTCTTCAACCTCCTCGACACGCCCGGCCACGAGGACTTCTCCGAGGACACCTACCGCACGCTGACCGCCGTCGACAGCGCCATCATGGTGATCGACGCCGCCAAGGGCATCGAGGATCGCACGCGCAAGCTGTTCGAAGTCTGCCGCATGCGCGACATCCCCATCGTCACCTTCGTCAACAAGCTGGACCGCGAGGCTCGCGACCCGTTCGAGACGCTGGACGAGATCGAGAAGACGCTCGCCCTCGACACGGCGCCGATCACCTGGCCGGTCGGCTCGGGCAAGGATTTCATCGGCACCTACGATCTCAAGCGCCGCCAGACCCGCCTGATGAACGAGAAGGGCGACGACCATCGCGATGAGATCGGCGACGACAAGCTGGACGCGCTGCTCGAACAGCGCTACCTGACCGGCCTTCGCGAAGGCATCGAGCTGGCGGCCGAGGGCACCAATCCCTTCGACCTCCAGTCGTTCCGCGAAGGCCACCTGACGCCGGTCTTCTGGGGGTCGGCGCTCAGGAACTTCGGCATCAAGGATATCCTCGACGGCCTCGCCGCCTATGCCCCGCCGCCGCGCGACCAGGCGGCCAGCACGCGCGTCGTCAAGGCGGAAGAGCCGAAGATGAGCGCCTTCGTCTTCAAGATCCAGGCCAACATGGACCCCAACCACCGCGACCGCATCGCCTTCGTACGCCTGTGCTCGGGCAAGCTCAATCGCGGCATGAAGGTGAAGCACGTCCGTACCCAGAAGACCATCGGCCTCACCGCGCCGCAGTTCTTCTTCGCCCAGGAGCGGCAGATCGCCGACGAGGCCTGGGCCGGCGACGTGGTCGGCATTCCCAACCACGGCACGCTCAGGATCGGCGACACGCTGACCGAGGGCGAGAACCTCACCTTCGTCGGCGTGCCGAGCTTCGCGCCGGAAATCCTCCGCCGCGTCCGCCTCGAGGACGCCATGAAGGCCAAGAAGCTGAAGCAGGCCCTGCAGGAGTTGGCCGAGGAGGGCGTGGTGCAGGTATTCCGGCCGATCGACGGCGCCCCGGCGCTGGTCGGCTTCGTCGGCGCGCTGCAGCTCGACGTGCTCCAGGGCCGGCTCGATCAGGAATACGGCCTGGAGGTCGGCTTCGAGGTCAGCCAGTACAACATGGCCCGCTGGCTGGCCGGCGAGCGGCAGGACGTCATCGATTTCCAGAACGGCAACCGCGCGGCCATGGCCGAGGATGTCGACGGCGACCCGGTGCTGCTCGCCACCTCCGGCTATGCCTTCAACTACATCAAGGAAAAGTGGCCGAAGATCCGCTTCACCGACGTCAAGGAAACACAGGCGCGGGCAGCGGAAGCCTGAAAATATGCAAAAAGGCCGGGCACCCTGCCCGGCCTTTTCCTTTGCAAAAACGCCCGCCCTCACTTGCCGAAGGCGGCGGCCATCAGTTCGCGGGTATAGCCTTCGCGCGGCGCGTCGAAGATCTGGTCGGTCGAGCCTTCCTCGACGATCTTGCCGCTCTTCATGACGATGATGTAGTCCGAGAGCGCCCTGACGACCGCCAGGTCGTGGCTGATGAACAGGTAGCTGAGGCCGTGCTTCTCCTGCAAATCGCGCAGGAGATCGACGATCTGCTTCTGCACCGACCGGTCGAGCGCCGACGTCGGCTCGTCCAGCACCACCACCTTCGGCTTCAGGATGATCGCCCTGGCGATGGCGATACGCTGGCGCTGGCCGCCCGAGAACTCGTGCGGATAACGGTTGCGCGTCGTCGGGTCGAGGCCGACCTCCATGAAGGCGCGGATGGCCCGGAGGTCGCGATCCGACTTGCTGAGCTGCGGCTCGTGGACCAGGAGACCCTCGGTAACGATCTGCCCGGCGGTCATGCGCGGCGACAGCGAGCCGAACGGGTCCTGGAACACCAGCTGCATTTCACGCCGGTGCTTGCGCATCTCCTGGCGGCTTGCTTCGGAGATGTCGTCGCTCTCGAAGCGGATGGCACCGGTACCGTGATTGAGGCGGAGAAGCGCCCGGCCGAGCGTCGACTTGCCCGAGCCGCTCTCGCCGACGATGCCGATGGTCTGGCCTTCCCTGAGGCGAATGTCGACATCGTCGACGGCGTGGATGTCGAGCCGCTTGCCGCCGAGAATGCCGCCGCCCATGGTGAAGCGGACGTCGACGTCCCGGCCTTCCAGCAGCACCGGTGCGCTGTCGGGTACCGGCGCCTTGCGGCCGGTCGGCTCGGCGGCCAGCAGCATCTTCGTATAGGGATGCTGCGGGTTGCTGAAGATCTCGGCCACCGTGCCGCTCTCCACCACCTCGCCGGTGCGCATCACCGCCACGCGGTCGGCGAAGCGGCGGACGATGCCGAGGTCGTGGCTGATGAACACGATGGCGAGGCCGATGCGCGCCTTCAGTTCGGCGAGCAGTTCCAGGATCTGCGCCTGGATGGTGACGTCGAGCGCCGTGGTCGGCTCGTCGGCGATCAGCAGTTCCGGATCGTTGGCGAGCGCCATGGCGATCATCACGCGCTGGCGCTGGCCGCCGGACATCTCGTAGGGGTAGCTGTCGACGCGCCGTTCCGGATCGGGGATCTTGACGAGCTTCAGCAGCTCGATCGCCCTGGCACGCGCCGCCTTGGCCGTCAGGCCGCGATGACGCATCATCGGCTCGGCCAGTTGCTTGCCGATCCGGTAGAGCGGATCGAGCGAGGTCATCGGCTCCTGGAAGATCATGGTGATCTTGGCGCCGCGGATGCGGTTCAGCTTGCCGAGCGGCAGGCCGATCATCTCCTGCCCCTGGAACATGGCCGAGCCACCGGCGCGGCCGTTGGCGGCGAGAAGACCCATGATCGCCATCATGGTCTGGCTCTTGCCCGAGCCGCTCTCGCCGACGATGGCCAGCGTCTCGCCCTTGTTGACCTGAAGGTCGATGCCCTTCACCGCATGGACCTCGCCGGCCGGCGTCGAGAAGCGGACATCGAGCCCGCGGATATCGAGTAGCGTGTCGGCCATGTCAGCGGTCCTTCGGGTCGAGAGCGTCGCGCAAGCCGTCGCCGATGAAGTTGAGGGCGAACAGCGTCGTCACGAAGAAGACGGCCGGATAGATCAACAGCCAGGGCACCGCCTGCATGCCGGTGGTACCCTCGGCGATCAGCGAGCCCCAGGAGGTCATCGGCTCCTGCACGCCGAGACCGAGGAAGGAGAGGAAGCTTTCGAGCAGGATGACCTTCGGCACCAGCACCGTCACGAACACCACCACCGGACCGATGGTGTTGGGAATGACGTGCCGGCGGATGATCTGCCAGTTGGTGAGGCCCATGGCCAGCGCCGCCTCGACGAACTCCCGCCGTTTCAGCGACAGCGTCTGGCCGCGCACGATGCGCGCCATGTCCAGCCACTCGATGGCGCCGATCGCCGCGAAGATCAGCACGAAATGCCGCCCGAAGAACACCACCAGCATGATCACGAAGAACATGAACGGCAGCGAGTAGAGGATTTCCACGAAGCGCATCATCACGTTGTCGACGCGGCCGCCGACATAGCCCGACACGGCGCCGTAGGTGACGCCGATGATCAGCGACACGAAGGTGGCGAGGAGGCCGACGGTGATCGACACCTGGCCGCCGACCATGATGCGCGGCACGAGGTCGCGGCCGTTGCGATCGGTGCCGAAGGGGAAATACTGCGCGTTGACGCGGCCCTTGACCTCGATCGTCCGTCCGTCGTCGGCGGTGCCGGTGATCTCGGCGCTGTCGAACTCGTCGGGGCGGTCGAGATAGCGTG
>Ga0222422_100563_pt1 | contig 11582 bp, 6 predicted proteins | sample 3A1ome_FD_182469 | JGI IMG/M metagenome (GOLD analysis project Ga0222422, IMG submission 182469) | Enriched microbial communities from leaf-cutter ant dump, University of Wisconsin, Madison, United States - 3A110A (version 2) | ecosystem: Environmental > Terrestrial > Nest > Insects nest > Nest...
CGTCATACCGGGTGTGCGACGCAACATACGAGGATCCGCAGAGCGTTTGTGGTTCCAAACTTTTCACGACTTCCTCGACCAACATTCAAAACAACACCTGGATACAAAGCCGGATTTACAGCAACGGCACCTTTTACAACTGGAAGGTGGAAGGAGCCGTCAACATCGGCGGAGTGATCGCGCCCTGGAGCGTAACGACTAAGCTGTCTCCATGACCCCGGAATCGGACTCCTGAATCCTTTGCCGGTTGCCCATCCGGGCCGCGAGTCCTATCATGGCAACAGAAACCATGGAGACCGCGATGACGCCAGAACTCGTCAGGTGCATCAAATGCAAACGGGTTTCCTTCGCCGTAAGCAGAGCAGAGGCCCTCGGGCACATCTCATCGTTCAACGCCTACTACGAAGCCCTCGACGAGGCCGGCAAGTCGTCGTTCGGCGGCCCTTCTTCGCTCGACAACTACCTGTGCCTGTGCGGCGGCGCGGACTTCGTTCCCGCGGCCGAGGGCGACGTGCCGGACGGCAGTACGATATCCGGCGTCCTCTACGAACCGCACCCTATTCCTCCGGCGTGAACCTAACCGGAGGCTGGACGTTTACCTGCAGCAGAAGGAGCAGCGAAATGAACCTGATCATCTCCGGCAAGCACATGGAAGTCGGCGACGCTTTCCGCACCCGCATCCAGGCGAAGGTGTCGTCTTCGGTCGCCAAGCACTTCGGCAGGCCGTTCTCGGGAAGGGTGGCGCTCGAGAAGGAAGGCTCCCGCTATACGGCCGACTGCCTCGTTTCGCTCGACTCCGGCGCAGCCATGAAATCGAAGGGCGACGCCCACGACCCGCAGTCCGCGTTCGAAATCGCGGCCGAGCGGCTGGACAAGCAGCTTCGCCGCTACGGCCGCAAGATCAAGGAGCACCAGGGCGCCCCGCAGCCCGCCTGGGGCTGACGGACAACCTTACTAGACGGTCTCCGGGTCGGCCCTGAACACCTCGCGGCCGTAATAGGCTCCGACCTTGCGCCAATTCCACCCCTCCGGCGGCTTCTGGCTCCCGGAGGGGCTGCAGAAATAGCTTTCCCCGCAGACATAGACACCCGGCGAGGCAAACCGGCTCGGCTGATAGCGTCCGTCCGACACGTCGTGGATGTCCCACCCAAGGTGGAATGCGATGATTTCATTCGCGCGCTTGGCCATCGTGAAGTCTCCCTGAACCGGACAGGCAAGCTATCGGCGGCCGAAATAGACGTCAATGCAATTGCAGTTAAATCGTTAAACAAAATCAATAATCTAGCGCACAAACCTTCCATGGGAGGTTTGAACGACCTCCCATGGAATATTCGCAAATGCGCGCTGAATGCGAAGGTAGGCGAAGGTAGGCGAAGGATGACGGGCAGGCCGAGGTCCTGTCTCCGTTCAGGCGCCAGAGCCTCGTTCGCCCGGCATGGCACAGCGCGCGAATTGAGCCGCGATCCGGCTTCTGGCGCGGTCGAGCTTCCCTGCCATCTACGGCCACCGCCGCAAGCGGACGGACGGAAGGTGAAAGCCTACTCAGGGCGCGGCTGTCACCGACCATGACGTCGTGTAGTCGCCCACGGTTATCTGCATGGTATTCGTTGCCCCTGGCGTAGACGAAGACGGCATCTTCACCCAAAGGTAGTTGTTCGGCTTCAGGATTCCGACGGTTCCCGCAGGCTGCCAAAGAGCTGCGGCGCAAGAGCTGCCCGTGCTGATGCAGAACTGTGCATTGGCAGGACCGGTGGCCGTCACCTCCAGATCGTCCGGATTGCCGGAGATTCGTATGTAGGCCGGATTCGGTTGCGCATACGTGAACACAGGGTAGTTGTTCACATTCGTGAAACTGAACGGATTGGGACTGTTGTCGTGGGGCCGCGTCCTGATGGTCCAGACCTTCGTCAGCTCGCCGACATTGAGGGTGACCTGCATCTCGCCCTCGAAAGCGGACGAAGACATGCCCCTCAGTTCGATATACTGTCCGTTCTTGACGGTTTTCGCCGTCGCGTTGACCGTGCAGCTTCCCGTGGCGGCCCCGCAGACGCCGACCATGGCCCCGCTTCCCGACACCGTCACGGGCGCGGTGTCCGACAGACCCGATATCAGGATTCGACCGTTGTGGGTGGTGCTTGCCGCAGGTTCGGCCCCGACATAGGTGGTCAGCGTGAAATCGTCCGGCATGTTGTCCGCCACCCCGGTCGTCACCGTCCAGTAGGTGACGTAATTGCCGACGGTCACCTTGACCGTTACCGGAGTCTCATGCTGGAGACTCGCCGTCGTCATCAGGCTTATCCGGGTGCCATCCGCTACGTTGACGCTATAGGACCCATCGACCGGCCTCCATCCCGAACTTCCATTCTGGGAAAGATAGACCTTGGTCCCGGCGGGCCCCTCGACGGTCATCGGAACAGGATCCGGTATTCCCGAAAAGGTAACGGAATCGGTGGTCGACACGCTGCTTCCGACCGTCGCCTCCACGACATTGGGGAAGTTGAACGGAAGGGGGTCGAGGTCAAGCACGCGTGTCGCCAGCGTCCATCCGAAATCCTTGTCGCCGACATGCAATGTCACATTAACGGTGTCATCCCAGTTGTCCGAAGCGGTTTCGGACATATAGACGTACTGATTTTCACCCACATTCGGAACGGCGTTCGGTGCATACGCTTTGCAGTACGATCCGTTAACGTCGCAGACATAGACCTTAAGATCCGAGGAAGGCCGATCGGACGTGGCAGACACGGGAACAGTCACGGATATGCCCGTGATCCTGATCCTGCCGGAAACATTTACCGATCGGGTCTTAAGTTCCGTCAAGGGAGCGAAGGACGCATCGTCAGGGGTCGTATCCAGCGACTTTGTCGTCACGGTCCAGTCAGCCAGCACCCCGCCGACGTTCACCGTCGCCACAGCTACCCCTCCCAAATCGGCCGACGACGGCATCCTGACCTGCAGCCAGTAATCCTTGGGAACGTTAACGCCAGTCCCGGCGTCGACAAAACTCGCCCCCGACATGGAGGCCGTGTAGGAGACCCTTATCTGCGTTCCGGGAGGGCCGCTGACCGTCGCCGTAGAAGTGTCGGCGAGACCCGTGATCTGGACGGCATTGGAGCTCGTCAGGACCCCGGGATTGGCGTCTGCCACATTTTGGAAAGAGAACGGATTCGGAACGGTGCGGGTTTCTCGCGTGCGAACCGTCCAGGTGGCCTCCACTCCGTTGATCGAGAGCGTGGCGGTCACGGCCTCCTCGAATTCCTCAGCGGCTGTCATCCGCAGTCGGATCCATGAGTTCGGCGACATCGTAAACGAAGCGGAGCCACTCGTCGCACTGACCGTGCTCTTGGAAGTGCAGCTGGATCCAGAGGCGTCGCTGCAGGTCATGAACGAGGCTGAGGCCGCCGTCGTACTGAAGCTTGCCGTGGCATTCGTGCTCAGGCCAGTCAAAGGAATGACGGCGGAAAGCGTGACCGCCCGAGGCTCGGCTCCGGAAACCTCAGGCCAGGAGAACGGGTCGGGAACCGTGTCGATGGCGTCGAGATAGAAGGGGGCGGAGATGGCCGAACCGAACTCGTCGGTCGCCGTCACCTTGTACGGCCCCCAATGTCCGATCGGCAGCGAACCGTAGATCGTTCCGGATGAGCCGTCGAACTGCACTCCGGCCGGCAAGGCTCCCTGCGACAGCTGGAAACTCACCTGATCGAGGAAGTCCTCCGAAAGGGTCGGCGAAACCAGGACGTCGTCCCCGCCCTCGACGGCTGCGGGAGGCGTGTAGGAAATGGATGGCTGGGTCACCGAGATGGATACGCTGAAGGGCGGCAGGTTGCCGATGTCATCCGTCGGCCTGATCCTGAGGAGCGTGTTCGCCGACACCCGCCCTGAAGCTATGCCCGACTCCGGATCAAGGGTGACGGTGGCCGGGAACGAGGCGTAGGGGGAGTAGGTGACGGTCCCCGCTACCCTTGAGGAATCATAAACGGGGGCGGCGCTTTCGAAAGGCTGTCCGGCCCTTACGGTCATGGTCTGGTCGACATAGCCCGCGCCCGTCGCCGACTTGACGTTAATGGCGAATTCATCGCTCACGCCTTCCTTGCCCGCCACATCGGAAACGGTCATGAAATAGCCTGGATAGAGGCCGACGCGTGTGGGGGTTCCCGTCACCTTTCCAGTCGCTGGATCGAGCGACAGCCCCTCTGGAAGAGGCTTGTTGACGGAAACCACGTCGCCGACCTTGACCGGAGTCCAGGACGTGGACAGGTTTGCCGCCGTTCCCACGGTAAGCACGGACGTGGCCGGGAACGACACGGCCGGGATCACCCCGCTCGGATTGACCGTCACGGTGAAGGCGTTCGAGGCCGCCGTGTCACCGACGGAATCGGTTCCCGTGATGTAGAACGGCCCGAACGTCCCCAAGGCGCTCGGCGTACCCTTCACGGACCCGGTTGCGGGAACGAAGCTCATGCCTGCCGGAAGGGTTCCCGTCAGAGCATAGGAAACCGTGCCGATGGCATAGTCCGTTACGGGATACACGGCGGTCATCAGGGAGTTGACCGTCACTTCCACGCTGTCGCGCATGGTCAGGCGGAGCCGTGGCGTGACGGTGATCGTCTGCGGTACGGAGGTAAGCCGGTTCGTGCTGTCCGTAACGTGAATGTTGAAGGTGATCTGTGAGGGCTTGTCGACCTCGCCGGACACAGTTCCGGTTTCCGGATCGATGGACAGGCCCCATCCGGAAAGATCGTCGGAACTGAATTCGACGTCGCCGACGGCGTTGTCCACCTTGGGCAGCTTGGTAGAGAAGGGAAATCCGGTCTTGGTGGTCAAGGCATAGGTCGTGAGCCTGATCGCAAGGCCGTTCGTCGTGACCGTGAAGGATACGGCAGGCGTGGAAAAGCTGCCTCCGGCGTCGTCGGTCGCCGAGAAAACCACACCCCCGAAGGTTCCGAGCGCGTTGGCCGTGCCGCGGACCTGCCCTGTCGACGGGACGAATGACAGTCCCGGGGGCAGCGACCCGGAATAGGACCAGTGGACCGCGCCGACGGCGTTCTGCGCCTTCAGCGAAAGGGAGTACGGACTGGCGGCGATGACCGTGTTCTCGTCCGGGATGGAGATCGCCAGGGGAAGCCTGTCTCCGACGGTCACCGAGAACGGAAGGGTTTCGGCCACGTTGCCTGTCAGCCCGGAGTCCGTGACACGCACGACGATGCCTGGCCATGTCCCCTTGACGGAAGGAGTGCCGTGGATCACGCCCGTGGACGCGTCGAGGACCATTCCGTCAGGCAGCGATCCCGAAGCGACGGACCAGACGGCCGAGCCCACGACGTTCGAGGTGGACGGAAGCAGGGTCGTGGCCGAGTGCTGGCTGACGGATGCGTTCTGGTAGGATGCGGACAGGTCGCCGACGACCTTGAGCATCGTCCTGAAGTCGCCTGTCCGGCCAAGAGCGTCAGCCAGCCTCATTTCGACGACGTACGTGCCCGTCTGGTTCAACGTGCCTACGATGGCTCCGGTCGAAGCAACGAGGTCGAGGCCCTGCGGCAGTCCCGACCTCGCGGAATAGGACAGGGGCGTCACGGCGTTGTTCGCCGAAGCAGGTCCGGTGCTGAAATATCCTGCGCGGACGGTCCGGGTCTGGTCGGCCACCGAGAACGCCCCGGCCGCCGCCACCTTGATCGTTATGGGCGATGACGATGCAGAAACCCCTTCGCTGTCCACCGCGCTCACGGAGATGCCGCCAAACGTGCCCGACATGGCCGGCTTGCCGCCGAATGCGCCCGTCGACGCGTTGAAGGTCATGCCGGGCGGGAGCTGTCCTTCGACGGCGTAGGAGACATCCCCGACGGCGTTCGTCGGCTCGGAGGGAAGCCTGGGCAGCCCGGCCCCGGAATTCTCGACGAGCGGGTCGGAGAAGTCGTAGGCCAGCGAGATCGGCAGCCGAGAGCCGACGGCGATCTCGAAAGAGCCTGTCCGCGAAGTCCCTGCGGCGTCGGTTGCGGATATGGAAATTCCTTTCCATAGGCCTTCCTGCGTGGGAACGCCCGATATCTCGCCCGTCGATGGGTTGAACGCGAGTCCTGGGGGAAGGCCTCCGGTTTTCGAGAACGCCACCTGTCCGATCGCGTTCGAAAGGACAGGGACGATGGAGGCCGCGGCCTGTCGCGGCAGGTCGTAATGCGAGGCGAGCGCCATCGTCATCAGCGGCTTGACGACGATGGAGAGGCCGCCCGACGCCGTCCGTCCGAGAGAATCCGTCACGTTGACCGTAGACGAATGCGACAGGGGCGACGGGACCGTCCCCGAAAGGACTCCGGTGGAGGACAGGAATACGCCGGAAGGCATCGGAGTTGACTGGCTTACCGAGAACGATACGTTTCCGACCGCGTTGTGCGCTGCGAGCTGCTTCGAGAACGGCTTTCCGGCCGCCCACTCGAATTCCTCGGAAAAGGCCATATCCTCCGGCGGCAGGACCGTGACGGAGAAGGCCTCCGTCGAAGCCGTAGCCCCCTCCGAGTCCGTCGCCTTCAACACGATTCCGGGATGCTCCCCGAGACTGGAAGTCTTTCCGGCGAGGGAGCCGTCCGCCCGCAGCGAAAGGCCGGAAGGCAAGGCTCCCGCTTCAAGCGACCAGGTCACGGAACCGACCTGGTTGGCAACCTCGCCTAGATGGATTTGACTGGCCTCATAGGCACGGATCTCGACGTCGGAAGCCGACGCGGACAGGGCCAGCCGCGGCGTCACCCGGATGTTGAACGGCGCGGTCTGCGCCGAAGCGCCTGAACCATCCACTATGGAGATGGCAAGCGGACCGAAGTCGCCCTCTGCGGTTGGAGTCCCCGAAATGGCTCCTGAACGCGCGTTGAAGAAAAGTCCGGCAGGCAGGGCACCCGAAAGGGAGAACTCGCCGAACTGGTTGGAAGGGCTTGGAATGAAGCTGTCTTCCGGGACGGAAGGAACGATCGGAGCGATGGCGCTGGCGCGCGCGAATTCGTACTGGGACGAGGCAACGCTGACGGAAAGCGGATTGTAGGAATGAATGCCGATGGTGGAGGGCCTCGAGGTGCGGCCCGCCTCTTCGGTCACGACGACCGAGACGGAATGGTTGCCTGGGGTGGCCAGCTCCCCGCTGACGGTGCCGCTGACGGGATCGAGCGAAACTCCGTCAGGCAACGGAGCGCCTTCGGCAAGGGAGAACGTCCATGGAGTGGCCGCCGCCGACACCGTCGGGGTCACGCTGAACGTCTCCATCACGCGCACGTCCACGGGTGCGGCGGCGACCCTGACGGCAGAGGAAGCGACTTCGATCTTGAACGGATTGCTGCTGTCCGAGTCACCTTCCGCGTTGGCGACATGCACGACGATGCCTTCCTGCGTCTCCACCTTGGACGGCGTTCCGAATATCCTCCCTGAAGCGGGATCGATGGAAAGCCCTTCCGGCAGCGTTCCCTCCAGGACGGACCACGTCGGCGAACCCGACAGGTCCTCCGCCCTGAAACCGAAGCTTACAGGCTCTCCGACCGTCAGGTAGCGGTCGCGCGCGTCGGCGAGGGCCACGTCCGGCTCTGGGGTCCCGACGGTGAACCAGTTCGAATACCCGGTCGTTCCGTCGACGTCGCGGGCGACGAGGCGAACCCTGGCCGACGTGCTGAAGGCAGCGATCCTGCCCCGGATGGCTCCGTCGTGGCGGCTGAAGGTGAGGCTTGCGGGAAGCGGATCGCCTTCGATCGACCAAAGCAGGTCTCCTAAAGCGCGATGCACGCGCCCGTAGATTTCGAACAGTTGGCCCGGAGGCAGGATCTTGTCGTCTATGAAGGCGATGGTCGGCCCTTTCTCGACCGTCACCGTTCCGTAAGCGAAGGCGTTTTCCTCTCCGAGATAGTCCCTACCAGAAAGCGCGACGGAATAGACGCCTTCCGATCCGGCCGGCGGCGTTCCAAAAGCGATCGACGAAGACGGAACGAACCAGTCCGGAAGCGGGGAGAGGGAAGTCCACGAATCCACTGTCCGCCCGTTCGAGGCGATGTCCGCCGAAAAAGCGTGTCCCTCATGTGCGTAGACGTCGAGCTTTTTCGCGCCGGGCTTCGGATCGATGACGTTGAACGCCACTTCCGCCTTCGTTCCCGGCGTACCTTGCGCGTCGTAACCTTGCATTCCCGCGACGGTCGTCTGCTTGACCGAGGGCGTCCCCGCCAGGGTTCCGGTCGATCCGTCAAACGACACCCCGTTCGGCAAGCCGCCTGATGCGACGCGCCACTGGGATACCTGCGCCCCGGCCTTTACCGGAACCCGGTTGGAGAACGGCTCGCCGACGATGGCCAGGAAGCGGGCGGTAATGTCGTATTGCGGGCCGTCCGGCGCATTGTCGTCGCCACCCGTGACAGGGCCGCCCGAAACGTCGACCATTCCGGTCCTGTACCGGAAGACATACCGGCCGTCAGCCGCCGCCGACTGGAACACGGTCGCCGCCGTGAATGCCATCGCCATGAATGACCGAAACGCCATGCCCATTGCATCTTCTCCGTGATCGACAGCACTCGGCTCCGACAATCCTTCACATCATAGCCCGACGGCAGTGGAGAATGAAACCTCGCACCTCTCGCGGCCTCCTGTCGGCAATCTCGAATCCTTGGGAAAAGCCATGACGGCGCCGCAATGCTGCATTGCAACATAAACGATGGCGCCCCGCGCGGCTCCGTGCAAGGATTCCCTCACGAACGGAAAAGGATTCAAGACATGAGCTTCAACGCATTCATCGCCCGAACGAAGGACACCATGGCCAAGCGCCGCCGCTACAACGCCATGGTCAACGAGATCATGCAGCTTACCCCCCGCGACCTCGCCGACATCAACGGCAACCGCGAGGAAATGCTGTACCACGTCCGCAAGGAAGTCTTCGGCTTCTGAATCCGGTTCCTTCCGACTTCGGCTACGGGCGGAACGAGGGAACGTCTTCCTCGTCCTCGCCCATCTGGATCGGCCTGACGTTCCACCTTCCTATGGCGGTCAGAGGCCTTTCTTTCCAATAGTCGTTCACCTCGGTAGCCGCCATCCAGGCTTCCGTCGCACGGATGGCCGCCTCTATGGCGCGGCCATCCGGAGACGCCCCCATGGCGGCTACGGCATCCCTCATTTCAGCCCAGGCCATGATCTCGGGGGTCGGCCGGGAGCCGATGTCGCTCCGCTGGCTTTCCACCGCACTCCTCAGGCCCGCCAGCAGCGACGGATACTCGTCGTCGTAGGACACCGCTTCCGGGACCAGCACCTGCACGCGCCTGTCTTCGTCGATCTCCTCGCCGAACTTGTCCATCGCATAGGCGACGAGATCCTCGAAGCGGTCAAGCCGGAACACGCCTTCCTGCTGCCGTTCTTCGGTCGGGGGCTTGATGACCTCGAGGCGGATATACCTCTGGAAACCGCCGGAATCGCTGATCCGGTAGACCGGTTCGTAGCTTTCCACCCACACCTTGCCGTCAACGATCAGAGTGCCGTCGGCGGCCGTCAACGTCCTGAAAAGCTGCTCCTCCCGTTCCGACGAAAGGACCTCCCGGTGCTCTGAAGGCACCAGAGGCCCGACCAGTCCGTTGAACAGCCTGTCGAAGTGATGCTCGTAGCTGTGGATCAACGGCGAATGGCGGTAACCCTTCGCCGTCGCGTCCGCCATGGACCTGGCGTTGATGTGAACGTTGGGCCGGCCGGAGTAGTAATAGATCGAAGGTTCCCAAAGCTTTCCCTCGAACCAGCGGCGCTCGTGGAATCCGTCGATGCCCCCACGCCCATACCTGTCCGCCTCCCACCGCAATGCGACAGGAGCGTCGAAGTCCGCGACTTCCCTGACCTCGGCTTCGACATACTCGCCGAACTGCATGTTGCGCGCCTTGCGCGCGCCCTTCGGAACGACGTCGGCGTAGTAGATGAACGGAATGCGAAGCTTCATTCGTTTGTTCTCCCTTTCGCACAGAGGATAGCGCGGCGGCGTGAAAGACATGAGGGTGGCATTCGCCTTGGCCCCGGATACCGGAGCCTTCACCAGCTTTCGCTTCAGGCTTAAAGGGTTGCCTGGAATTATGCCGGAACCTAAACTATCGCAAGGACTCGACCGACACTCTACAGGATTCAGCATCAATGAGGATTGCCAGCCTTTTCCGCGCCGTGCTGCTGACCGCCGTTTCGCTGGCGCTCGCGGTTCCTCCGGTTGCGGCGGGCGAAGCTAAATATGTCTTCCGTTACAATTCCGGCCTTGCGTCAACCGTTTCTGGCCCGGCAATCCCGGAGACACCATCGAATCCCGACCAGTACGACGTGACCGCCCGGTTCCTCGGAGTGGTCGGGAACCCGTTCGAAGCGGACATCCCGACGAAACCAGGGGCGACGGTCACGTCATGGCGGATAGAATCGGGGACTTTGCCGAAAGGACTGTCGCTTGACGGAGCGACGGGCACGATTTCGGGCACCCCGACTGAAAAGACCGATGCGCGCACGCTTTCCGTCCGGGGCTACGCTCCGTCAGGGGAAATGGGAACCTACGCGTCCGTCCGGCTCGACGTAATCCAGACTGGCTCCTACGCCCGTCGTCAGGAGGCGTACGGACACACAGGCAAGCAGTTTCACGCAGTTCTCTCGAAACCTTCGGGAACGACGGTCTATAGCTGGACCCCGACGGTGGCGCTGCCAGACTGGGCAACGCTCGCGAACGGCTCCCTGCAAGGCTTCCCTGCGGAACCGGGAACCTGGCCGTTGGCGCTGTCGGGAGCGGACTATACTGGCAAGGAGATAGCGTTCACATACGGGCAGATCGTCGTCGAAGACGGCCCGCAGGTGGCGTTCATCGCCGACCAGATCCGTCACCGAAGCGAGGTGTTCCACGCTTCGGGACAGGTAAAGCGGAAGCTCGGAGAACTCCGGTGGGAAATCGAAGGTGACTCCAGGCCGAAAGGCCTGCGCTTCATCGAGCACGAAGGCTACGTCGACGGGAATATACCGTCTTTCGACACGTCGCTATCCTTCCGCCTGAAGGCGACGGATGTCGACGGGACCTCGGGATATTCGAACGCATTCTCCTTTTCCACGCTTCCCGCGGAACTTTCGCTGAACAACGTCCCGCCGCAGCATCTGACGCTGAACGAGGCGGGAGGCTTCTCGTTCTCCGCACGTGAAACGGTCGGACAGCAGTCGTGGTCGGTGGCCGAAGGCGCGCTTCCCGACGGAATGTCGATCGACCCGGCGACAGGCCGCGTCTCAGGCGTTCCCACGAAAACGGGAACATGGCCGGGCGTGGTCGTCCGGCTGGAGGATGAAAGCGGGACGGAACTCAGCAACGCCTTCGATGTCATCGTAAGCAGCGACCCCGTGACCGCCACGGTTCCGCCCCTGGCGGTTCGCGTCGGCTCGCCGTTCACCGGCGGCACCCCCTCGGCCTCCGGCGGCACGGCTCCCTACAGCTATGCGGCGGCCGACGGATCGGAGCTTCCGGAAGGCGTACATCTTGACGAAGCCTCCGGCGTCCTTTCGGGCGAGCTGTCCGAAACCGGCGAACAGGCGGTCTTCCTCGTGGCGACCGATTCCACCGGACTTGCGGGACGGCCGTT
>Ga0222422_100568_pt1 | contig 11483 bp, 8 predicted proteins | sample 3A1ome_FD_182469 | JGI IMG/M metagenome (GOLD analysis project Ga0222422, IMG submission 182469) | Enriched microbial communities from leaf-cutter ant dump, University of Wisconsin, Madison, United States - 3A110A (version 2) | ecosystem: Environmental > Terrestrial > Nest > Insects nest > Nest...
CCGCCCGGGATCTTGCCGGCGGCGAAGTATTTTTCCTGGTAGTTGACGGTCAGGGGGAAGAAATCCTGGCCCGGCTTCGGCTTCCTGGCCGAAACGACAGTGGCGAGAACCACGGTCTCGCCCAGCGTGGCGAGCACGGCGCCGTCCGCCTGGCGGGCGATCTTGCCGGTCTCCAGTGTCAGGGGCTGGCCGCCCCAGTTGAGCTCGACCTTGTGATGGTTGAAGTTGATGGTGGGCATGGTGCCTCGTCTTTCCATTCTGCCGGGCTGAGCGGGAACGCGGGGAGCGTAAACCCCCGTGAACTCATCCGGTGTGCCAGCCGCGGCCTTCGCACCCCATGTGCAGGCCCGGCCCAAAATCGGCACGGTTTCCGCGGCTTGTGCCCGCCTGTCTTCACGCGGGGGCGGAACATGGACAAGACGATGAGCCGCTCAGTTTCCCTCAAAGGAAGCGCCGTGTGGCGCCATGAGCGGCCGATGATCTCGCCATGCTCCGCGTAGGCCACAAGCCCTACGCTCTTCGTCACCCGGTTTCTGCCGGGCCGTCTCGGGCCGCGAGGCGTACCTCGCAGCCCGTTTTGCTGCGTCGCAGGTTAGCGACGGATGCCCAGGCGCTCGATGAGCGACTTGTAGCGGGGCTCGTCGATGCGCTTGACGTAGTCGAGCAGCGAACGACGGGTCTGCACCAGCTTCAGCAGGCCGCGGCGGGAATGGTGATCCTTGCCGTGGTCCTTGAAGTGCTCGGTGAGGTTGTTGATGCGCTCGGAGAGGATCGCGACCTGCACCTCGGGCGAACCGGTGTCGCCCTTCTTGGTGGCATATTCGGCAATGAGCGCGGTCTTGCGCTCGGCAGTGATCGACATCGGCTTGGTCCTTTCAAAAAGAGGATCATCGGGACGCTGTCGCCCGGGATGTCGTCCAGGCGGAGCCATGACTAAAGCCGGCGAAGGTTGCCCCACGCCGGACTTACGGGCCGATATAGTGGATCGGGGGGCAAAGCGCCAGCTATTTGTCGGACGCCTGCCTGTCGGCCTCGCCCGCTCCCTTGACGTAAGCGGGGTCGAGCGACGCGATGGGGATGGAAAAGCGCCACTCGATGCCGTCGGGGTAGGACTCGCGCTTCACCTCGGCGCCGAGCGAGCGGCCCACCATGTTCTCGAGCACCGTCGTGCCGAAGCCGCGACGCGGCGTCGCCGTGCCCGACAAGGCGCCGATCTCGCGCCAGGTGAAGGCAATGGCCTCGTCCTGCCGCTCCCAGTTCACGCGAAGCCGGCCGCCTTCGCGGGCGAAGGCCCCGTATTTCACGGCGTTGGTAGCGAGCTCATGCGCCGCCATGCCCAGAATCTGCGCCGCCTGGGCGTTGAGCCGCATGCTCGGCCCCTCGACCATCACGCGCTCGCCATCGACCGGGCAGAAGGGGTCGATCTGGCTGACCATCAATTCCTTGAGGTCGACGCCGGCCACGCCATGGGCGAGCAGCAGATCGGTCGAGCGCGCCAGCCCGAAAATGCGCTTCTCGAAGCTGGAGACGAACTCGGGCACCGTCTCGGCGCCGCGGGCCGTCTGCTTGGCCATGGCGGCGATGACCGTCATCTGGTTCTTGCTCCGATGCGCCAGCTCGCGCATCAGGAAACGCACCTCGGTCTCGGCGGCCTGGCGGCGGCGCGAGGCATCGCCCAGCGCCGTCGATACCGTCTCGATCTCGGCAATGGGGAAGCTGCGCGCCTCGACCGGCTGGCCGGCACCCAGCCGCTTGGCATCGGCTTCGAGCCCGTGTACCGAACGCCCGATGGCGAGGCTCACCCAGTAGATCACCAGCACCACCAGCGCCGCGAGCAGCACGCCGCCGGCCAGTAGCGACCAGAAGGCATCGGCCAGCGGCCGGGTGACGATATCGCGCGGCGCCCAGGCCACCACGGTCCAGTCGCTGAGCAGCGAGCGCTGCGCCACCACCAGTGACGGCGCGCCGTTGACGTCGAGGTGCCGCCACTGCGTGGTCGAGCTCATGTCGGCGACGTTCTGCAGCCCGAAAATATCGCCGGTCGTGCCGGCGCCGGGCGAGGCGGCGATCACCTGGCCATTGCCGTCGACGAGCACGACATTCCAGCCATCGGGCAGCCGGTTGGAGAGGAGCACCGGCGCCAGCTGGCTCGCCGAGCGGTTGAAGCCGAGCACCACGTCGCCCGTCGCAGTGCCGTGGACGCCGAGCAGCACGTTCACCACATATTCCTGCGACACCGCACCCTTGACCATGTTGGAGACGATGGGACTGTCGCCGACGAGCGCACGGCGGCCCGTCTCGGGATCGGCCGACTGACCCTGGCGGCCGGGCCGGTATTCGACACGGCTCGACATCACCGCGTAAAGGTCGCTGTCGAGCACGAAGATGTAGGAGCCGGTGCCGGCGAGCGCGTCGCTCACCTGCTTGTGGAAGCTCGCCATGTCGCCATCGAGCAGCGCCGGATTGGTGGCGAGCACCTTGAGCGTGGTGATGTTGGCATTGATCTCGCGATCGACCGACTGGACGACGGAGCGCGCCGTGCCGGTGATGAGCGTTTCGACGACGCGCTCCTGCGCCTCGTTGTTGCGCTGCAGCAGCACGGCCGAGAAGATGAAGGCCGGGACCAGCGCGACGAGCGCCAGGACGAAAAGGTAAACGGCGATAGGACGGGCGACACGATCGCGTGATCTCTTTCGTGGCTCGGCGGTCACTGCTCCGTCAGCCATCGATAGATCCGAAATACATCAGGCACGCCCCGGACAAACCACATGGTTTATGGCAACGTATCGCAGGGCTTCTGGTTCCGGGAGGCGGCATTTTTTCAGCCTCCGGCGAGAATCACCCGTTGCGGGTGGAAGTGCCCGGCCTCGACATAGCCGAGCGCCACGGGCGAACCGGCCTCGCTGGCCCAGGCGCTGTCGAGCCGCACCGGCGCGGCGGCGCCCGTCAGCAGCACCGGATTGCCATGGCGCAGCACCTGTGCCTGCGGGGCGGTGAGCCGCACTTCGGGCAGTCCGGCGAGACCCGCGGCCACGGGCATGACCGCGGCGTCGGGATTTCGTTCGAGGTCTTCGATGCTCACCGCGATCGCGTCACCGAAGGGGCCGACCTGGGCGCGATGAAGCGCGACGACATGGCCGCGCGTGCCGAGCGCCCGGGCCAGGTCGCGGGCGAGGGCGCGCACATAGGTGCCTTTCTCGCACGTCATCTCCAGTTCCGACGTTTCGCCCGAATGCGCGAGCAGCGTCAGCGCTTCGATGAAGACGGGCCGCGGCTCCAGCACCACCGTTTCACCGGCCCGCGCCAGGTCATAGGCGCGCTCGCCGTCGATCTTGATCGCCGAGAAGGCCGGCGGCGTCTGCATGATCTCGCCGGTGAAGGCCGGCAATGCGGCGCGGATAGCGGCCTCGTCGGGGCGGACTTCCGAGCGGGCGGTGACCTCGCCCTCGGCATCGTCGGTCGCCGTCTCCTCGCCCCACCTGATGGTGAAGCGGTAGACCTTGGTGCCGTCCTGCACGATGGGCACCGTCTTGGTCGCCTCGCCCAGCGCGATGGGCAGGACGCCGGTCGCCAGCGGATCGAGCGTGCCGGCGTGGCCGGCCTTCCTGGCGCCGAGCAACCAGCGCACCTTCCCGACGGCCTGCGTCGAGGTCATGTCATAGGGCTTGTTCAGGACGATCCAGCCGGACACGTCCCGCTTTGCCCGTTTCTCGTTGGTCACGGTCAGTCCGAGCCTTTTTCGTCTTCGTCGCCGTCATGCGCGAGGTCGCGCTGCACCCGCTCGGAGCGGAGGATGGCGTCGATCCTGCCGAATTCGTCGAACGTGTTGTCGACGAAGAATTTGAGGTCGGGCGCGAATTTCAGGTCGAGCTCGGGCGCGATGCGGCCGCGGATGAACTTGTGGTGGCGGTTGAGCGCGGCGACCACCTCGTCGGCGCCCTCGCCGCCCAGCGGCATCACATAGGCATTGGCGAGCTTGAGGTCCGGCGTCATCCGCACTTCGGGCACGGTGATGACCTTGCCCCCGAGCAGCGGATCCTCGATCTCGCCGCGCGAGAACACGGCCGACAAGGCATGGCGGACGAGTTCGCCCACGCGCAGCATGCGCTGGCTGGGACCCGTCGGCTTGTGGGTGTCGCGTTTCATTCGCCCGAGTTAGGCGCTTGGGGCGTTCCCGTCAACGCCGTGTCGAAATCGCCGCTCGTGACACGACATGGCAGCAGCGGGTGCGATACGCGTCGAGGGGTTGACCGAAACGGCACAGCCCCGTATTCAACCGATCGGTAAAACACGGGAGCGAATGGACCAATGTACGGCTCGATCCGAATCCGCGGCGCGCGCGAGAACAACCTCAAGAACGTCTCGCTCGATATTCCCAAGCGCAGGATCACCGTGTTCACCGGCGTTTCGGGCTCGGGCAAGAGCTCGCTGGTCTTCGGCACCATCGCGGCCGAGAGCCAGCGGCTCATAAACGAGACCTATCCGGCCTTCGTGCAGCAGTTCATGCCGCATTACGGCCAGCCCGATGCCGACGAGCTGGAAAACATCTCGGCCGCCATCATCGTCGACCAGCAGCGGCTGGGCGGCAATTCGCGCTCCACCGTCGCCACGGTGACCGACGCGGCGCAGATGCTGCGCGTGGTTTTCTCGCGCGTCGCGGCGCCCAGGCTCGGGGCGCCCGGCCTCTATTCCTACAACGATCCGCGCGGCATGTGCCCGGACTGCGAAGGCATCGGCCAGGTCGCGGCGATGGACATGGCGGCGGTGATCGACGAGGAAAAGTCGCTGAACCAGGGGGCCATCCTGCCCAAGGATTTTGCCGTCGAGAGCTGGTGGTGGGAGATCTACAGGAATTCCGGCCTGTTCGACATGGACAAGCCGGTCGGCCAGTTCACCGCCGAGGAGCGCGAAAACCTGCTCAACCTCGACGATGGCCGCAAGATCAAGGTCGGCAAGATCGGGCTGACCTATGAAGGCGTGGTCGCCAAACTGAAGAAGGGCCTCGGCAGCAAGGACCCGGAGAACCTGCAGCCGCATGTCCGTGCCGAATACGACAGGATCTTCAGGCGCGGCCTCTGCCCGGCCTGCCACGGCACCCGCCTCAACGCAGCGGCCCGCGCGAGCACCATCGACGGCAGGAGCATCGCCGACTGCTCCTCCATGCAGGTGAGCGACCTCGCGCCCTTCGTCCGCCGGATCGATGCGCCGGCAATCAAGCCGATGCTCGATGCCTTGGCGGCGCGGCTCGAGAACCTCGTCACCATCGGGCTCGGCTACCTGTCGCTCGAGCGCGAGAGCTCGACCCTTTCGGGCGGCGAGAGCCAGCGGGTGAAGATGGTGCGGCACCTCGGCAGCTCGCTCACCGACATCACCTATGTCTTCGACGAGCCCAGCGTCGGCCTCCACCCGCACGATGTCGGCCGCCTCGCCGGCCTGATGCAGCAATTGCGCGACAAGGGCAACACCGTGCTCATCGTCGAGCACAAGCCCGATATGATTGCCATCGGCGACCACATCGTCGATATGGGTCCGCTGGCCGGCAGCAAGGGGGGCGAGGTGGTCTATGAGGGCGATTATGCCGGCCTGCTCAGGTCCGGCACGCTCACCGGCAACCACATCGAAAAGCACCAGCCGATCAAGGCGGAGGTCCGCCAGCCGAAGGGCGAACTGAAGATCGCGCATGCGAAGCTCAACAACCTCAAGGACGTCTCGGTCACCATCCCAAAAGGCGTGCTGACCGTCGTCACCGGCGTCGCCGGCTCGGGCAAGAGTTCGCTGATCCAGGGCTGCCTGCCCGAGGCCTATCCCGACACCGTCATCATCGACCAGAACCTCGCCCGCGGCTCCTCGCGCTCCAACACCGCGACCTATACCGGCATCCTCGACAACGTGCGAAAAGCCTTCGCCAAGGCCAACGGGGTGGAAGCCTCGCTCTTTTCGGCCAACTCCAAGGGCGCCTGCCCCGACTGCAAGGGGCTGGGCGTCATCTATACCGACCTCGCCCACATGGACCCGGTCGCCAGCGTCTGCGAGACCTGCGAGGGCAAGCGCTTCACCGACGAGGTGCTGCAGCACAGGCTGCGCGGCAAGGCCATCTCCGATGTCTACGAGATGGCGGTCGCCGATGCGGCCGGCTTCTTCACCGAAGCGGCGGTGGCCAAGATCCTGAAGGGCCTAGACGATGTCGGCCTCGGCTACCTCACCCTCGGCCAGCCGCTCTCCACCCTCTCGGGCGGCGAGCGCCAGCGCCTGAAACTCGCGGCAGAGCTTGGCAAGACCGGCAGCATCTACGTGCTCGACGAGCCCACGACGGGCCTTCACATGAACGACGTCGACACCCTGATCGGCCTCTTCGACCGCCTCGTCGAGCAGGACAGCACCGTCATCGTCATCGAGCACAATCTCGACGTCATCAGCCGCGCCGACTGGGTCATCGACCTCGGCCCCGGCGCCGGCAATGACGGTGGCGCCATAGTGTTCGAGGGCACGCCAGCGGGACTGCTGGGCGCCAAGGGCAGCCTCACCGGCGAGGCGCTCAGGCGCCGCAGCGCATAGGCGGGAACTAGAATGTGATCGGCGGATTTCAACTCGGCACCATCCTGTGGCGCGGGCGCACTCGACAATGCATCGCATTTTAGCGCTGTTTGCGCCCAGCCACTCCCCCTCGTTTGCTTGCGTGATCCAGCCTTGACCAGCCGCCGCCTGTTCCTCCTCGGAGTTTCCGCCCTCACCCTTTCGGCCTGCTCATCCGTCGGCGGCTCCCGCCGCCTTGCCGACGGCATGACGGTGATCCAGGTCGACGAGCCCTGGGCCACCTACTATGCCGCCAAAACCGACGAGCCTTTCCCGGTCGCCGCGGTCGACCTGCGCCGGGTGCCGCAGCAATACTGGCGGCAGGAGGTGGACTACGTCTCCAACTATGCGCCCGGCTCGATCGTCGTGAACACGGCGGAGCGCTATCTCTACCTGATCATGCCGAACGACCGCGCCATGCGCTACGGCGTCGGCGTGGGCCGCGAGGAAGGGCTGCAGTTCAAGGGCAACGCGGTGATCGCCCGCAAGGCGGCATGGCCGAGCTGGACGCCGACCGCCAACATGATCAAGACCCAGCCCGAGCGCTACGGTCCCTACGCCTCCGGCCTGCCCGGCGGCGAAACCAACCCGCTCGGCGCCCGCGCGCTTTACCTCTACCGCAACGGCAAGGACACGCATTTCCGCCTGCACGGCACGCTCGAGCCCTACACCATCGGCCAGCAGGTCTCGTCGGGCTGCATCCGCCTGATCAACCAGGACATCATCGACCTCTACAACCGCGTGCCGGCGGGAACGAAGGTTTACGTGAGCTGACTGGGATCGGCGACGCTGACGCCTCCGGGCTCAACGCCCCGCTTCACCGATACCCGGCCGCCTGCAGCTCGAACAACTCGGCATACCTTCCGCCCAGCGCCATCAGCTCAGCGTGCGTCCCCGCCTCGATCACCCCGCCATCGGCCAGCACAACGATGCGGTCCGCCATGCGCACGGTCGAGAAGCGGTGCGAGATCAGTACTGCAGTCGTGCCCTCGGCCAGCGTCTTGAAGCGCTGGAACACTTCGGCCTCGGCACGCGCGTCGAGCGCCGCCGTCGGCTCGTCGAGGATGATGATCTCCGCCTCGCGCATATAGGCGCGGGCGATGGCGAGCTTCTGCCACTCGCCGCCCGACAGGTCCTGCCCCTTGGTGAAGGTGCGCCCCAGCATCTGGTCATAGCCGCCGGGCAGTTTCCTGATCACCGGATCGGCGAGACTCTGCTCGGCCGCCGCCTCGATCCGCGACCTGTCCGCCAGCGCCTCGATGCGCCCCACGCCGATATTGTCCGAAGCGGTAAAAGAGTAGCGCAGGAAATCCTGGAAGATGGCGCCGACATGCCTGCGGATGTCCGCCGTCGCGAACGCCTTCAGATCGACGCCATCGACGAGGATACGTCCCTCATCCGGATCGTAGAGCCGCGTCATCAGCTTGACGATGGTCGTCTTGCCGGCGCCGTTCTCGCCCACCAGCGCCAGCGTCTCGCCGGCCGGCACGATGAAGTTCAGCCCCCGCACCGCCCAGCGGTCCGAGCCGGGATAGCGGAAGCCGACATTCTCGAACACGATGCCCTGCCGGAGCGGCACCGGGAACGGCCTGGGGTCCTTGGGATCGAGAATGGTGGGCTCGATCTCGAAGAACGAGAACAGGTCGTCGAGATAGAGGCTCTGCCCGGCGATCTGGGTGAAGCCGATCAGGATCTGCTGGATATAACCGTTGAGCTGGTTGAACGAGGTGGCGAGGAAGACGAGGTCGCCGATGGTGAAATCGCCATGCAGCGTGCGCCAGACGATATAGGCATAGGCGCCGTAATAGGCGACGGTCGAGATGGCCGCGAGCCCGCCGGTCTGCAGCGCGCGGCGGATGTTGAGCGCCTTGTTCTCCTCGAGGATCTGCGCGCTCAGCGTCTCGAAGCGGCCCGAGAGAAAGTCTCCCAGCCCGAAGAGCTTGATCTCCTTGGCGCTCTCGGCGCTGGCGCCGATCTGGCGCAGGTATTCGAGCTGCCGCCGCTCGGGCGAGCGGTTGTGCGAAATCCAGTAGGCCAGCCGGTTGAAGCGGAACTCGCCCCACACGGCCGGCAGGAAGCTCACCGCGAGGAGTGCGATCAGCAGCGGCGCATAGATGAAGAGGCCGGCCGCCAGCGCCACGGCGGTGATGATCGACTGGCCCTGCCCGAAAAGCTGGGAGATGACCGTCGAGCGTGAGGATGCCTGCCGGCGCGCCCGCTCCAGCCTGTCCTGATATTCGGACTGCTCGAAATGCTTGAGGTCGAGCTTGTTGGCGTGGCGCATCAGTTCGAGGCTGACGGCATTGGAGTGGCTCTCGCCGAGAATGGTGTCGACGACGTTGACGGCGCGGTTGAACGCGTCGCGCGCGAAGACCAGCACGAACTCGGCCGCCAGCAACGCCATCAGGAAATTGAGCCGCCCCGTCTCCAGCCAGTCGGCGAGCTCCGGCCCGGGCGAAGCCAGTCCGGACTGCTTCACCACCTCGTCGATGATCAGCTTGGTGAAAAGCAGCACCAGCGGCGGCTGGATCGCCACCACCAGCCTGAGCCCGATCGACAGCGCCATCAGCCACGGGCTCGTCCGCCACATCTGCGCGAAGAGCCGGCCGAGGTGGCGAAACGTCTTCAGCCGCTCGCCCTTGTCGAAGGGCAACGCATCGGGAAGGTCGGCGTCATTGAGCCCGCGGCCACCACCGCCGCCTCGTCCTCCACCCATCGGTCCACGCGCCATCGACAACTCCAGAAACAAGCGCCCGGGCGACGAGCCCGGGCTGAACTGTTTGCATCAGAACGATATGGGAGGCCGCCGGTGCCGATCAAGCTCGCGCAACGGGCAGATCTCCGCTGCCGTTGCGAAGACCATGGGCTTTGCTGCTGACAGTTCGCGTCAGCAGCAAAGCTCCGACGTGGCGGCTCAGAAGCGCTGCGGCGCCGGCGGCTTGTTGCCGACGATGGCCTCGATCCTCGCCAGCACCTCCGGCGTCATCTTGGCCTTGTGCTCGAGCGCCTTGAGGTTGTCCTTGAGCTGCGCGAGCTTCGACGCGCCGAGGATCACCGTCGAGACGTTCGGGTTGGCGTTGCACCAGAGCAGCGCCAGGTAGTGGATCGGCATGCCGAGCTCGTCGCCGAGCTGCGCCAGCTGCTTCACCTTGGCGAGTTCCGCCTTGCCTTTTTCGCTGTCGAGACGGGCCTTGAGCCACTCGTAGCCGGGGAGGTTCAGGCGCGAGTCGGCCGGGATGCCGTCATTGTATTTGCCGGTCAGGATACCCGAGGCGAGCGGCGACCAGATCGTGGTGCCCAGCCCGAACAGGCGATAGAGCGGCAGGAACTCCGCTTCCACCTTCTCGCGGCGGAACAGGTTGTATTCGGGCTGCTCCATGGTCGGGGGCGTCAGGTGCTCCTGCCGCGCGATCGCATAGGCCTCGGTGAGCTGCTGCGCCGTCCATTCCGAGGTGCCCCAGTAGAGCACCTTGCCCTGCGCGATCAGGTTATGCATCGCCCGCACCGTTTCCTCGATCGGCGTGTCGATGTCGGGGCGATGGCAGAAATAGAGGTCGAGATAGTCGACCTGCAGGCGCTTCAGCGCCGCGTGGGCCGCGTCGGTGACGTGCTTGGCCGACAGCCCCTTCTGCGTCGGTTTCTCGCCGCCCCAGAACACCTTGGACGACACCGCGTAGCTGTCGCGGCTCCAGTTCAGCGCCTTCAGCGCCTCGCCCATCACGATCTCGGCATTGCCGCGCTCGTAGCCCTCGGCATTGTCGAAGAAATTGATGCCATTGTCGTAGGCATAGCCCATGATCGACTGCGCATCGTCTTCGCCGACCTGCTTGCCGAAGGTGACCCAGGCGCCAAAGGAGAATTCGCTGACCTTGAGGCCAGATTTGCCCAAGCGACGGTATTCCATGTCGATGTCCGTGAGGTTCGAAGGAGGGGTCGGCTTTCTAGACCTGTCCCGACGTCACGAACAAGTGCAGCTTTCGCCGAAGGCGATTTGAACTGGCCGGCATCCCGGCTCATTCCTCCGGTCAATTGCCGGGCAGCGGCAGGGGGGCCATGCTCGGCCCAATGGAGATTTCATCATGCGGTTCATCATCTACGGCATCGGCGCCATCGGCGGCACCTTCGCGGCGGCCCTCGCCAGGGCAGGCCACGAGGTGATCGGCATCGCGCGCGGCAGGATGCTGGAGGCGATCCGCAAGAATGGCGGCCTGACCTTCAAGACGCCGGCCGCCTCGAGCCTCGCGACCTTCCCGGTGGTGGGCGCGCCCGACGAAATCCGGTTCCGCCCCGACGACGTGATCTTCCTCGCCATGAAAGGCCAGGACACCGCCGCCGCCCTCGACGTCCTGCGCGCCGCCGGCGTCACCACGCAGGCCATCGTCTGCGCCCAGAACGGCGTCAACAACGAGCGCGCCGCGCTCCGCCTCTTCCCCAACGTCTACGGCATGACGGTGATGCTGCCGGCCGACTACGTCACGCCGGGCGAAGTGATCTGCTACGGCACGCCGAAGCTCGGCCTCGTCGACCTGGGCCGCTATCCGCAGGGCCTCGACGACAATGTGGCGCTGATCGCCACTGCCATGGACAGCGCCGGTTTCGCCGCCTTTCCGCTCGAACACGTGATGCAGTCGAAATACGGCAAGCTGCGCGACAACCTCGGCAATGTCGTCGAGGCGGCGCTCGGCCACGGCGCCCGCTCGGGCACGCTGATGGAGCCGATCCAGGCCGAGGCCGATCGGGTCTATGCCGCCGCCGGCATCCGGCACATCGCCATCGGCAATGCCGACCCGCGCCGCAAGGGGCTGATGGAGATGGGCGCGGTCGAGGGCGTCACCCGCACCGGCGGCTCGTCGATCCAGAGCCTCAAGCGCGGCACCGGCACGATCGAAACCGACTGGCTCAACGGCGAG
>Ga0222422_100570_pt1 | contig 11455 bp, 10 predicted proteins | sample 3A1ome_FD_182469 | JGI IMG/M metagenome (GOLD analysis project Ga0222422, IMG submission 182469) | Enriched microbial communities from leaf-cutter ant dump, University of Wisconsin, Madison, United States - 3A110A (version 2) | ecosystem: Environmental > Terrestrial > Nest > Insects nest > Nest...
AGACGGTGGGTGTGATGGGCGACGGCCGCACCTACGACCGGGTGCTGGCGCTGCGCGCCGTCACCTCGGTCGACGGCATGACGGCCGACTTCTACCCCTTCGACATGGGCTTCCTCGGCCGCACCGCCACCCGCATCATCAACGAGGTGAAGGGCGTCAACCGCGTCGTCTACGACGTCACCAGCAAGCCGCCGGGAACCATCGAGTGGGAATGATTCAGGCCTATCCGAACGCCGCCGATTTCCCTCTATACCCCTCCATAACGATCTGAAAATAAAGAATAATCTGTCCTTCATCTATCGCCGTCTATCGCCGGGCAAGCCTTGCGATTGACGGTATAGCTGACGGTATGGGGACTCTTGTGACATCGCCAGATTGCATATACCGTCAGAGCTAAGAGAGCTTGTGACGGTATTTTTTCGACCTTATTCCATTGAGAATAAAAGGAAATTTGCTGTCCAGAGAGGCCCATTTTGGTCTGACGGTATATTTGATGGCTCTCTCGTTTTTGAACGATTTCGGAGGGTCCAATGCTTACTGACGCTGCTATCAAGGCACTGAAACCAAAGGATAAATTATACAAGGTTGCCGACCGTGACGGTATGTACGTCGTGGTCCAGCCCTCGGGGTCGGTTGTCTTCCGATACGACTACCGGATGAACGGCCGGCGCGAGACCTTGACACTCGGCCGATATGGGTCTGCCGGCCTATCTCTGGCCCGTGCGCGGGAGAAGCTGATCGACGCGCAGCGGGCTATTCTCGAAGGGCGGTCGCCCGCGCAGGAAAAGCAGCGCGAGAAGCGGCGCATCAAGGAAGCAAAGAGCTTCAGCGAGTTTGCCGAACGTTGGCTGCAAGAGCACCGGATGGCCGACAGCACCCGCGCGATGCGCCGCACGATCTACGAGAGGGACATCCTTCCGACGTTTCGCAACCGGCTGCTGCCGGAAATCAGCCCCGACGATCTCCGGACGATGTGCGCCAAGGTAAAGAGCCGTGGAGCGCCGGCCACGGCGGTCCATGTCCGTGACATCGTGAAGCTGGTTTATGCCTTCGCGATCTTGCATGGCGAGAAAGTGCCGAACCCGGCTGATGAGGTTGGGCCTTCCTCGATCGCGACGTTCGTTCCCAAGGACCGCTCGCTATCGCCCGCCGAAATCCGGGTCATGCTCCAGCAGCTTGAGCATGTGGCGACGCTGCCGACGATCCGTCTCGGGACGAAGCTGTTCCTGCTTACCATGGTCCGCAAGAGCGAGCTGCAGGATGCGACCTGGGATGAGGTCGATTTCGAGAATGCGGTGTGGTCGATTCCGAAGGAACGGATGAAGCGCTCGAAGGCGCACAACGTCTATCTGTGCGAACAGGCGATCGACATCCTCGTCGCTCTTAAGACCTGCGCCGGCAATTCGCGATACCTGCTGCCGTCGCGTTACGATGCGGATGCGCCGATGTCGCGCGCGACCTTCAACCGCGTCACCTATGCGGTGGTCGAACAGGCCAAGAAAGCAGGGCTGCCGCTGGACCCGTTCACAGTGCATGACCTGCGCCGCACGGGTTCGACGCTGCTCAACGAGCTGGGGTTCAACAGCGACTGGATCGAGAAGTGCCTGGCGCATGAAGATGGGCGCTCGTCGCGTGGCATCTACAACAAAGCGGAGTATGAGCATCAGCGCCGCCACATGATGCAGGAATGGGCCAATCTCATCGACGCATGGGTGGCCGGTCAGAAATACACCCCGACGCTGTATCCGGTGTCGATGGACCTGCTGGTCCCCGAGCCTAGCCTTTGATGGGCCGGATTTTCCTGAGCTTCACGTCGGGCGGCGGCGCTCGCTTGACCGTTTTCGCTCTAGAGGCTTGGCGGCGTTCATCAAGCCAAGCCTCCACTTCGGCGAGATCCCAGACTACCGTCCGGGCGGTCAGATAGAAGCGCTGCGGAAACTCGCCCCGCTGCTCCATGTCGTAGATGGTGGTGTCGGCCAAGGGGACGATCTCGCGAAGCTGGTGTCGGCGAATGGTGCGTTTGCCGAGTGGGGAAGGAGAAGCGCTCATTGTCCGTTTCCACTGCGCGCGTTCTCGGCTTTCGGTTGGGTCATCGCGAGCCTTTCTCCTTCAACACCAAGGCTGCCGGGCCAGCAACACGGCGGCGCTCCCCGGCCTCTGGTAGGACTGTGGAGGGGGAATGGCGGCCTGTAGCGTGCCGCATTTGCGCCTGAGCGCTGGCGGCACCCCGCGCGGATCGGAGTGCCACCGGTCGATCAGCCGGCCGATCGCCGGGCCTTGGCGAAGCCGCGATCGGTGGCGATGAAGCGTTCCAGCATCGGCACGATCAGCTTCGTGGGATCGGTGGCAGGCTGGCTGGTCTCGCGGGCGAGAACGGCAGCGTAGGCAGTCAGATCACGATGGAGTGCAGCGGGCAGTTCCACCGTGACCTTGACGGGCTTGTCGTCGGCGATGGGACCGAGTTTCAGCTTGGTCATGGTCAACTCCTATAGGGCTCGAGTACCAAATCCCGCGTGACCACAATCCTGACCGGGAAGCCCGGCCGGATGGTCAGAGTCGGCGCGACGTTGAGCTGGCGGCGAACGATCTGCTGGCCGGCATCGTTGATGGTGTCCTGGCCGCCGTTGCGGATGGCGCGCAAGAGCCGGTCCTGATCGTCGACGGCGAGTTGGGCTCCGACAGAGAGAAGCGTCGAGAGGCCGGCGGCCTTGGCGAGATCCCACCAGTGATAATCGACGCCATCCTCCAGGCCGGCATAGCCCTGCGTATCCGCGCCGGGCTGGCGTTCGAGCACGATGGATCGGCCGTTCGGGAGGATCAGCCTGTTCCAGAGGAGCAGTACGCGACGCTGCCCGAACTGCACGTTGTTGTCGTACTGGCCGATGATGCGCGTGCCCTGCGGTACGAGCAGGATGCGCCCCGTGGGGCTGTCGTAGATATGCTCCGTGACCTGTGCGGTGATCTGGCCGGGAAGATCGGAGCGGATGCCGGTGATGAGCGCGGCCGATATGACGGCCCCGGCCTGAAGCACGAAGGGCGATGCCGGTGGCGTGACGCGATCCGGCGTGACCGTGCGCCGGTCGGCCGCAGCGTTGAGGAAGGCAAGCTGCCTGTCCTGCGCCGTGGGTTGGGCCTGCGGACCACCGAGATCAAACCCGGGAAGGCCTGGCATGGCGGCGCCATTGATTCCGGCTGGCGCAGGTGATCCACCTCGCGACTGGAAGAAGACGGTGCTGGTGCGCGCGGCTTCTTCCTCGGCGCGGCGGCGCTGTTCGGCTTCGTCGACGCCGGGTGTCGGCACGACGGGCGAAACGACCGGGCGGCCGGCGTTCTGCGCGTCGAGGATGGGTCGGCCGAGATCGCCGGGCAGCGCCGGGCCGAGGATCGGGCCGGTATAGTCGCGCGGCAGGCCGGCAAGACCATCCGCGGTCTGGCGGTTGGCGGTGGAATAAAGCTCCTCGCCGCCATCGCCCGGTGCGCGGGTCTGGAGCGCATAGATCAGCGCTCCGCCGATGCCGACCATGGCGACGGCCGCAACACCGGCGAGCATCTTGCGCGACAGGCGGGTGACGCGCGGTGCTTCTGCGCGAAGCCGCATCGGCGCGGCATGGGTGTCGGTCTCGGTCATGATTGCGGCCTCCCGTCGGTGCGGACAATCCTGACGGTCTGCTGGCGGTCGCCACCGCCAAGGCGCAGTTCGGCAGCGCCGAATAGGCGGTCCACGATCAGGATGTGTTGATAGATGCGGCTGTTGACGATCTGGGCCTCGCCCTCCGGGCCGATGACGAAGAGCGGCGGCATTTCGCCCTGCACGATGCCACGCGGGAACTCGACATAGACGCGGCGCCCATCGTCATAGACGGCGAGCGGCTTCCACGGCGGATTGCTGCTGCCGGTCAGACTGTAACGGTAGTTGCGTGCAGCGACGGCCGGAATAACCGGCGTGGCTGGAATAGCCTGACGCTGCCCGCCTGCGGGCTGCGGATAGGCCCAGGCCACGGCGGGCATATAGGGCTTCTCACCGGAACGCAGCTCGATCATGTAGGTGCGTCGGTCGGTGGTGATGACGATGACGCAGCGGATGGCCTCGGTCTTCTTGATCTCCTTGCGCTTCACGCGGAGCATCTGCGCCAGCCTGCGGCCTTCCCCGATGCTGACGAGATAGAAGCCGGTCGGCTCACCAGCCGCGTTGCATTCCGGCTCCACCACCAGATTTTGCAGGATGCCCTTGGCGGCGATGCTTGCCGCCTTCGCTTCGATAGACGCCTCGCTGTGCGGGGTCTTGCGGGCGTTCTTCGGATGCTTCTTGAGCTTGTTGAGCGGGATGAAAACGGTCGCGCCATTTTCGACGGTCGGGGCGATATTCGCATTCGTGGCCATGGTCTTGATCCTCATTGGCTTGGGTTGGAGCGCAGCGCTGCGCTGCAACCCTGGCCGTCGCCGAGACCGGGGGGTGCAAGGTGCAAGGGCGACCGGGGCGGAGGGGGATCACCCGGCCTGCACAAGCGGATCGAAGCCATTGGTGAGAGTGAAAATCACGCATCCGCGCGGAAGGCTGGGGAGACCGCCCCGGTCGAGCGTCAGCGATCCCTTGCGCCGCGCTAGGGGGCAGAGCCCCCAAGCAATCACTGCATTCGCACACTGATTGACTTCGTCAATACTGTGGTAGCGCGACTCGTGGTAGAGCACATAAATGTCTACTGATCCAAAATCTGCACTGGATACATTCGCGGCCGCCGTACTCGTACTCCTGAGCGACGAGGAGCTCGCTTACGCCGATCCGTCTGAGCGCGCCATCGTCGCGCGCCTCGGTAACCTCCTGCAGGGCAAATATCCGGGCTGGTCGATCGATCTGGAATGGAGCCGCCGGGAGAACGTCATCAAAAGGCTTCGCTATGGCCTGTCGGACGAAGAGCTGATCGGCAAGGATGCGATCGTGCCGGACCTCATCGTCCACCGCGTTGGGAAGCGTGAAAACCTTCTCGTCGTTGAAGTGAAGAAAGCGACGAACACCGACTATGAGGGCGATATCTGGAAGCTGAAAGGGCTGACTGAGCAAGCCGGCCCCTATGGCTACCTGGTCGGCCTCCACCTGGTCGTCGACGTGAAGGCTGGCGAAGCGCCGCAATGCGACGTCTATGTCGATGCCGAGTTGAGCGAAAATCTCACCGTCTGGATGCGGGAGCGGTTAACGGTCGTGGCTTGAAGACGCGACCAAATAAGATCACGGCTGACATAGACGCAGCGCGGATCGAATATTTTGGGGAGACGGACGGGGCATGTATCTCGACAAGCTGATGCTGAATAACTTCCGATCCTTCGCGGAGTCCGAAATTCCGCTGTGCAAGGATCTCACCCTTCTTGTCGGGGAGAATAACGGCGGCAAAAGCAACGCGATCGACGCCATTCGCCTTCTGACCGCGCCGCTCGGGGGGCGGCGGGAGCTTTATTGCGAGACGACCGACATCCGGTTCGGGAGCGCGGAGCGGAAGTTTGAGCTGAGCGCCACGTTCGCGGAACTGAGCCCGGCTCAGCAAGGTCGGATGATCTCGGCAGCGACCGATGCGGCGATCAGTGGATGCGTGTTTGGTCTCAAATATGATGAGACGACCCGGCGCTTTCCAATCCGGCCCGCCCTGTGGGCCGGACATCAGCGGGGCAACCCTGAGCCTGGGTGCCACGAGATGGTCCGCCACGTCTATCTGCCGCCGCTGCGCGATGCGAAGCGCGCACTTGCCTCTGGCAACCCGACCCGCATCTACGCCCTGCTCAACCACTTCCTCGAAGGCGGCGATCCGGAGGCGCTCGCCAAGGCCCTGCGGCGGGGAGCTGAGTCAGAGATTCTCGGCAAGGTCGGAGGCGCCGTTGAAATCGGACTGAGCGCCTTGACGGCCGGTGTCCGTCGTCAGGCGGCGTCGCTGGGTTTCGCAAGCGACGAGAAGCTGATCGATATCGCGCGTGACCTGCGCTTTAAGCTCGCGGATCACGGCATCGAACCTGAAGACCTCCGATATTCGGGGCACGGGTACGCGAACCTTCTCTATATGGCGACGATCGCGGTCGAGCTGGAAAAGGTCAACGACGCCGATCTCACGCTCTTTCTCGTGGAGGAGCCTGAAGCGCATCTGCACCCGCAGCTTCAGGCGGCGGTGCTGAGCTTTCTTGATGAACAGGCCGAGAAGTCGCGCAAACCGCGACCGGGTCACCAGGGGCCAGCGGGAGAGCTTCAAGTGATCGTGGCGACCCATTCGCCGAATCTCTCGGCGTGGGTGGAAAGCAAGAAGCTCGTCTTTTTCCGCTCCTTCCTTCCCGCGCTGGCGGAAGTAGCGCCGGGCGCTGTGGAAGAGGAGCCGCAGCCGCTTGCCGGCGTCCCTGCCGAGATCGTGCCGGAAATTGAGCCGAACCCGGTCATGCCAGTCGGCCGCCCAAGGCGTGTCACGCGCTGCATTCCGCTCGCGGCGCTGGCGCTAGATCCTGTCGAGCGACGCAAGGTCGACCGCTATCTGGATGTCACCAAATCGGCCTTCCTTTTCGGGGGGCGCGTGCTCCTTGTGGAAGGCATCGCCGAAGCCCTTCTGCTTCCCGTCATGGCGAAGAAGATCGTGCTGAAGGACGACGCCAACAAGCTTCGGTTGTTCCGCTCGGCGGTTTTCGTGCCGATCGATGGTGTCGATTTTCAACCCTATGCCAAGCTGCTGCTCTCACCATTCGACGAGGTTCGGATCGCAGACCGGCTCGTCGTTTTGACGGATGGCGACGGCGGCGAAGTGGCCGAAGGGGTGGAGATACCCGGGGCCGGGCGCAAACGCAGTCTGGAAGCACTGGTTACAGGACTTGGCGCGGGAGATCTCCTCGAGGTCATCATCAATGAGTATTCGCTCGAGACGGAGTTGGTCCGCGCCGGCAACGCCGCCGTCCTCAAGGACGTCTACCTCAAGCTCCATCCCCGTTCCGCCGACAAGTGGGACGCAGCGGTTTCCCAAGCCGGCGCAGCTCAGGCGGTGGCGGTCCAGAGGCTCTTCGAGACGACGCGGAAAGGCGACTTCGCCCAACTCGTCGCCGAGGAGATCAACAAGGGCACTGCTTTCGTGGTGCCTGCCTATTTGAAGGCGGCGATCGAGGCCCTGGTGAAATGACAACCAAGCCGTTCGAGCCGACCGATGAGCAGCAGCGGGTGATCGAGCATGTAGGCTCGGCGTTCATCGCTGCGTGCCCAGGCGCGGGGAAAACCCGGGTCATAGTCGAGCGAGCGCGGAAGCTTCTCAACGGCAGGCCGATGGGGCGCGGCATTGCCTTTCTTTCCTTCACCATTGCCGCCGTCTCCGAATTGGAGGATCGGCTGCGTCGAGAGGGCTTGGTCGAGACTCCCGCGTTCCCGCACTTCATCGGGACGTTCGACGCGTTCCTCTGGCAATTCCTCATCGCGCCGTTCGGCATTGATGGCTGCACTGCCAAGCCGAGACTCATCCCGGACAAAGGCGATCGCACCATACAGCCGTTTCCTGCTGCGCAGGCCCTGCCGCTGGAGTGCTTCGACCGCGCGACGGGAGACGCTATCCCGGCCATGATTCAGCGCCATGGCTTTCGCGGAAAGATAAAGGCGCACGAGACGGCGGCGCGCAACACGCGGGCTCGCTTTCTGGAACGCGGCGAACTCGATTTTGCCGATGCGCGTTCCGTGGCGCTCGCCCGGCTGCGGGATCCGGCTTGCGGCGCGGTCCTTGGGCCAGCGTTTTCTGCGCGCTTCCAGGAGCTCATCGTCGATGAGGCACAAGACTGCAATCCGGTCGATCTGGAGATCATCGCCTGGTTCCGGGCGGCGGGCATTCCGGTCAAGGTCATCTCCGATCCGAACCAAGCGATCTATGGATTTCGGGGCGGCGTGACGCGCGAACTTGGTCTGTTTGCAGAGACCTTCGGCGAGGCCGAGCGACTGCCCATGAACGGAAACTTCCGGTCCAGCCGGCACATCACGAAGGGCGTAGTCGTATTGCGTGCGCCCAACATGCGCACTTTCCACTTTTCTTTCGAGGTCGGTGGCCGAAAGGAGGCGCTTGTCGCCATTCACCGGATCATGCTGGAGTTGGGTGGCCGAATGGGCGGAAAGACTTATCACCAGCATCTAGTCGAGGGCGACGTCGCCCCCGACGCGTGGCGACCAGAAGCGCTCGCTTTGGCTCAGGCGCTCCGTTTCACCCAGGAGCGGTTCGCAACGGTCGAGGCATGGCACGACGAGGCGCGACGGCTGCTTGCGCCGCTGCTTCCGGCCGAAGGCCAATCCATCAATCAACGGCTTCGCCGCAACGCTGAGCTAGAAAAGGCTTTGTCAGTGGCGCCTGCGACCAGTCACCCGGCGCGGACCATCCACAGCGTGAAGGGCATGGAGTTTCCCGCGATCTGCGTGGTGATGTCACCGAGCACCGCGAAAGGCATCATCGATTTTCTGGCTGGTGACACCGGCGGCGACAACGAGGAAGCCCGCAAAATATATGTCGGCGCGTCGAGGGCGCAACGCCTGTTGGCGATCGCGCTGCCACGGACACAGGCCCCGCGCCTGAGAGACTTGATGGTAGGGATGGGCGGCGCGGTCGAGCTAGTCGCGCTCTAACCTTGTACTACTCGGCCACCGATAGGTTTGATGGGCGTTTATAGTGGTAACGCGAGCAACAGCTTGGAGATAGCGTCGATTTATAAGACACAGAATTGAGGGGAAAACAGGGGGATGTAGTGAGCGGGCTTATTTCGACGTCAGGCTTAGGAGTGCCGAGCAAGCTGGTCGGCTTGACGAAACACACGAAGCATCCGCACAGCCCCAGTCCGGTCGCTCCGAATTTCGTCGCGCCTCCCGTCTGCACCAATCTCTCATTTCAGCCGATTGCGCTGGCGGCTGCGGTTGCCCGCACCGCGACAACCTGGGACGACGCCCCGAAGGAACTCTTGGATGGCTTGCAACAAAGCGCCTTGGTCGAACTGGAGACGCTTCTCGATGATGGAAACGCGTTTGCCCTGAAGTCCTACTTCAAGTTTCTCGCGGATACGGCCGGATCGCAGTTTGCAGCGAAGGTCGGCGCCGGCATGACGCATCTCTATATGGATTCCCTTGGCTACGAGTGGCGGGCCAACGCCGTGTGCCTCTCGTCGTCGCTCGATCCTCATGCGGATTTTATCTACGACGGAGGAAATGCAGCAGGTCATGGCGTAGTCTTGGCCGAGGCACACGGTTCGTTCGCAAAGGATGTGACTGCTGGAAAGATCACCAGCGCGGCAAGGCGGAAGTACAAAAAGCAGGTCAAGCCATTCATTGCGGCGACGTCGACGTTCGGCGAGGTCATCCATGGCTATTCCATCGCCTTCGGCTCTAAGCCCACAGCAGCGGGCAGCTTCCTCAGCGTGTCGGAAACGCGGATCTCGAAACCTAGGAAGAAATCTGGCGCAGCGCCTCCAGCGCCACCAGGAGAGGGGCGGCCGGAAGGGACGCCTGCGCCAATTGTCCTAGCGACGCACCGATCCAACTTCATGTTGATGGGCGTGCCGGAAGTCGTCGACTGGATCGATTGGCTCCGCATGGTGGATGGAGTGGTGCCTGAACGGGAGCCGATCCCGCTCCTGCGTCTCGCATATGCCGGCCGGACTTATCTTACAGCGGTGCCTTGGGTTCGACGCTCTGGTGCGCCGCCGTGGTGGATCGAGGAATTTTTCGATCATCCCCATTGGTGGCGAATGGCTCGACGCGGGCATCTGCCAGGGAGACATCGGCAGGCTGCCGGGCTCGCGTGGTTTGCGATCGAAGAGAAGGGAGGTGCCGAATTCTTGAACGGGTTAAGCGCTGTGATCCGCGGCGGTCGGCGGCAGACGCCTCCCTCATTTTTGTTGCCGACTTTCGATCCTGTCGGGTTCGGATTCGTGGATGGCGATCGCGCTGTGCCAGGCATTCGAGATGAAGCTGAGGGGTCTTACGACTACGCGCAGTTTCGCGACGGCCTAGCGTTGCTGGGCGACCCGTTTCGCGGCCGCCCGCGCGATGTCGTGCTGTGGTCGCCGGAAGGAGGCGTGTCGCTGGGACAATGAGAGATCACGGGATATTTTTGAGCCGCTATGCCGCCTGCGGCGGGGGTGCATGGAAAGTGGTGACGGGCTCTGCCTATCCGGCGACGCCGAAAGCGGGCCAAGCGGAGAGGCCAATGGTTCGGCAGAATCTCGGAGAGTATTTGAGTGAAATACATGAGTAAGATCGAGGGGCTTGATCCGGCGCTGGAGCCGTTGCGCGACATTTTACCAACCGAATTGAAGCTTGGAGCGACGCTCAATGCGCACGGCATCTATGCGACCGAGCAATTCGTTCTACGTCTCAGTCCCAAGGTGCATGAACTGGTGGATGCGCTTACCCGCGGGGAGACGGACGGCTACGATCGCGCGGACCTCGTTCGTGCATACTCAACCTACCTACACGAGACGATCCATTGGTGGCAGCACGTCGGCACGACAACGGGCGTCATCCTCAGTCTCTGCTATCCGACCCAATGCACCTGCAACATTGAACAGCTCCGGACTGTGCTGCAAGGCATCGGCCCAAAGAAGCCGCTTTTCCATTGGGCCGAACAGGCGCTGAAGGGAGAAATCGCGAGCGATCCAGTGACGCTTCAGACTGCGAATATCGCAGTGAACAATGCGCTCGACATCGACTTCTACAAGCAGTTCCAAGTTTGGCCGTCCCGAGCGGAGCAGCTCTGGCAAAACAGGTATTTTGAGAGTGTCGGTCACTCATATTTTGTTGCCTACGGCACTACCTTAAGCGCCATCTCTGAAACATGTGGGCTCGCGGAAGGAAGCTTGCCCGATATAACGAGTTGGGAACCGCGCTACGAGGCATTGCGTGCTGCGAGGCACGAGGGTTTTTATCACGGCTCGCCGATCCGGCGTGCGCGAATAGGTCTCTTGGATATCCTTGAGGGTCAAGCGCGAATGGCCCAGATTCAATTCCTCGTCGCTGCGGATGGCCCAACAGACTGGGCGAGCTACCAGGATCAAGGGTTTTTCGAAGGCGTCTATATCTCAGCATTTAATGCGTTCGCCGAATTGGCGGGAATCGACAGGCCGGCCGACGTGACCGATCCCGTCGTGAATCTGTTTTTGCTCGTCTGCGACATGGCCCTGAACTCCTATCGGGGACTACCGCTTGACGTGGAGCACTTCGAAGATCTGATTGTCGACCTCGATCCGGGGGCCCGTTTCACGTTGCTATCGGAAGCGGTTGCCAAACGGCCCCATCTTCGGGAGGCAATCGAGGAGTGCTCGGCCGAAGAATACTGGAGCGTGTCGTCCGAGCTTGCCGATGAGACGGGCTATGACGACCCAAGACTTGGCCTCGAAGCATTGGATTGGATCGCCACCAATGACCCAGGCGGCATCAAAGTGCTTAAGGGCAGGGAGACATTCAACTATCAGCCGCTTAACC
>Ga0222422_100571_pt1 | contig 11442 bp, 10 predicted proteins | sample 3A1ome_FD_182469 | JGI IMG/M metagenome (GOLD analysis project Ga0222422, IMG submission 182469) | Enriched microbial communities from leaf-cutter ant dump, University of Wisconsin, Madison, United States - 3A110A (version 2) | ecosystem: Environmental > Terrestrial > Nest > Insects nest > Nest...
AGTCCACCGTGGGCACCACCACCGAGGTGTGGCACTTCCTGCGCCTGCTGTACGTCAAGCTGGGCATTCAGCACTGCATCCATGACGGCGCAGCCGTGCAGCCGCAGACGCCCGACAGCATCGCCGCGCAGCTGATGAAGAACTTTCGCGGCCAGCACATCGGCCTGCTCGCTCCGCTGGTGATGAACCGCAAGGGCGTCTACACCGAACTGGCCGACTGGGCCCGCCCGCGCGGCTACACGCACCTGCGCGTGGATGGCAACTTCCTGCCCACGACGGGCTTCCCGCGCATCGACCGCTTCAAGGAACACACCATCGAGCTGCCCGTCCGCTCGCTGGACGTGCTGCCGTCGAACGAGGCCGACCTGCGCGCCGCGCTGGCCGAGGCGCTCACGCATGGCAAGGGCGTCGTCCATGTCCTCAGCGACATCGGCGCGCTGCGCACCGCCATGGAAATGGGCGCGCCCACCGCCGGCATCGGCACGCTGCAGGCGTTCTCCACCAAGCGCGCCTGCCCCGTCTGCGCCACCAGCTATGCCGAACTGGACCCGCGCCTGTTCAGCTACAACAGCAAGCACGGCTGGTGCCCCGACTGCGTGGGCACGGGTGTGCGGCTGACCAAGGAGCAGCGCAAGGCCTTCGACGACTCGGTCCAAGCGGAAGACAACCGGGGCCGCGAACAGACCTTTGCCGAGCCCGAGGTGGAAGACGTGCAGGACACCGCCTGCCCCACCTGCCAGGGCACGCGCCTGAACCCCGTGGCGCGCGCCGTGCTGTTCGCGCAGACGCCCATCACCGAAGTGGCCAGCCTGTCCGTGGCCGAGGTGCGGCAGTGGATCAACGGCCTGCAACTGAGCGGCCGCGAGGCCGACATCGCCCGCGACCTGATCCCCGAAATCCAGAGCCGCCTCGAATTCCTCGAAGAAGTCGGCCTGTCCTACCTCACCCTCGACCGGGGCGCACCCACGCTGTCCGGCGGCGAGGCCCAGCGCATCCGCCTCGCGGCCCAGTTGGGCAGCAACCTGCAGGGCGTGTGCTACGTGCTCGACGAGCCCACCATCGGCCTGCACGCGCGCGACAACGGCATCCTGCTCAACGCCCTGCACAAGCTGGGCGACAAGGGCAACACCCTGGTGGTGGTGGAGCATGACGAAGACACCATCCGCCGCGCCGACCACATCATCGACATCGGCCCCAGCGCGGGCAAGCGCGGCGGCCGCCTCGTCGCCCAAGGCAGCGTGGCCGACGTGACCGGCGCGGAGGATTCGCAAACCGGCCGCTACCTGCTGCACGCCATGAAGCACCCGCTGCAGGCCCGCCGCCCGGTTGCTATCGAAAAGGAAGCTGCTGGCGCAGATGCAGCAAGCGCTGGAAGCCAAAAAGACCTTGAATCCCAGCGCTGGCTCACCGTGCTGGGCGCGCACCTGCACAACCTGCAGAACGTGACGGCCCGCGTGCCGCTGAACCGTCTGGTCGCCGTCACGGGCGTCAGCGGCTCGGGCAAATCCACCCTGGCGCGCGACGTGCTGCTGGCCAACGTGCAAGCATGGGTGCAGCAGCGCTCCACCAAGGCCGGGCGCGACGCCATGGACGCAGGCAAGGCCCCGCCGCTCGCGGGCTGCACGGGCCTGCAAGGCTTTGAGACCATCGACCGCGTGCTCGAAGTGGACCAGACGCCCATCGGCAAGACGCCGCGCAGTTGCCCCGCCACCTACATCGGCTTTTGGGACACGGTGCGCAAGCTCTTCGCCGAAACGCTGGAAGCCAAGGCGCGCGGCTATGCGGCCGGGCGCTTTTCCTTCAACACCGGCGAAGGCCGCTGCCCCGGCTGCGAAGGCGCGGGCGTGCGCACCATCGAGATGAGCTTCCTGCCCGACGTGAAAGTGCCCTGCGAAACCTGCCACGGCGCGCGCTTCAACCCCGAGACGCTGGCCGTGACCTGGCGCGGCAAGAGCATTGGCGACGTGCTGCAGATGGAAGTGGACGAGGCCGTGGACTTCTTCGCCAGCATGCCCAGCATCGCGCACCCGCTGCAGTTGCTGAAGGACGTGGGCCTGGGCTACCTCACTCTCGGCCAGCCCAGCCCCACGCTCAGCGGCGGCGAGGCCCAACGCATCAAGCTCGTCACCGAACTGACCAAGGTGCGCGACGAGATCGGCCGACGCGGCCAGAAGGCCCCGCACACGCTGTACGTGCTCGACGAACCCACCGTGGGCCTGCACATGGCCGACGTGGACAAGCTCATCCGCGTGCTGCACCGCCTGGTCAACGGCGGCCACAGCGTGGTCGTCATCGAGCACGACCTGGACGTGATCGCCGAGGCCGACTGGATCATCGACCTGGGCCCCGAGGGCGGCAAGGACGGCGGCCGCATCGTGGCGGCGGCCACCCCCGAGGAAGTGGTGCGCCTGGGCACGCACACGGGGGCGGCGCTGGCGGCGGTGCTGGGCCGCTGACGGGTGGGGTAGGGGAAAGGGCGCACGGCGCTGTCGGCCCGTGTCCTACGCACGGCGCGGAACATGGCGCACGTGCGGCCTCAGGAGGGCTTCCTACGATGGGCTGCAGGGACTTGGTTCCCCGCCCTTCCTTCTTCCCTCCCATCCACACCTACGGACGCCCACCACCATGCCAACAACAACATCCCTCATCAAGACCTGTGCGGCACTGGCCGCTTCCTCCATGCTGCTGGTCGCCTGCGGCGGCGGCAACGACGACGACCCTTCGCCGAGCAATGAGCCCGGCGTCCTCACCGTGACGGAAGCCACCATCACCAGCCTCAACGGCGTGTATGGCGACAACGCGCTGAACCTCACGGACGTGGACAAGAAGAACCCCATCGGCGAGGTGCCCGAGCTGTGCACCTTCCGCTTCGACGGTGCGAACAAGGTCGGCTCGCCCGCCACCGCGTTCGGCGACATCCGCTACCGTCCCAACGCCTCCGGCCTGCACCAGGCATTCATCACCTTCGATGGCAAGGAATACGGTAGCGACGCAGCCGACGACACGGCGGTGGTGCGCGAGAGCGACCAGGTGCGCTTCAGCGGCAAGAAGCTGTTTGCCACCGACGGCTCCGACGCCACCTTGCGGTTGACCGGCATCGTCCCCATGCGGCCCGGCCGACCCTCGGGCTGCTGAGCTGCGGCGCCCTTTTCCTTATCTCTCTTGTCTCCCTCCCTCCGGTCTTCCTCCCCCCGGACCGGATTTGGCCCCGCTGCCTTGCAGTGCGGGCGATTTTTTTTTGCCGGCTGCGCCGTCACAATGGCGCTGTCCAAATCCTCGTTCCCCTGGCTTTCATGTCCTTGCCTGACCATGCCGCCATCGTGTGGCTGCACCCGCAGGCGCCGCGCAAGCCCGCCGAGGGTGCGCCCTGTAATGGCTGCGGCCTGTGCTGCCTGGCCGAGCCCTGCCCGCTGGGCATGCTCGTGTCGCGCCGCCGCACGGGTGCCTGCACGGCCCTGCGCTGGAGCGATGCCGACCGGCGCTACTGGTGCGGCATGGTGGCCGACCCCGGCGGCGTGACCGACTTCACCCATCCCTGGGCCGTGCGGGCGTTGTCGGCCCTGGCGCGGCGCTGGATAGCCTCGGGCGTGGGCTGCGACGCGCGACTGCAGGCGCAGGAGCCGTGATATCGATCTGCTATGGTTTGAGTAGCTGTCGGCGCTGGACCATCAAGCGCTGAAGGCCTTTTTGATGCATGAAGCCGCAGGCGCGGCCAGCAGGCGCCCCATTCGCCGGAATGCATCGCAAAATGGCGATCTGCCAAACCCCGAAAACACAATGACCAGGCTGGACGACACCGACCGCGAAATCCTCAGCATCCTGCGTGCCGACGCACGCACCCCCGTGGCCGCGCTCGCGCAGAAGCTGCGCGTGTCGCGCGGCACGGTGCAGAACCGCCTGCACAAGATGGAGGAGAGCGGCGTCATCGTGGGCTACACCGTGCGCCTGCGGCCCGACTCCGAGCCCCAGCGCATCCGCGCCTGGATGAGCATCGCCGTGGATGGCAACGCCGCGCCCGAGGTGATCCGCGCGCTGCGCGGCGAGCCCATGGTGGGCACCCTGCACACCACCAACGGCCGCTGGGACATCGTGGCCGAGGTGCGCGCCGAAAGCCTGGAAGCCTTCGACGCCGCATTGGGCCGCATCCGCCTCACGCCCGGCATCGCGAACACCGAGACCAGCATCCTGCTCTCGACCTACAAAGCCTGACTCAGCACGGGGCAGGGCGCCTGGCGCATTGGCGACAGGCGCTAGGGGGTTTCCTGCATGCCCTGGCGCGGTGCCTGCAGTTCAATGGCGGGTCCATTTTTTGACAAGGAGCCCCGCCATGCAACGCCGCCGCACCGTCCTCCAATGGGGAGCCGCCAGCCTCGCTGCCCCCACGTTCATGGCCCGGGCCCAGAGCTTTCCGAACAAGCCCGTCAAGCTGGTGATCGCCTTCCCGGCGGGCGGCCCCACCGACATCACCATGCGCGCGCTGGCCGACAACGCCGGCAAGGTCCTGGGCCAGCCCGTGGTCGTGGAGAACAAGCCCGGCGCCGGTGGCACGCTGCCCGCCCAGGCCCTGCAGGGCGCGCCGGCCGATGGCTACACCGTGGCGCAGATCCCGCTGGGCGTGTTCCGCCTGCCCTACACCACCAAGATCAGCTGGGACCCTGTCCAGGACATCAGCTACGTGCTGAACGTCACCGGCTACGCCTTCGGCCTCGTGGTGCCCGCCGACTCGCCCCTCAAGACGTGGACCCACTTCGTGGCCTGGGCCAAGGCCAACCCGGGCAAGCTCAGCTACGGCTCCACCGGCACCATGACCAGTCCGCACCTGACCATGGAGCTCATCGCCCAGCAACTGGGTCTGGAGCTGCTGCACGTGCCCTACAAGGGCAGTGCCGACCTCATGCAATCCATCCTCGGCGGGCAGATCATGGCGGCGGCCGACTCCACGGGCTTCGCCCCGCAGGTCGAGGCAGGCAAGCTGCGCGTGCTCAACACCTGGGGCGCGGAGCGCCTGGCCAAGTTTCCCGATGCGCCCACGCTCAAGGAACTGGGCCTGAACCTGGTGCAGAACTCTCCTTTCGGCATCGGCGCCCCCAAGGGCACGCCGCCCGAGGTGGTCAAGCGCCTGCACGACGCCTTCAAGCAGGCCATGGAACAGGACAGCTACAAGACCGCCCTGGCACGCTACGACATGGTGCCCATGTACATGGGCTCGGCGGAATACCACAAGTTCGCGCAGGACACCTTCGCCCGCGAAAAGGCGCTGGTGGAAAAACTGGGGCTGGCGAAGCCGCAGTGAGCTGAGTGAGTCAGCGGCCGCGCAGCAGGTGCGCGGCCAGCTCCGCGAACCCCGCGCCGCGCTCGCCCTGCGTCACAAAGCGCGGCAGGTGCGCCAGTTGCGGCACGAAGCGCGCGATGTTGGCCACGCCCACGCTGTGCGGGAAATGCTCGAACATGAGCTGGTCGTTGGTCGAGTCGCCCACGTAGACCCAGCGGCCGATCTCCGCATCCAGATCGCGACCGAACAACTCGCGCACGATCCAGCGCGCGCCTTCGAGCTTGTTGTGCGCGCCATACCAGCCGTTGATGTGGATGCTGCTCACCGTGGCGTTCATGCCTGCAGCGTGCATGATCGCCACGCATTGGTCGATGGCGCTTTGCGGTAGGTGGGTGAACTCGCTGTGGTCGATGGCGATGTCGGTCTCGCGGCCGGGCGAGTCGGTGGCGCGGCGGGCGCCGGGTACCGTGGCCTCGATCTCGGCCAGCACCTGCTGCATACGGGCGAAGTTGGCGCTGCGCGTGGCGGCATCCTGTTGGTATATTTTTGATAGCTTCCCGCGCTTGCTGGATAAGGGCTGTAGGCCACTTTCATTTAAATCACCATGCAACAGTGCCACCGCTCCGTTTTCGGCCACGATGGCATCTACAGGCCACGTGGTGGCAAACGGCTCGCTCCAGCCCACCGGGCGGCCGGTGATGGAGATCACGTGCAACCCAGCAGATTTCAAGTCGGCCAGCGCCTGCAGGGCATCGGCGGTGATGGCGCCGTCGGTGGTCAGGGTGTCGTCGATGTCGGTGAGAACGCCAACGACGGGTGCATCGGGGCCCGCAAGCCAGTGTGCCAATGGCTTCATAGCGCCGCCTTCATGATGGGTTTCTCCACCCAGCGATACCACAGCATGCTGAGCAGAGTGATTGCAACGGGCAATGCCAGCATGAAGAGCAGCAATGCCCAGGAAGACGTGATGTCGTAGTCCATGCGCACTCTGCCGGCGGCGTCAAGCAAGAAGGTATGCAACAGATAAAGGCTGTAAGAGGCATTGCCCACGACTACCAGCCAGGATGGCGGTGTGAACCGCGTCTGCTCCAGGGTGAGCGCGAAGATCAGCGCCGATATGCCCATGATGCCGAAGCTGGCGGCGCGCATGACTTCCACGCGATCGAAATAGGGCGATGTTGTGCCCACGCCCACACCGATGGCCATCAGCAGCAGGCACAGTGGCAATGTGGCCCGGGGCGTCTGGAAGATGCGTGCCCGGCAATCGTAGGCGCGCGCCAGCAGCGCACCTGCCAGGAACTCCAGGCCCAGGCCGGTGAACACGTACCGCAGCGGTTGGTGCCCGTTGAAAACGCCGTTCCGGTCGGTAATGAGCCAGCCAATGCCCCAGGCTGCCAGCAATACCATCACGCCCGCAATGGCCTTGACCTGGTGCCGCTGGGGCAGCAAGGCGATCAGTGCGATCCACAGATAGAAGTAAATCTCCATCGTCAGCGACCAGGCTGGCGGCAGCCAGTTGTCCCAGATGTTGGGGTACAGCAGCAGCGTGCTGAACACCATCTTCCTGAGCGGCGGCAGGTTGCTGTGATAGACAAGCACGGTCGTCAAGGCAATGAGCAGCAACACGGGCCAGTAGCCCAGGTAGATGCGCAGCAGCCGCTTCTTGATGAACGGCCAGATGCCATGGGCGGGAATGGTGCGCCTGGCGGATCGATAGACAACGAAGCCGCTGAGCGCAAAGAAGATGTCGACCCCAGAAAACCCCCAACGAGTGACCGCGCTGGTTGCGGATAGAACCGGAACCAGATCCCAATGGGGATGCATGTGGAAGAACAGCACCATGAGCGCGGCAACCCCGCGCAGGGCCTGTATCCATTGAAGATCGGCCTTGACGGTCGCTTCAGTCCTCATTGGACAGCTCGGAACTAAGAGCATCGCGTGGCACGTTGCTCACGTCGTAGTGCAAAAATGCGATGAGGAACTGAATTCCAATGATCAGTGGCAGCGCGGCGAACATCACCGTGCCGCTGGAAGCTGGCTGCCCAGTGGTACTGCTGTGGAGCCAATGCATCCCGCCGAAGATAGTGCCTGTCAAGCAAAGCAAGGCGCCCAAGATGCTATACAAGCTGCCGACATTGAAGTCCCGCAGCAGGTATAGATAGAAGTAGCGTCTGACGGTACGCGAAACATGCTTGCGCAGGAACTCCGGCAGCACCTTGGACACCTTGAGATTGGATTCCTCATCGGCATAGATGGCATCCATCGGCACGTCGTGTACCACCGCCCGGACGGTGTTGAGGTGGTAAAGCATGTCGGTTTCAAAAAAATAGCGGCGCTCGATCTTGTGTAGAGGTAGCTTGCGCAGAACCGCCGTGTGAACAGCTGTATAGCCGTTGGTCGGGTCCATGCACTGCCAGTAGCCGCAACTGAACTTGGTCATCAGCGACAGTACGGCGTTGCCGAACAGTCGCGTGGAGGGCATGCCACGTAGCGACTCGGGGCGGTAGAAGCGATTGCCTTTGGTGTAGTCGGCCCGCCCACGCACGATGGGCCGCACGAAGAGCGGCAGCAACGCAGGGTTCATTTGCCCGTCTCCATCGATCTTGACCACGATCTCCATGCCATCGGCAATGGCAGCTTCGTACGCGCTGACAACCGCGCCGCCCACGCCTCGGTTCTTGGGGTTGTAGAGCACGCGCACCCGTGGGTCACTGTTGCGCGCTTCAATGAAACGGCCACTGCCGTCTGGGCAAGCATCGTCCACGGCATAGATGGCCTCCACCTCCGGGCCGATGGCCTCTATCACGCCCAGCACATGCTGGGTAACCTTGTAGCAAGGGATGGCAACAGCGATTCGCATGGCTTCAGAGCATCAAAGCGATGCCAGAGTGACGCCGATCAGAATCAACGCGCCACCGGCGAAGGTGCGCCAACTCAACGGCTCTCCCAGCAACAGCCAGGACAGGGTTGGCACGATGAGAAATGCCAGCCCCATGAAGGGATAGGCGAGGTGCAGCGGGACGTGGCGGAGAATCCAGACCCAACCAAGGGTGGTCAGCCCATAGAGTGCCATTGCCGCAATGAGCCAGCCATTGAATGCAAGAGCCTGCCAGGTCATGGGCTCGGTGAATCCTGCCGCTGCTTTCTTAAAGAGAATTTGCCCAAGGCTGATGCACAGTACGCACAGCAGGGTCAGGGCAATGGTGTATTTAGACATGTGCGCTTGCGGGGTGGTAGAGCACAGGCAGCAGAACCAGGGGCGCTGTGAAAAACGCGAGCAGATAGCGGTACTCTCCCGCAATGGAAAAGGTGAACACGGCGGCCAGTTGCGCTGCATAGGTGCCAACCACGAAAGCGTCAGACAGCTCGCACTCCGTGAGCGCTCGGCGGCAGCCAATGAAAATCAACGCGATACCAACCCAGGGGGCCCAGAGAATGGCACGGTAGCGCATCGACATGTCAAACCACTGCCGCAACAGGGGGGTTGTAGGCCACTGCACGATATTAAGTGCAGATATGGATTTGGTTTTTGGCAAAACGTACTGTGCTGCATTGGGATCAGGGATGCCGCCGTTTGCCAGTGCCGAATACAAAAATACATTGACGCGACTCGCAGCAAACGCGGGAAGGTTGTGCCATAAGTTGTATTTGAAAAATTCGCGGATCACAGTTTTTTTTGCTGCCTCAGGGAGCTCCAGAAGCGCGGGGCCTTCAATAAAAAAGATCAGCGGGTCCCAGTAGTAGTGATCGTAGAACTGGGAAATGTGCTCCAGGCTGCGTCCTGTGGACGTCAACGCCTTGACGGTTTTTTGCGTCACACGGGGTTCATTGCGTTCCCACAGGCCCATGGGACGGTGCTCCAAAAAACCCACGGTTTCGTACAGGGCGAGGGGAAATATTGACCCTATGGGATTTGTGTACGCATAGGTGAGTTGGCCATAGACACCGACAAAGCACCATGGCAAGACCACTAGCCCCAGTCGCACGCGTTGGGCGTTGGAGAGTATCCAGGCCAGGGCAAGTAGTGGCACAAGATTCAAAACACCGTTGGGCCGCGAAAGCAGGGCAAATGGTACGGTGGTCAACAGCACTAAACAGGAAGCCTTGTCAATTGAACGCAGGCGCCAACTACGCCAGACTTCAAAAAGCATGCCGCTCAATGCAATTGCATAGATGCCATCTGAATAAAGACTGCTGCTGTAGTACACCACGCTGGGGGCCAGGGCGACAAAGAACAGGCAATAGGCAAAGCTCTTCCACATGCGCCTCTCGCCGAGCCAACTGAGTATGCGGGCGCAAACGACGGCGGATACCAGCATCTGGAAACCAATGGGCACTTCTGCGCGGCCTGAGTTTCCGTAGAGCCAGTTCACATACATGTACCAGAACGCGGGCTTGTTGGCCTGAAATTCCCGGTGGGTATCCACTTCCAGCATGATGGCCAAGCTGTCTTGGCCAAGAACACCAGGCCAGCACGCAATCAGCCAGGCGGTATAAATGACAAGCAGCAATAGAAGCAGGGCGCCGAAGCGCAGGCCATGTCTCTTCTTGCAGGTGTCAGATATTGCGCTCATGGTGTGCGGGGCTTGAATTTCAGCACTCTTTTTTCAAGGCCGTGCCAACTGGCGTAGGCCAGCGCGATGGTAAGGGCCAGCGCCAAACCCATCGTGCCAGCAAACCCCAGGCCGGGCCAGGTGAAATAGATCACGGCCTGCTGGATGGGAAAGGCGTAAAGGTAGATGCCATAGGAAGGATCCCCCCAGCGCCCCGCATGCCGGAGGATTGGGGTGGATCGGGTGCCCGAATAGAGAACCAGAAAAGGCAGGCCGATCAACAGCGCCGTGTGACGCCAGTCCATCCACCATGCGATGGTGCACGCCAGACCTATGGCTGCTGCCCACGGTATGGGATGGCGGTTCCAGTGCGGGCGCAGTGAGAACATCGCTGCTCCTGCCAGGAAAAATGCGCTCAATTCACGGCCATAGTTCACATTGCCGGTCACATCCGCATTGCTGCGGATGAGGAACCACGCCATATACAGGGCAATGCACAAGAGCAGCACTGGGCGGAACCGAAGCAGGCCGAACAGGCCCGCCACGCCCAGAACGACATAGCAGCGTACCTCAAGAGGAATGGTCCACAGCGAGCCATTGACGCCCAGGGCGTAGGGGTTGTTCTCGAACACACCAGGCAGCACATAGTGGATCCTCAGCCCTAGGCCTTGCAAGTACTGGGCAGTGCCTGGATGGGCCAGATACTCCGATAGGGGGAGCTTCGTGACCCAGGCGCCCAGACCATAAGCTGTCACGACAATGGCTGCGGTAAGCGCGGGCCAAATGCGCAGGAAGCGCCGCAATGCGAACCGCCAGGCGCTGGGGTCGCGTGCCCAGCTCATGGTAACCAGGTATCCGCTGATGACGAAAAAGATCGCCACCGCGAGCCCCCCCAGGCTGTGTATGCCGAAGAAAGTGGGCTCCATTTGCCCGGTCAATGCAAAGTGGTGGCTGTACAGCACCATGGTTGCCGCCACAATGCGGATGGCATCGAAGTTGTTGCCTGGGTGTGTGGCCTGCGCGGCGGGAGGGGGGGTCATGCGTTCGCCTGCAGCGCCAACCCCGCATGCTCCCGCAGCGGGTGGAAATGGATCTTCGGAAACCGCTCCTGCGCCAGCCGCACGTCGTACGGACTGGTGCACAGGTACGCCAGCGTATCCGCTGCGTCCCGCGCCATGCGCAGTGGGTACGCGTTCTCGAACTCGCGCAATTCCGCAGGACTATCCGCCGTAATCCACCGCGCTCCCGTGTACTGGCACCCTTCCAGCCGCACGTCGCAGTCATACTCGGTATTCAGTCGGTGCTGCACCACTTCAAACTGCAACTGCCCCACGGCCCCCAGCAGCATGTTGCCGCCTGCCTCGGGCTTGAAGACCTGGATGGCGCCTTCCTCGCCCAACTGCATCAGCCCCTGCTGCAACTGCTTGGTGCGCAGCGGGTTCTTTAGCACTACGGTCATGAACATCTCGGGCGCGAAGAAGGGCAGGCCGGTGAACTGCAGGCTGGGCCCGTCGGTGATGGTGTCGCCCAGTTGCACGCCGCCGTGGATGGTGAAGCCGATGATGTCGCCCGCGTAGGCTTCATCGACCGCCTCGCGGCGCTGGCTCATGAAGGTGA
>Ga0222422_100576_pt1 | contig 11354 bp, 9 predicted proteins | sample 3A1ome_FD_182469 | JGI IMG/M metagenome (GOLD analysis project Ga0222422, IMG submission 182469) | Enriched microbial communities from leaf-cutter ant dump, University of Wisconsin, Madison, United States - 3A110A (version 2) | ecosystem: Environmental > Terrestrial > Nest > Insects nest > Nest...
TGCCGGGCTTTGCCGAGGGCTGGGTGTCGGTGCAGGACGCCGCCGCGCAGATCGCTGCCCCCCTGCTGCTGCAGGGACTGGACCTGGCGCAGCCCCTGCGCGTGCTGGACGCCTGCGCCGCCCCGGGCGGCAAGACAGCCCATCTGCTGGAGCTGGCGGGAGCCGGTGCGCCGCTGCAGGTGACGGCGCTTGAAATCGATCCCGCTCGCAGCGCCCGCATCGGCGGCACCCTGCAGCGCCTGGGCCTCACCGCCCAGGTGTTGGTGGCCGACGCGGCCCGGCCGAAGGACTGGTGGCGCCAGCACTGCGGCGGCGAGCCGTTCGATGCGATCCTGCTCGACGCACCGTGCACCGCATCCGGCATCGTGCGCCGCCACCCCGACGTGCGCTGGCTGCGGCGCGAGAGCGACATCGCCCAGCTAGCCATCCTGCAGGCGCATCTCCTGGCGGCGCTCTGGCCGCTGCTGCGCCCGGGCGGGCGCCTGCTGTACTGCACGTGCTCGGTGTTCCGCGCGGAGGGCGAAACCCAAGTTCAAACGTTTCTTGCGCACAACACCGACGCCCGATTGCTGCCTTCGCCCGGCCATTTAATTCCCGGCGGGGCGGACAAGGCCGGGGCTGTCCCGGACAATCGATCGGGTGATCACGACGGATTTTTTTACGCACTGTTGCAAAAATCGCCGCAATGAGCCCAAGGGGGCTCGCTGGTGGCTGATTTTTGGCATGCTGGTGCTGTGGGCCGGGAGCCTGGGGACGCTTTCCGGCGCGTGGGCGGGACAGGCGGGGGCTTCCGAAGTCAGCGAATTGAAGCTGGAGCGCGAAGACGACGGGCTGTACCTGAGCACCACCTTGCAGATCGTCCTGCCCGAACTGGCGGAGGACGCCCTGTACAAGGGCATTCCCATGTTCTTCGTGGCCGAGGCACAGGTCACCCGTGATCGCTGGTACTGGTATGACCGCCAGGTGGCAGAAACCACGCGCTATCTGCGCCTGAGCTACCAGCCCCTGACCCGGCGCTGGCGGCTGAACATGTCCGCCGTGCCGTTCACCAACAGCGGCCTGGGCGTGGTACTAGGGCAGACGTTTGACGACTATGCCGACGCGATCTCCGCCGTTCAGCGCTTTTCGCGCTGGAAAATTGCCGATAACGACGTGATCGAGGCAGATGCCGCGCATACCGTCCATTTCCGGTTCCGCCTCGACATGTCCCAGCTGCCGCGGCCGTTCCAGATCGGCGCCGTGGGGCGTTCCGGCTGGAACCTGCTCGTCTCCCGCAGCCAGCGTCTGGGCGCCGAGCCCGCCAGCAAATGAGCACCGACCCCCGGGCTTCCGTCTCCGCCTCGGCCCATGCGGCCGCGCGCCAGTCGCGCGCCGTGCGCTGGGCCGTGGGGGTGGGAGCGGCCATCATGTCGGCCATCGGGCTGGTGCTGCTGTTCCTGCTGACCCTGGCCACCAACAACCGGGCGCTGTACGAGCGCAACTACGCCTGGCTCTTCGGCGTGAACGTGCTGGTGGCGCTGCTGCTGCTGGCCGTGCTGGTGTGGGTGGCCGTGCGCCTGGGCATGCGCCTGCGCAAGGGTCGCTTCGGCAGCCGCCTGCTCGTCAAGCTGGCGGCCATCTTCGCGCTCGTGGGGCTGCTGCCGGGGCTGCTGATCTATGTAGTGTCCTATCAGTTCGTCACGCGCTCCATCGAGAGCTGGTTCGATGTGAAGGTTGAGGGCGCGCTCTCCGCCGGGGTCAACCTGGCCCGCGTGTCGCTCGACTCGCTGGCGGTCGACATGGCCGCCAAGACGCGCAACGCCAGCACCCAGGTAGCGCAGGTCTCGGACGCCGCCGCCGGGCTGGTGCTCGAGCGCATCCGCGACCAGCTCGGCGCCACCGACGTGGTGCTGTGGAACGCGGCGGGCCAGGCCGTGGCCAGCGCGGGCCAGTCGCGCTTCACCCTGAACCCCGAGCGCCCCGCCGCGGCCCTGCTGCGCACCGTGCGGGAGCAGCGCGCCATCACGCAGATCGAGGGGCTGGACGACATCTCCGACCCCGCCGCGGCGCAGAACGCGCGCGTGAAAGTGCTGGCGCTCGTGAGCAACCCGAGCGTGGGCCTGCTGGCCGAACCCCGCTATCTGCAGGCCATCTTGCCCCTGCCCACCGCGCTGGTCGCCAACGCCATCGCCGTGCAGGAGGCCAACCGCGAGTACCAGGAGCGCGCCCTGGCGCGCGGCGGCCTGCGGCGCATGTACGTGGGCACGCTCACGCTGAGCCTGTTCCTGGCGGTGTTCGGCGCCGTGCTGCTGGCCGTGCTGCTGGGCAACCAGCTGGCCCGGCCCCTGCTGGTGCTGGCCGAAGGGGTGCGCGAGGTGGCGGCGGGCAACCTGAGCCCCAAGGCGGCGCTGCAAGGCAAGGACGAGCTGGGCGGGCTGACCCGGTCCTTCGCCCTCATGACCCAGCAGCTTGCCGACGCGCGCCAGGCTGTGGAAAAGAGCATGGGCGAGGTCGATGCCGCGCGGGCCAATCTGCAGACCATCCTGGATAACCTCACCGCGGGGGTCATCGTGCTGGACGCCCAGGGCCTGATCCGCTCCTCCAACCCGGGCGCCACCCGCATCCTGCGCGCGCCCATGGCCGCCTACGAGGGGCGCCCCTTGTCCGACGTGCCTGGCCTGGCCGATTTCGCGGCTGCGGTCCAGAGCCATTTCGATGCCTTCCTGGGCGACAGCGAGCGCCACGGGCTGGACCACTGGCAACAGCCGTTCGAGCTGCATGCCGCATCCGCGGGCGGGGTGGGGCAGCAGCACGCCACCAGCCTCGTGGCCCGGGGCGCGGAGCTGCCCGGCCTGGCGCGGCTGTTGGTTTTCGACGACATCTCGGAAATCGTCTCCGCACAGCGGGCCCAGGCCTGGGGCGAGGTGGCCCGGCGCCTCGCGCACGAGATCAAGAACCCGCTCACCCCCATCCAGCTGTCGGCCGAGCGGCTGGCCATGAAGCTCGAAGGCAAGCTCCCCGGCCCCGAGCAGGCGGTGCTCGCCAAGTCCGTCAAGACCATCGTGGAGCAGGTGGATGCGATGAAGCGGCTGGTCAACGAATTCCGCGACTATGCCCGCCTGCCCGCCGCTGAGTTGCACGCGCTGGACCTCAACGCCCTGGTGGCCGACGTGCTCCACCTTTATGGCGAAGAAAACGCCACGGTGCGCGTGGAAGCCGAGCTGGACCCGCGCTGCCCCCCGATCGCGGGTGACGCGCAGCAGCTGCGGCAGGTCGTGCACAACCTGCTGCAGAACGCGCAGGACTCCACCGAGCAGGCGCGCGCGGGCAGCCCGGAGCCCTTGCCGCCCGTGCGCATCAGCACCCGCTGGAGCCAGTCGTCGCGCTGGGTGCGGCTCACCGTGGCGGACAGCGGCGCGGGCTTTCCGGCGCACATCCTGCAGCGCGCTTTCGAGCCCTACGTCACCACCAAACCGCGCGGCACCGGCCTGGGACTGGCCGTGGTCAAAAAGATCGCCGACGAACACGGCGCGCGCATCGACCTGTCGAACCGCACCGAAGACGGCGTGGTACGCGGAGCCCAAGTGTCGTTATCATTCGCCCCTGAACCAGCGGTGGCGTCATAACAACACCGCCCCGCAGTACCTTCCCAAGGCGTTTCAACACACATGGCAAACATTCTGGTGGTCGACGATGAGCTCGGCATTCGTGATCTGTTGTCGGAAATCCTGAACGACGAAGGTCACAGCGTGGACCTCGCAGAAAACGCCACCCAGGCGCGCACCGCCCGGGCGGGCAACAGCTATGACTTGGTGCTGCTCGACATCTGGATGCCCGACACCGATGGCGTCTCGCTGCTCAAGGAATGGGCCACGGCCGGAACGCTCACCATGCCGGTGATCATGATGAGCGGCCATGCCACCATCGACACGGCGGTGGAGGCCACCCGCATCGGTGCCTTCTCTTTCCTGGAAAAACCCATCACCCTGCAAAAGCTACTCAAGGCCGTCGAGCAGGGACTGGCCCGCAACACCGCCCACCAGCCGGCCCCCGTGGCCGCGGTACAGGTTCCCGCTCAGGCACCGGCCGACCCCACGTTTGCACAGCTGCCTGCCGTGCCCGCGGTCCTGGCTGGAGTGGATGCCGGCCCCCATGCCCACCAGGGCTTCGACCTGGACCGCCCGCTGCGCGAAGCGCGCGACGGTTTCGAGAAGGCTTACTTCGAATTCCACCTGGCCCGCGAAGGCGGCTCCATGACCCGGGTGGCCGAAAAGACCGGCCTGGAGCGCACCCACCTGTACCGCAAGCTGCGCCAGCTGGGTGTGGATCTGGGCCGGGGCAAGCGCGGCTAGCGGGCCGCCATAAATTTCTGTGCGCTTTTGGAAAGCCTGTTTTTCTGGTTATAATTTGAGGCTCAGGCCCGGTAGCTCAGTCGGTAGAGCAGAGGATTGAAAATCCTTGTGTCGGTGGTTCGATTCCGCCCCAGGCCACCATCCCTTCTACGCCTAGTCCCTCCCGGCTAGGCGTTTTTGTTTGTGTGACAAGGACTTAGCTCCGAAATCTCACTCACAACGTCCCAAGTTGTTCCGTTACATCCCCGATTTGCCCGTACCCCGCACCGTCCCCTAGAGTGATCCCATGAAAAACGCCCTTCGGGGGTACGGGGTACGAGATGGGACTGCTGAGCGAGACGCAAATCAAGGCGACCAAGCCGGGGCCGAAGGAGTTCTTCCTCAACGATGGCGACAACCTGTTCCTGCGTGTGCGCAGTAATGGGAAGGCATGGATCTACCGCTACGACAAGGACGGCAAGACCATCAAGCTCGGGCTCGGGCCATACCCCGCCGTGACGCTGGCGCAGGCGCGCGCCAAGGCCTACGAGGCCAGCAGCGTGCGCGCGAGCGGACAGGACCTCAAGGAAGTGCGTCGGCAGCGCGAGGAGCAGGAGCGTGTTGCGGCGCTGAACACCTTTGCACTGCTGGCGCGCGCCTGGGTCGCTAGCGCCAGGAAGGACAGGCAATGGTCGAGCGGTTATGCCGACAAGGTCATCCGGCACCTGGAGATCCACGCCTTCCCCTGGGTTGGTGACCGGCCCATCGAGAAGATCGCCCCGACCGAGATCGTGCGATGCCTGCACCGCATCAAGGACCGCGGCAACCTGGAGACGGCCCAGCGCGTGCGCGAGGCGGTGCAGCACGTGTACCAGTACGCGGTGGACGTCGGTGCCCTGGAGCCGGCCAGGAACTTCGTCAACAAGAACACCGGCGGCCTGCCGGCGCCACGCAGCCGGCACTACGCCGCCATCACCGATCCCGCGCAACTCGGGCAGTTGCTGCGTGACATCCGCGACTACAACGGTGCCTTCATCACGCGCTGCGCGCTACGGCTGGCACCGATGATCTTCCAGCGCCCTGGCCAGTTGCGTCTTGCCGAATGGGAGGACATCCATCTCGATGATGAGCTGTGGCGTTGCCCGCCCGAGAAGATGAAGCTGCGCGAATGGCAGAAGCGCGACAGCCGCACGCCGGCGCATCTGGTGCCGCTGCCGCGGCAGGCGATGGAAATCCTTCGGGACTTGCATCCGCTGACGGGCCCGGTGGGGCCGATCTTCCGCAGCATGTCGCGCCGTTCGGAGAAGAGTCGCTACATCAGCGACAACACCATCAACGCGGCCTTGCGCACGATGGGCTACGACACGAAGGAGCAGATCACCGGCCACGGCTTCCGCGCCACCGCGCGGACCATGATCCGGGAGTACCTGGGCTGGGACCCGGACGTCATCGAGCGCCACCTGGCGCACGTGTCGGACGAGGAACTGGGCGGCAGCTACGACCGCGCGGTCTTCCTGGTCCAGCGCAAGACGATGGTGCAGCAGTGGGCCGATTTCCTGGATGACCTAGAGGCGGGGAAGATGCCTCTGCAGGATGAGGCGGACAGCGTGCTGCGCTTTACCCAACCCAGAACCAAGCAGGCCCATCCTGCCTGATTTCGCAGGGACATTTCAACTCAGTACGGCGCCGCCAAGGTGGAGACGATGTGGACATCGGCAACGCTTGTTTCGGTGACTTGAATTTTCTTCGTTTATAAACGAGGATGAATTCCTACCGAATCGAACAGTACCTGACGGCGGGCGACGGAAATCGGACGATGAGAAGCAGACCCCATGACGACGCGATGGCCGAGCTGTACCGCAGCGAGCCGGCGCTCGCGCTCGAAGTCATCAACAGCATCCTGGCCGACGGAGACCAGGCCGAGCTGATGATTGTGCTGCGTCAGCTCGCGCAGGCCGTGGGCGGCGTGCAGGTGATTGCCGAGCAGGCGCACCTGAACCCGACGCAGCTTTACCGCACGTTGTCGCCAAAGGGCAATCCTGCCCTGAGCAGCCTGACCGCCATCCTCAAGGCGATGGGTCTGCGGCTCGCGGTGCAGCCGCTCACCCCAACCACACTGGCGCACGCGGTTTGAGGAATGGTGATGGCCGAGCATCGAATTTTCACCATGGCGTTTTCCAAGGTGTACCCGATGTATGTTCAGAAAGCGCAACGCAAGAACCGCAGCAAGGACGAGGTGGACCGGATCATCCGCTGGCTGACGGGCTATGACCAGGCGGGGCTGGAGTGGCACATCGGCCAGCACAGCGACTTTGCAACCTTCTTCGCCGAGGCGCCCGCCATCCATCCGAATGTGTCGCTCATCAAGGGCGTCGTGTGCGGCGTTCGCGTGGAGGACGTGCCGGACCCGCTGATGCAGAAAATCCGGTACCTGGACAAGCTGATCGACGAACTTGCCAAAGGCAAGACGATGGACAAGATTCTGCGGTGACGTCCTGAGCTTGCGAGCGGTCATCGCGCTGCACGAGGCCCGTCTCCACGGCTTGCCGTTGGAATGTTCCGTAATTTCGTTAGATATTTGAATTCGACGACAAAATGGAACATACTCGGGTCATGCTGACCGACAGCCACGCTCAGCGCGTTCTCGACCTGCTTGCCCGAAAGGGGGTGCTGCGCTCCAGCGACCTGGATGCCGTTGAGGCACCTCGGGTGGTCCTCTCGCGCATGACTGCCGCGGGCCAACTGGAGCGGGTCGGACGTGGCCTGTATCGCCTGCCCGAGTCCCCGGGGTCCGAACACGAGAGCCTGGCAACCGTCGCTGCCCGGGTTCCTCGGGCCGTGTTCTGTTTGCTCACTGCGCTGCAGTTCCACGAACTGACCACGCAACTGCCGCGCCAGGTATGGATTGCCATGCCGCGCGGCAGCCATGTGCCGCGGCTCGACTATCCCCCCGTCAGGATGATTCAGTTTTCGGGCGAGGCCTACACGGCCGGCGTCGAGGTGGTGGTGCGCGACCAGGTCCCGCTGCGCGTCTACGGCGTGGCCAAGACCGTGGCCGACTGTTTCAAGCATCGCCACAAGATCGGGCTGGATGTGGCCCTGGAGGCGCTGAGGGATGCCTGGACGCAGAAGAAGGCCACGGCAGACGAGCTCTGGCACTACGCCGAAATCTGTCGCGTCGCCAACGTGATGCGCCCGTATCTGGAGGCCATCGGATGAACAAGGATCTTGCGGCCTCAGTGCGAGCACGTCTGCTGAACATCGCCAAGGCGCAGGGCGTGGACTTCAACCAGGTACTGGTGCGCTTCGCGCTGGAGCGCATGCTGTACCGGCTCGGGCAGTCCGCGCATGCCGATCGCTTTCTGCTCAAGGGCGCCTTGCTCTTCACACTCTGGTACGACATGCCGCACCGGGCGACGCGCGATGCCGACCTGCTCGGGTTCGGTGCGAGCGACCTGGCGTCGGTGACGGAGGTCTTCCGCGACATCGCCGGCATGGCGGTGGACGATGGCATCCGTTTCGATCCGGCGTCGGTCAAGGCGGAGGAGATCCGCAAAGATGCCGGCTATGCCGGGGCACGCGTCCTGATCGCTGCGGACATTGCCAAGGCTCGGTGCAAGACACAGATCGATGTCGGCTTCGGTGACGCGGTCACGCCCGGCCCGGTGGATGCGGTCTACCCGGTGTTGATCGCCGACCTGCCGGCACCGCACCTGCGCACCTATCCGGTGTACACCGTCGTTGCAGAGAAGCTGCATGCGATTGCCATCTTGGGCATGACCAACACCCGACTCAAGGACTATCTGGATCTGTCGGTGCTGCTGAGCCGTGAGACCCTGGACGCAGACATGCTGGCAAAGGCCATTGCCGCGACCTTCGCGCGGCGGGCAACAATGGTGCCGCGCTCGCCTCCCGTGGGATTGAGCGACCAGTTCGCGAACGATCCGTCGCGCCAGGCGCTGTGGCAGACGTTCCTTCGGAAGAACGATATGGACCCGAGGCCATTGGCAGACGTCATTACGGGGCTGCGTGCCGGGTTGGCGCCAGCGATGCTGCGGGCGGCAGCCCAGGGCGCTGCCTGACCGACTGCTCTGAATGGCGTGAGGTCAGGGGGCTGCGACGCGTCTCACCCGGGCGCCCGATGCGCTCTGCTGAACTTCGCAGTCTGTCAGCGGACGGAAGCCCGAGGGATCGCCAATCCACGCTTGCAGGGCTTCCCGGCGCCACCCTTCGCTAGTCCGCCGAGCGACGTCTGAGTGGAACTCGCCGGTGACGCGCCGGTAGATGCTGGAGTGACTCAGGGCCGTGAGCGGATCACGTCGTTGAGGCAATAGAAGGCCGGCCGGCTCGGGATTTTGCGAAGCGGTCGTAGCATCCTTGGCATGTGACATGGCTGACCAGCACTCCCCATAGCCTTCAGACTGGTTCTTACAGCAATGCGTGCTCAAACTCGTCACTCGCCGGTCTGTCGGGGCAACGGGGCGAGTTCTGGGAACAGCCACTCGAAAAGCTGCCTATGCGTCTCGTCAACGTCGTAACGAGTGTCCCAGTTCTTCATCGCCTGCTTGTAGCGCTTGACTTTGATTGCCCATTTCCCGCTTTGGTCCTGCTCTGCGAGGAGCGGGCCGCGTTCGAAGACCTCGAGTGCTCGGCGGAACCAGCGAAGATATCTTGGGTACGACTCGACCACGTAGTGCGCGACCTCGATGAAGTGCCGCCGTTGGATGCCGATGGGCTTGCCGTGCTTGGCCGAGTAGAAGACATTCAGCATGGCCACCGGCAAGTGCCGGGATTGCTCTCTCCCATATGCGGCTAGACAAGTTTCTTGCAGCATCCCCCAATCGTTCCAATGAATGGGCGAGCTTTCAGGGAACCGCCAAACGTCGTCTTCTTGTTCCTCCTGTGAAGACTTTCGGCTGGCCAATTCCAGCCACCATTCCTCGAAATAGGCTGGCCAGTTCCGACGCTCTTCCGCCAAGTCCGCTTGGAGTTGGGTCTTCAGTCCTTGATGGTCAAAGTAGTAGGCCTGCTGACGCTCGGTGTCGAGCGTTAACTGAGAGAAAGAAATACGCGCGTGGCCTAAGGTTGGCGCGATATGTGGCAGCGCAGGCTCGGCCCACGTGCAGTCCATGAGAAAGTCACTGGCAGCAACTGACGCGTCTCTTGTGCCCCTGGAAACGACGAACGCGTTCTGGTTGTTGAGGAAGAACAGGTCGTCCTGCGTTAGCCGGCGGCGCTCATCGTCAAAGCGTGCAAACACCCAAATGACGAGGCCTCCCTCTTTCTGATAGAAGGACCATCGCTCGGCGATGACATCCAGGAACGTGGTGGAGAGCTGGACCTCGAAGGCGATCTTTAGTTCTCCATACATTGCGCTGACATCGGGCTTGCGCCATGCCCCTGTGATAGGCCCTGTCCATCGGGCCTCCTGCGCGATGTCCGTGAACAGTCCACTCGCCCGAAGGGAGTCTGCAAGCCACTGCTTCATCTCGCGATGGAGAAAGCTTTCCTTTGCGCCGTTGTACTTGCGTGCGTTGATATCGGCTTGAGAGAGTTCCCCACGAGTGACGGCGCTACAGCGGCCGTCTTCCACCAAGTGCCGGAAGAAAAAGCGCCGTGATTCTTTACGTGACACCAAGGAAACCGGGACAAAACACTCCGGACACAGGTACTTCGCTCGGTCTTCCTTAATTAAGCGCTTTACGTCGAAGCGAAGCTGCATGACCGTGGCCTCATCCGAGGTGAGCAAGGCGCCGGTGTGCACTTCGATGCACGCTTCCGAGTCAAAGACTATTGGGATGGCAGGGGCCTCGACACTGAAGCTATGCATTGCACAAAATTCCCAAGAAGTCATGTGCGCAATTTACTGCCAGGGCATCAAAGCCTGCGCACGCAGATGCAAGCCAGCGTGCCAATTTGGGGTGGTTCACTGCTGGGAAGCATCGTTGACTGAGCCGCACTTCGCTGGGTTTCAGTCCTGGCCTGCGAGCTTGTTCGCGGCATCCCGCAAGCCATCCAGGATGCCGTCGGCTACCTGCTCGGGGAAGTCTGCCGGCAACTTTGCTCGCACCGCAGCCACCACCCCGGGCGCTCGTGCAATCAGGTCATCCAGGATGAACTGAACCTCTCGACCGTCCTCGGTCACGATGCCGTGGCGAGTGCCCAAGGCGAGCCAGTGCCGGCGCAAGATGTCCCGCATCTTCCAGTGTGCATTTTTTGAACGCACGGCCATGGCCATCTTGGCCTTGAACGGTGAAATCTTCCCCGGTCCCTCGCCAAGCACCGGATAGGCCGACAGCACGTCGTAAAGCGGCGTGAGCTGGTACCGCCCGCCCGGCCGCAAGAACAGGCTGAAGTTCTTGGCGTGGCCGTCCGTGGCGCACAGCATCCAAAACAGCACTTGAGCTTGGAAGAAGGTACGGCAATCCTGCTCCCGCGCCATCGAACCCTCCAGCACGTCCAGGATGCGATCCATGCCCGGACCGCCATCGGCTTCGTACTTCGCTTCCGGAGGAGTGCCGGTGGCTTGGCACAGGTCCTCCTGCGGGAGGCGGACGAGGCGGCGGCCGCCCGCAGGACTGTCCCACCATGCCCGGTCGAAGCGTTCGACAACCAGTGCCTTTACGTCCTCGAACTGCATGGGTTCACACGCGGCCACGGGCAGGCTGAATTCCCGCAGGATCAGCGAGCACAACCACTCGTTCTCGACGGAGTTGCGCATGTCGATCTTCATTCCACCGATCAGCCCCAGGGGCAACTTGAGGATGTGCGTGGTGGGCGTGCTCCCCCGGGGCAGGCACCACTGCCCGTCGTAATGGAGCAGCGCGGTCTTTTCCTGCGCGCCCGCAATGGAGATCCGGAAATCGTCGTCGGTGGCCGTCAGGCCCAGGGTGTTCGGGGTTGTGGTGCCACGCAAGACTTCGGCGACCTGCGCTTCGCTCAGGGGCTCGGCTTGCAGGGGTGCGAGTCCTGTCGATGCTTGGCCATGGGGCAGGATTTCCAGCGCGCCCACGCAGTCGCGGCCGATCTCGGCCAACAGGTCGA
>Ga0222422_100577_pt1 | contig 11284 bp, 17 predicted proteins | sample 3A1ome_FD_182469 | JGI IMG/M metagenome (GOLD analysis project Ga0222422, IMG submission 182469) | Enriched microbial communities from leaf-cutter ant dump, University of Wisconsin, Madison, United States - 3A110A (version 2) | ecosystem: Environmental > Terrestrial > Nest > Insects nest > Nest...
ACCATGCTGAGGACGGTCATGCCCGACGTGGACGGCCTTCCAGCCGTCGTGATCGACGCACAGCGCATGGCGAAGTCGCTGCTTCCCGGGATGAGCAGGTACCGCCTTGAATCCGTCAGCGAGGCCCTCGGGCTGAAGCCCGCCGTCTCCGGCGGCCGCGGAGGCTTCCATACTGCGCAGACCGACGCGGAAATGACGGCGGCTATATTCCTGAACCTGCTCCAAAGGATTCCCGGCACCGCCAGACAGCGCCGCCACCATGCAGGAATGGCGCAGGTCCGTCCGTTCAGACAGCGGGACAGCCTTCATCCCCGCAGGGACGAGGACCGGCCGCCCGAAGAAGGATCTGGCTTCAAGCCTTGAACCGACACGAAGGCCAGGGCATAGATCGAGGCGATCAGGAGGACAACATGGAAAAAGGCGAAATCTGGGGACCCAAGGGACGGGACGACATGCGAGGCCTGCTTTCCGTCAATTCGGCAGACGAAAGCGAAGTGATCGCCTATCCCCGTTTTGGCGGATTCGCCCTGCGGATTCCTCTCGACGAATTCACAGACCGCTTCGAACGCTATTCCGAGGAGCGGCTGTCCAGGATGGCCGATGCCTTCGAGCGGTCTTCCGTCACCCTGGACAGCGACAGGGATGGCCGTGAAATTCCCTGCTGGACCAACGGCGCGAACTGGAACGGCTGGGAGGTTCCCTTCTTCGAGCGCAAGGAATTCGACGCCGCGCTCGGGGACGGCCGCGTGGTCTCGAACGAATTCTCGTCGGTTGAGTTCGACGACGCCGCGGGATCGTATGTCGAGATCATGCCGACGGATGGCGGCCCGTTGCCGGAGAGCCTCGACCGCCGCTCCCTCGTAGAACAGGCAGTCAGGGAAGGCGGAGGAGGGGAGTTTGCGCTGGCCAACGGCGCGAGCGCCTATGTCTCGGTGTCTCCATCCAGGGTAATCGAAACGCCAGATGGCCGGGTCACCGTCTACAACGTGGGCGACGGCTGGACCTGGTGTCAGCCGCCTTCGCCCAAGGGCGTCGCCGCGCCGTAAGGAGACCTCCCATGCTTGTGATCGCGAGAGAAGTCCTGACCGAAGCCCAGAAGGCGGCATGGAAGGCGGCCGTAGCGGAGGCCGCCGCCCTCGATGCCGAGACCGGAGACGGAAACGGATGGATGTTCCACGGGACAGACCACCTGTCATCCACGCACATCCTCAACGATGGATTTCGCAACCACTTCGATCCGTCGGAGCCACCCGAAAGGATTTTCGGGTATTTCGGATGCGTGGCCACCGCGGCCAGCTTCGCCGAGAAAAGAATGGACGCGGACAGCCCTCCCGCGCTGCTAGCGGTGCGGACCTCCGACCTCGTCACCGCCGGAATCTCGATCGATCCCAACTACGCCGATTCCGAGGATGACCTGCCGACTGACTGGCAAAGCCATGTCCGTGCGGGTGGTACGGTCCGCATAAGGGGAGGAGCACAGCTCCCAAGCCTGCGCCGTTTCGGGATCTCCGAGGTTCCGCTTCATCCGGACGCCATCCAGAGGCGGCGGGACCGCCTCTTTAACCGGATGCGCTACTACGGCCGATGCGGCCCGCACGCCAGCGAAGCACCGCACCTCGCCGAAATCGGGGAGTCCGTCCCATGTCCGACCCCGTGAACGAGGCTGGCCCCGACGCCAGGACGATGGCATGGGCGGCGAGGAGCGCGGCCGACTACGTCGGAAAGTACGCGACCAGCCGGGCGAACCTCGAGAAGGTCATCGCCAGGAGGGCCAAACGCCGCTACCCCGACATCGAGGACGGCCAGGCAAGGGAAATCGCCCGGCGCACCGCGCAGTTCTTCGCGGACAACTCCCTGGTGGACGACGCCACCTTCGCCGCCGCAAAGGTAAGATCAGGCGTGCGAAAGGGACACTCCCGGCGAAGGATCGCCATGGGGCTGTCCGCCAAGGGCGTCGAGGCACAGGCCATCGACGAGGCCATCGGCGAGGCGGACGACCTTGCGGCGGCCCTGAACTTCGCCAAACGCCGCCGCCTCGGGCCATGGCGCAGAGGCGACGCCGAACCCGACCTCATGCGCAAGGAGGCCGCGGCGCTGGGGCGCAACGGCTTTTCCGGAGACCTTGTCCGCAAGGTGATCCGCATGCCTCAAGCCGAAGCGGAGGACTTCGGCTTCGAAGCCTCGGCCTCGCCCTGAACGAGGCGCGCCGTTACGGCCAAAGCAGGTCAAGCTTTCCCTTCATGACGTCGGTGGCCCTGGCCGACTTTCCGGTAATGTGGTCCACCGCCCTGTCGTCCTGAAACCTGAAGGTCCGCCGCTTTTCGCCGGCCCTCAGCCCTGGTCCGATCTGCGCCTTTCTCAGTCCGTTGCGACGGCTGTGCTCGACTGAAGAGGCCGCTTCGTCCAAGGCCTTGTTGATGGCCGCAAACGCCAGCTTGCTGCTGTTCTCGCGGCTCCTCGTCTGCGCAGTCTGGACGAAACCCGTCGGCCTATGGCGCAGCCTCAGGCAGGTGGCCGTCTTGTTGTGCTTCTGGCCACCCGCCTTGACGGTCCCGCTGTACCACTCAAGCTCGAAGTCCTGCGCCGATCGCCGGGCGAACGGGCCAACGTCCCCGTCGGCCGGATCGAGGACGGCGACGGTCACCGTGCTGGTATGGACCCGGCCCTGCCGCTCCGTCCGTGGAACCCGCTGAACGCGGATGCTGCCACCCTCGGTTTCGAGCCGGTCGGCGCCGTGGCCCTGGACGAAAACGGAGATGGACTGGTTGCCGGCGCGCGTGTCCGGCTCAGGCTCCGCGCGGTGCCTTCAGCCGAAACGGGAAGCCATGGCCAGATAGGCGACGGCGAGTTCCGCCGTGAACAGCCGCGCGTCGTGGCCGCCCTCGGCAGCCCTGATTTCGATGATCCGATTGAATTCACGCATTCCCGCGATCCTTTTCCCTATGCCTGTTATTCCTGGTGGCGCACGACGGCGAACGCCGTCCAGCAGGAAGACGTCAAAGGGAAACGAGGATAAATGCGCAGGTCGCTTTCATAGTTTAACGGTTATCACTCACGGACGATGCACACAAGCCGTCTCGCGCAGCCAGGCACGGCTGAGCAAAGACGGCAAAAGAATGGATCATCCTTTACATGGCCGCTTGCGTGTCCTCGATTCCTCCCACAGCCTGATCGAATGCCAAGGACTCCGCAGACGCTTCCCGATTTCAGTTTCGAATCCGCCCTCATCGCGGAAGGCTCAAAACACGTCGCCGGAACGGACGAGGCGGGGGCGGGACCTCTGGCCGGCAGCGTCGTCGCGGCCGCGGTCATCCTCGACGGGAACCGCATACCAGCGGGACTGAACGACTCCAAGAAGCTGTCTGCAAAGGCGAGGGAACGTCTCTTCGACGAGGTCATGTCCATGGCAATCGCCATAGGCGTAGCCAGCGTGAGCGCGAAGGAAATCGACAGGACCGACATCCGCAAGGCCAGGCTCGAGGCCATGCGCCGGGCGGTCGCCGCCCTTTGCGTCCAGCCATGCCATGTCCTGGTGGACGGCAACGCGTCGCCGCCCCGCCTGCTGGCGCCGCACACCTGCCTGGTGAAGGGAGACGCACGCAGCTCGTCCATCGCCGCGGCCGCGATCGTCGCCAAGGTGCTCCGGGACCGCATGATGGCGGAGGCCGACCGCCACTATCCCGGATACGGTTTCTCGAAGCATTCAGGATACGGGACAGCGGACCACCTCCGCGCCATCGAAGAACTCGGTCCCACTCCGCTGCACCGCATGACGTTCCGGCCGCTAAGGAAAGAAGTCTGAATCCTTTTAGGGCCGTCAACATTTTTCACGAATCCTGTTGCATTCCATTCGAGAGCTCGTTATCACGCTCTTGCGTCAAGGATTCGTAGTCCCCATTTAAGTTTTGAATCCTTGGCTGCCCGTCAAGCCGTGCGACAGAAGGAACCCGGAATGGACATCTTCAACGAACCCTCAATGTCCCCGTTCCTGATTTCGCTCTACATCCTTACGGGCCTCGTGGCGATCGAGTTCGCCCTTTTGATGCTCGGCACCGACCTCTTCCATTTCGTCGACGACCTGCTTCCCGACCTCGACCACGGCGTCGGAGACCATGACTTCGGAGACCTGCACTCGGGCGAAGCGCCCGCCCTCGGCAAGGCGCTTTCCTTCATCGGCATCGGAAAGGTTCCCGTCGTAATGGTCCTGATGTCGTTCCTGGCCCTGTTCGGCCTCTCCGGATACCTCGCCCAGCACTCGGCCAAAGCCCTGTCCGGAGACTTCATCCCTCTCGCGGCCGCCGTACCCGCGGCACTCGTCGTCTCGCTTTTGGCGACCGGACGCGTCGCCGCCTTGCTCGCAAGATATCTTCCCGGCGAAGAAACCACGGCCGTCAGGGCAGATTCCCTCATCGGCGGGACCGCACGGATAAAGTACGGAGACGCGAGGTTCACGCGCCCGGCCTCGGCGACGGTCGAGGACCGGTACGGCAACGTCCACCACATTCAAGTCAAGGCCAGCGATCCCGAAGAGGTCATCTTCGAAGGCCAGCAGGCCAAGCTCGTTTCCCGTCTCAACGGGTTCTTCATCGGGACCAGAATCCCGGACCAAAACCAGTAACCATCCGAACGGAAAGGATTACCGTCACATGACCTCCATTCTTAGCAACGGCCCCTCCATCATCACGGCCGCAGTGGCAATCATCCTGCTGCTCGGCATCGGGTTCGGCTTCTCGCGCCTCTACACGCGTGCCTCGAAGGAACAGACCTTCGTCCGCACCGGCCTCGGCGGCGAAAAGGTGATCATGGACGGCGGCGCGCTGGTATTTCCGATCCTGCACGAGATCATTCCCGTCAACATGAACACGCTTCGCCTGGTGGTTGACCGCCGCGAGAACTCGTCGCTCATCACCAAGGACCGCATGCGCGTCGACGTGACGGCCGAATTCTACGTCCGCGTCGGCAAGACGTCGGATTCCATCGCGTCGGCAGCCCAGACCCTCGGCCGCAAGACGCTCAAGCCAGAAGAACTGAAATCCCTCATCGAAGGCAAGTTCGTCGATGCGCTGCGTTCGGTCGCCGCCAGCATGGACATGAAGAACCTCCACGAACAGCGCAAGGAATTCGTCGCCGCCGTCCAGGACGCGGTGCAGGTCGACCTGGAGAAGAACGGCCTCGAGCTGGAGTCCGTCTCGCTCACCGGCCTCGACCAGACCGCCCGTGAATACTTCAACGAGAACAACGCGTTCGACGCCGAAGGCCTGACCAAGCTCACCCAGGAGATCGAGGAGCGCAAGAAGCTGCGCAACGACATCGAACAGACGACCAAGGTCGCCATCGAGACCAAGAAGATCGACGCCGACAAGCAGACCCTCATCATCCAGCAGGACGGTGAGCTGGCCAAGATCGCGCAGCAGCAGGCCATCGACGTGAAGCGCGCCGAGACAGAAGCCGAGATCGCGATCACCCGCGCCGAGCAGAAGCGCAAGTCGGAGGAGGCCGACATCGAGCGCGACCGCGCGATCGAGGAAGCCAAGATCCAGAAGCAGAAGCAGATCGAGATCGCCGGCCAGGACAAGTCGATCGCGATCTTCGAGAAGTCGCAGGAAGAGGCCAAGGCCAAGGCTGAATCGGACCGCGCCAAGGGCGAGGCCGTCAAGGCCGAGGAAATGGTGAACACCATCCGCGAGCAGGAAAAGGCGAACCGCCTGAAATCCATCGCCATTACCAAGGCCGAAGAGGACGCCGAGAAGGGCGCGGTGGAAATCCGCGTCGCGGCGGCGGCCGAGAAGGCGGCCGCGGAGGACCGCGCCGCCGCCATCGAGATCGAGGCGAAGGCCGAAGCCAACAAGATCACCGTGCTGGCGGAAGCCTCCAAGGCAAACCTGCTGGCGGAAGCCGAGGGCCTGGAGGCCAAGAACGCCGCCGAGAACTCGCTCAGCAGCGAAGCCATGGACCTGCGGAAGGGCCTTGCCCTGATCGCACAGATGGCTGACATCATCGCTGCGTCCGTCAAGCCGATGGAGAAGATCGACAGCATCCGCATCGTCGACCTCGGCAAGGGGCTGGCCGGCGGCGCGGCCGGGAACGGCGAAGCAGGGCAGGGGGGCGCCGAGCGCGTCGTCAACGCGGCCCTCAACTACCGGGCGCAGGCTCCGCTGGTCGACAGCCTCCTGAAGGAGATCGGCGTCGACGGCGGCCTCGGCAACCTGCTGGCCAACGGCGCCCAGCTCGTCACGCCGGCGGCAGAGACGACCAAAGACTGACCGAACGCCCGCAAAGGCGACGGAAGAGGGCCGGAAGCGATTCCGGCCCTCTTGTATCTGCGGAGGCGCCAAAGCTTGTGGTCGGCATCGCAAGCGTCCATGTTTACGGAACAATGGAGACCTGCCGCCATGGCTGAAACGACAGTCCATCCTGACCTGGCGAAAATCGCCGAATCCCTGACGGGAGGCGACATCGAGCACTATGCCGCTCAGGCCGCCCTGGATGCCCTTTCCGAAAACTGGACCAACGCCATCGACGAGACCCCAGACGGCAGGGAAGGACTGAAAGACAACCTGCTCGACCAGTACGACAGGCTCATCGGAGTCCTCAAGGCCCTGCGGCCGCAGGTTTCAGCCGCGCTCGAAGCAGCCGTCGATGCGACGGAAGACGCACCTTCACCCTGAATAGGAGGCTTCGAACTCGGCCGGGTCCATCGGATCGCCTACACGCATGACATCGACGCACTCCGGACCGAATTCCGCATCCGGACGCCTTTTCCACACGTAGCCGCTGCCGATCTCGTAAACCGACGGATGGATGTCGACCGAATATACGCCGTCTTCAAGCAAGGCCACGAGGAAGACGTGATTTTCCCCGACCGACGCATGCACCGACAGGACATGCTCGACGCCATTCTCTCCAAGCCTTTCCAGCATGGCGGAGGCTATGTCCTGACAGATGCCGCCTTCGCCCAGCTCGTCGTCCCATCCGTCAGGCCCTTGCTCCCATGCGCCGTAGACCGCCTTCGCGGCCTCGGCGAGGTCCGCGCGCAAGGCAAGGACGTCGCCGAGGCGAGGGAGGCCCGAAGCCCATAATGATTTTCCCTGATTCATCCTTCCTCCTCAAACCTACGACCTGAAGCCCGGTTCGGCTTGGTCCGGGTCGAGATCGTCGTGACCACACTCCTGACCCCGGCCGAGACGTTCGAGCAGCGGGAAATCCGTCTGCGTATCTCCGTCGAGATCGAAGAGCCGCACCGAAGCGACGCCGTGGCCGTCGGCTGCTTCGTCCATCAGGCGATGATGCCCGTCGGTGACGTAATACAGCCCGTGGTACTTCACCACGGCGGGGAGATCGTAACCGTCGCCCCTCTTCTTGCCGGAAGCCCCTCGATAGTCTCCGTTGACGGTCGCCTGCGTCGCGTAAAGCCGCGAGATGGGCAATGACACGACGAGGAAACCCTCGCTCGCCATCATGCGGTTTAGCCGCTTCGTCGCGGCGCGATCGGAATTGAACGGCTTGCCTGCCACGTCCCGGAAAACGCCGGCTACCGACACATCGCTGCTCATCCATCCAAACTCCGGCACGGCGGCCGCTGCCGCTTCACCAGTCCTACGGTGCCGTCAGCAATACGACAACAAGCCATCCTTGCCGGATTCTCGGCACATGACCGTTCGCTTTACATAAAAACCGAAGCATGTCATCATTTCTCATTGAAATCATTGCATTCTTCGGGGGATTTCCGAACGAGGACACAGATGGCCGGAAAAGTGATCGAACTGCTGAACAGATACGGTGACCGTGAATTCGGGGAGGAATGGTGGCCGCTCGACGCCCGTGCATGGATGGAACCGGAGAAGGCCATAGCCCTTTCCGCAGCGCTACGCACGCCAGGCTCCGACATACCTGAGACGGCCGCCCTGATCGCCGAATACGGAGAAACCAAGTTCGGCACCAAATGGCGGCCATGGGAGGCCGAAAGCGTGCTCGAGCAAGCCGAGGCCGAGGCCTTGGCGGGCTTCCTCAGCGATCTCGGACTGATGTCGGGATACGCTCCGACGACCGGTCCCGCCGCCTGACGGACACAGGGCAGGGCCCGGCGGGCTTCTTGCACATGTCGCGCGCATCGGAGGAGTCTCAACCAATCGCTTATGCCCCTTCGAACGTCGCGGACCGCCGTCCTGGGCTTCGCCTTCGGCCTGACGCCAAAAAATTACGGCGCAACGGCCTGATACGGCTCCGGAGCCAAACGTTCGAAAGCCATCTCGACCTGCTCGGCGCGCCAGTCCCAATCCCACAGCATGCCAAGCCCGAACTTGAGCGTTTCGGAGGTCAAGGCACGACAATCACGCAGGCTCCAAAGCGCTGCGATGGTTTCTCCCGACTTACGCTTGTCGAACAGCACGAGCGCAAGATCGTCGGACAGACGCCGTCCCAGGTGCTCCTTCACGCCGTGCTCGGCGATGTTGATGTATTCCAGACCGAGCCTGCGTTCCGCGGGTGAGATCGGTGCCATACTATTTGTCCTCGTCACTCGCCTGATCATCCACCAAATGTCTCATAACGACAAATCAGGGATCACATTCGATAATCTTAATTATTAGGTTGTCCTACTATCTATCTGATAAAAAATAGCTTTGGCAGTTCCATAACATATCTTATGCGACTTTAGGTTGTAAAAATAATCAAGCACTATTATCTGGATTTTCCTCGCAAAGACTCGACAGCTCAAGACGTTGAGGCTCCGCAGGACGAAGCCTGACATCTCGAACTGTGACGAGCTTTGAGGCGCGGCGTCAGCCGGACGATTCCTTGATGTATTGCTACCCTTGGAATGGTGTGCTATTTCTTGCATATTCCAATTGTGCAAGTCCGTCTTGCCGACGGACTATGTCAAAAGCCTGGATGCCCATGAACGCCCTGATCGGGACACGCCTCTATCACCTCCGCACTGATCGCGGCATGAGCCAGGCCGCAGTGGCGTCCATTCTTGGCCTGAAGGACCGACAGAGCGTGCAGGCCATGGAAAGCGGCGCGCGCGCCGTGAAGGCCGAAGAGCTCCTGAAGCTGTCCGAATTCTTCGGCGTTCCGATGGACTTCTTCGCCGACCCTTTCCAGCTCGTTCAAAAGGCCGACTTCTTTTGCCGCTGCCACGAAACCGTCGACGAATCCGAACTTTCGGCTTTCAGAGACACGTTCAGGGCCTGGATAGGCGCGTTCAGGGCGCTTGCTCTCGATACTGGAACGCTCCCCGCCTTGCTCGGCCGGATCGGCATAGACATGCGCTCTTCCTTCGAGGAAGCAGACAGCGTAGCCACCAGGCTCGCCCGGCAACGGAACTCCGGCCAAGCCCTCGTCCTGTCCGAAATAGTAGAAAACGAATTCTCCACGGTCGTCATCATGACCAACCGGGATACGCGCATATCAAGCGTCGCATGCAGGACTCCGGACATGTACGCCGTGGTTCTGAACGCGGCCCTGCCCCCGGATGAACTGGACCGCGAACTTGTCCATGGCCTGTTCAGGCTACTCACGTGGGACAGCCTGCCGCCGTCCGCGAACACGGTTTCTTCGGGCCGGAGGCAGGAAAAAGCGGAACGGCTGGCGGCCCGCTTTTCGGAAACCTTCCTTGGAGAACTCCGCAAGGCCGGCGCACTGGATAATTCCGTCCCGTTCCGCCCTCGCCTTTTCAGCAAGCGGTTCCTCGCTCCGTTCGCCGCGGCCATTGCCGACGGAAAGGTTTCCGTCCGAAAGGCCGCGGGCGCTCTCGGCGTCACGATCGACGAACTGAAGGCAATGCTCGCGTCTCATGGACTCGAAGCGGCATTCGACCTCTAGGAACCCGAAATGGCAGCGCAAACGGAGAATGCAGCATGACGGACAAGCCTATCGCCTTCACGGCCGATGGCCGCCCTGTATTCGACAATGCCCCGACGGTGGTCATCCTGGCTGTCCGCAGGTCCGGGAGCCTGCTCGCGATCCGAAGAGGCATCGAACCGGGCTATGGCAAGATCGCCTTGCCCGGCGGCTACCACATGAAGGGCGAAACATGGCGGCAGGCCGGAGCGCGCGAGCTTTCGGAGGAAACGGGATTCGTGGTCGATCCGCAAACAATCCGCCAGCTGGGCGAGACCGTTACGGACCACAGCGGAAACAACCTCCTGTTCGCAGCATCCGATGGGCCATGCAACTACGACGAAACGGCCATAAAGGACGGCGAAGCACTGGAAACCATATGGCTCGAGACAGCCGGCGAAGCGGAAGAATGGGCATTCCCCCTTCACTATTACACCGCTCGGTCCATATTCGCCGCCCTGCCCGGCTCACACCCCTAACGCAGCATCGAGAAACTCAATGTCCACTTTCCTGACCGGCGACACCCATTTCGGCCACGCCAACATCATCCGCTTCTGCAAGCGCCCCTTCACGGACGTCGACGACATGCGGGAAGGATTGATACAGAACTGGAATTCCGTGGTGAACAAGCAGGACCTGGTCTGGCATGTCGGCGACTTCGGCATGAGCCTTCCCGACAAGGAGATGCTGGAACTCTTCCATGCCCTCAACGGCCGCAAGCGCCTGATCATAGGCAACCACGACGTCGACCGCCGCGGGCGGCTGACGCAGGCCCTCGCCCGGCTGCCATGGGACGCTCCGCCCACCCATCATGCGGAAATCAAGCACGACGGCCACAGGATCATCCTGAGCCACTACGCCGGCCTCGTATGGAACAACATGCACTACGGCTCCCTGCAGGCCTACGGCCACAGCCACGGCAACCTTCCCGGTCTTCCGGGGGCGATCGACGTCGGGGTCGACGCGCAGGACTACAGCCCCATCCCGGCGGAGGAGTTCGTTCGGCAGGCTCTTGAAACCCGGGCCAACGCCCGTGAACAGACGGAAAAGGTCATCGCCTGCCTGATGGGAAGGCTGGAGCCGCGGAAAGGCCGCCGGGAAGAAGGAGATGTGGAAGAGGAGACCGCCTAGGCGGCGGCCTCCCGATCCTTGTCTCCGAGATAGTCGGCCAGCTTCGCTTCCGGAAGAGGCTTGCTGTAGAGATACCCCTGCACCTCGTCGCAGCCCGCGTCCCTCAGTATCCTCATCTGCTCCGTGGTCTCCACGCCTTCGGCCACGGTCTTCATGCCGAGGGCGTCCGCCATGTTGACGATCGTCTGGACGATAGCGCGATGATCGCTGTTGCGCCCGATCTCCTGCACGAACTGGCGGTCTATCTTGATCTTGTCGACCGTGAATTTCCTCAGGTAGCTCAGGCTTGAATATCCGGTGCCGAAATCGTCCA
>Ga0222422_100578_pt1 | contig 11281 bp, 14 predicted proteins | sample 3A1ome_FD_182469 | JGI IMG/M metagenome (GOLD analysis project Ga0222422, IMG submission 182469) | Enriched microbial communities from leaf-cutter ant dump, University of Wisconsin, Madison, United States - 3A110A (version 2) | ecosystem: Environmental > Terrestrial > Nest > Insects nest > Nest...
TAGAGGTCGCCGAACGGCTCGGCGCCGATGCGGCTACGGTCGAAGCCGTCCTGGCGAAATGCCAGACCTTCGATCCGGTCGGCATATTCGCCAGGGACCTTGCCGAATGCCTGTCGCTGCAACTGGCGGCGCGCGACCGGCTCGATCCGGCCATGCGGGCGCTGCTCGCCAATCTCGACCTTCTGGCGCGTCGCGATTTCGCGACCCTCAAGCGGCTGTGCAGCGTGGACGAGGAGGATCTCCTCGACATGATGGGCGAGATACGCGCACTCGACCCGCGTCCCGGAACCGCCTTTTCCGGTGGCGTCAGCGACGCCATCGTCGCCGATGTGGAGGTGCGGCCCGCCAGCGACGGCACCTGGGCGGTGGAACTCAATTCCGACACGCTGCCGCGCGTGCTGGTCGACCATATCTACTACGCCCAGGTATCGGGCCATGCGAAAGATCAGGCCGAGAGGGACTTCCTGTCCGAATGCCTGCAGAATGCCAACTGGCTGACCCGCAGCCTCGACCAGCGCGCCAGGACCATCCTCAAGGTCGCATCCGAGATCGTGCGCCAGCAGGACGCCTTCCTCGTCCACGGCGTGCGCCATCTGAAGCCGCTGAACCTGCGCACGGTGGCCGATGCGATCGGCATGCATGAATCGACGGTGAGCCGGGTCACCGCCAACAAATACATGCTGACCCCGCGCGGCGTCTTCGAACTGCGCTATTTCTTCACCGCCGCCATCGCTTCTGCCGAAGGCGGCGAAGCCCATTCGGCGGAAGCCGTGCGCGACCGCATCCGGCAGTTGGTCGACGAGGAAAAGCCGCAGGACATCCTCTCGGACGACGCCATCGTCGATCTGCTCAAGGCCAGCGGGGTTGATATCGCCCGCCGCACTGTCGCCAAGTACCGTGAAGCCATGAATATTCCCTCTTCCGTGCAGCGACGGCGCGAGAAACGCGCGCGCGTACATGCCGCCGACGCGTGATTCCCCATTCTTTCCACAGGTGCCGCGTTTCGTTGACAAGCCGGGGGGAAGTGGGTAGAAGCCCGCCCGCATGAGACGGGCCGATGCCCGCAACGCACGATCCGTCCGATTGTCGGCCGCTTGCGGAAGGAGACGGAAGTGGCGGGCATTGAACGGACAACCGGGAATCTTGAACGTAAAAATCGGCGTGAAAACCGCCCCGCGGCTTGTGCGGGCGGGCCACGAGTATAAACTCCCGGCAGTGTGAAGCCTGGGCAGGAAAGGTCAGTTTCGAATGACTCTGCGCATATCGGGAAAGCACATGGATGTGGGCGACGCCTTTCGGGTCCGCATCGATGAGCGGATCGGCGACGCAGTCGGAAAATATTTCGATCGCGGCTTTTCGGGACATGTCACCCTCATCAAATCGGGATCGCGCTACACGGCCGACTGCATGGTCCGTCTGGATTCCGGCACATCCCTGCAGGCTACCGGAGACGCACAGGATCCGACGCAAGCCTTCGAAACCGCCGCCGACCGTCTGGAGACCCGGCTGAGGCGCTACAACCGGCGCATGAAATCGCACAGCACCGCCGTCGGCAACGGCGAGGTCCTCGACGTCGCCTATGCGGTCATGGAACCGCTCGCAGACGACGAGGAAGACGTTCCCCAGAACTACGCTCCCGCCATCGTGGCTGAATCGACGGTGGCGCTGAGGACGATGTCGGTCGCTTCTGCGGTCATCGAGCTGGATACCAAGGACAGCCCCGTGCTGGTTTTCCGCAATGCGGGGAACGAGCACCTGAACATCGTCTATCGACGTCCGGACGGCAATATCGGCTGGATAGACCCCTCGACCAGCAAGGTCGCCCAGGGCTGAGAGCCGGCCACCGCCACTCGTTCGGCGACGGCAGGCGAAAAAAGGGATTTTCAAATGGATTTGAGCGATCTGATCGACGTTCCGGCGATCATGCCGGCGTTGAAGGCCAACTCAAAGAAACAGCTGCTTCAATTGCTCGCGGAGCGCGCCGCAGCCATTTCCGGCATTCCCGAGCGGGAAGTGTTCGACACCATTCTTCAGCGCGAACGGCTGGGATCGACGGGCGTGGGCAACGGCATCGCCATTCCGCACGGCAAGCTGGCGGGGGCGAAGCATATCGCCGGCGTTTTCGCCCGGCTCGAGACCCCCGTGGATTTCGAGGCGCTCGACGACCAGCCGGTCGATCTCGTCTTTCTTCTGCTGGCTCCGGAGGGAGCTGGAGCGGATCACCTCAAGGCGCTGTCGCGCATCGCGCGCGTGCTGCGCGACGCTGATACCGTCGCCAAGATCAGAGGCGCCCGCGACGCGACCGCCATCCATGCGCTGCTGTCGCAGACGCCGGCTTCGCACGCGGCGTAACAACGCTCTTTATCGTGATGATTGTCGACGGGGCCGCCGCAAGGCGGCCCGTTTCGTTTCAGGACTTCCTGCGTCGCCCTCAGTGAAGGGCGACGGTGACGAGATCGTTCTCCATCGCGCCGGCCAGCGCGCGATCGCGCGCGTCGGAGAGCAGGATCGGCTCGCCATTGGCGCCGAACAGCGCCCACAGTTCCAGGCCGGGCGTGATTTCCGACAGGCCGGGGAAGCGGCCGCGCAAATCGTCGCTCGAAACCTTCCTGACATAGGCGACCGAGCCTTCGCCGAGATGGGCGAGTTCGCCGCTCGTCATGATCTGTTCGTTTTCAATTCTGGTCATTTCAGCCTCCTTTCAGCGGAGCCCCGAAAGAGCGGTTCCGCATGAGAGCCATCGGCAAGACTCAGTCTTTCACCGATATGTTTATTTTCCGTACCAGCCGTTCGGCCTCCGGGCGATCGAGATCGACGGAGAGGAGTCCGTTCTTCAGCTCCGCTCCGATCACGCGCATCCCGTCTGCCAGGACGAAACAGCGCTGAAACTGCCGCGCCGCGATGCCGCGATGCAGGTATTCGCGTTCCGTATCGTCGTTCTGCCGGCCACGAACCACCAACTGGTTCTCCTCGGTGGTGATCTCCAGGTCCGATTCGGCGAACCCCGCCACGGCGAGGGTTATCCTCAACCGCTCGGCGCTGCCCTCGGTTCCGGGCAGGCGCTCGATATTGTAAGGGGGGTAGCCGTCGCCGGACTTGGCCAGACGCTCCAGCGTCTTCTCCATCGTGTCGAAACCCAGCAGAAGCGGGCTGGAAAACGGCGTCATGCGTGACATGTTGCTGCGTCCTCTTGAGAGCGACATCAACCGGAAAAACCCGACTGGCATTTTTCCCGTTGGTGTTGATATGGTCCGTCGCGCGGACGAGTTCAAGCCTCAATCGTTCGCCTTCCGCCCGAGTGCCCCGCCCCAAAAAGACTGCCAGAACAAGGAAATGTGAATGCCCATCCCCCGCAGGATCATCATCGACACGGACCCGGGCCAGGACGACGCCATTGCCATATTGCTCGCGCTCGGCAGTCCGGAGCTCGAGGTCGTGGGCATCACGGCCGTCGCCGGCAACGTGCCGCTCGCCCTGACCGAGAAGAACGCCCGCAAGATCTGCGAACTGGCCGGTCGTCCCGATATCAAGGTCTATCCCGGCGCGGTCCGGCCGCTGGTGCGTCGCCCGGTGACGGCCGAGCACGTTCACGGAAAGACCGGTCTGGACGGCCCTTCGCTGCCCGAGCCGACAATGCCGCTTCAATCACAGCATGCCGTCGACTTCATCGTCGAAACCGTGATGACGCAGGAAAGCGGCTCGATCACGCTGTGTCCGCTTGGGCCGCTGACCAACATAGCGCTCGCCCTCAACCGCGAGCCGCGCATAGCCTCCCGCATCCGCGAGATCGTCCTGATGGGCGGCGGCTTCTTCGAAGGCGGCAACGTCACGCCCACGGCCGAGTTCAACATCTATGTCGATCCGCATGCCGCGAACGTGGTGTTCCGTTCCGGCATTCCGATCGTCGTGATGCCGCTCGACGTCACCCACAAGGCGCTGACGACGGCGAAACGCGTCCAGGCCTTCCGCGCCCTCGGCAGCAAGGTCGGTGAAGCCGCCGCGGCGCTGCTCGATTTCTTCGAACGGTTCGACGAGGAGAAATACGGCACCGACGGCGGGCCGCTGCACGACCCCTGCGTCATCGCCTACCTGCTCAGGCCGGAGCTGTTCAAGGGTCGGCATTGCAATGTCACCGTGGAGATTGCCTCGGAACTCACGATGGGCATGACGGTGGTCGACTGGTGGGGCGTCACCGACCGGCCGAAAAACGCGCTGGTCATGCGCGATATCGACGCCGACGGCTTCTTCGCGCTGCTGACGGAGCGGCTGGGACGGCTGTAGCCGTCCCCCCAAGGCAGGGGATCGCCCAAGGAAACCTGCGGCACGGCATCCCCACCCTGACCCTTGCCGCAGGAGCGAAGAAAACTCACTTCGCCCTGGAAAAGGCCAGCCAGACGCCGCCGCCGATCAGGAAGCTGCCGCTCAATCGGGACAGCAGCCTGATCCTGCCGGCGGTGAGCATGCGTCCGGCGCGGCCGGCAGCGACCGCATAGGCCGAATCCGACATGGCCGCGCAGACAAGCGCGGTGCCGCCCATGATGGCAATCTGCAGCGCATGGTTTCCGGCGGGATCGAGGAACTGCGGGATGAAGGCACCGAAGAAGATCAGCGTCTTGGGATTGCTCAGCGCCACCATCAAGCCCTGCAGGAAGAAGCCGCCGCGCGGTCTACGCGCGGTGCCGTCGGCGTTCAGCGCGCCCCTGGAGCGCCACATCTGCACGCCGATGTAGATCAGATAGGCCGCGCCAAGCAGACGCACCCATTCGAACCAGTGGCCCATCGCCTCGATCGCCGAGGTGAGCCCGACGCCGACGATGCCGATCATGATTGCGATGCCTGCCTGCGTTCCGGCCACGTTGGCGAGCCCGGCGCGCGTGCCGTGACGGATCGAATTGGCGACGATCAGGGTCACCGTGGGGCCTGGAACCAGGATGATGACGATGCAGGCGGCCAGATAGGCCGCATAGACCGAAAGCGACATGTCTTCTCCTCGCCGACCCGTTGATCAACGCCATCAATGCACGCGCAGGACCCTACGGCAAGCGCGTTAGACTGGCCCCGCACCGGCACGCCCCGCACCGGCCCGCCACGGCAGCACTGCCTCATAAGCGGCGGCGGCGCGCAGCACCGCCATGTCGCAGCGCGGCCGGCCGATCAATTGCAGGCCCATCGGTTTGCCGTCGACACTGAAGCCCGCCGGCACGTTGACGGCGGGAGCGCAGGCCAACGTCGCCAGCGAGCAGACCTGTATCCAGCGGTGATAGCTGTCCATTGCCTGTCCGCCCACGCGATCCGGCCAATGCACGCCGGCATCGAAAGGAAAGACCTGCGCACTGGGCAGCGCGAGGAAATCGAAACGCTCGAACAGCGACAGGAACGACCGATGCCAGGTGGTGCGGACGCTGGACGCCGCATGGATCTGCGGCGCCGTCAGCCTGGCCGCGCCTTCGGCCTCCCACAGGGCCTCCGGTTTCAGCAAAGGCCGCTTGGCGGGATCGTCCGCCAGCATTTTCAGGGCGCAGCCACTGGTCGCCTGCCTGAGCGTGACGAAGGCCTGCCACAACGCCTCGAAGTCGAAATCCGGGAGCAAGGGCTCGGCTTCGAACCCTGCCTCGGCAAAACGCTTCAGCGCCTCTTCGCACAGGCGAAGCACGCCATCCTCCGTCGGAAGAGCGCCGCCGAGGTCGCCGAGCCAGCCGATCCGGCCGCCTTTCGCCCGCTCGGCGAGGCCATCAAGAAAACCGCCGGGGCCTTCAAACGAGAGCGGCGCGCGCGGATCATAGCCGGCCTGCACGTCGAGCAGCAGCGCGAGATCGGCGACGCAACGCGCCATCGGCCCTTCCACGCCCATCTGGGCATGAAAGACTTCCGGCATCGGCCCGGCCGGCACGAGCCCCTGCGACGGACGGAAGCCGTAGACGTTGTTGTAGGCAGCGGGATTGCGCAGCGAGCCGCCGAAATCGCTGCCGTCGGCAAGCGGCACCATGTCGAGCGCCAGGGCCACCGCCGCGCCGCCGCTCGACCCGCCGGCGGTCCAGCGCGGATCGAAGGCGTTGAGCGTGGCGCCGAAGACCGGGTTGTAGGTGTTCGAACCGAGACCGAATTCCGGCGTGTTGGTCTTGCCGATGACGATGGCGCCCGCCTCGCGCATGCGCGCGACGAAGAATTCGTCTTCGTCCGGCACGAAATCGGCGAAGATCGGCGAACCAAAGGTGGTCTTCAGTCCTCGTGTCTGGGCAAGGTCCTTGATCGCCACCGGCAGGCCGAACAGCGCGCCGGCCCGCACGGCGGCGTCTGGAGGAAGCGCGTCGGCGGCGTCGGCCTCGCGCAGGACGTCGTCGCGCCCGCGCAGCGACACGACGGCATTGACCCTGTCGTTAACGGCCTCGATCCGGTCCAGAAAGGCCGTCACGACTTCCCGGACGGAAAACCTGCGCGCCTTGATGCCGGCGACCAGTTCGACGGCGGGGAGCCGGCAGATATCACCGACAAGCGGCACGGTGTGGCGGGTCTCGGGACGATTGGCACCCATGTCAGGCCGCCTTCCCGAGAGCCGCATCGACGTCTTTCGCCAGCGGGATCGCGGGCTGGGCGCCCGGTTTGAGGCAGGCCAGCGCCCCGGCCGCCGCGGCGCGGGCAAGCGCTTCCCCGAGCGGCCGCCCGGAAGCCAGGCCGGCAGCCAGATAGCCGCAGAATGTGTCGCCGGCGCCAACCGTGTCGACAGGCACGATCTCCAGCGACGGAACCTGCAGGAACTCGTCGCTGCTCGCAGCCATGGCGCCTTCGCCGCCAAGTGTGACGATGATGGTGCGGCCGCTCCTTTCCACGAATGCGCGCATGCGCGCGGCCCTGTCGCCTCCCGTCAGGGACAGCGCCTCGCTGTAGAGATCGAACTCCGTCTCGTTGGCGACGACCACGTCGGCCTTCCCCAACAGGTCGGCCGACTCGGCGCGGAACGGCGCCGTGTTCAGCACCGAGACCGTTCCGGCGGCGCGCGCCATGTCGAGGGCAGCCGCCACCGTCGCCAGCGGTATCTCGTGCTGGAGCAGCAGAACGTCGCCTTTGGCGAAGAAGGCCTTGCCGAGATCGCCCTCCAGAACGGAGGCGTTCGCGCCCGGCACCACCGCGATCATGTTCTCGCCGTCGGAGCCTACGAGAATCAGCGCCGTGCCGGTCGAGGCATGCGTCTCGCCGACGCCGGAGAGGTCGATCATCGCCGCCTTGAGGCATTCGAGCGCCTCGCCGGCGAAGTTGTCCTTGCCCACCGCGCCGACGATCCTGACCTTGGCGCCTGCGCGGGCGGCGGCCAGCGCCTGGTTAGCGCCCTTGCCGCCGGGCGCAGTGGAAAAGCCGGAGCCCGGCACCGTTTCGCCGGGACCCGGCAGACGATCGACGGTTGCGATCAGGTCGAGATTGATCGAGCCGATGACGATAACCATGAAATGCAGACCCTCCCGGAAATCGCCGGGAAGGTAGCTTGCGCCGACGGGAATGGAAATGGGCCAGTGCGGGTCAGACGGCCGGCATGGCTCAATGCGTTCCTGTCTGCCCGGCCTCCCAGCCGAGGATCGCCCGCTTGCGGGTCAGTCCCCAGTGATAGCCGGTCAGAGCGCCCGATTTGCCGATCGCGCGGTGGCAGGGGACGACGAAGGAGAGCGGGTTGGCGCCGACCGCGGCGCCCACCGCGCGGCTGGCGGACGGCCGGCCGATGCGCTCGGCGATCGCGGAATAGGTGCAGGCACGGCCCATCGGGACGTGCAGCAGGGCTTCCCAGACCCGGAGCTGGAAATCGCTGCCGATCATCACCACGCGCAGCGGCTGGTCGGCCCGCCATTTCGCCGGATCGAAGACGCGGGCGGCGTAGGGAGCGGTCGCTGCCATGTCCTCAACATAGGTGGCGTTCGGCCAGCGGCTGCTCATGTCGGCGAAGGCCGCACGCTCCCCGCCCGCATCGGCGAAGGCCAGCCCGGCCAGCCCCCGGTCGGTGACCATGACGAGCGCGATGCCGAAGGGTGAGATGTGATAGCCGTAACGGATGGTCAGGCCCGCGCCGCGGCTCTTGTAGTCGCCCGGCGACATCGCCTCATGGGTGACGAACAGATCGTGCAGGCGGCCAGGGCCGGACATGCCGAGTTCCAGCGAAGTCTCGAGCAGTGGAAGGCCGGAATCGAGCAGCTTGCGGGCATGGTCCAGCGTTACCGCCTGCAAAAAAGCCTTCGGCGACAGGCCGGCCCAGCGCGTGAAGAGTTTCTGCAGGCCGGAGGGCGTCTCGCCGACGGCATCGGCCAGGTCCTCGAGCGAGGGCTGATCGCGATAGTCGAGGCTGATCTTCTCGACGGCGCGGCGCACCACCTCGTAGTCGTCGCCTTCGGGCGTGACGTCCCTGTCGAGGATAGGCTGGGGCTTCAGCGGCATGCGTGCATTCATAAGCGTATGGACGGTCATGGCAATGGTCTCCTTGGGTGGCAATATCGGTCTCCTGCCATCGCCTCTCCACCCGAAACTTGCCTAGTCGAGCCGTCCGCTTCCATAATATCCACGGGGGCGCGCGGAGGAAGACATGACCGCACGCGTCATCGCCGCATTCGTGCTTGCGCCGCTGATCGTGGCCGCCGCGATTGCTCTTCTGGTGCTTGTTGCCACGGCGAGCGGCCACGCGGGCGGTTTGCAGGCGTTTCATATGGCGCTCATCGCCTTCGTTTCCGCAGGCAGCGTCGGGCTGGTGTTGGCGCTGGTCTTCGGCGTCCCGGCCTATCTGGCATTGACGCGCCTGCGGATCGTCTCGCCGTGGGCGACGGCGGCCACTGCCGCGCTGATCGGCGCTTCGTTCCCGTGGCTCGCGCATTTTCTCCTGCTCGATCCGTCGGCCAGCCTGTCGGCCAATGGCTGCCGGAGCGTCCTGAACGGCGTGACGACTGCCTGCGGCTACCGGCAACTGGCGCTGGACATGATCGTCCCGGCGCTGATCGGCGCAGGCGGCGGACTCGCCTTCTGGCTGGTCTACAATGGCGGCTGGCACATCAAGGAGCGGCGGAGGCCCTAGCGCGCTTTCGCCCGCGCCAGCGCGCGCGAAAAGGCTTCGGCAAAGCTTTCGCGGTCGTCGGGATTGAGGAACGAGCCGATCGCCACGTTGCGCCCCCGCGATTCGACTTCCATGCCGGTGATACCGATCTCGGCATGGCGGGCCACGGAAAAGCGCGACCAGAACGGATTGAAATGATGCTGCTCCGCCTTGCCCGACGGCGCCACTTTGAGAATATCGAGCGCGGTGCGCGACACCGACACCTCCTCGCGGGCGCGCGCGGCACGATAATTGAGCCGAAAAGCGACGTAGAGGGCGACCACATCCAGTCCGAAAAAGCCGAAGACCGGCCAGGCGCCGTGGGAAAGCATGAAGATGCCCGTCACCGCCCAGCCGAAGACGAGGGCGCCCATCAGAATCATGAAGCCGGCGCGCCCGAGCGAGCGGTGCGGCGTCAGCAGCGCCTTGAAGAAGGGCTCGTCGGCCGCGAACCCGTTTTCAGGGACAGGACCATTTGTCTCGTTCATGCTGTAATATTATAGGAGCCTGATGGCCAATCCCAAGTCGAAAGATCGTCCCGCGTCGAAATCCCGCTCTGGCGCAGGCCGTCATGGGGGAACCGGCGCAAAGGGCAAATCGGACTCGGCCCGGTCTTTTTGCCTCTACAGCGCCGCCGAGGTGCACGAGATTTTCCGCCGCTTCTCGGTGCAGCGGCCGGAACCCAAGGGCGAACTCGAATACACCAATCCCTTCACCCTGCTCGTCGCGGTGGTGCTGTCGGCGCAGGCCACGGACGCCGGCGTCAACAAGGCGACGCGCGCGCTGTTCAAGGCGGCCGATACCCCCGCAAAGATGGCGGCGCTGGGAGAAGAGAAGGTCGGCGACCATATCCGCACCATCGGCCTATGGCGCGGCAAGGCAAAGAACGTCGTGGCGCTGTCGCAGGCGCTGATCCGCGATTACGACGGCAAGGTGCCGGCCGATCGCGACGAGCTGGTCAAGCTGCCCGGCGTCGGCCGCAAGACCGCCAATGTCGTGCTCACCATCGCCTTCGGCCAGCACACGATGGCGGTCGATACCCATATCTTCCGCATCGCGAACCGGATCGGGCTCGCCCCCGGCAAGACGCCCGAGGAGGTCGAGCGGCGGCTGGTCGAGGTTATTCCCGACCACTATATGCGCCACGCCCATCACTGGCTGATCCTGCACGGCCGCTATGTCTGCAAGGCGCGCAAGCCCGATTGCCCGATCTGCGTCATCGCCGACATCTGCAAGGCAAGCGTCAAGACCACCGCCATCCCCGCGCCCTTGGCGGAGATCGCCCCGCTGGGGCCGGTCGAGCCGATCTCCTGACTACAGGCCGTAACCGCGCGCCATCGCCGCCGCGAACACCGGAATGAGCAGGAAGACGATCGCTTCCCAGCGCACATAGGCCCTGACCGACGCGTATTCGGCCTGCGGGACCTGCCAGTGTGGGTCGGCGCTCGCCCGCCGATCCCATGACAGGAAGCGGACTGTCGGCACGATGGAGAGCAGTCCGACGCCGGCGAAAGCGGCCATCTTGGCCCAGAACACCCAGTTGTAGACGTAGAACTCCCAGCCTTTCAGGCCCCAGTAGACACGGCTCGCGCCGATCACGACGACAAGCATGGCGACGATGCCGTAGTGGCGGTCGATGCGCGCCAGCCGCCGCAGCGTCGACGGCGAAAGCTCATTGCGCAGCAGGACAAATTCAGCGGCGATGATGCCGGCCAGCGAGAACACGAGAAGATGGTGCAGGATGGCGAGCACGAGGTCGGTGGTATCCATCGTCTTTCCTTCGTTCGGCGCAAAAGCGGCGTGCGTGGGAGCCTGAGCGCGCGAAACTATCATCATGCTGGCCGAAAGCCAGCCGTTCTCGGCTCGTGGCCCTTGCCGCGTTCACGGCAACTGGTAGGCGTCTCACACAATAGGACGATCAGCCATGACCCAACGCTTCCTTGCCGCGCCGGTGCTGGAGACCGGGCGCATCGTCCTGCGCCCGCACCGCCTGGACGACTTCGAGGCCTATTGCGCCATGGGCACCGACCCGGCCGTCTACCGCTTCATCGGCGGCAAGGCGCGGACGCGCGAGGAAAGCTGGCAGCGCTTCCTGCGTCACGGCGGCATGTGGAGACCTCGAATTACCGGTCAAGGTCGAGTTGAGGGCTGATCTTCAGCGGAAGTATGGCTCTGCAATGCAATGACGATGGACCGCTCGGGGGCGGTGATGGCATCCGC
>Ga0222422_100580_pt1 | contig 11238 bp, 13 predicted proteins | sample 3A1ome_FD_182469 | JGI IMG/M metagenome (GOLD analysis project Ga0222422, IMG submission 182469) | Enriched microbial communities from leaf-cutter ant dump, University of Wisconsin, Madison, United States - 3A110A (version 2) | ecosystem: Environmental > Terrestrial > Nest > Insects nest > Nest...
TGCCTGCCCCCAGGTGTGAGCTGTCCCGCCATCACGCAAACCGGCCACCTCAGCCTCCGAAAATCCCTCATCTTCAGGCAGGAAATCCGCCTGAACCTCTTCCAATGCGGAGCCGTTGCCGAAGGTAAAAGCCATCAGGTGACTGCAGGCCCCCGCAACCTCGCTGTTTCGAAGATGGAAGCCTTCATGCACCGCGACCTTCGCACCTTTCCGGATAGCCTGTGCGATCTCGTCAAGGCTATCCATGCCGCAGGCCTCCGAAAAAGCCCTGTGGTATCCGTTCGAGGTCTGCCCGGGATTGAATCGGACGCGGGGATTGGGAACGAATGCCCCGTTCTCGAACCTGGCCGGAAGAAACAGGCGCAATCCCGGGACCACACCTTCCAGATATGCCCTGACGGCAAGATGGTCGGAAACCGCCGCGCCGCCCGACACGGCCTCGTCGCAGCCCCATTCCCGGATCGCGGCGACGGCTTCGCCGAACATGGCGTCGTAAAGCTGCGGAGTGATCCGCGCAGCGTCCTCTCGCCGTCCCGCGGTTCCGATGATTGCGATGGCTCCAGCCATGAAATTCCCTCCGGCCACGTTCAGATCGCCCCGTCCAAGGAGCCCCAAATCGATCCAACTGTCCACCTCATTGCCATTTTCGTCGCACCGGCGGATAGTTTCCGGGTCACACAGGGGAGGGGACGATGGCAGTCAGGGTTCACCACGAGCAATTCTCCCTGCGCAAAGGCAGGTTCGTCTGGCCTGGATCGGTACTCGGCGAATCCGAAAACCCCTTCGAAATGCCGGGAGCCGAACTGGTATCCGAACTTGCCAGGACAGGCTGGCAGGCCCCGGGGTTCGACGTCGACGTCTACACCTACGGGTCAGGACGGAACGTCACGAGATACGTCCAGACAGTCGCCTTCGAAACGTCCTCGGGACGACTGTCCCTCCACTTCGGCAACCACCAGAGGGACGGAGCCTATGGCCTCTACCGTGCGGAATTCGACGGCAAGGAGGCCGCGGCCTTTTACGACGACCGCAGCGGGTCCCGGCCGAAAGAGGCGGTTGAGCGCGTCCTGAAGGAGGTTGGCACGGCCATTTCCCGACTGCGCGCCATAGCGGACTTCCCAGAGCATGACGATGTCACCGCGGAAGGCGACCCGGCAATGCGCAAGCTCTGCAATGTCGAACCCGTTCCCGTGCCCGCCGATTTCCCCGTCCTTTACGCATATGTGGAGAGGGAGGAGGCGCGCCGCCTCGCACATGGGGAGCCGGACGCCAATCCCGGCGACGAATATGGCCTGTCAGGCAATGGCTGGAGGCTGGCCGCGCTGGGGTTGGCGGGAGGCCGCCCTGCCGATCCGCGCTGTTTCGAAGGGTACAGCTACGCCTCCGACGATCCGGCGATCAAGGGAACTCACGTCATCCACAGGCCGCGCGAGGACGCACTCCCGGTCGAGGTCAGGCTCAAGCACCTGAACGACGTTTACGTCGTCGACAACGCCGCCTTCAGGCATGCCCGGACAGAAGACGTGGAGAAAGCCCTCAAGGAAGGCCGCGAGCGGATGACGGATTCGGAAATCAACCGCTGGACGATGGCCACCGCAAGGACGCTCGTTCCCTACGCCGAATACGAGGGAGGATATGAGGAACCCGTTTACGTCATCGGCCGGCAGACCGATTTCGACGAGGTCAGGCTCATGAAAGGCCCCGTCGAGGTCCGCCTTGACGGAGAAGGGGTCGTAACGACGATGGCCGACGAAACCACGGGAATCGAAATGGAACTGTTCCGTGGACGGCTAAGGACCATCCCTCATTGCCGCACGGCGGTTCGGGTGGCGGATGACGCATGCGGGCTGCTCGGCCAGTCCCGTTCCGTTTCCGGCGAGGTCCAGGCGATCCTCGACAACAACCCCCAGCCTTCGCTGGAATCCCTGCTGGCGCGTCCATGATCGCGGCCTTCAGGCTCACCTCCAACACAGATCCCGAGGAACGGCTGGAGGAAGCCGCGCTCTGGAAGGCCATGCACGACGAATACGGCGACGCCATCATGGCGCTGCGGGAGGACGACAAGGGCGATCCCTCGGTTCCGACTTTCGGCCGGGCGATGAGGATTCCGTCGGAATCTGGCCGCAACCCGGTAAGCGAACGGCTCGAATACTGGAACGACGCTGCTTTCCTCGCCGAAACGCGAAGGCGGTTTTCAGTCGTGCCTTTTGACCGTGTCTCCGCCGAAGTCGGCAAGCTGCATGCCGATGGCCTGGGAGCGTTCGTCAAATCGACCCGTTCGAAACACGCCATCTTCCGTATCCCCCTCGGTGATCGCGTCCAGGACGTTATCGGGGAAATGGCATATTCCTTTATCGACGGCGGGCCGTCCCTCATGGTTCAGGAACTCTGCGAGATGAGGATGGAGCACCGCTTCTTCTGCATCGACCGGAAGATCGTGACCGACAGTCCGGTCCAATGGGCGCTCACTCCCCTTGACCATCCGTTGCCGGAAGGAACCGCATACGAGACCCCGGCCGCGAAACGCGCCATTCAGGCATGCCCGGACGTTCGCGAAGCCCTCGCCGAAGTCGCGACGCGCATCGCGCGAAACATGGAATTCCCCCATGCCGCGATCGACTGTGCGCTGATCAACGGAAGGCCAGGAGCCATCGAGCTCAATCCCATGCGCCTTGGCCAGCTTGGCCTCTACGCCGCAGACGTACGCGCCCTTGCCCGCGCCTCCCGCAAGCTTCTGCCCGAACCTGCCCATACGGAAGACCGGGCATTCCCGGACGAGGATTGCCTGGAGCCGTTCGGGATGTAGGGGGCAGCCTCCACGGATCAGGGCATCCTGAATTCGACCATGCAGGCTGCCTCCTTGGAATTCAACGCCATCGACCTCCGCAGATTTTCCCATGTCACTGGAGCTTCCGACCACGGATTCCGCAGGTCATCCAGTGAACCGGCCCGATAGGGGTCGTGGACATGGGCGAAACCATCGCTCCCTCCGAGGACGGCGACCCAGTGAAGGTCCCGCGAATTTCCGACAAGGACAGCCAGCCGCGCGCCGTCCCGCACCAGACATCGCATGCCCGACCCATCGAAGGAAAATTTCCGGTCCTCCGTTCCCGTCGCAGCGAGCGCCGCCATGTCGGCCTTGCGGACGATAGAGGCCACCTCCCGCTTTTCAGGGTTCCTGTTCCAACCGTCGAAAACCTGGCTCATCCCCGTTTGGTGAAGGACTGCTCCAAGCCCCAGCCTGACGCCCGCCAGCGCAAGCGCCCAAGGCTCGATCCCCGGATGCCCGCCTCCCATCCAGACGGAATTCGCCTGCCGCCATATGGCATATTCGGCCTCCGGGGAAAGTTCTACGGCCGCCCCAAGGTCGAAGGCGATGTTGAGCAAGGTGGCCGCACCGCATGTGAAACCGGAGGTCTGGGGATATCTGCCGCCTCCCGAAAGGTATCGCTTTTCCATCCAACGAACATGACTGCCGGCGGCTTGCGACGCCATGCCGACGATGCAGGATGTCGAGGTTTGATGGATTCGCGCGTGACGAAGTCATTTTAAGGGCTGCCCGCCCACCTTCGGGAACCACCCCACCACAGGGAAAGGCGATCCGCCTTGGACCGAAGGCCGTGTTCTTCCGCTTCGTCTCGGACGCCTGGTAGGGGCGCTTTCGCTTTGACGCGCAGATTGATGGTGACCCATAGGACAAGGCATGGCAAGCCGCGTCCCGTCGGGGACGTCAGTACGGTCCACACCCTCCACCGCCGACCTTGAAGGACTCGCCGCAGCCGCATCTGGCCGTCTCGTTGGGGTTGGCGAAGGAAAACGAGCTCGACAGTCCCTCCTCAATCCAGTCGATGCGCGTCCCTGCCACGAACAGGAGCGCTTTCGCCGCGACGACAAGGGAAGCCCCGTCGAGCGGAACCACCTCATCTCCAGGCATGGGAGCCTCCACCTGAGAGAACGCATAGCGAAGCCCCGAGCACCCCGACGAGTTCACGTCGAGCCGCGCAATCTTGCCTGAAGCCGCCTCCAGTGCACGCAGACGCCCGGCGGCGCTTTCCGAAACCTCGATCAACGCCATGACGTCACCTCCATGACCCATTGCCACATCCGCATGCTTGAATCCTTCGCCGGCCGCCCCAACATTATAGCATCGACGCGGCGACAGCCGCCAAGAGGTAGGAAAACGTCATGGACCTGAACGTCACTCCCGACGCGGCCAACCGGATTTCAGCGCTTGTCGCCGCGGACGGCAGGACAGCGGCACATTTCCGCCTGTCAGTCGAAGGCGGAGGATGCGGAGGCTTCCAGTACACAATGGCGATTTCGGAGGAGGCGATGCCGGACGACCACGCCTTCCCGGCCGGGTCCGCCGAAATTCGCGTGGACGACATGTCTGGACCGTTCCTGAACGGATCGACGCTCGACTGGGTGTCGGAGATCGCGGGAGACAGGTTCGAAGTGAAAAACCCGAACGCCAAAGGCTCGTGCGGCTGCGGCTCGTCCTTCTCGGCCTGAATCCGACAGCCAGAAAACCAGGAGTTAAGCCATGGGAGTCATGATTTCCCGGGAACTGAAGCGGGAGGTCGTCGCCAATGCCCGCAAACGAAACGCATTCGTCATCAGGACCGTACAGCGCATATACGACGAAAGGCTTCGTAAAGCCGTCCGGCGCGGCGTAATCCAGCCGGAGAACGCTCCCGCCGTCGCCCAACGGCTCGCAGAACGCATCCGCAAGGAACTGTCGCTCTAATCCTCAGGCGGATTGGCCAGCGTTTCCATCTCTTCCGGCGTCGGCAGATCGGTCAGCGCCGACAGCCCGAAATGCTCTAGGAATTCGTCGGTGGTTACATAGACGGCGGCGCGGCCGGAATCGGTCCGCCGGATGGCGGCGCGAACGAGCCCTGCGTCCATCAGGCTGTCCATGATCCCCTTGAAGAGCTTCAGTCCGCGTCCCCTCTCGACGTCGGCCAGCGTGACGGGTTGGTTGAGGGCGATGAAGCTCAGCGTCTCGACCGCCGCATGGCTCAGTCCCTTCGGCCTGTTGCCTTCGACCTCGGCCAGCGTCCGCATGCAGGCAGGGGAGGGCGACATGGACGCGCGGCCGTCCTTGACCGACACCTTGATGCCGCGCCCCGACCAGAATCGCTCAAGCTCCGCCATGGCTGCATCGACGTCTGCGCCTGGAAGCGCCGCCTTGATCTCGACCATCGGAACAGGGCCGGGCGCAGCGAACAGAAGCGCCTCTATCTCAAGGACCGCAACGTCGCTGCCCCTGATTTCCAAAGGCTCCGTCATTCCGCCACGATCGCCCGGATGCCGAGCCCCGCCTCGTTGAGGAAGATCGGCTGCCGGATCACGGTCACCGCCATCGACAGCGCCTGGTTGGTCACCCGGAGCTTTCCGTCCTTGTCCTTCTCTGAGGACCGGTAGCTGATCAACATCGGGAACTCCACCTTCCATGCCTGCCTGCCCAAGACCTGACCGGACTTGATGATCTTTCCCGGACCCGTCGGAACAGCCGTCGTCACGTACTTGTTGCCCAGCACCGCGTTGAAGTTTCCGGAGACCTGCATAGCCTCCTCGAATGTCGCCCACCCCTGGGTGGTCATGTTCTTCTTGGCGTCCTGGAACTGCAGCCGATAGTTCACGAAGTCGAAGGAATAGAGACGAGTGATGGCATCGATGGTCCAGTCCACGATATACTTGTCGTCATGGTTTGGCTGGTCGAGAGGAACCTGGGGCAGGACCTGCCCCGTCGGACTGGTCAGGATGTAGCGGAACTGGGGTGGCCTGTTGATGAGCGCGACCGTGCCGATCAGGCTCACCGACAGCAGGGCCACGAGAGCCACGGCAATCCTCGACATGTAGTGGAGACGGGCGCTCGAATACCAGTCGCGGAGCAGGATACTTGCTATCGCGCGGTCGGCCGACGGCCATGCACCCCTTCCTGCATCCATATTTTTCGCGCCAATCCTGTTGACCGACCCCCGCAATGCCTTGGCACGAAGGAATCGCAATGCTGAATCCTTTCTTGATTACGACAGAGATCCTTGTGTCGCTCAAGTTCAGAAGCAATCATTGTGTTGACCACCTGGGTCGAAGCTGGGGCTTTCGAGTGAATCCTTGGGTGCGCAAACGGAGAGAAGGACATGAAGAAGCATCTCGTGAAGGTTTCGAACCTTCCCTACTACCTGGCGGCAATGGCTACCGTCGCTGTCTACAGCGACAAGGCTTCGGCCGCTGACAATATCGGCACCGTCGCGGGCAACGTCCGTGACCAGCTGGGCAACGTGGGCAAGCTGATGGTGGCCGGCGGTTTCGTCGGCGGACTGGTCATGCTCGCTTCCGGCCTGATGAAGCTGAAGCAGGCGGCCGACACCCAGGGCAACCAGGTGAAGTACTCCGAAGGCATGTGGCGCGTCGCCGTCGGCGCGGGCCTCGTCGCCATCCCGGCGTTCTCCGGCCTGCTGACCCAGTCGTTCGGCCTCGGCACGACCGCCTCGATCACCCAGGGCGGCGGCGCCACGTTCTGATCCCTTGCCGGGGCGGTCCGTCCGCCCCGGCAATCCCTTTCCAAGACGCAGGCCGGAGCGACATGGGCAACGTCCGCAACACAGCCGCAATCCTGTCGCTGCTCGCCATGGCCTCACCGGCCGGAGCGCAGACCATCGGCGGCCAGCTGCAGTCGATCGTCACCAACGTATGGAACCCGCTGTTCCTGCTCGTTGCGGTCGGCACGGCGCTTCTCGGCGTCTTCCTGTTCTTCCGCGGCATGATGAAGCTCGTCGAGGCCGCCCAAAGCGGCGGCCGCGGCGGTTTCGGTCCCGGCATCACCCACATCGTGATCGCAGCATTCCTGATCGCGCTGCCCGACGCGGCTGGCATCGGCATGATGTCGGTCTTCGGCTCCGCCCGGGGCGGCGGAACGCTCGACGCAGGCAGCCTCGACTATAACGACGGCGGCATGGGGGGTGACTTCCTGAGCGCCATAACCGGCGGCCTCGCGAACGTCGGCGCGGTGGACAACTGCCTTGTCTCGGCCGGACCCGCGACATGCATGGCCAAGAATCTGGCCACCAATGTCGTTCCTATGGCCATCATGATGCTTTTCGCGATGGTGTTCATCGTGGGCCTCATCGCATTCGCATCGGCGATCGCCGACATAGCCAAGGCTTCGGAACGCGGCGACAACTCGAAGGGCCACGTCACGAGAATCGTCACGGCGATCCTCCTCATGAACGCGCCGCTGTTCTTCACAATGATGACGACGACGCTGCTGAACGCCGGCGACAGCCCGATCACCGCGACCGGCTTCAATTCCAATTCGCCCATGCTTTCATATCCGACGGGATCGCCCATAGCCGTCGTTCAGAATTTCACGCAACTGATCGGCCATTCCTTCACCATCCTTACCTTCTTCGGCGCCTGGGCTTTCGTCCGCGGCATCTTCATGATCAAGGCGGTCGCGGAAAAAGGCGGGCAATCCGGATCGTACGGCATGGCGGCGACCTATATCGTCGCAGGCGTTCTTCTTGCAAACGCAAAATTCAGCGCTTGTCTCGTATTGGGAACAATAGGTGGTGCAAATATGGGATCGGGGTTCTGCACGTAAAGCTTATTTATGCTTTCGGAATGAACTTCTTATTGTTTTCAGTCCTCTTTCTGCCATCCGCATCTGTATCCTGCTTTGCGACGATTTGCAATCAGTGCATTTTTCCGCGCCTTCGACTGGCATTCGCTCTGAAGCACGCAAATTCCATTTGCACAATTGACGATTCAAGCCATCGACTTCCACCGACCGAATCCGGACAAGAGACGGCCGCAGCCTAGCCCTTCAAGTCGTTCGATGTTGCCGAGGACGCCATCATGGGATGGCCTGGATCAGCCCGGAGGGCGAGAGTGTCGCGCTGTTAGTGGAGGTCGGCCATGTCCAACGCCACCGGGCGCAAAGGCAGGCTGAAACAGGGCGGCGCACTTGTAGAAACAGAAACGGTCCGGTGACTACCCCTTGAAGGAATTGACCATCTCGATCAGCTTTTCGTTGGCCTGCACGTCCTCGAGCGCTTCCTGGAAATAGGCCTTGGCCAGACCGTCGATGCGGCGAGCCGTTTCAGGGTCCATGCGCCGACGGGAGCGCTTGCCTGAGCTTCCTTCGGTTTCCACCGATCTTGTCTCCATCACAGCTCTACGGTTCTGGTTGGCAGCCTCATCGGCCGGACCGGCCTCACGCTCTCGCAGTGCTTTCAAATCACCTACTCCAATATGGTTTCAGGCATTCGCGAACGGAAGAAAAGATTTATGAGGCCTCATGCCGCAGTCAGCCGCCGTACGATGCGATCTTCTGGAAACGCTATGACGGAAGCTTCCTGCATGGCCACGTTGGTCCTTGGCTGGAAATTGAAGTTGGGGATGACCTCGACGCCCTCGACCGCGAACGCTGCACGCGCCTCGGCCTCGACGTCGTCGACATGGATGAATCCCTCGTAGGGCAGGTTCAGGTCTATGCACCAGTGCAGGCCTTCCTCATCCCGGTCGGAAAGGTCCACGTCGCCTATCCGGGTCTTCTTGCCCTCAAGCCGGCGGGAAAGCTCGGACCTGACGTCGAAGGCGTTTCCGTCATGCGGGGTCTTCATCATGACGTAGCCGATCAGGCTGGTTACGAAATACCATCCGGCGGAGGCCATCACCTGCTCGGCGGGCAGCCTGCCAGGCCGGCGGAAGGACATCCCGTCAGGTATCCTGACAGTGTATTCGTGAAGCTCTCGATCCCAGTTCACCTCTCCGACCGCGAAATCGAGCGCGTCGTCGAGGGAATGAAAACTCTTCAACGGCATCCATTTCACTTCGCCCGGGTCCAGGGTCAGCGCAACCCAGGGACAATGGCGGTCGGACGAATCATGCATGATCCTGACCGAACTCTCCCCCGGGTATGCCGACGAAGCCTCGAACAGCCCGTCGTCCCGTAAATTAACCGCGAATCCTTTCATCACCTGCTCCATCAAGGACTTTGGCCTGCCTTTACCAACTATCGAATCCTTCAGTCAAGGATTTAATATCGGTCCAGCTAAGGATTCGTTTCGATCCGGTCAGCCTTGCGGTTTCCTAGTCTTCCGCCAGGGCTGGAAAGTCGCAACCCCTCCCGGTGCGCCTCCAGTATTCGTTGGACAACAGCCTCAACGCGGTGCCGTCAGAAAGAAGGCTTTTCAGCCCCCAATGCATGGGTTCCGGAAATTCTCCGGGAGCGGCCCATTCGAACCGCTCCCATTCCAAGGATGGAGCCGGAGCGAATTCATCAGCGACATCAATGAGAAAGGTGTCATACCTGAAATTCCCGTGTCGTGAATGATGCAAATGCAGCAGCGGGCCGCCATAGTGATATCCGGTCTCTTCCCCCACCTCGCGAAGGGCGGTCTCGGCAGGACTCTCGCCGGCTTCCCCTTTTCCTCCCCATATGGCCCACGTTCCACCGGACGGGACTGCCTCCGGCCGGAGACAGAAAAGGAACCTGCCTGTACGACGGCTAAGGATCATGCATCCAGCCCCCTGCCTCGGGTGTCCTTCATGGGTAGAGGGCTGAAAATGCTTCACCGCCCGGGTCTCCAAGGATTCAATCCTTGGAAGGGTAGCTTTTCCTGACGGGAACGGTCAACGAGCGGCGGCTTCGACCATCGACACGGCGCTCTCCATGTCAACGACGGCGACACGGCTGACGCCCCGCTCAGCCATGGTGACGCCATAGAGCCTGTCGCAGCGCGCCATTGTCAGGGCATGGTGGGTCACGACCAGGAACCGCGTCGATTCCTTCGACATGTCCGACACGAGGGAACAGAGGCGGTCGACGTTGGCGTCGTCGAGAGGGGCGTCCACTTCGTCCAGAACGCATACGGGCGCAGGACGGATCAGGAATGCCGCGAAAACGAGCGCGAGCGCGGCCAGCGCCTGCTCTCCGCCCGAAAGCAGCGACATCGCCTGCAGTTTCTTGCCCGGAGGGCAGGCATAGATTTCGAGGCCCGCCTCCAGAATGTCCTCCGACCCGGAGAGACGGAGATAGGCATGACCGCCGCCGAACAGGCGGGCGAACAGGTTGCGGAAATGGCCGTCGATCTGGGCGAACGCCTCGGTCAGCCTGTCGCGCGCCTCGCGGTCGAATTCCTGGATGGTCGCGCGCAGCTTCCGGACCGCTTCCCGGAGTTCTTCCCTGGACTTTCCAGCCTCGCCGAGCTTCGTTTCGACCTCCGCCAGCTGCTCCTCAGCCAGGAGGTTTACCGTGCCTATGCCCTCACGCTCCCTTGACAGGCGAACGACCCGCGCCTCGCACGCGGCGATATCGGGAAGCTCTGCCCCTTCGTCCACCCCGGCCAGCGCGGCGAGCTCATCCGGCCGGCACGAAAGCCGCTCGCCCACCTCGCGCGAAAGTTCCGCCGCGGCGTCCTGGGCCGCCTTCAATTCCGCCAGAAGGCGCGCACGGTCTTCCCGCATGCGCCCCAGAGCCACCTCGGACGCACGCACGGCTTCACGCGCCTCGGCAAGGAGACGCTCGCTGTCCGAGGCCACCGAGACGGCCTCGGCATGGGCGATGACCGCGTCCTCGACCGCCAAGGCGGCTTCCGCCTCCATCTCAGGCGCCTGCGCCTCAGCGGCGGCCAGGCCTTCCGCCTCGGCCACCCCTTCGACAAGCCTCGCCTCGAGTTCGGCCACATGCTCGCGCGCGGCGACGATCCGGCGGTCGAAGTCCTGCATCTGCTGCACGATGTTCTGGATAAGCAGGACGCGGGCTTCCGCATCCCTTTTCGCCTTGTCGAGGCCATCCCTGCGCTTTTCGTAGGCCGCCGTGCTTTCGGCAGCGGCGGACCTCATCCTGCCAAGCTCCGTTTCCGCGGCCGCGGGATCCGCCATGCGGGAGAGGGCGGCCGTCGCCTCGGACAAGGCGGCGCTTTCCTCTTCAAGGTTTTCCCTGAGCGCGGCTTCGGCGTCCCGGCCCGACTTCAATGCCGCATCGAGCGAAGCCCGCTCGCGCTCCAGCCCTTCGGCCGTAGCCCGCGCGGCGACGACCGCGGCCCTGGCTTCGCCCATCCTTCTCCGAGCCGCCTCGTGGCCCGCCTTTTCAGCGGCCACCGCGGCAACGGATGAGGACAGCGACAAGGCAGCCGCCGCCGCCGTTTCTTCAAGGCCGCCCTTCACGCCCTGAAGATGTCGCAAACGCGCCACCCGCCTCATCGCGTCGGCCGCCACCGCATCCCC
>Ga0222422_100587_pt1 | contig 11108 bp, 9 predicted proteins | sample 3A1ome_FD_182469 | JGI IMG/M metagenome (GOLD analysis project Ga0222422, IMG submission 182469) | Enriched microbial communities from leaf-cutter ant dump, University of Wisconsin, Madison, United States - 3A110A (version 2) | ecosystem: Environmental > Terrestrial > Nest > Insects nest > Nest...
CGCGCGAGGTGAACAGCACCAGCGCGCCGTATTCGACGCGCGCGATGTCGTGCAGCAGCGCATCGACCATCTCGGCGGTGAACTGAGCGGCGTTCTTGGGGTCGGCCCGGGTCTCGGCGGCGACCAGCGTGCCCTGGGTGGCGTAGTCGAAGGGGCTGGGCACTTCGAGCGTGGTGGCGTCGTCGTCGCCATGCAGGCCCGTTTCGCGCAGGAAGAACTCGAAGTTGCCGCAGCTGTTGAGCGTGGCCGAGGTGAGCACGGCGCCGCGCACCGCCGACCACAGGTGGTGGCGCAGCGCGGTGCCGGGCAGGATGGGGCTGGCGTGGGCCTTGACGACGATGAAGTCGCCGTCCGTCTCCAGCGTGAACCATTTCGCGGCGGGCACCGCGCCCTCGGGCGCGTCCTGCAGCAGCAGCTGGGCGGTGGCGTGCAGTTCTTCCAGGCGCGGCGCGAGCATGCCGATCTGCGCGTACAGCGTGGACAGGCGGCGAGCCTCTTCGGGCTTGTCGCGCATCTCGGCGCGCAGGGCTTTGCTGATGGCGCGCAGGGATTCGAGAAAGCCGTCGGCGCTGGCGGCCAGCAGGCCCAGCGGGGCGATGAGTGGGTCGGGCAGTTCGCCGCGTGGAACCCTGACGCGCGCCGGGCCCCAGGTGTCGCGCTCGCTCTTGAGCGCGGGGCCGTACACGTCCATCACGATGCGCGCCAGGTCCTGCAGCGTCTGGCGCAGCTGGGCCGCGTGCCGGGGGATGTCGGCGATCTCCTCTACCTCCAGCAGCGCGCCGATGCGCAGGCCCCGGCTCGACAGGCGCTCGATCCAGGTGATGCGGGAGAGGTCCATGCTGCACGCGAACTGCTGCAGCGCCGTGGCGGGCAGGTGGTGGGCCTCGTCCAGCACCAGCAGGCAGTTGTCCAGCTCGGGCAGCACGCGTGCGCCCAGGGATGACAGCAGCAGGTCGTGGTTGGCCACGATCACCTGCGCGCCCACCAGCTCCTTGCGTTTGTCGTAGTAGGTGCACTGGCTGAAGGCCGGGCAGTGCTTGCCGGTGCACGATGCGCCCTCGGCCGCCACGGGGCTCCATACCTCGGGCTCGGGCGGCGTCTCCAGGCTGTCGCGGTCGCCGTCCCAGGCGCCGCGCGCCAGGGTCTGCGCCATGGCGCCGTAGAACTGGATGCGCGCCTGCGTCTCCTGCTGCGGGCGTTTGGCGCGGGCAGCGGCTTCCTCCTCGGCGAACAGGTCGTCGTCTTCCTCCGCCGCATCGGCCTCGCCCGTGCCCGCGAGGCGGTCGAGCTTGAGCTTGCACACGTAGCGTCCGCGCCCCTTGGCCAGCGCGAAGCGGAAGGGCTGGGGCATGAGCGCGGCGAGCGCGGGCAGGTCCTTGTTCACCAGCTGCTCCTGCAGCGCCACGGTGGCCGTGGAGATCAGCACCCGCGTGCCGCGCGCCAGCGCCAGCGCGATGGCCGGCGCGCAGTAAGCCAGCGACTTGCCCACGCCCGTGCCCGCCTGGATCACGGCGATGGCGCGCGTGGGCGCACCATCGCCTTCCTCCACCTTGCCAAGCTGGGCCTGGCTGAACGTGTGCGCCACCTGCTCGGCCATGCGCCGCTGGCCGCCTCGGCTGCGAAAGCCGGGCGTGGCCTGCACCACTGCATCGAACGACTGCAGGGCCTGGGCGGCCCATTCTGGGGAGGACATGGGTAAAAAGTGGCTACAACGCTTGATGGACAAGCGCTAATAGCTATCTATTATGTAGCGATCGGTGAGGTGAATAAGTGAATGAAACTGTTGATTTATACAGTAATATCCTGGAAATGACGCTGGAGCGCCCATGAAAACCCTGCCCGCAGAATTCAATGGCCAGTCCATTCGCCGCGTGTACGACGAGAGCACGGAGACTTGGTGGTTCTCCGTGATCGACGTGGTGCAGGTGCTGACGGATAGTGAAAACGCCCGCGATTACTGGTTCAAGATGAAGCTGCGGGTCAAGTCAGAGGACGGAGCTGAACTGTCGACATTTTGTCGACAGTTGAAATTGCCGGCGGCGGATGGCAAGCAACGGTTGACCGATGTGGCCACTGCGGAAAGTCTGCTGCGCATCGTGCAATCCATCCCCAGCCCCAAGGCCGAGCCCATCAAGCTCTGGCTGGCCAAGGTGGGCTACGAGCGCATGCAGGAGCTGGCCGACCCGGGCCTGTCCCTCGACCGCGCCCGCCAGACCTGGCAGCAGCACGGCCGCAGCGACAAGTGGATCCAGCAGCGCATGACCGGGCAGGAAACCCGCAACAAGCTCACCGACTACTGGAGTGAGCACGACATCAAGGCGGGCAGCGAGTTTGCCATCCTCACCAACATCATCCACCAGGAATGGGCGGGCCTGAGCGTGGCGCAGCACAAGGAGATGAAGGGCCTGGTCAGCCACAATCTGCGCGACCACATGAGCGAGGCAGAGCTGATCTTCACCGCGCTGGCTGAACTCTCCACCCGCCAGATCGCCGAGAGCGCCCAGGCCACCGGCATGGCAGAGAACAAGACGGCCGCGCAGACTGGCGGCCGCATTGCCCGCCAGGCCCGCCACCAGCTGGAAAGCCAGACGGGCAAGCCGGTAGTGACGGGGGCCAACTATCTGCCCCCGGCACAGCCCCAGGCCGCGAGCAAGCCCGCCAAGGCCCTCAAGGCGCCCAGGAAGCCGTAAGCGCCGATGCCGCCCCGCGCCTGGATGGCGCCAGGGCCTACACGCGCGCGCCCGGGGCCTTCCTACGATGGGAGCCGAACCCACCGTTGCACTGCACCACCCATTCGCGGGAGAAACCCATGCCCCCCACCAGCACCCCCGACGACCCGGCTGCGGCCCCCACCGGCCAGCCCTCCGTGGACACCACCACGCGCCAGACGCCCGCCACCGCCGGCCAGCCCACGCCCGGCAGCGCTCCTCCGCTGGAGAGCACCGACAAGCCCAAGCTGCCCCACGAGCGCGACGAGTCCGTGGACATGACCCACGGCCAGCCCGACGCGCAGGTGGAGCAGGCCTATCGCGACGTGCAGCGCGGCCTGCAGGACACCGACCGGGGGCCGCCTGCGGGCGCGGCGTACCAGAAGCAGAAGGAAGACAAGGCCTAGCGGGCGCTTTTGTTTTGATAGCTGCCTGCGCTTGCAGGACAAGCGCTGGAGGCCGATTTCATTCAAAAACCAGCGGGAGCTCTCACCCGCGCGCCTGCAGCGCTCGCGCGATGCGCTGGCGCTGCACCGTGGTCTTGGGCACCTTGAACGGGAACCACATGCGCACGTCTTCTTCCAGCCCGATGCCGTGCATGTAGTTGTAGATGGCTTTCTTGAGCCCCGCGCCCAGCGCGTCGTGGTCCGTGCCTGTGGGGTCGATGAAGGCCACGTCGTTCTTCGCAAACCCGCCCGGCGGCAGCGGCGCGAGCGTCACACCGTAGTCCTCGGGGCTCTGGCCCACGGGCGAGTGCACGGTGCAGGCAAAACGGTGGAAGAACCCGCTCTGGATGCAGCCGTTGGCGAACAGCTGGCGCACGTATTCGAGCGCGTCCACCGTGTCCTGCACCGTCTGCGTGGGAAAGCCGTACATCAGGTAGGCATGCACGAGGATGCCCGCTTCCGAGAACGCCCGGGTCACGCGTGCCACCTGATCGACGCTCACGCCTTTTTTCATCAGATGGAGCAGCCGGTCCGAGGCGACCTCCAGTCCGCCCGAGATGGCGATGCAGCCGCTGTCGGCCAGCAGCTCCGCCAGCTCGGGCGTGAAGGTCTTCTCGAAGCGCACATTGCCCCACCACGAGATGCCTGCGTCGCGCGCGATCAGCTCTTGCGCCAGGGCTTTCAGCGCCTTGGGCGGCGCGGCCTCGTCCACGAAGTGGAAGCCCGTCTGCCCCGTCTCGGCCACGATGGATGCGATGCGGTCGGCCAGCACCTGGGCGCTCGCACCCTCGTAGCGGCTGATGTAGTCCAGGCTCACGTCGCAGAAGCTGCACTTCTTCCAGTAGCAGCCGTGCGCCACGGTCAGCTTGTTCCAGCGCCCGTCGCTCCACAGGCGGTGCATGGGGTTGAGCATGTCCAGCAGCGACAGGTAGCGGTCCAATGGCAGCCCGTCCCAGGTGGGCGTGCCGACCTCGGCGAAGGCGACGTCGGCTTCCATCATGTTGACGTACTGCACGGCGCCATCGTCATCGCGCACGAAGGTGCGCACCAGGCGTGACCGCCCGCGCTGGCCCTGCAGATGCTCCAGCAGCGCGAGCAGGGGGCGCTCGCCCGCGTCCAGCGTCACGTAGTCGATGTGGTCGAACACGCGCGGCTCGGCCAGCTCGCGCAGCTCGGTGTTCACGAAGCCGCCGCCCAGCACGGTCACCACCTGCGGGTGCCGCGCCTTGATCGCCTGCGCGATGCGGAAGGCCGCGTACACCGAGCCGGGAAAGGGCACGGAGAGCAGCACCACGTCCGGCCGGTGGCGCTCGACGGCCTCGTGCGTCAGGGCCTGCAGCATCTCGTCCACCAGCGTGGGCTTTGCTGCCAGCGCATCGGCCAGCGGGTCGAAGGTGGGTTGGCTGCCCGCCAGCGATTCGGCATAGCGCACGAACTCGAAGCGCTCGTCCACCGCGTCGCGCAGCACGTCGGCCAGGTCGTTCAGGTACAGCGTGGCGACGTGCTTGGCGCGGTCGTGCAGGCCCAGGGCGCCAAAGGCCCAGCCCAGCGGGTCGCCGCCTTCGTCGTCCACGTACACCTCCAGCGACGCGAAGCGCGGCCCCTCGGGCAGGTAGTGGCGGCCCGCGATGCGGTGCGCCAGCGTGCTGTCGCGCCCTTGCAAAAAGGCGATGGCGGGGGCGATGGTGGCCAGGTAGCGCGCCTGCTGCGCCGCGAAGGCCTGCACGCTGGGGCTGCGCCGGTTGTCAGGCAGCGCCTCGACCCGCGCGGCCACGGCGCGCAGGCCTTCGGGCGAGAGCAGGCGCAGCACCAGTGCGAGCGCCAGGTCCTCCTGCACCGCCGCGATGCCGCGCGAGCGCAGAAAGCCCGTGAGGTAGGCGGTGGACGGGTACGGCGTGTTGAGCTGCGTCATCGGCGGGATGACGGACAGCACGCGCAGGGGCACGCGCAAGGAGGGGCTACTGGTCATTGCGGACGGCATAAAACCCCAGGAACATGTCCACCGCATCCGCCAGCACCTGCTGCTGCTGCGCCGGCGTGAGCGGCGGGCGCCCCATGGCGAGCTGCGGCCAGAAGGCGAAGGACTTGACCATGCCGTGCAGCTGGTTGGCAGCGTACTGCGCATCCACGCCCGTGCGCAGGGCGCCGGCCTGCTGCGCGGCGCGGATCCAGCGCGGCAGGCCCTCTTCCTTCTCGGACAGGCGGGCCGCCATGGCCTGGGCGCGCTCGGGCGCGTGCATCATCTCGGCCATGGCCACGCGCGAGAGGTCGATGAAGCTCGCGTCATTGAGCAGCCGCATCTTCTGCTCCAGCACCTCCAGCAGCTGCGCGCGCAGCGGGCGGCGCGCGTCGTAGGCTACGTCGGCCAGCGAGTGGCCGCGTTCCCACAGCTGCTCCAGGATGGCCTCGAACAGCTCGTCCTTGCTCGGGAAGTGGTTGTACACCGTGCGCTTGGAGACTTCGGCCGCCGCCGCCACGCGGTCCATGCTGGTGCCGTTGAAGCCGTGCTCGCGGAACTCGGCGATGGCGGCCTGCACGATGGCGTCGCGCTTGCGGTCGGTCAGGCGGGTGGGGAGGGTTGTGGGCACGGCCTCGGTCATGGCCCTATTTTACACCGGGGAGTTTACTTTTCTGAAAAGTGAACTACACTGTGCAGTGTAATTTTCGGCACAGCGTTCCATGCCCCGAATCCTTCTCGTCCTCACCGTCGTCATCGCCATGGCCTACAGCATCCTTTCCTGCACCACCCTGCCGGCAAACTCTGCGCACGAACAGTCGCCCCAGTTCGTCGAGGGCAAGTTCCGCAACGCCGCGCCCCGCCAGGCGCCGGGCTTCGCCAAGACCCTGGGCATCCTGTGGCGCTTCATGACCGACAAGCCCGCCGACGCGGTGCCCGCCCGGCCGCTGCAGGTGCTGCCGCTCACCCAGGCGGAGCTGGCGGCCGCCCCCGACATGAGCCTGTGGCGCCTGGGCCACTCGACCCTGCTGCTCAAGCTGAACGGGCAGTTCTGGCTGACCGACCCGGTGTTCTCCGAGCGCGCCTCGCCGTTCACCTTCATGGGCCCCAAGCGCTTCCACGCGCCCCCCATTTCCATCGACGACCTGCCGCCCATTACCGGCGTGCTGCTCTCGCACGACCATTACGACCACCTGGACTACGCCGCCATCCAGCAGCTCGCCCCCAAGGTAGAGCATTTCGTCACGCCGCTGGGCGTGGGCGACCGCCTCATCGCCTGGGGCGTGCCGGCGGCCAAGGTCCAGCAGTTCGACTGGTGGCAGGGCACCACCATCGCCGGCGTGAAGCTGGTGGCCACGCCCGCGCAGCATTTCTCGGGCCGGGGCCTGTCGGACGGCAACCGCACGCTGTGGGCGTCGTGGGTGATCCAGGCGGGGGATATCCAGGCGGGAGGTGCGCGCATCTTCTTCAGCGGCGACACGGGCTACTTCGACGGCTTCAAGGCCATCGGCGAGCGCTACGGCCCCTTCGACCTCACCCTGGTCGAGACCGGCGCCTACGACCCCCAGTGGCCCGACGTGCACATGCAGCCCGAGGAAAGCCTGCAGGCCCACCTGGACCTGCGGGGCCGGCACCTGATGCCCATCCACAACGGCACCTTCGACCTGGCCCTGCATGCGTGGACGGACCCGTTCGACCGCATCACCGCCCTGGCCGGACAGGCCGGCGTGCCGCTGGTGGCGCCGGTGATGGGCGAGCGCTTGGACATCCGCCAGCCCGCGCTCTCACGACAGTGGTGGAAAAAATAAGGGGCAACCCCCTGAGTCGCCTTCGGCGCCTTCCCCCTTCTCTCACATCGCTGCGCGATGTGGGAAGGGGGACACCGCCAGCGCGGCGGGGCGGCCCTTGCGCGGCGGTCGCTGGCTGGATCAGCGTCCCACGCGATCATCGGTGGAACGCCAAATGCCCCACCACCCGCGCGGCGGCGCGGATCTCGTCCGCGCCGTAGCCCGCATAGCCGAACAGCCAGCCGCGCCGCGTGGAGTCCATGGCGTAGCGCGACAGCGGCGCCAGCATCACGCCCGCCGCCTGGGCGCGGCGGCTCAGCGCCTCGTCGTCGCTGCCCGGCGCTGTCTCGTGCAGCAGGTGCATGCCCCGGTCGCTGGGCGCGAGCTGCAATGCGCCGTCGCTCGCATCGGCCAGCGCCGCGCGCAGCACCTGTTGGCGTTCCACGTACAGCTCGCGCATGCGGCGCAGGTGCCGCAGCAAATGGCCCTCGTCGATGAAGCGCGCCAGCACCGCCTGCGCGTCGCCGGGCGCGTGGCGGTCGGTGATGGCGCGGGCCATGGCGAAGGCATCCACCAGCGCGGGCGGCACGACCACGAAGCCCAGCCGCAGGCCGGGATGCAGCGTCTTGGAGAAGGTGCCCACGTACAGCACGCGCTCCGAGCCCGGCAGGCTGCACAGCGCAGGCACGCGCTGCGCGGCGTTGCCGTACTGGAATTCGCCGTCGTAGTCGTCCTCCACCACCCAGGCGTCGTGCGTGCGCGCCCACTGCAGCAGCGCCTGCCGCCGCGCGAGGGGCATGCCCACGCCCGTGGGGAACTGGTGCGTGGGCGTGACCACCGCCATGCGCGCAGCGGGCCACTGCGCCGCGCCCGCCCCGATGCACAGGCCCTGCGCATCCAGCGCCACGGGCCGCGCCAGCGCGCCGTGGCCCAGCAGGCTGGCGCGGATGCCGGGGTAGCCGGGGTCTTCCACCAGCACCTCGTCGCCCGCGTCCAGCAGCAGCCGCGCGATGAGGTCGATGCCCTGCTGCGAGCCCGAGCACACCACCACCTGCGCCGCATCGCAGCGGATGCCGCGCGACGCCCACAGCCACAGCGCGATGGCGCGGCGCAGGTCGGGGTCGCCGGCCGGGTCTAGGTACTGCGCGCGGGCGCTGCGCTGGCCGGGGCCGGCCTGGCGCGCCAGGCGGTCCCACACGGCGAACGGAAACGTGGCGACCTCGGGCGCGCCGATGCGGAAGGCCCGCGCCGCCGCCAGCGGCGGACGCCAGCGCGCGGCCGTCTCGGCAATCAGCTGGCCGCGCCGCGACAGGCCCCGGGGCGGCGCCACCAGCCCCCGCGCGGGCGCCGCGGCCGCGCCCACCGCCTGCGCCACATAGGTGCCGTCGCCGACGCGCGCCTGCACATAGCCCTCGGCCTGCAGCCGCTGCACGGCCCACAGCACGGTGTTGCGCGACACGCCCAGGCTGTCCGCCTGCGCGCGCGAGGGCGGCAGGCGCGTGCCCGCGCGCAGGTGGCCCTGCTCGATGGCGCTGCGCAACTGCTCGTACACGCGCTGGCGCAGCGGATTGGTCCCGGTGTTTGCCACGAATTGGCCCCTTCGATGCGGCTGCAAAGCCATAGACTGAAGAACCATTGTAGAAAGACCCCCACCCCATGGCCGAGCACACCGCCACCATTGCCTGGACCCGCGGCAGCGACGAGAACTTTTTGGACAAGCGCTATCGCCGTGCGCACACCTGGCGGTTCGACGGCGGCGCCACCGTGGCCGCCTCGTCGTCGCCGCACGTCGTGCCGCTGCCCTATTCCGACGCCGCCGCCGTGGACCCCGAAGAGGCCTACGTCGCCGCCCTGTCGAGCTGCCACATGCTCTGGTTCCTGGACCTCGCCTGCCGCGCCGGGCTGCGCGTGGACAGCTACACCGACGCGGCCGTGGGCACCCTGGCCCAGGACGAACAGGGCCGCCTCGTTGTCACGCACGTGCAGCTGCGCCCCGTCACGCGCTTCGACGCCGCGCACGCGCCCAGCGCCGAACAGCTGCAAGACCTGCACCACCAGGCCCATGCCGCCTGCTTCCTGGCCAACTCGGTCAAGACACACATCGACTGCGCGCCGGTGCTGGCAGCGCAAGGGGCCTGACCATGGCCAACGCCAACCGCCAGTTCCAGGTACAGGACGCCGCCACCCTGCGGGCCCTGGTGCGCGCGCAGCCGCTTGCCACGCTCGTGGTCGCGCACGAGGGCGCCCTGCACGCCAACCACATCCCCCTGTTCCTCGATCCGGACCGCGGCCCGCACGGCACGCTGGTCGGCCACGTGGCGCGCGCCAACGGCCTGTGGCCGCTGCTGCCGCAGGCCGCGGTGGCGGTGTTCCACGGCCCGCAGGCCTACGTGTCGCCCACGTGGTACCCGTCCAAGGCGCTCGACGGCAAGCAGGTGCCCACCTGGAACTATGCCGCCGTGCACGCCCACGGCGCGCTGAGCGCCTTCGACGACCCCGCGCGCCTGCGCGCCGTGCTGCACACGCTGAGCGAACAGCACGAGGCCCACCGCCCCGAGCCCTGGCGCATCGCCGACGCGCCGCCCGACTACATCGACAGGATGCTGCGCGCCATCGTCGGCATCGAGCTGGCGGTGGAGCGCTGGGAAGGCATCTGGAAGGTCAGCCAGAACCGCACCGAGGCCGACCGCGCCGGCGTGGTGCAGGGCCTGCGGGCCGAGGGCACGCCCGCCGCGCGCGACATGGCGGATCTGGTGCTCTCAATAAAGTAGCTGCCAGCGCTTGCTGGAAAAGCGCTGGCGGCCGATTTCATTCCAGGTCTTCCACCCCCAGCGCCACCACCGGCCCCGCCACGGCGGGATGCGCGCCCAGGGCGCGCACGGCCAGGTCCACGGCGGCCTGCGCCACGGCGTCGGTGAGCACCAGCACCTGCGGGTCCGCGCCCTGCGCCAGCGCCACCTGCCGCACGGGCACCTGCTGCGCGGCCAGCCACGCGCCCACGTCCTCGACGTGCCGGGCCGCATGCACCGGCACGCGCAGGTAGTGGCGCGTGCGCACGGCGGCGCGCGGCAGCACGGCCAGGGAGGCGTCCAGCGCATGCGCGTGAAAGCCCAGGTGCGGCACACGCTGCGCGGCGGATGTGCCATCGAGCCGCGCCACGTCCACTAGGTCGGCGATCACGGCCGATGCGGTCTGCTCCGAGCCCGCGCCCGCGCCGTAGTACATGGTCACGCCCGCCGCGTCGCCCTTCACCAGGATGCCGTTCATGGAGCCGTTCACCTGCGCCAGCAGGTGCGCGGCCGGCACCAGCGCGGGCTGCACGCGCAGCTCCACCCCTTCGGGGCGCCGTTTGGCGACGCCGAGCAGCTTGATGCGGTAGCCCAGCTGCTCCGCGCAGGCCACGTCCAGCCCCTGCAGCGCGGTGATGCCCTCCACCTGTGCGTCGGCAAAGCGCACCGGCATGCCGAAGGCGTTGGCCGCCAGCAGCGTGATCTTGTGCGCGGCGTCGGTGCCCTCGATGTCGAAGGACGGGTCCGCCTCGGCATAGCCCAGCGCCTGGGCCTGGGCCAGTGCCTCCGCGAAGCCCAGGCCCTCATCGCGCATCTTGCTGAGGATGAAATTCGTGGTGCCGTTGATGATGCCCGCCACCCACTCGATGCGGTTGGCCGTGAGGCCCTCGCGCAGCGCCTTCACGATGGGGATGCTCACGGCCACCGCGCCCTCGTAGGCCACGGCCACGCCGTGTTCGCGCGCGGCGGCGAAGATCTCGTTGCCGTGCACCGCCAGCAGCGCCTTGTTGGCCGTGACCACGTGCTTGCCCGCGCGGATGGCGGCCAGCACCCAGTCGCGCGCCGGGCCGGTGCCGCCGGCGGCCTCCACCAGCACATCCACGTCGGGGTGCGTGGCCACCTGCATCGGGTCGTTGGTCAGGGCCACGCCCTGGCCCACCACGCCCACTGCGCGGGCGAGGTTGCGGGCGCAGACCACCACCACCTCGATGCCGCGCCCCGCGCGGCCCGCGATGGCGGCCTGGTTGCGCGCCAGCACGCGGAAGGTGCCCGCGCCCACGGTGCCGATGCCGATCATGCCCACGCGCAAAGGACGCAAGTGGCGCAGGGCCGGTGCTTCAGGGAGTTCTAGGGACTGGACGGGATCGCGGTACATGGGCTTCTCCGGAACGAACAAACAAAAAAACCCAGCTGCCAGAGCT
>Ga0222422_100588_pt1 | contig 11074 bp, 11 predicted proteins | sample 3A1ome_FD_182469 | JGI IMG/M metagenome (GOLD analysis project Ga0222422, IMG submission 182469) | Enriched microbial communities from leaf-cutter ant dump, University of Wisconsin, Madison, United States - 3A110A (version 2) | ecosystem: Environmental > Terrestrial > Nest > Insects nest > Nest...
CGAAGGGACGGTCCGACCGGATCAAGATGGCAGGAAACGCCATCCCGCCGCTTTTCACCTACATGGTCGGACTGGCGGCGGCCGGCTTGCCCGTGCCTGAAACCCTTCCCCCGTTCGTTCCCGCCAAAGGGGTCGCCACCGACGCTCCGCCGGAAAACCCCGTGCGGCGTGCCGCCAAGGCCGGCCGCTCATTCCGGGCGGCCATTTCAGGACTGCGCTTCAAGTCTGGAATGTCGTTCGAGCTGAGGAACGGGAACGGTGGATGGGAGATCGGCTTCAACGCAGGCAACGCGCTCGCGGCCGGTCCCGTCCAGATCGCGGCCGCCGCGGCCTTGCTGCCGCATCGCGGCGTTCCGGCGGTAGACAGTGTGGACGGCGAGGCCATGCAGACGGCGTGGGAAAGCTCAACGGACTGCGAGGTCCATCCCTTCAGGGTCGCCGACAGGATCGGCGCGGCCTCGGAGTCCGGAGCGATCGATACGGAGCGGGCAACGGCATGCGTCGAGGCCCTGTATGCCTCGATCGGGGAGCCAGCGCCCGACAAGGCTATTCGCAATGCCCACCGGATCGCGGCAGGCGTTGCGGCGGCGGACAGCTTCAACAGGCTGGTCCGCCGCCGGGAGGCGGTCGCCGCTTAGGCGTGGGCGGAAAGCCACGACTTGAGGCTGCCGAGGCTTTGCGCTCCTGATTTCATGTCGGCGATCTCGCCGTCCTTCATAAGCACCAGGAAGGGTACGCCGCGAATGCCATAACGCATGGCCAGTTCGGGGTTCTCGTCGATGTCTACCTTGAAGACGTCGGCGCCCTGGCCGTCGACCGCCGCCAGCGAAGGCTCCATGGACTTGCAGGGGCCGCACCATTTGGCGTGGAAATCCACGAGGGCGAGGCGGGAAGACTTGGTTGCGGCGTCGAAGTCGCCGACGGTGAGATCTCTCATCTTGTGTCCTTTCAAATTCCGTTGGATGGATATGGTCCACCCGCCGCCCGACAGGGGCAAGGGCCGTCAGGGGGTCAGTTCGATGGTTTCGTCGTCAGGCGTCAGGACGACGGGGCCATGGGGGTTGTGGAGCCTTCCGTCACTGCGTCTCACGACCACCGCGGAGCGGTCGCGCCCCTTGCGGACCGAATGCGTCGACGGATCGAAGGCCAGCGCCGTCGCGTCCAGTTCCAGCAGCACGCTGTCGATGAACCTCGACAGGAGGGCGTTCCTGTCCGCGCGGGCTTCGTCTTTCGCTTCGACCGGTGGCCACGTGGCTCTTGCGATCCGTCCGTCCTTGTCGCGCCAGAATGCATCCACCGTTCCGTCCGCCCTCAGGGCGACGGCCTGAGGGTAGGCTTCCGATCCATCGCCTTTCCGCAGGATGAGCACGTCGGCCTTTTCAAGGAAGCGTCCCCCATAGGCGTCGGTCAGCCTCGCCAGCACCTCGGCCAGGCTCTTCCGGTTGCAGACGATGGCCCTCACCTTCCCCGACGCCGTTGCCTTGAACCTCTCCCACAGCCCGGTCCCCTGACGGTGCAGGGCGGCCGCGACCAGGTCGGATTGCCGTTCGGACATGAACGCCACGGAAATTTCAGCCATCGACTGTCCGGCGAGAGCCAGCCTGTTTATGGCGGTCCTTGCCTTCAGGGTGGCGTCCTCGATCCATCCGACGGCATGATCCTTGAACAGGTCCTCCACCTTCTCCTTCATCAGGATGGCCGCCGAGGTGAGAGCGACGAACCCGATCCCCTTGCCAAGCGGGGAATCCAGCATGAAGCCTTCCTCGATCGGCAGCATCGATCCCACCGTGACCGCTCCCGCGGTCAGCATGGCCCAGCTCGCGCCCCTGAGGGCCTTGCCCACCAGCGCATCCACGACGAAAGCGCCGTTGCCCCGGCCGATCTCGGCCCGCGACATGTCGTTGCCGATCGCCGTCGCTCCGTAGGTCCGTTCGGGCAGGTGCGGGGCCGCCCTCGTCCATGTCGAACGCATTACGGCTTCCCGGAAGTCGCAGGCAAGGGTTTCGGAATCCGCCCAGTCGACGTTGTGCAGCACCGCCCCCTCGAAGGAGGCCCTTACCGCCCTGGCTCCGACGAAAGAGGACGAACTCATGAAGCACTGCGAGAAATCCGTCCGTTCGGCGATGGCTCCGTCCATGCGCGCGTAGGTGAACGTCGATCCCGTGAACCGGGACGGCTTGCCTGCGTCCGCCGAAAGGTCCGCCTCGGTGAAATCCGCCCGTTCGGCCATCACCCCGGCACCGTTCACGCCTTTGAGCGAAGCCTTCCTGAAATTCGCGTTCTTGAGGATCGAACCGCGAAGGTCCGCGCCATCCAGGCATGCTCCAGCGAAATTCCCGCCTTCCAGGTCGAGGTGGGACAGGCTGAGGCCGGACAGGTTCGCTCCCGCCATGGAGGCTCCGTCAGATACAAGCCTCTCGACGAGCTTCTTGAGCGAGGAGCCTTTGCCGCGGTGAATGACGGAGCCGTCGACCGACCTGATGACGTATGTTGGCACTATTCCTCCGCGGAGACCGAGATGTGTCAGTCCTCATTTGACCATCGCCGGCCGCAACGGACACCCCTTGAGGGGCCTGTTCAAAGCGGCAACCGCCCCATGGCCATGATCCACCCCGCCGCCGCCAGGATGGCCAACATCCCGTACATGGCAGCGCCATGCCCATGGACGGCCCGAACGAGGTCCGTCAGCGAGGCAGGCCTGCCCGTCAAGGAGGACCACAGGCATGCGGCCGCCCAGCCGACCGCCAGGGCAGGATGCCATGCGGCCAGCCAGCCCGATCCTGCGAGGCAGACGGCCGCCGCGGCGACCGGAGACGGCCGGGCCGACGTCCTGAGGAACCTTGATCCCGGGACCTCCTTCGCCGCCTTGCCGGCCGCTGCAAGGGCCTCGGCCGGAGAGCAGCGGAAGAACTCGCGCTTCCGGTTGATGCGCTTCGCGTCCAGCAAGCGATGGACCTTGGCCTCGACCGCCATTCCGTTGCGCGACCAGACCGAGCCGGCCATCTCGAAGGGGGCCGGAACCCCTGTGGCCGAATTGAGCTCCTTCAGGCGCTCGTTTGGAGGGCGGCTCGTGAAGCCTACCTTCACCAGTCCCGGCATCGCAGGGTTGACCAGCACGTAAACGTGCCCTTTCCATGGGGTCGCTTGTCGGGTGGCCTTGCGCATCGCAAGATGGTCGTCCGTAATTCCGCCATGGGCAAGATCGCCCGCATTCGGGCGCATGAGAGGTTTCAGGATGCAACTGTCGGATCTGTGCCGTGAACTCGAGGAATGCCTTGACGGCTTCGGAGACGTCCCTTTGTCGGTGGGTTCAGTAACCGGCGCATGGCTGGCTATGACCGGAATCGAAGCCGTCGCCTTCGAGGGAGCCGACATCGCAGCCTTTTCGGCCGGTCCCGGCTCCTACCGCCGTTCAGGACTGCGTGCGAAGGCCGTCCTCGACCAGGCGCGCGGCTTCCTCCGCGAGCGCGGCGACATGCAGGCCGCGGTTCTTCACCAGGGCGTCCTACACACCTTCGTGCATCTCGACGTTGACGACGACATCGACGAAGACGGCTACCCCGTCAGTGTCGCTGTCCTGCAGGCATACGCCATCAAGCCAAGGCTGTCGGCGCTTTGACTCCGGGTCAGGAAAAGCGGCGTATGCGAAAGGAATGGCGACCCCTCCAGGATTCGAACCTGGGACCCAAGGCTTAGAAGGCCTTTGCTCTAGTCCGCTGAGCTAAGGGGCCGTGGAGGCCTGACCGAGAATCGAACTCGGGTGACTGGGGTTGCAATCCAGCGCGTAACCACTCCGCCATCAGGCCGTTTTGCCGTCCGGACGCGTAGCTGGCGTCTCGGACCCGCTCCGGAACCCGGGAACGGTCGGTTTCTGGTGCTGGCGGAGAGTCTCGAACTCCCGACCTTCGCTTTACAAGAGCGTTGCTCTACCAACTGAGCTACGCCAGCAATATGGTGCCGATAGCAGGACTTGAACCCGCAACCGTCGCTTTACGAAAGCGCCGCTCTACCGTTGGAGCTATATCGGCGAATTCCGTTCAGTCTTCGTCCAGAAGGAGCTCGTACTCTCCCGCCTCGATCAGGGCGACGACCCTTTCCCTTTCAGCTTCCGTCCGATCGATGGCCTCCTTCAAGGATTTCGGGTCCGTCACGCCGTCAAGAAGCATGTCTATCAACGTGCCTCGATCCTCCATCTCCGTTCCTTTCGAAGGCTATCCTTGCCGCTGGTTGCTGAGGAAAAGAGACGTCTTCCTGAAGCCGTCCACCCCGACCTCCCGCAGCGCCTCTATGACGGCCGCGCGCAGGGCTTCCTTCATTCCGTCCGGCACTGTATTCACGTCCTTCATCCTCATCTTCCTTCGCCTTTCCCTGGCAAGGGCAGAGGGGCTCGAACCCCCGACCTGTAGTTTTGGAGACTACCGCTCTACCAACTGAGCTATACCCCTAAACCATTGGAAAGACATAAAAAAAGACCCGGCTGGATGGCTCGGGTCTCTCGGTTGCGGTCGCTAGTTTGGCTCGTCAGCGAGTCAACATGCGGTCACGCCTCCAGGGGACCCCCTGCAGGTTCTCCACCAACATGTCGTCGTCGTGCGGGCCATTGCCTTGCTTCCGTCGAGTCTCGGAGCACCATGCCCCGATGACCATGCATGTATGCACGTCCCAGAGGAAGAAGTCAACCGTCTAAAATTCGCTCCCCGCTTGCCGTCCTCTATATATGGAGATGGCCAGGAGATCGCATTGGGTCCTTGCGAACCCGATTTGAATCCTTCAATATTGTTGACGGACAAAGGAACGCGCGCTCCGCGCCATTCGAGACGGAAGGATTCAAATGTCGGTCACCGAAACAGTGCGCGAGGAAGAATACGGCGCGAACCAGATCAAGGTCCTCAAGGGGCTGGACGCCGTCCGCAAGCGCCCGGGAATGTACATCGGCGACACTGGTGACGGTTCCGGCCTCCACCACATGATCTGGGAAGTCGTAGACAACGGCATCGACGAAGCACTGGCGGGCCACTGCGACCAGGTCGACGTGACCCTCAACCCGGACGGTTCCGTTTCCGTCACCGACAACGGCCGCGGCATTCCGGTCGAGATGCATCCGACCGAGGGCCGCCCGACCGTCGAGGTCGTGATGACCGAACTCCATGCCGGCGGCAAGTTCGACCAGAACTCCTACAAGGTGTCAGGCGGCCTTCACGGCGTCGGCGTGTCGGTGGTCAACGCCCTTTCCACCCGCCTCGAAGTCACTGTCTGGCGCGACGGCAAGGAAAACTTCATCGCATTCGAACATGGCGCCGTGGCCGAGGAGCTGCGCGTGGTGTCGGAAGGCCGCCGCAAGACCGGAACCAAGGTCACGTTCACCCCTTCGCCCGCGACCTTCGACACGGTCGAGTTCGACGCCGGACGCATCGAGCGTCGCCTCCGCGAACTGGCCTTCCTGAATTCCGGCCTTCGCATCACCTTCCACGACCTTCGCACGAAGGACTCCGAAAAGGTCGAACTCCACTATGAAGGCGGCGTGTCCGAGTTCGTGCGCCACGTCGACAGGGCGCGCACCGCGCTCATCAACCGCCCGATCGTGTGCCAGGGAAGCCGCAAGGTCGACCAGGGCGGCCACGAAGTGACCATTTCCGTCGACGTGGCGCTCCAGTGGAACGACGGCTACAACGAGACGCTGCTCGGCTTCACCAACAACATTCCGCAGAAGGACGGCGGCACCCACGTGCAGGGTTTCCGCGCCGCCCTCACGCGTTCGGTCCAGGCCTATGCCGAGGCTAACCTGGCGTCGAAGAAGAAGGTGGTTATCGATCCGGCCGACATCCGCGAAGGCATGACCGCCATCGTGTCGGTCAAGGTTCCCGATCCCAAGTTCTCGTCTCAGACCAAGGAGAAGCTGGTTTCCAGCGAAGTCTCCGGCCCCGTCCAGACCGTCGTGAGCGACGTGCTTTCCACCTGGTTCGACGAGAATCCCGCCGAAGCCCGCAAGATCATCGAAAAGGCGGCACAGGCCGCCATCGCCCGCGAGGCTGCCCGCAAGGCCCGCGAGATGACCCGCCGAAAGTCGACGCTGGACATCGCCTCCCTTCCGGGCAAGCTGGCTGATTGCCAGGTTCGCGATCCGGCCAAGGCGGAAATCTTCATCGTCGAGGGTGACTCGGCAGGCGGCACCGCCAAGGGCGGCCGCGACAAAGCCACCCAGGCCATCCTTCCGCTTCGCGGCAAAGTCCTCAACGTCGAGCGCGCTCGCCTCGACCGCATCCTCAAGTCCGAGCAGATCGGCACCCTGGTGACGGCCCTTGGCTGCGGCATCGGTTCGGACTTCTACGATCCCGCGAAGGTCCGCTACCACAAGATCGTCATCATGACGGACGCCGACGTGGACGGAGAGCATATCCGCACGCTGCTGCTGACGCTGTTCTACCGCTACATGCGCGACCTGATCCAGGCCGGGTACGTCTACATCGCCCAGCCTCCTCTGTTCTCCGTCGCCAAGGGCAAGAAGGTGACGTATCTCCTGGACAAGCCGGCGCTCGACACCCACCTGCTTTCCAGCGGCACCGAGGGCGTGGTCCTGCATGCCTCCGACGGCACCGTCTACTCCGGCGACGACCTGGTCCGCGAAATCCTCGCGGCCGCCGACGACGCGGCGCAGATCCGGGCCATCGACGCGGACATTCCGAACGTGGAAGTGGCCACCACCGCCGCCGTCGCCGGCTTCCTGTCTCCCGCTTCCTTCGAGCCGGGGAACCGTGAACAGATGGCGGAGTGGCTGGCGCAGCTCCTTGCGCAGCGCACCGGCCGTTCGACGTGGAAAGGAGCCGCAGTGGAATCCGGCGTCGAGATGCAATGGACCCAGCGCGGCGTGACCTCCACCGTCAGCGTTCCCGCGATCGTAGCGGAAACGCCGGCCGCTGTGGCGCTGACCCGAAAGGCCGCCCGTCTCGGCGGACTCTACGGAAACGGCGCCCGGCTGGTTGAGGAGGACGGAACGGAGACCCTCGTCTACGGCCCCGCCGAACTCTACGCGAAGGCGATGTCCATGGGTGAGAAGGGCGTGAAGGTTTCCCGATACAAGGGCCTTGGCGAAATGAACGCCGAGCAGCTTTGGGACACCACCCTCAATCCGGAAACGCGTACGCTGCTCCGGGTTCGCATCGAAGACGCCGCGGCGGCGGACGAACTCTTTTCCACCCTCATGGGAGAGGACGTTCCGGACCGTAAAACGTATGTAGTTTCCCACTCGGAAAAGGCTGAAATCGACGCCTGACGAGCCGGATTCCAGAATTCATTCTGCGCCAGATTGAGAAATCCATGGCGCAGAATGAGAAACCTATGCGCTGAAAGCCAAGCCAGCCGGCGACGGCCGGAACCCGGAGGGCGTCACAGTGGAGTATTCCCAGGAAACGCAGACTCGTGTGGACTCCACCGTCCGCACGGCGGTAGGCCCTACCATTCTCATGGGTAGCGGCGTCTATTTTGATTTCGAAGACCCCGACTCGACTCCCATATCGATCGAGGACATCGCCTTCGCGCTCGCATTCGAGGGGCGTTTCGCCGGGCAGTGCGTCCTGCGCACGACAGGCAAGCGCGTCTATTACAGCGTGGCCGAGCATTGCGTGCGGATGAGCTGGCTCGTCCCTCCCGAGATCGCATACGACGCTCTCCTGCACGAAGTCGGCGAAGCTCCTTGCGGCGACATGACGGGGCCTCTCAAGAAGCTTTGTCCCGACTACAAGGCCATCGAAAAGCGGTGCGAGGCATCGCAGCACCGCAGGTTCCAGGTTCCCATGAAAGACAAGGAACTCGTCAAGGAATACGACATCCTCATGCTTGCCTGGGAGAGGCGTGACCTTACGCCATGGAACGGCGAAACATGGTCGTTCACGCCAAAGTTCCCCGTTCCGCCCGAGATCCTGGTCCCGTGGGGGCCGTACAAGGCCGCCCGTCGGTTCATCGCCAGGTTCCGGGAGGTCGCTCCGGCCGACGTCCTGCGCCAGTGCGGGTACGGCAGGCCGCTGGCCTTCAGGCTCCGCGAGGCTTGGAGGTTGAACCGCGCGGCCTGAATCCCGAAGGAGAATGGCGCGAATCCTTGAATATTACCTCAATCCCGCCTTGCCAATCCTGACTGGCCTGCCATCATTTGAATTCCAGAATTTCTCAAAAGGATTCCTTGCATGAACGACCAGGCTGAAGCCGCACAGGCCGCCGAGATTCCGGTTCGCTTCGAAGCCATGGGCAAGGCGCTCGACCTGGCCCAGGTCAATCGCGCCGCCCGCAGGCTGCTCGAGGCCCAGGCGACGAAGTTCCGCAAGAAATACGCCGACGTCGTCGGTCCGAACGGCGAACGTCCGACCATCGTCATCCGGTCGGCGCGCATGCTGGACCGGAACATCCAGGTTGTCCTCGAATATCCGGAGAGCATGAAGGACTCGGTCAAGGGCCACGAGAAGGCCGACCGGATCTCCTGATGAACCACAGGCCGATCTGCATCGACCTGTTCGCCGGAGCCGGCGGAATGTCGCTTGGCTTCGAGCAGGCCGGTTTCGACGTCGCTTGCGCCGTCGAGATCGATCCGGTCCACTGCGCCGTGCACAAGTACAACTTCCCGCACACGGCCGTCCTCTGCAAAAGCGTCGTGGACGTGGACGGGAAATCGATCCGCGAAGCGGCGGGCATCGGCCGCCAGCGTGTTGCCGTCGTCATCGGCGGCTCGCCGTGCCAGGGCTTTTCCATGATCGGGAAACGCTCTATGGACGATCCCCGGAACGCTTTGGTGGGCCACTTCATGAGGGTGGTCACGGACCTCGAGCCCGACTATTTCGTCCTTGAGAACGTACGTGGCCTGACCGTCGGCCGGCACCGCGAGTTCCTTACGGAAGTGGTCGACGGCTTCATGGCCGCCGGATACGATGTCGTACTTCCCTGGAAGGTGCTCAACGCCGCATGGCACGGCGTTCCTCAGCATCGCGAACGCCTCTTCCTGCTCGGCGCGCGGCATGGCCTTCCGCTGCCGTCCTATCCGGACAGGGCATTCAACAAGCCGGGGGACAGGAAGGCCATCGATGGCCTGCCCTTCGGCCCGACCGTCAAGGATGCCCTCGGAGACCTTCCCGACGCGGAAGGCTATCGCGAGCTTCTCACTCAGGACAGCGTCAGGGCGCAGTTCGGGGAAGCGTCTCCCTACGCCGCCATTCTGCGTGGCCTAGCCGTCGACCCGACCGACTATTCCTACCGCCGCCCCTGGTCGCAGGGGATGCTCACGAGTTCCGCGCGGGCCGACCATACGATCCTGACGCGCGCCAGGTTCACCACCACGGAGCCTGGGACCGTCGAACCGGTGTCACGCTTCCTTCGCCTCCATCCGGACGGCGTGTGCAACACGTTGAGGGCGGGCACTGGCAAGGAAAGAGGCGCGTTCACCGCCGCACGGCCCATCCATCCATGGCTGCCGCGCTGCATCACGGTGAGGGAGATGGCCAGGCTCCACTCCTATCCCGACTGGTTCAGGTTCAACTGGACAAAGTGGCATGGCGCGCGCGAGGTCGGAAATTCGGTTCCCCCCCTGCTGGCGCGGGCCGTCGGCTCGTCGATCGCCGCCGCCGCTGGTTTCCGGCCGGCTGTTCCGGAGGGGGTGCTCGAACTCGGAAACGAATCCTTGCTGAGGCATGACGCGACAAGCGCGGCGGCGTTGTTCGGATGAATCCTTGGCCGCAAATAAAGTTGACATAGCCCGAAAATCATCGGTAGCATTCCATCAAGGATTGGAACCTGTGAATCCTTTGGAGAGACCCATGTACGACGACAGCTCGATCAATGATCCCGACGGAGACCTCCTGATCGACCACCCTCACCGCGGCGACGTCCGTTGCCGCCGCCTGACCATCGGGCGAAGCGGTTCGGTGTTCGGCAACGTGGTTGCGGAAGAAGTCCGGGTCGCCGGCCGTTTCGACGGAACCATTCATGCCGCCCGTTTTTTCACGGCCTCGGGATCAAAGGTTTTCGGCGCGGTCAACACAGGCCTGGTGAGCATCAAGCCGGGTTCGAGCGTGAATGCCCATATCGGCCCCGAGTTCCCCATCGCCCTTGCGCCGGCGCTTTCTGCCAGCACGGAGGAGGCGATCCTGCGGGGCATCGAGCAGGCCGCCATGGAAGAAATCTCCCGTCTTGCCTCCACCCAGGCCGAAGCGCCGAAGCCCGCCGTGACCGAGCCTGCAGGCGAGGAAGCGCAGACGCCCGCCAAGCGGGCCGTAGCCGCGGCCGTCGCGGTGGCGGCCAATCGCGGCGAGGCTCCGCGCAAGGCCCTGCCGTTCCTCGTCTGAGGCCGACGGCAAGCGAACACATTCGATAGGAAGGAAAGAGTTTATGGACATCGACACGCCGGAAGAGGTCATCGAGCGCGGAATTCGCGAAGTGACGATCGAGAACCAGATGTCCACCGCGTACCTGAACTACGCGATGAGCGTCATCGTCAGCCGCGCGGTTCCGGACGTCCGCGACGGCCTCAAGCCGGTCCATCGCCGCATCCTCTACGCCATGCAGGAAGGCGGGTACCACGCCAGTTCAGGCTACAAGAAGTCGGCCCGTCCGGTCGCCGACACGATGGGTCTCTATCACCCGCACGGCGACGTGGCGATCTACGATTCCATGGTCCGCATGGCCCAGCCGTGGGCGCAGCGCCATCCCCTCGTGGACGGACAGGGCAATTTCGGCTCGCGTGACGGAGACAAGCCCGCGGCCATGCGCTACACGGAAGCCCGCATGCAGCGGCTCGCTCACAGCATGACTGCCGATATCGACAAGGACACCGTCGACTGGCAGCCGAACTACGATGGCTCGACCAAGGAGCCCCGGGTTCTTCCGGCCCGTTTCCCGAACCTGCTCGTCAATGGCCAGCAGGGCATCGCCGTGGCGATGGCGACCTCCATTCCGACCCATAATCTCGGCGAGGCCATCGACGCCTGCCTTCTGGTCCTGGACAACCCGAACGCCACGCTGGAAGACGTCATGAAGGTGATCCCCGGCCCGGACTTCCCGACGGGCGGCACCATCATGGGCGTAGGCGGCATCAAGC
>Ga0222422_100592_pt1 | contig 11020 bp, 10 predicted proteins | sample 3A1ome_FD_182469 | JGI IMG/M metagenome (GOLD analysis project Ga0222422, IMG submission 182469) | Enriched microbial communities from leaf-cutter ant dump, University of Wisconsin, Madison, United States - 3A110A (version 2) | ecosystem: Environmental > Terrestrial > Nest > Insects nest > Nest...
CCCGAAAATGCACCTTGTGCCGGGTGAAATGCGCAGCCTCGATGATCAGTCGCCGAAGGGCAGGGCGTCGGTGATCTCGAAGCGCTCGGACAGGCCGATGCGGATCATGTTCAACGTGCCCTCGCGGGTGAAGCGGAAGGCGCCGCGCGAGTTGGCGCCGGCCGGCTTGCCGTCGCGAAAGTTGATGATGCGCGTGCCGCCGTCGGGCCAGGTCACGGTCACGTCGGCCGCTTCCTCGCCCTTGCGCGCCACGGCTGCCGCGCAATGCGTCATCGGCTGGCCGACATAGCGGGCGCAGGGAACGTCGCCGGTCGCGTCGGGAGGGGCGGCGGCAACGGGAAGAACGGGGCCTTGCGCCTGTGCGATCACGGTCGGCGCTGAAGGCTGCTGCCGTATGGATGGTGCGGGGAGGGTTTCTGGGCCGGCCTCGGCGGCCGGCGCCGTTTCGCCGCGGTCGGGCCGCGGGGTGGGAAGGGGAACGTCGGCAAGCGAGGGGCCGGTATCCTTCCCGCCATCGTCCGGCCCATCGTCCGTGACGGCTTCCGGAGCGGCGGCGAGCGACGCCTCGGCGGTCGTTCCGGCGTCGTCTTCCGCTGGCCGGCCGTCGGCGGCGAAGGCAAGGCCATAGGCGTCCTGCATCGCCTTCCTGACGGCGGCGGCGGATTTCTGCTCGGCATCCGTCGCGGCCGGCGGTCCGCCCAGCCGTGCCGCCAGATCCGGCGGCAGAGCGATCTTTTCGTCTTCGGCCGCAGTATTGCTGCCGGGTTCGGTATCGGCAGGCCGGATTGACGCGCGCCTATCCCCGGCTTCGCCGGCCGTCGGGCCGGCGTCGGCCAGGGACGACGTGACGCGCTCCGTCGCGCCGGTGGCCATAGTGGCGGAGGCCGCCGCGATCTCTGCCGGGCTGGCATCGCGCAGGTAGCGGGACGGCACCCAGCCGCGCATCTCCGGATTGTCGGTGTCCTGGACTTCGCACCATTCGTAGCCGCTGACCAAACTGCAGCCGAACTTCTGCAGGCTCGCGCCGTTCGGAAGGCGGGTTTCGACCTTGGCGACCGGCGAGGCGGTGGCACGCAGATTGAGCAGGTCGCCGTCGGCGACGCCCTGCACGACGGAGATCGCAGTGTCCGCTGCCTGCGCCGCCAGCGCGCCGACGCCGCAGAGCGACAGCAGGACAGCAGCCAGCACCGGTGGCAGGTGTCGAAGCATCCGGCGACTCCGTCAGCGGCCGGCGCGGCGCGGCAGGTCCGCGGCCGAGAGGATTGGCACCGGTTTCGACATCGTCAACGCGTCCGCTCGCACCATGCGGCCATCATGGCCGACACGCTAGATTGCACGAGCGGGACGACGATGGAAAGACGGGCGGCCCTCAACCGGCCCCTTCCATCCACAACCGTGGCGCAAGGATCACAGAGCGAGCCGTCGACCGGATCACGCCAGGTCCTTGCGCCGCTCGATCTCGGCCGCGCTCGGCTCCTCGTGTGCGAAGGAGCCCGTCGTGACGGCGCCCGCCCGCTCGTAGCGCGCCATGATCACGCCGGTGGAGGACGCTTGCGAGCCGGCGAGCCGGAAGGCGGCGGGAACCGTGCCCGCGCCGAACAGTTTCTTGCCCCTCCCCAGCACCAGCGGGAAGATCATCAGCCGGAATTCTTCGATCAGGTCGGCGGCGAGAAGCTGCTGGATCAGATCGCTGGAACCCTGGATCAGCAGTTGCGGGCCGTCCGCCGCCTTCAAGTCCCGCAGGGCGGCGGCGACATCGGCGCCGAGCGCATGGCTGTTGTTCCAGGCAAGGCTTTCGGGCCGATGGGTGGCGACATATTTCTTCGTGGCGTTGAACGAGGCCGCCACCGGGTCGTCCTCGCCGGCGTAGGGCCAGTGGGCGGCGAAGATATCGTAGGTGCGGCGGCCGAGCAGAAGATCGAAGGGCTGGCCGAAGACATCGTCCATGGTCCTGCCCATGGCATCATCCCAGTGGTGGAACGTCCAGCCGCCTAATTCGAAACCGCCGGCCGGATCCTCCTGCGGCCCGCCCGGAGCCTGCATGACGCCGTCGAGGCTGATGAAGGTCGCGGCAACGATCTTTCGCATGGCACTCTCCCTGATCTGCGCATGGGCGCTGACGATATGCCAAGGACGGCCGGCGGGCCGCCTTGCCGACATCGTCATGCAAGACAGGCAGCTTCGTCCGGGCTGGCCTAGGCTTTTTCCTCGTCCGGCCGGCCAGCCGCCGGCTCTCCGGCGCCGGCGATGACCGATGCCAGGAGATCGGGGAAGCGCCGGTCGAGATCGGCGCGGCGCAACGTCGTGAAGCGGCTGGTGCCTGAGATCTCGGTGCGGGTGACGCCGGCCTCGCGCAGCTTGCCCAGATGATAGCTGAGGTTGGTCTTGGAAGCGAAGATCAGGAAATGGCTGCAGTTCACCGGCCCGTCGCCGTTGCGCGCCAGTTCCGCCACGATCGACAGCCGGGTCGGATCGCCGAGCGCGGCGAGCACGTTGGAGAGGCTGATCTGGTCGGCGCTTGGATGCGGCAGGCTCATGGCCGGCGACCTGTTTCCTTTCATTCGGCACGGCTCCCACAGCGCCATGCGACTTGTCTTCCTTGTGCAGCAGTCCACTGCCGGTCCGCAATGCCTGCGCAGGTCCAAGGCCCTCGTCCCGGGGAACGGAGCGGCGCTCATGACATGAGGCTGGCAGGAGCGTTGTGGCATAGAATTGACAACCGGCCAAGGGGAGTTCAATTGTTCAATGGATTTTGAACAAAGGTATTCCCATGGACAAGCGCCTTCTCTGGCTCTCCGTCGGCTCGTTCGCGATGAGCACGGTCGGCTTCGTGTTTTCCGCCCTGCTGCCCTTGATCGCGGCCGATACGCATATATCCATCCCCAGCGCGGGTTACCTAATCACCGCCTTTTCGCTCGCCTACGCGATCGGCGCGCCGACGCTTTCGGCGCTCGTCGGCGCGGTCGATCGCCGCCGGGTTCTGACGGCGGCGATGCTGGTGTTCGTCGCCGGCAACGCGATCGCCGCGACCAGTTCCTCCTTCGTCACGCTGCTGCTTGCGCAGCTGGTGATGGGCGCGGCCGCCGGGCTGTTCGCCGCGACCGCCCAGGCGACGGCCGTGGCGCTGGCTGGGCCGGAGCACCGGGCGCTGGCGATCTCGGTGGTGGTCGGCGGCACCACCTTCGCCGTGGCGCTCGGCGCGCCGCTCGGCTCGCTGATCGCCGCCTTCTGGGGCTGGCGCGGCACCTTCCTGTCCGTCGCCGGCCTCGGCCTGCTGACGGCGCTGGTGTTGTGGTGGCGGCTGCCGGGCGGCCTGCGCGGCACGCGCCTGCCGCTGGCGGAGCGCTTCATGGCCGTCGCGCGGCCCGGCATCGCGCCGGCGCTGCTGGTGACGCTGCTCTATCTCACCGGTGCGTTCGTGGTGATCTCCTACTTGGCGCCTCTCGCCATGGAGGGGGCAGGTCTGCCGAAGATGGCGCTGCCCGGCATGCTGCTTTCCTTCGGCGTCGGCGCGGTCATCGGCAATCTCTCCAGCGGCTTCCTGGCCGACCGTATCGGCGCGGGCCGGGTGGTGGTGCTGTCGCTGCTGCTGTCGATCACCATCTGCCTGCTCATCGTCCTCGACCTGAAGCTCTTGCCGCACGACCTGTCCGGTCCGCTGCTGATCGGCGTGATGCTGCCCTGGGGCATCATAGGCTGGGCGTTCCCGCCGGCGCAGGCGAGCCGGGTGGTGAGCTACGCGCCGGATGTCGCGCACCTGACGCTGTCGCTCAATGCCTCGGCGATCTATTTCGGCGTGGCGCTGGGAACGGTGGTGGGCGGCCGCGTGCTGGAATACGCCTCGCCGTCCGACCTCGGCCTGGTGGCCGCGGCGCTGCCGCTCGCCGCGCTGCTGGTCATGCTGGCCGGGCGGGTTGCGCAGCGCGGTCCGGCGACCCAGCCGGCGGAATAGGGCCGCGCCATCTACAGGCCGTAGAAGGTGTCGAACAGGAGCTTGAGGTTGAGCGCGACGATGATCGTGGCGACGATCCAGGCGAGCACGCTGACGCCGCGCGCGATGGCGAAATTGCCCATCTTCTTCCTGTCCGACACGAAATGGACGAGCGGGATGACGGCGAAGGGAAGCTGCATCGACAGAATGACCTGCGACAGCACCAGAAGCTCGGCCGTGCCTTTTTCGCCGTAGAGCCATGTGACGAAGACGACCGGCACGATGGCGATGCCGCGGGTGATGAGCCGCCGCGCCCATTGCGGGATGCGCAGATGGAGAAAGCCCTCCATGACGATCTGGCCGGCGAGCGTTGCCGTCACCGTCGAGTTCATGCCCGAGGCGAGCAGCGCCACGGCGAAAAGGATGGATGCGACGGAGAGGCCGAGCAGCGGCGACAGAAGCTCGAAGGCCTGGCCGATCTCGGCCACGTCCTCGTGGCCGGTGCCGTGGAAGGCGACGGCGGCGACGATGAGGATGGAGGCGTTGACGAACAGCGCCAGCATCAGCGCGACGGTCGAATCCACGGTCGCGAACCGGATGGCGTCGCGCCGGCCTTCGTCGCTGCGCTCGTAGGCGCGGGTCTGCACGATGGAGGAGTGCAGGTAGAGGTTGTGCGGCATGACGGTGGCGCCGATGATGCCCATGGCGATATAGAGCATGGCCGGATTGGCGACGATCTCGGGCGAGGGGACGAGCAAGCCGCCGAGGATGGCGCCGGCGGACGGCTGCGCGGCGATGATCTGGACGGCGAAGCAGCCGAAGATGACGACCAGCAGCGCGATCACGAAGGCTTCCAGGAAGCGGAAGCCCTTGTTCATCAGGTAGAGCAGCAGGAAGGCGTCGAGCGCGGTGATGATCGCGCCGGCGATCAGCGGGATGCCGAACAGCAGGTTGAGCGCGATCGCCGTGCCGATGACCTCGGCCAGGTCGCAGGCGATGATGGCCAGCTCGCAGGCGATCCAGAGCGCGAAATTGACCGGCCGGGGATAGTAGGCGCGGCAGGCCTGGGCGAGGTCGCGGCCGGTGACGATGCCGAGGCGGGCGGACAGCGCCTGCAGGAGGATCGCCATCAGGTTGGACAGCATGATGACGAACAGCAGCGTATAGCCGAACTGCGCGCCGCCGGCGATGTCGGTGGCCCAGTTGCCGGGGTCCATGTAGCCGACCGAGACCATGTAGCCGGGACCGGCGAAGGCGAACAGGCGACGCAGCCACGAGGCCGATTCCGGCACGGCTACCGAGGCGTGCACCTCGGGCAGGCTGGGGCGATTATCGCCGGTATCGCGGAAGAAGCGCCATTGTTCCTGCGCGGAGACGGTGGCTTCGGCTTCGGACGGCGGAGGGGTCATGATGCGTCTCGTGGCTTACGGTGTCAATTTATGCAAAGGCTCATCATTATGCAATAGGCTATACTTCATTGTACGTGCTTTTTCGAAAGCTGAGCAGCGAGGTGGGACGATGAAACAAACGGCGACGGCAAGCCGTTGACCCGGAATGATTTTGTCGGTCCAGCGGATGCTGGGAGAGGGGCTGATGCCGTCGGACGGGCCGCCGCGCCGGCCCGGGGCGTGGTCTTCCTGCCGGCCGTAATAAACATGCCGAAGAATCAAAGCCTGTGCTATAAAAATGAAAGGCACCGCAGGATCGAGGAGACAAGCGTGGCTGCCAGAAGCAGACCCGTCCGGCGCGACGAGCCGCTGCCCGATGCCGAGGTGCATTCCGAAGGTTTCAGGCAGACGCGCGAAGCGCGCCGCTCGGCGCTGGTGGAAGACTACGTCGAGCTGATCGCCGACCTGATCGAGGACGGCAACGAGGCGCGGCAGGTCGATATCGCCGCGCGCCTCGGCGTCGCCCAGCCGACGGTGGCCAAGATGCTGGCTAGGCTCGCCGCCGACGGTCTTGTGTCGCGAAAGCCCTATCGCGGGGTCTTCCTCACCGAGGCGGGCCGCAAGGTGGCCGAGGAAAGCCGCATCCGCCACCAGACGGTGGAGGCGTTCCTGCGCTCGCTCGGCGTCTCGGCCGAGACCGCGCGCATCGACGCGGAGGGCATCGAACACCATGTCAGTGCCGAGACGCTGGAGGCCTTCCGCCGCGCCATGCACGGGCGCGGCTGACGGCGGCTGCCCTTAGCGGCAAATTCGACTGCCCGCGGGAACGTCGGCCGTCGTGCCGCGTTGACGATGTCGCCGCGACGATGGTCGCGGCACGGCCGTCAACGGAGGATGACATGGGCGTCGAGCAGGCACCGACCGCGAAGGGCAAGCAGGCCGCGGCAGGATTGAAGAAGGCCGCCGCGAAGGACGAGAGGAAGACCGAGCGCGCTATGGGCAAGGACCTTGCCAAGGGCGCGGCACGCTTCGACGAGCGGTCGAAAAGCTCGGACGGCAAGAGCGCCGGCGCCAAGCAGAAAGACTAGATCGCCGCCAGCGCCTTGCCGGCCCTCCGATCTGGCGCGGCGGAGGGCGCTGCGGGGTTTTCCGCGCAGATGTGGCGCAGCCAGCGGTGCGTCGGGTCGGCGTCCGTGCAGGCCCATCGCTGTCGCTCTCACGGCGCGCCCTGGGCGTGTGACGGCCGACCGGCAGCGAAGAATCCCTGTGACTTGGCGCAACCCTTGCGATAATTGTTGCCGGGAGGGCATGACGCATCACGAGGAAATACCATGCTTTGGAGAGGCCGTCGGCAGAGCGACAATGTCGAGGACGAACGCAGCAATAGCGGTGGCGGGTTCGGCCTGCCGGGCGGCGGCGGGCTGGGCGGACCGGGCGGCCAGTTCCGCATCCCGATCGGTGGCCGGGCCGGCGGCGGCGGGCTTTCCACCATCGTCATCCTGGTGGTGCTGTTCTTCGCGCTGAAGGCCTGCGGCATCGACCCGATGCAGATTCTCGCCGGCGGCGACAATGGCGGCTCGCTGACGGACGGCGGCACGCAGGTCACCGACGACAGCGGGCAGGGCAGCGGCGCGCCGGCCAACGACGAGATGAAGCAGTTCGTCTCCACGGTGCTCGCAGAGACCGAGGACGTGTGGAACGGCATCTTCCAGGCCAACGGCCTGACCTACGAGGAGCCGAAGCTGCTGCTTTTCTCCGGCCAGATCCGTTCGGCCTGCGGCTTCACCACCTCGGCGGCGGGGCCGTTCTACTGTCCCGGCGACCACAAGGTCTATCTCGATACCGATTTTTTCCGGCAGCTCTCGCAGCAGTTCGGCGCATCGGGCGATTTCGCCGAGGCCTACGTGATCGCGCACGAGGTCGGCCACCATGTGCAGAACCTCACCGGCATTCTGCCGAAGTTCAACCAGATGCGGCAGTCGATGAGCGAGGTCGAGGCCAACCACATGTCGATGCAGGTCGAATTGCAGGCCGACTGCTTCGCCGGCGTGTGGGGCCACTACACGGCGCAGAAGGGCATCCTCGAAAAGGGCGACCTGGAGGAGGCGCTGAATGCGGCCCAGCAGATCGGCGACGACACGCTGCAGAAGAAGATGCAGGGCTATGTCGTGCCCGAGAGCTTCAACCATGGCACGTCGGCCCAGCGGGTGAAGTGGTTCAAACGGGGCTTCGATTCCGGTAAGCTTTCGGACTGCGACACGTTCAACAATCCGATCTAGGCTTGCGTCCGCGGCATTGGTTATTGGCGGCGGCCGGTCTCCTTCTTCATCCTATGGCGAAGCAGGCCGCAGGCCGTCGCGAAGACTACAGAATCCATGCCTGAACGCTGCGGCGGCATGAGGGGGACGCCGAAGCTGCGTCTCTGGCCCCGTTTACGGAGAGATGTCCGGCAGGACAGTGAGGGGCGGCGCTCACTCCGGAACCGCATGCGCCGCCCCTCATCCGTCACTTCGTGACACCTTCTCCCCGTGAACGGGGCAAGGAATGCCTGCGTCGTCGCGCCTTGTGGCGGCTGATGTCAGCATGAAGGCTCCCGTCGCCCGGGCGCGGCGTTGGGAGATTGTTGCGGCGCGGCGGCTCGCCTATAAACGGCGCCCCGCCGGCACCGGCACATGGTGCGCCGGCACACACCGGAAACCGGCCATGATCGACGAAAAGACCGCCAAACGGGGCCTTGCGCTCGTCTTCACCACGCTGCTGCTCGACATCATCGGCTTCGGCATCATCATGCCGGTGCTGCCGGCCTATCTGCAGGAGCTTTCGGGCGTTGGCGTCAGCGAGGCGGCCATCAAGGGCGGCTGGCTGTTCTTCGTCTATGCCGCCATGCAGTTCTTCTTCGCGCCGGTGATCGGCGGGTTGAGCGACCGTTTCGGCCGGCGGTCCATCCTGCTCGCCTCGGTGCTGACCTTCTCGATCGACAACTTCATCTGCGCCATCGCCTGGTCCTACCCGATGCTGTTCATCGGCCGGGTGCTGGCCGGTATTTCCGGCGCCAGCTATTCCACCACCTCGGCCTTCATCGCCGACATCTCCAACGACGAGAACAGGGCGAAGAACTTCGGCCTGCTCGGCATCGCCTTCGGCGTCGGCTTCGTCATCGGCCCGGTGCTGGGCGGGCTGCTCGGGCAGTTCGGGCCGCGCGTGCCGTTCTATTTCGCCGCCGCGCTGGCCCTGGTCAATTTCCTGATCGCGCTGTTCCTGCTGCCGGAAACGCTGGACCGCAAGCATCGCCGCCGCTTCGAGTGGAAGCGGGCGAACCCGGTCGGCACGCTTCTGCAGATGCGCAGCTATCCGGGCATCGGCTGGATCGGGCTGACCTTCTTCCTGATGACGCTCGGCCACATGATGTATCCGGCGGTGTGGTCGTTCGTCTCGACCTATCGCTACGGCTGGAACGAGACGCAGATCGGCCTGTCGCTGGGCGCTTTCGGCCTGTGCGGCGCCATCATCATGGCGACGGTGCTGCCGCGCGTCATCCCGCGCATCGGCGAGTGGAAGACGGCCGCGATCGGGCTTGCCTTCACTGCCGCCGGCGCCTTCGGCTATGCCTTCGCGCTGCATGGCTGGATGGTCTATGCGGTGATCGTGGCGGGCTGCCTGGAGGCGCTGGCCGATCCGCCGCTCAGGAGCCTTGCCGCTGCCAAGGTGCCGCCCTCGGCGCAGGGCGAGTTGCAGGGCGCGATGACCTCGATCTTCTCCATCACCTCGATCATCACGCCGCTGCTCTACACGGCGATCTTCTCGTGGTTCACGGGGCCGGATGCGCCCATGGTGTTCGCCGGGGCGCCCTACCTGGTAGGCGGCGTGTTCCTGGCCCTGGCGCTGATCGTCTTCGTCGCCAAGGTGGCGAAACCGACGCCGCGGGAGGTGGAGCGCATGCACGCGCAGGAGGCGGCGCCCGGCGGGCATTGAGGCGCGCGGCCGCCGGCGCGCCGCAGAGCGGCTTCACATTCCTGCCGCCGATTGGTCACGAAATAACCCGGTGAGCGGCAGGCTCCCGACTCATTGACCCTGTCAGGTGCCGGCGCGGGGGCCAACCGGAAGGGAAACCCATGCTTAAAGCTCTCATGCTGGCAGCGAGCCTTACCTTTGTCGGCGCCTGCGCGGCGAATGCCCAGAACTCGTCGACGCCGGCGCAGCCGCCTGCGGCGGCCGAACCAGACACCGCTCCCAAGATCCAGCGCTTCAACGTGGTCGACGTCTCCGAACTGCCGCAGGAGACGCAGAAGCAGGTCGAACAGGTCGTGGCGCAAGGCAACGACGCGACCTTGAAGGAGTTGCACAGCACCATCGAGGCCACGCCTGAAGCCAAGGCCGCGCTGGACGCCAAGGGCGCGACGCCCGAGCAGGTGGTGGCCACGGCCATGGGCAAGGACGGCACGCTGACGCTGATAACCAAGAAGAAGAGTTAAGGGGCGCTCCGTTCCCGGCTTGGGTCCTGTGGCCAGTCAGGTTCTCCAGCGGTGCAGGACGGCCGACCGGGCGCCTTCATTTGCGTCATTGCGCGGCCCTGCAATGACGGCCTAGGGGAGAAGAACGACTTCGAGCCGACTGTCCATACGACCTATCGCTCGGCCAGCGCCGGCTCGCCCTTCTTTTCGCGGATCAGGTTGGCGAAGCGGCGGAACAGATAGTGCGAATCCTGCGGGCCGGGCGAGGCTTCCGGATGGTGCTGGACGGAAAAGACCGGCCTGCCGGCCAGCGCGATGCCGCAGTTCGAGCCGTCGAACAGGGAAACGTGAGTCTCCTCAACGCCCTGTGGCAACGATTTCGAGTCGACCGCGAAGCCGTGGTTCATCGACACGATCTCCACCTTGCCGGTGGTGTGGTCCTTGACCGGATGGTTGGCGCCGTGATGGCCCTGATGCATCTTCTGCGTCCTGCCGCCGACGGCCAGCGCCAGCATCTGGTGGCCGAGGCAGATGCCGAAGATCGGGATGTCGGTCCTGAGCAGGTCCTGGATGACCGGCACGGCATATTCGCCGGTGGCTTCCGGATCGCCGGGGCCGTTGGAGAGGAAGATGCCGTCCGGCTTCATGGCGAGGATTTCCTTTGCCTCGGTCCTGGCCGGCACGATCGTGACCTTGGCGCCAAGCCCCGCGAGCAGGCGTAGGATGTTGCGCTTGACGCCGTAGTCCACGGCCACGACGTGCATCGTCGGCGCGTCCTGCTCGCCATAGCCCTCGTTCCACACCCACGGCGTTTCCTTCCACACCGAGGACTGGCCGGAGGTGACCTCCTTGGCGAGGTCCAGCCCGACGAGGCCCGACCAGGCGGCGGCCCGCCTCTTCAGGTCGTCGATGTCGAACTTGCCGTCCGGCGCATGGGCGATGACGGCGTTGGCGAGGCCCTTTTCGCGGATCAGCGCGGTCAGCGCGCGCGTGTCGATGCCGGCGAGCGCGACGATGCCGCGCCGCTTCAGCCAGCGATCGAGATGGTCCTTTGCCCTATAATTCGAAGGATCGGTGACGTCGGCCTTGAAGACGGCGCCGACGGCGCCCGCGCGGGCTGCGGGGTGAAGGTCTTCGATGTCCTCGTCGTTGGTGCCGATGTTGCCGATGTGCGGGAAGGTGAAAGTGACGATCTGGCCGGCATAGGACGGGTCGGTGAGGATTTCCTGGTAGCCGGTGAGCGCGGTGTT
>Ga0222422_100601_pt1 | contig 10948 bp, 9 predicted proteins | sample 3A1ome_FD_182469 | JGI IMG/M metagenome (GOLD analysis project Ga0222422, IMG submission 182469) | Enriched microbial communities from leaf-cutter ant dump, University of Wisconsin, Madison, United States - 3A110A (version 2) | ecosystem: Environmental > Terrestrial > Nest > Insects nest > Nest...
CCCGACGCCCCAACCGCCGCCGCCGAAAAGCTGCGCCAGCGCAATCGCCTCGCCGAACTCGCGGCCGAGATCGACGAGGCCCGCGCCCGCCGCAACACCCGCCGCGCCGACGCCCAGTCGCTCAACGAGGCCCTCGCCACCGCCCGCAACGACGAGCGCCTGAAGCGCGAGGGGTGGCGCAACGCCCAGCGCGACATCGCCACGGCCCAAGCCGCCCTCGATCAAGCGCAAAAAGCCCTCGGCGAGCTCACCACCCGCGCCGCAGCGCTCGGCGAGACCCGTATCCGCCTCGAAGCCACCCGCACCGAAGCGGCCAGCGCCGTCACTGAGGCCGAGCATGCGCTGACTGACGTCGCTGACGAATCGTCGGCGGCTGCGCTCGCGGCCTCCTGCCAGTCTGCCCTCGCCGACCTCCGGACCAAAGCCGATCAGGCCCGCCTCAAGCTCGGCAGCTTCGAAAGCGCCGCTCGCATGCGCAGCTCGCGCCTCGCCCAGATCGCGCAGGAGGTTGCCGCATGGGCTCGCCGTCGCGACGGCGCCGCCGCGCAACTCGCCACGCTCGACGCCCGCGCCAAGGAAGTCACCGCTCAAGTGGCCGAACTCGACGCCTCGCCCGAGAGTTTTGACGAACGCCGCGAAAAGCTCGACCAGCTCATCGCCATCGCGTCGAAGGAGCACAACGCGGCGGCCGATGCTCTCGCCACGGCCGAGACCCGCCACCGCGATGCCGATCGGGCCCAGCGCCTGGCCCACGATGCCCTCGCCGGCCTGCGCGCCGAAGTTGCCCGCGTCGAGGAGCGTATCAAGGGCCTCGTCACCCAGCGTCACCAGATCGAGCGCCAGGTCGAGGAGACCCTCGACATCGCCGCGAGCCAGACCCTCGCTGCCTCCGGCCTCAAGCCCGAGCAGGCCCTGCCGCAGGAAACACAGGTCGAATCGCAGGTCGATCGCCTCAAAGCCGAGCGCGAGCGGCTTGGTGGCGTGAATCTCGGCGCCGAGAAGGAAGCCGAGGAGGTCCGCGAAAAGCTCGACGCCATGGTCACCGACCGCGACGACCTCATCGCCGCCATCGCCAAGCTGCGCGCCGGTATCCAGTCGCTCAACCGCGAGGGCCGCCAGCGCCTCAACGAGGCGTTCGAGAAGGTCAATGCCCACTTCCAGGAGCTCTTCACCTCGCTGTTCGGCGGCGGCACGGCCGAACTGCAATTCGTCGAAAGCAACGATCCGCTGGAAGCCGGGCTCGAAATCCTCGCCCGCCCGCCGGGCAAGAAGCCCTCGACCATGACGCTCCTCTCGGGCGGCGAGCAGGCGCTCACCGCCATGAGCCTGATCTTCGCGGTCTTCCTCACCAACCCCGCTCCGATCTGCGTGCTCGACGAGGTCGATGCGCCGCTCGACGACGCCAATGTCGAGCGCTTCTGCAACCTCCTCGACATGATGGCGCAGCGTACCGAGACGCGTTTCCTCGTCATCACCCACAACCCCATCACCATGAGCCGCGTCGACCGTCTGTTCGGCGTCACCATGGCCGAGCGCGGCGTCAGCCAGCTGGTCTCGGTCGACCTGACAAGCGCGCAGGCCGCGGTGGCGGCGGAGTGAGGAGGTCGCGGAACGCCGCCTGCTGCCCGGGCGTTCGACTCCCTCTCGCCCCCGATTGCCCACAAGGCGCCGCAATCGAGGAGGCGGGAGTCGGACCTGACTCAATGTCACACCCACCCATTCGGCAATAAATATGAGCGTTATCAATAACTTGCACATTCATTCACGCGCTTGACACCATTGGGGGCGGCCACTATGTTGCCGGCGACTTTCAGGGACTTGGTTGCTGGTTTTCAGCCCGGGGACGAGAGGTGAGGGCGGATGACTGACCCGCAGGAACCGAAGCGCTCCCAGACTGGCGCAACTACGTCCCTGACCTCCGACCTCGAGGCCCGCATCGCGCGTGCCAACCGGGAGCGGGAAGTCGCGGAACAGGCCAGTCTCGTTCCCGCGAAGGACATGTCGGGGTGGAACCGCGGAATGCGGCTCGGCTCCGAGTTCGTCGCAGCGATCCTGGTCGGCGCCGGCATCGGTTACCTGCTCGACCTCTGGCTCCATACGAGCCCCTGGCTGATGCTGGTGATGCTGATGGTCGGGTTCGCCGCCGGCGTGCTGAACGTGGTGCGGTCCGCGAATGAAATGAACAAGGCGGTTCCGCCGCCGACGGCCGCGCAACGCGTGCCGGACGACGAAGAAGACGAGTGAAGGCTTAGAGCCTAAGAGGAACCGCAGTTGGCCGATCCGAACAAAGTCGACCCGATCCACCAGTTCCTCATCACCGATGTCGTGCCACTTGGCGGCGGCTTCTCCCTCACCAATTCGGCGCTCTTTATGGTGCTGACGGTGGCGGTGATCGGCCTCTACCTCATCCTCTCGACCCAGAAGCGCTCGCTGGTGCCCAACCGCGTGCAGCTCGTTTCCGAGATGCTCTACGAGTTCGTCGCCAACATGGTGTCGAGCTCGGCGGGCAAGGCCGGCATGAAGTTCTTCCCCTTCGTGTTCTCGCTGTTCATGTTCGTGCTGGTCGCCAACATGTTCGGCATGGTGCCGTTCTTCTTCGCCGCCACCAGCCACATCATCATCACGTTCGCCCTGGCGCTGCTGGTGTTCATCGTGGTCATCGTCTACGGGTTCTACAAGAACGGCCTCAAGTTCCTGAAGCTGTTCGTGCCCTCGGGCGTACCCGGCTACGTGCTGCCCATCGTGGTGCCGATCGAGTTCGTCTCGTTCCTGTCGCGCCCGATCTCGCTCAGCGTTCGTCTCTTCGCCAACATCCTCGCCGGTCACATCACCCTCAAGGTGTTCGCGGGCTTCGTCGTGACGCTGGGTGGCCTCGGCTTCCTCGGCTGGCTTGGCGCGCTGCTGCCGCTGGTGATGACCATCGCGCTCACGGCGCTCGAATTCCTCGTGGCGGCCCTGCAAGCCTACGTCTTCGCGGTGCTCACCTCGATGTACATCAACGATGCGATCCATCCGTCGCATTGATCTAGGCCGGTTCACAGTGAGACGGCGGCAAGCGCCGTCAATCGGTCGCAAAATGGAGAAGACCAATGGATCCAGTAGCAGCTAAGTATATCGGCGCGGGTATCGCGGCGATTGGTATGGCCGGCGCCGCCATGGGCGTGGGTAACATCTTCGGCAGCTTCCTGTCGGGCGCCCTGCGCAACCCGGCCGCCGCCCAGGGCCAGTTCTCGAACCTGATCTTCGGCTTTGCCGTGACCGAAGCTCTCGGCATCTTCTCGTTCCTGATCGCGCTCCTGCTGCTGTTCGCAGTCTGATACAGCGTTCACGGCGGCCGGCTGGCCGTCACGACCATCAGCTCCGGGTCACCTGATCCGGGGCTCATTTGGCCGCAAAGGGTTCTGAGATGGCGGGTTTGACCCAGGACATCATTATCGTGGCGCAGGCGGATTCGCTGCAGGAAGGCGAAGTCGTCGCTCCTGCTACCGAAGAGCATGCGGCCGAGGGCGGCGAGCACGCTGCCACCGATACGCATGCTGCGACCGAGGCTCATGCCTCGACCGAAGCGCATTCGGAAGTCTTCCCGCCGTTCGATCCGGCGCATTTCGGTGGCCAGCTGCTCTGGCTCGCCATCACGTTTGCGGCGCTCTACCTGCTGATGAGCCGCGTGGCCCTGCCGCAGATCGGCGGCATCCTCGAAACCCGGCGCGCCCGGATCGAGGGTGACCTCGCCGAGGCCGAACGGCTCCGCAAGGAGACCGAGAAGGCCGCCGCTGCCTATGAGGCCGCACTGGCGGAGGCTCGCAAGAACGCCCAGGCGATCGCCGAGGAGACCCGCGCGTCGATCCGGGCCGATATCGACAACCGCCGTGCGGATGTCGAGGCCGACCTCAACAAGCGCATCACCGAGGCCGAGGCCCGCATCGCTTCGACCAAGTCGGCGGCGCTGGCCAATGTCGATGACATCGCTGCCGATACGGCCCAGGCGCTCGTCGCCCGGATCGCCGGCAGTGCCACCGCTGAAGAAGCCCGCGACGCCGTCGCGGCCGTGAACAAGGGTTAAGCGCCATGTGGAGCTTCGGTTTCGACGCCACCACCGGCGCCACCATCTGGGCCACCATCGCGCTGGTCATCTTCATCGGCATCGCGCTTTACGCGGGCATCCACAAGACCATTGCCAAGACGCTCGACGATCGCATCAAGAAGATCGAGACCGATCTGGCCGAGGCCGAGCAGCTCCGCAAGGAAGCCAAGGCCCTGCTCGACGACTATGCCCGTCGCCGCGAGGAAGCGGAGAAGGAAGCCCAGTCGATCGTGGACGCCGCCCGCGAGGAGGCTTTCCGCCTTACTGCCGAGGCCAAGGACTCGCTCGAGGCAATGGTTGCCCGCCGCGAGAAGGCCGTGAACGACAAGATCGCCCAGGCCGAGGCCCAGGCCGTCGCTGAAGTCCGCGCCCGCTCGGCCGACCTCGCCGTCGAAGCCGCCCGCGTCGTGCTCACCCGCCAGATGGCCACCAAGGGCGCCGCTCTGGTCGAGCAGTCCATCAAGGACGTTGCCGCCAAGCTGAACTGAGTTTTCGGCACATCGAATGAAAAAGGCGGGCCTTAGCCCGCCTTTTTGTTTTCAGTGATCCTTGCCCCCCTATTCCGGCCACCGGTCATCCGGCCGCCAGAATCCCAGCTTCGGTGTGTTCCATTCGTCGGTCGGGAGGAACATGGTCCCCGGCGTCCGCAGCCCCGCCTCGATCGCGTCGAGGTTGATGTCGATACCCAGCCCCGGCTTTTCCGGTACGGCGACGAAGCCGTCGGCCATGTAGTCCTTGGGCAGTCCGGTCACCAGCCCCTCCCAGAACGGCAGGTCGAGCCCGTGATGCTCACAGGCGAGGAAGCTCGAGATCGCCGCCGCCGTGTGAATATTGGCCATGAAGCCGATGGGCGAGCCGGCACAATGGAGTGCCGTCGGGATGCCCTCCTCCTCGGCATCGTCAGAAATGCGCTTGGTCTCCATCAGCCCGCCGGAGGTCAGCAGGTCGGGGTGCACGATATCCACCGCCCGCGTGCGGATCGCTTCGCGGAATCCGTCACGCAGATACCAGTCCTCACCGGCCGCGATCGGCGTCAGCAGCGCATCGGCCACATGCTTGTGGCCCGGAATATCGAAGCGCGACACCGGATCCTCCATCCAGGCGAGGTCGTATTTCTCCAGCGCCTTGCCCAGCCGGATCACCTCGTCGGCGGTGAGGTAGCCCTCGCCGAAATGATCGACGCAGAGTTGCACGTCCTTGCCCACGGCGGCCCGGACCTCGCTCACCACATGCGCCGCCCGCTCGATGGTCGCATCGGTCAGCTTGACGCCGCGTCCGGCCATCGGAGCCTTGAACCACTTGCCCATGTCGAACGCCGTCTCGTGCGGCGCCTCGTGGCCGATCAGCGGCTCGTCGCCGGTCTCGAACAGCGAGGGCCGCAGATCGAACTTGATCCAGGTGAGCCCGCGCGCCCGCCGCCCCTTCACCGCAGCGACGAAATCCTCGGGCGTCGGGTTGTCGGGCGTCGGCGTGTCGCCATAGAGCCGCACCTTGTCGCGGTACTTGCCGCCCAGCAATTGGTAGCACGGCACGCCGTAGACCTTGCCGATCAGGTCCATCAACGCGATCTCGATGCCCGAGACACCGCCGCCCTCGCGGCCCCAGTTGCCGAAGCGCCTGATGGCGCGGAAGATCATGTCGACATTGCAGGGGTTCTGCCCGAGCAGGATCGACTTGAACTGCAGCGCGTTCACCGCATGCCCGGCGTCGCGCACCTCGCCCAGACCGTAGATGCCCTGGTTCGTGTCGATCCTGAGGATCGGATAGTCGTAATTCGCCGCCACCACGGCGAGCCGCATGTCGGTGATCCGCAGCTCGGTGGGCTGCGAGTTGCGGTTGATGGCGTTCTCGATCGTATTGAGACCGGTCATGGGAATTCCCTCGGGTTAGCGGCGGTGCCGGTAGGCCGGCAGCATCAGGTCGGCGAGGTCGTCCATGATGGTGGCGGCCTCGGCGCGGGCATTGTCGTCGAGCATGCGGAAGCCGGGCTGGCGCACGGCGGCGTTGCCGATGACGCCGCGCATCTTCAGCACCTCCTTCATCAGCGGCATGCCGTAGTTGCTTTCCATGTCGAGCAGCGGCAGCAGGCGCTGAAAGATATTGCGCACGCGGCTTTCATCCTTCGCCTCTATGGCGTTCCACAACGCCACATGAACGTCGGCGATCTCGCAGGCCGGCATGGTGCCCGAGACGCCATGGCGCACCTCCTCGAGCAGCGTCTTGCCGGCCCGGCCGCCCATCACGCCCTCGACCCTGTCGCCGCACAGCCGGATGATCTCGCCCACCGTCTGCGCCGGATAGCCCGACTCCTCCTTGACGAAGCGGGCAGTCGGAATCTCCTCGACCAGTTCGGCGATCAGGGCGGCGCTCATCGTCGTCGCCCCCTGCCCGATCACGTTCTGGATCACCAGCGGCAGCGCCGTCGCCGCGCCGATGGCGCGGTAATGCGCCTTCAGGTCGGCAACGGTCGAGGGATGGAGCGTCGGCGGCAGCGCCATCACCGCATCGGCGCCGATCGACTCGGCATGCCGGGCATAGTCCGCCGCGATCGAATGATGCGGCGCCGACACTGCCACGATCGCAGGTACCCTGCCCTTCGCCCGCCCAACCACGATCTCCGCCACCCGACGACGCTCGGCCTCGCTCAGGTAGCCGCCTTCGCTGGCCAGCGCATTGGCCACGACGCCATGCACTCCGGCCGCGAGGCAGAACTCCATCGTCGCCTCGAGCCCCTCGTCATCAAGCCGTAGATCGGCGGTGAACGGCGTCGTCACGATGACGAAGATGCCGCGAAAACTCCTGCGATCCATGTGGTCTCTCCCCGGCCTGCGGCCGACTTACTTGATCGCGCCCTGGGTCAGCCCGCGGATGAAGAAGCGGCCGCCGAAGAGATAGATCAGGATGGGCGGTCCTGCCGCGATCAGCACCGCGGCTGCTGACGAGCCTGTGCCTACTCCCTGCACCGCCGCCGTGATCGGCTGCTGGCTGCCGGAGGTGAACACCATGCCGAACAGATACTCGTTCCAGATGGTGGTGAACTGCCAGATCACCGTGACGATCAGGATGGGCGGCGACAGCGGCAGGATGACCTTGAAGTAGATGCGCCAGAAGCCGGCGCCATCCACCTGCCCCGCCTTGATCAACTCGTCTGGGACACCGGAATAGAAGTTGCGGCAGAACAGCGTCGAAAAGCACAGCGTCTGCACCGAGTGGATGATGACGAGGGCGAACACATTGTTGGCGAGGCCCACCTTGCCGACGATCCAGGCCCAGGGCAGCAGCGTCGTCTGGCTTGGGATGAACACTCCGGCGACGATCATCAGGAAGAGGAAATCGGCGCCGCGGAAGCGCCACTTGCTCAGCACGTAGCCGGTCAGGGCACCGATGAGGGTGGAGATCGCCGTCGCGGGAATCACCATCATCAGCGAGTTGTAGAAATTCTGCTGGATGCCGTTGCAGCGGCCGGTGACGCATATCTGGGTCCAGGCCCGCACCCAGGGCTCGAAGGAGAAACTGGAGGGCAGCGAGATGCGCCCGTGAAGCGCCACGTCGGCCGGGGTGCGGAAGGCGCCGGAGATCACCAGGTAGGCCGGAAAGGCATAGATCAGGGCGAACAGTACGAGCACGCCATAGATGGCGATGCGGCCCCAGATGTACCGCCGCCGCGCCACCGCCGCCTCCGGGTCGCGCACGGCGCCCATGAGCGGCGGGCTGAACCCCGCCTCCACGATGATCTCCCTAGTCTCCTCGGGAGCACCTTAGGAAGCGTCAGCGGCAATGTCCAATTATGATGCTGATCGGAGTTCCGCGCCGCCTTTGGCGGGACGCTGCTCCTGCATGTCGCCATAGGCCTGCACGCCATCGCGGCCCTGCCCCTTGGCGAGATAGAGCGCGGCGTCGGCCTGGCGCACCAGATCCTCAGCGCCGGCCAGCAGGTTGGCGCGGCTGGCGGTGGCGACGCCGACGCTCACCGTCACCACACCGCGGGCGCTGCGGCCATTGGGGATGTGCAGGTTGCGCACCGCCTCGCAGAGCAGTTCGCCCACCGCCACCGCGCCTTCGGTATCGGTGTCGGGCAGCACGAGGGCGAATTCCTCCCCACCATAGCGCGCCACGATGTCGGCGGGACGCCGCGCCACCTCCTTGAGGCAGCGGGCCACCGCGCGCAGGGCGTTGTCGCCGGCCTGGTGGCCATACGTGTCGTTGAACGACTTGAAGAAATCGACGTCCACCATGAGCACGGAAAGCGGATGGTGGTGGCGCGAGCTGCGTGAGAACTCCTTGGCTACCATCTCGTCGAAGGCGCGGCGATTCCTGAGCCCGGTCAGCGCGTCGGTCGCAGCGAGCAGCTTCAGGTGCTTGTTGACCTCGGCCAGCGCTTCCTCGGCCTGCTTGATGCTCGTCACGTCGGAGATCACGCTCAGTGACGTGCCGTCGGTCAGCGCCCGGACGCGCGCATGCATCCAGCGGCCATCGGCGAGGTGAATCTCGCGATCGCTCTGGTTGCGCATGCCGGCAACGGCATCATCGATCCAGCGCTCGACCTCGTGCGGCTGCACCCCGACCTGCTCGCCGCGCTCATAGGCGGCGCGCAACACCTGACGCAGGTTCATGCCCGGCACGCGCACATCCGCGGTGAGCGGGAAAAGCCGGCGATATTGCTCGTTGCAGAAGACGATGTTGGCGTCCCTGTCGAAGGCGATCAGCGCGTCAGCCATGCCGGACATGGCGCCTTCGAGCTGCGCCCGGGCACGCTCCAGCTCCTGCTCCAGGTGTTTTCGCGACGTGAAGTCCCTGTTGTGGGTCACGAGGGCGAAGGGTCGGCCTCCGGCATCCTTGAGCGGGGTCTTCAGCGTCGAGAGCCACATCTCGGTGCCATCATCGAAAGCGAGGCGCTGTTCGAGCTCCTTGCTGGTGCCGTCGCGCAGCACGTTCTCCTCGTCGGCGCGAAACTGGGCGGCGATATCGGTGGGGTAGAAGTCGCCATCGGTCTTGCCGATCAGCGCCGCCGCGTCGGTTGCGCGCATCAGGCGAGCGGTCGCGGCATTGGCGATGATGAAGCGGCCTTCGGCATCCTTGACGTTCAGCGCCTCGGGCAGGGTCTCGATCACCTGGCGGAAGGTCTGGTTGAGATGCTCGGTGCGGCGTCGCCCTTCATCCGAGTGGATGGCGAGGCCGGCGAGCAGCGTGGCAAGCATGGCGATCGCGGGCGCCGCGATCAGGAGGTCGGGCAGCGCCGTTTCGATCATCGCGCTCGGGATCAACAGCAGCGTCACGAGGCTGACCAGCATCGCACCGAAAGCCAGCAGCACCACATCGAGCCGACGAACCGCCTGCCCGCGGGTCAGCGCATATACGGCAAGGCCCATGAGCGCGCCAAGCCCGATCAGCACCAGCCCGGGAACGATGCCCGCGCCGCCGAGGAAAATCCGATATGCGCCAGCGACAAGCACCGCCACCAGCGCCCCTACCGGTCCTCCGAACAGCGCTGCCTGGGCTATCACCGAAACCCGCAGATCGAGGAACAGGCCGGGCCGTACCACGACAGGCAGTGACATCATGGCGACGGCGCCCAGGCCCATCAGCAGCCCGAGGCCGGCTTTCCGGCCCCAACTGGGCAGCCGCTCCGCCGCGTCGCCGAGGAAGGTCCACAGCGCGGCGAAGACCCCCACCATGGCCAGGTTGGCTATCAGTCCCTGGACGGCCGCATCCATCCTGAAGCGCTCGCGCAAGCGCGGCATTTGCCGCAATTCAGAAACAGACTTTAACGGCCATCGGGTTAGGAAAGGTTACCGGCGACGTGCGCATTGTCGCTGGCAGAAGTTCGTGGCCTATGGGCGGATATTCATCAGCCGAACGCAGAGATCGCTAGTCAGCCGAACCTGTGTCTACCGACTTCGTCGCCGTGCCGCTCATCGGCAAGTCCCACGAATCCGGGGGCTTGTCGAGTTATCCCCGCGCTCCTCAGAAGCGTTGTCCTGCCTCTCGTAGAAGCGCGGAGACCTCTCCACCGCGCAGGCGTCTCGAACATAGACAAGCGCCCGTTTATTTATCAGCCGGCGGCGGTGTAGGCCGTCTTCACCTGCGTGAAGAACTCCTGCGCATACTTGCCCTGCTCGCGTGGGCCATAGCTCGAACCCTTGCGGCCGCCAAACGGCACGTGGAAGTCGACGCCGGCGGTCGGCACGTTGACCATCACCATGCCGGCCTCGGCGTTGCGCTTGAAATGCGTCGCGTATTTCAGCGAGGTGGTGACGATACCGGCCGAGAGGCCGAACTCGGTGTCGTTGGCCGTCGCCAGTGCTTCCTCGTAGTCCTTCACGCGGATCACCGCCGCGACCGGCCCGAAGATTTCCTCGCGGGCGATACGCATCTGGTTGGTCGCCTCGGTGAACAGCGCCGGCTGCAGGAAGTAGCCCGGATTGTCGCGCTTCACCAGTTCCCCGCCGACGGCGAGCCTGGCTCCCTCGCCCTTGCCGATCTCGATATAGTCGGTGTCCTGCTTGAGCTGACCGGGGTCGACCACGGGGCCGATCTCGGTATCCTTGGCGATGGCGTCGCCGACCTTGAGGTTGCGGATGCGCTCGGTCAGCGCAGCCACGAACGCATCATGGATGCCCTCGGTGACGATCAGGCGCGAGGAGGCGGTGCAGCGCTGGCCGGTCGAGTAGAAGGCGCTCTGCGCCGTGGTCTCGACCGCGACCTTGAGGTCGGCGTCGTCGAGCACGATGGTGGGGTTCTTGCCGCCCATCTCGAGCTGGAACTTGCGCATATGTTTGACGCTGGCTTCCGCCACGCGGCGGCCGGTGTTCACGGAGCCGGTGAAGGTCTGCGCCACGATGTCCTTGCTGTCGAGCATGGTCT
>Ga0222422_100606_pt1 | contig 10891 bp, 13 predicted proteins | sample 3A1ome_FD_182469 | JGI IMG/M metagenome (GOLD analysis project Ga0222422, IMG submission 182469) | Enriched microbial communities from leaf-cutter ant dump, University of Wisconsin, Madison, United States - 3A110A (version 2) | ecosystem: Environmental > Terrestrial > Nest > Insects nest > Nest...
TGGCCCAGCTTCTCCTGCGCTATTCCGAGACGTTCCACGAAACCTCCTTCACGCGGAGGCTCTCGGGACAAGCCGTGCACCGATGGAACCTCAGGCCCATAGAGGCCGATGCGTTCTCCCCCTAGTCGGACATCGCCTGAATTCTGGGCTTTCGTCCAACCTGCCTGACAACACCATCGCCTTTGTCGTCGTCACGCACGCGCGGGAGATCGCCTCCGCGATGGTCGCCGCCGGCGCATCCAGCGTCCGGGTCGGAGACGGCCTTCGCCCGGTCCGCAAATGGATCGAAAAGGGAGACCTGCCGAAAACGGTCGAGGACCTCGAGTCCATGGCGAAACGCTCCGCCGAGCGGTTCCGCGCCTTCAACCGTGCGACCCGGGAGGCCAACGAAGAGACTCCGTCGGAAGGCGCTGCCGCAAAGCCATAGCCTGCGGGACTATGAGGCTATGAGGATGCGGGAGCCTCAGCCCATCGCCGCCAGGGCGAACGCAAGCTTTCCCATCGGCGGCAGGTGAGCCGTCATCAGCTTCAGCGCTTCGGTGCACTGGCGGCGATAGCTGCCGCGCAGCTTCTTGATCCGGTCGCGCTGGGGTGGCGGAGCCAGACCGAGCGCCGCCGCGATGATCCCCTCGGCCATGAAATGGGGAGCGATCGTCACGATGCCTTCGGGAGTGGCGACGGTGCGGGGGTCCCTCCAGTCGGACCTCAGCTTCCCCTTGCCGATCCGGAACGCATCCTCGCAGTCAGTGCCCAGCAGTACGGGCCAGAGATCGTCCACGGCATGCCATGGCATGTCGGCCTGGCGAAACGACTGGTACAGGGGCGACGGGAAGTAGCGGAGCCTGCTCCCCATCAGGTCGCCGTCGAGGATGGGAACGGCGAGGGAGGCGCTCACGTCCTGCCTCGCGAACCGCAATACCTGGTGCTGCCCATCCGCCGTGTACCCCTTAAAGTCGTCTTCCCTTCAGTGTGTCCTTCGTGGTGATGGGCGTCGAGCCTGCTCTCGTCCGGAGCAGTCAATCACGTCGAAAACACGGACCAACCCTGCCATGGTATGCCTGCTCGCGACCGGAGCAGTCTACGTCGCCATGCGAGCGTCGACCTGAAGCGCAGTTTTGCCTGCTCGCACAAGGAGCAGTTTCGAGGAGGAAGTCGTGGTAGGGGTTTATGTTGGTATGCCTGCTCGCGCATGGAGCAGCCGACAGCTTGCCATAACTGGAAACGACCTACGTAGATATGCCCGCTCGCTTGCGGAGCGGCTTTCCCCCTGTCCGGCGGTTTATTGTTCATATTGATTTGCCTGCTCACGCACGGAGCAGCCTGATCCTAGCGATGTCCGCGCCGGTCATCCCGCGGTTTGCCTGCTCGCGCACGGAGCAGCCAGCCAGGCCGCCAGCGTCGGGTTGCCATGGACAGGTTTGCCTGCTCGCGCACGGAGCAGCCGGCCTTCATTTCTGACGGAAACCGTAACTGGCAGGTTTGCCTGCTCGCGCACGGAGCAGCCTAGGGAAGTAGACGACGCGCTGCTTTCCGGTGTGGTTTGCCTGCTCGCGCACGGAACAGTCTCTCGCGTATAAATCATTGTTTCGCTCACATCATCCATCTCCCCTACAAAAAGCCGACATCCATTGCCTTATGTCTGGTCATGATCATCGAATTCAGAAGCGGCGCGGCGACTTCGTCCCGTCCGTCTTCATCGGTGAAAGGAGGTTCCGGACGGCAGAAATCGACGTAGGCGCCTTCGGGCACCTGACCGAACCTTTCCTCGGCAAGCCGCCGCGGCAAACGGCGCAGAAGCATGCCGCCGCCATACCACCCGAAGTCTCGCTCGTTTTCGCATTCCGTTTCCCTGACCGACCACTCGGCCACTTCCCCGTAGCTCCGCATGCGGAGGCCTCCGATCGAGGGCGTGCGCGCCAGCGCCGAGTTCAAGGCATCGACGTCGGCCATGGCAAGGAACGCCACCGTGGACACTCCCTCGATCGCTGTCCGGCGGTCGATCTGCGGGCGGTAGGGCGACATTTCCGAAATTTTCGAATTGGCGTCGGCTCCATGCAGCAGGATTTCCTCCGCCCGGTCTGACCGCTTGATCGACTTGGAGAGCCTCACTTCGGCGAACCCCGGTCCGGCGATGCCATCGCACACCATCGCGCCCGCGGACGCGACCGGGTACCCGTCCCGGTAGGCCACGTATTCGAGCGGGTCGCCCATCCTGCTCGTCCTGCGGAACCTCTCGTCGTAAAGGATGCCTTCGAGCGGCACGGGGACCGTGACCACGAGCGGCGAAGCCATCGTCGCCTCTACGAGAACCGGAACGTGCTTCATGACGCTTTCCTCTCTGACGGCACTGGTTCCGGGTCAAAGACAATCGCTTCGTCGAGCGCCTGCCTGAACCTCTCCGGAAAAGCGCCGTGATAGGCTTTTCTCGACCTCGGATGGGAAAACATGAGAAGGCGGCGCTCAAGGCTCTCAGGCAGCCCGAACCTCGGATCGAGTATCCAGATTTTGGCCCGGTCGGATTTCGCCCGGAACGCCCTGCCGATGCCCTGCCGCAGCATCCGGACCATGGTCTCGAGCGTACGCGAATACCGGACGGCGCTGCTTCCGGTCGCCCTGTAGATGAACGGCGCGCCGGACTTCTCCGGGTTCGGCGGAAACGGCAACCTCGGGATCACCAGATGGTCGATAAAGCCGGGTCGGTTTATCCCGTCGAAGGCTCCCACCGTCACGAGGACGCCGCTGGCCTTCGCCGCCAGAAAGTCGAAGCCATCGTTGACGGGGTCGGACGGAGTGCGGACGACCACGTCAAGCCCGATCGCCTGCGCCTCCCGTCCGATGGCGGCCGCGTCCATGAAGGACGTGGCGAGGGCGACGACCTTGTTCGTTCCCTGTCCCTTGTAGTCGTCCGCAAGCGCCGCCTTGAGCGCATGAGCGACGTAGCGTGCCCACGTGGCCGGGGGGTCTCCCTCCTCAGGCTCGTCTGCGTCGACTGTTCCCGGAAGCGGAGCGTCCGGAGAGGCCAGGACGACCTGATCCATCGTCCCGAAGTCCCGCATCTCGTGGAACGACGTGAGGTCCGTGTTCACGTGCGTCGCCCCCGGGCCGAGGCCGACGCCCCGCAGCACGCTTGCGAACGCCTCCGCCCCCTTCAGCCCCGGCGTGGCGAGCGTCGCGCTCGTCAGGACGACCGCGTCCGCGGGCATCCGGTCGCCTTTCCAGAGAAGCGCCAGCGACTTCCCGCCGAACCTCGGTTCGAGCACGACGGAGGGGTCGCTTCGCGAGGGGCTGTAGGAAACGAACGGCTGCCGCATATCGAGGAACCGCATGTTCTCGGGAACCTTGCCCTCCTCAGCCTTGATCCGGCAGGCTTCCGCGCAGTCCAGGAAGTCCGCGAGGTCGCGCTCGCGGCGCTCGATCGTCTCCATGGCCTGCTTGAGTTCCGGCAGCTTCCGCCATTTCGACAGGAGCCGCATCGCGGCGCTGGATGCCGCGTGCCCTTCGCGCAGGGCGTCGATCCATGCCTCGCGTCCGCTGACCGCCACCTCGGTCCCGACCCCCGGGCGGACGGAGGCGGTCTCGCGGATCGCCTGCATGGCCCGTTCCGCCGCGGGAAGGTGCCTGTCCACCATCAAGGCGGCCACTTCCCGGCGAACGGCGTCCGGGACGGCGGCTTCGGATATGGCCGACAGGAGCACGGAGGTTTCCTTCACGACGCTGCCCACCGACCTCCTCACGCCGAGGGCGAGCCTGCCTGCCTCCTCCAGCCGGTTGGCTTCGTCCGCGATGAGAATGCTGAGGCCGTCCCTGCCTCCGGACAGCGCGGTGCCACCAGCCGTAAGCTGGCGGACAAGGGCGGCATGGGTCGCGACGACGATGTCGGAATCGACCGTCTCCGCCTCGTAGGCGCGGTAGCATGCGTGCTCGTTGGCCGGAGACAGACCGTCGAGCGCGTAATAGTCCAGCGGAACCTTTGACATTGTCCGCTCGTGCTGCGGATGGGCTTCGACGAAAGTCTCCACGAGGCCGCCCATATCCGCGACCACCTTACGGGGTGAAGCCTCCGCCCGCCCGATCTCCGCGAGGGTCCATCCGCGGAGATCTTCGAGCGCCTGGCGAGCCTGTAAGGGCTGGAAGCCCTCCCTCTCCTCGACGCCGAACAGTTCAAGGGCTTCCTCGATCCGCTTCGGGGATGCGAACGCCGAGCGGGGCCTGTATATCGACTGCTTGGGACGCATCCCCGTCATGGCCTCGACGGCGTATGCCGCGGCCGCCCCGTCCGGGCCGGCGAGCTGGCGGTTCAGGAAACGGGTGTAGGTCGTGACGACGGCAGGCCTGCGCCTCAGCACGGCAGTGATTCCGGCGACGCAAAGGATGGCGAAGGACTTCCCGATGCCTGTCGAGGCCTCGACCGGCGTAACCCGTCCCGCCGTCCGCGGGTCGCAGCCTCTCACAGCCGCCCTGGCCAGCGTCGCTGCGTACGCCACCTGCACGGGGTTCGGCTCGTATGGAAGGCCCAGTCGCGAGAAAGCCTTTTCGGCCGGACCGCCGGCCGCGAACAGCCGCGCGACCGCCGCAGCCGGGTCCGTCGTCCACTCGTCCAGGGTCAGCGCTTCCTTCATATTCAGGCGGCCCGTGCCTTTTCTTCGGCAAAAGCCTCCCAGGCCTGCAGAGCCTTCCCGAGCGCCTCTCCTGCTGGCTGGTATTCGGCTTTGTCCTGCTCGACCGCCAGACGGCCGGCGGGAATCCATTCGCTGAAATCGTCCTCACGGACAAAAACGTCCCATTCGGCCCTGAAACCGCCGAAGCCCGTCCCGGCCTTGCCGCCGATGCGGCAGTTGCCCGCCAGGCTTTTCAGCGTCTCGACCAGGAGGCCAGCCTCAGGGTCGAGCAGACCCAGTCCTACGATCCTGGAGTGCATCCGCGACCCGGGTCCGATGGCGTTGACGAGTTCGAGAGGCCGGCCGACAGTGTTGGAGAAATCGTCGTCCTGCCTGGCTTCCTCGATGGCCTTCCTGATTTCAGCCAGTTCCTTGCCGACGCGTTCCGCTTCCTTCGCCGCCGCGAGGTCTGCCTTGTTGGCTTCCGACGCCTTCTTGGCCCTCCGGTAGTCGCCGGAAACCTCGGTTTCCCTGTTGCGCAGGGCGGAGACCTTGCGCATGGCCACGACATAGGCGGCGTAGGCTTCCTGATCCTTTTCGGACAGCATCCCCAGCCGGGCCGGGTCGAGCCTGAAATCGTCGCGTCGCACGCCCCCGAACTGGACGACGGAAGCCGCCTCCGGCGCAACGGGGCGCAGGTGCCCGAACTGGACGCGGCCCTTCAGCCAGTACGGCGCGGCCGAACCGAACAGGCCGAGGACCGGGTGGGAGGAGCGGTAGGCATTGCTTTCGGAAAAGCTGAGGTTGGCCTCCTTCTCGGAACCTTTAATGCCGCCCTTGAAAACGAGGTAGTATTCGTCGAGGCTCGGCGAACGCATGTAGCGCCTGTGCGTGATCTCTCCCGCCCTGTTTCGCGCCAGCCCCTTGAACGTGCCTCCGGGAATGCAGGGAACCTGCCTTTCTTCCTCGCCATAGAAGACGGAGACCATGCAGACCCCGGGCGTTTCCTGGTCGGGCTGCGAGATGTGGATCGGCTCGACCGCGGTCAGCGTGCCTTCAAACCTTACGTCCATCGTTATTCCTCCATTGCCTTTCTGGCCGAAGCGGCTTCCCGCTTCTGCGCGTCCCTGACGATCGCCAGCGCGACCTGGTATTCGGGTTCCTTGTCCGAAGGAACGGAACGCAGGTCCGCCGCGAGCTTCGGATGGGTTTTCGCCAGCCATCCCAGCTCGGTCCTGAGCCTTTCGGCCTCCTTGAGGGAAAGCCCGGCTCTCCGGCGCGCCAGCTTTTTCGCCTTCATGATCCTGGCGGCCTCCGCATAGGGCGTCGTCTCGAGAAAGCCGACGATCTCAAGAAGCCGCCGCCTGTCGACCGCGAAGTCGCTCTTCTGGATGTTGACGACGAACCTCTCGCCGCCGGCGTTCCGGACGATCGGGAAGTCCGCCTTTTTGTCGAAGAACACGGCGGTCAACGGCGGCTTCGGGTTTTCAGCGAACCGCCTGAGCAATGGCCAGAAGCGCGAATTGCCTCCGGTCATGACCGCCTCCACGCCGTCCGGGAGTTCCTGGACGGGTTTCACCTTGCATCCGGCGATCGCTTTTTCTCCGTCCATGAACACGAAGGCGTTCGTGTCGGATACCGCGAAGAATCCCCTCTTCGCGGGCTTTTCGGGAGAATGAACCGATAGGGGATGGCCATCCTCGACCGTGTGCCGCTTGGCGGTCAGGGAAGCCTGCGCGATGCAGGTTCCCGGTTCTCCGTCCTTGCCCGGACTGACGATGGCGACACCCCTGGCTCCGCAGACGCTGCAAATCCCAGTGCGGGCGGCAAGCCCGTCCGGCGAAATGAAGAACCGGGTCAGCCGGTTGTAGATGTCGGCCCTCACGGGATCGGCGCAGACGTTGGCGCTCATGCCGAAGCCTTCCGTTTCTCGAGGATCTCGCACGGGATCACCGACCCGAGGCCGATGTCCTTCATCCGGCGCATGCCTCCGTAGATCGTGGCCTCGAGCTTCCCCGGATCGGTCACCTCGACCTTCATGCGGGCCAGCATCCTTGGCGTGAGGACGAGCTTCGGATAGCCGCCGCCGTTCGGCTTGCGGAAGTGACGCAGGGGCGATGTCGACACGATCCGGGGAACCCCGGCGGGCCGGAAGCCGTAGTCGCCGTCGAGGATTTCGTTGAAAAGCCACGCCGCATAGGCATGGACGAGTTCGTCTCCCGTCGCGGCGAAGTACCGGGTCCGACCGTCCGCCGCCGTCTCCTTCCTGACCGACACGTCCATATAGACTCGCCGTCCCCCGGAAGAGGCAGGCCGCACGACCTTCACCGCGGAGAGTTCGAATTCCATTTCGGTTCTCGCCCCGGAGTCGGCGACGGTCCACCCCTCGACGGCCGTATTAATTCCTCCCGCGGCAGACATCGAGGACAGGTCCGGGGCGCAGCCAGGCTGGAGACAGCCCACAACCTTGAACGAGTCGCCGACGCCCATCAGCCGCCATGGGCGGAAGACATGCTCTCCGAAATTCTCGTTGAGAAAGCTCTTGAGCACATAACGGTCGTCGGAAGCCGTGCGGGGATCCGACCTGATCGCCAGTTCACGGGCCTTCTGGCTTGAAAACTCCGCAAAGACGAATCGTATGTCGGACATATGGCTTCGCACACCCGGTCGACTGAACGAGGGCGGCCGAATACCACGGAGACTGAGGATTTACAAGAAGGCTCCGGAATCCACGGATTCTTGCCTGGCCGATGGTTAAGGCGCGGGATGCGCGTTTCCCGCCACCAGCATAGGATTCAGCTCCCGGATGCGCTCCACATAGGCGTCATAGTCCTCGACGCCGACGCGCCGGGCCTCATCCTCGGTCATGCACCAGGATTCAGCATGGCCGTCGAGCCAGTCCTGAAGCGTCAATCCCGAGTTGTAGACGGTGCCGTTCTGGCGGTCGAAATGGACGACGTAGTTGCCGCCGACGCCGACGACTTCTCCGTCTTCGAGGGTTTCGGGGTCGAGCGAGGCGTCGAACGAAACGAGTTCCATGGCTGCATATCTCCTTCTGGTCTCTGGACCAACAGACGATGCCCTCCGCATCCGCGACGCACAACCCGGAAGCCCGGATCATCAAAACCGGGCAAGCCTTGCTACTTGCGCTCCCTGATGCACAGATGCTGGGCAGGACGTCGCATCGGCGGCCTCGAAAACCGGAATCACAAAGGGAATACAGGAAAATGGCGAAACGCGATCCAAGCCGCGACCACGACGGCTTCAAGGCTTATGTGGACGAAACGGCGAGGAAGGACAGAAACGACAACGGTTACAAAGGTAGCGGATACCTAGGAATCGGTCGCCTGAGCGACGTTGAAAGCGAGCGCCTCAAAAAGGCGATGCTGGAAGACGAGTCCGAGCCGTCCGGCCCCAAAATATGATTTAATTCCGCCGAAGCCGGGCGATCACCTGCCTGGCTTCGGCACTGCCACCTTCCTCAGCTGGCGCGTCAGCGCCCTGAACGTTTGCGGCGCGAATCCCGTATCGGGGCAGTCCACGCCGACGTCGCGAGACCTGCCGAAAGCCGGCAGTTCGCCGTGCGTGTGGCCGAAGAAATGCCAGGCGCCCTTACCGATTCCGGGCCATGTCCGGCAGGCGTAATGGCTCAGGAACACCCTCTCTCCGCCGTCTTCGACCTCCATCTGCTGGACGGGCGGCCCTTCCCATTCGAGGGACCCGATGACCGGATGGACGACGTTCGGACGTTCGTAGTCATGGTTGCCCAGGACGAGCACCTTCCGGCCCATGAGGCGCGAGAAGATCGAGCGCACGCGCTCGCCGTCGTGCAGTCCCATCGAGAAATCGCCAAGGTGGTAGACGAAGTCGTTCGGCATGACGACGGAGTTCCAGGCCCGGACCATGAACTCGTCCATTTCGCGGACGTCAGAGAAAGGCCTGTTGCAGGCCTTCGGCGACAACATCAGCGCATGCGAGAAATGGGTGTCGGCGGTGTAGAAGATGTTTGTCATGTCGACACTGGGAATCCTGCCTGTCCAGCCCTCCTTCAGGCCGTCGCGGCGTCTTCCTCTTCCTCTTCGTCGTCCTCGAGGTCGTCGTTGATGCCGCATTCCTTCACCTGGTCCCACAGGTGGGTGATGCCGCCGTTGTCTTCCCAGTCCGCCATTTTCAGGAAGGCGCAGTAGCCGTTTTCCTGTTCGGGCTTCGAAGGATCCGTTGCCCAGTACGGACACATCTCGACCGGATAGCGGAAGTTTCCGTTCGAATCCTCGTATCCCTTGCCCAAGGGCCGATAGCAATAGAGCCCGGGAGGAATGACCTCCTGGCTGCCCTTGAGTTCGGCCGCGCGGGCGTTCGCCGCCTCGACTGTCCTGGCGTTGTCTTCGATGTCCATCCTCGGCCGCTCCTTTGACTGGCAAGACGCCATACAAAGGATTCCCGCAGAAATGTCAAGGATTCATTGTTTGGGCGGCCTTCAGATCCAGCATGAGGGAAACCGCGGCGGCATGTGTCCGGTACCCTTCCTCCGTGAATCCGATGTCCTTTATGTCAGGTAGACGTCCTCCGAAGGCGATAGCCGACACGACCATCTTCGGACCGAATCCTTTTCCCCTGTGTTCGGGATCGATCCAAGCCTGGCCTTCAAGATAGAAGCCGACGGGTTTCCCCTCGCAGAGAAGGACGACGCAGCCCGGCTCGAAGTCGACCAGCCCGGCGATGGCATAGTCTCCTTCCTCCCATATGGAGGGCGTAAGGTCTTCCCATTCCCACACGTGGTCGTAATCGCCGTCGTGCCCGTGGATCGAGAACACGGGGCTGACCATGTAGCCCTCGCCAAGGAGGTCCTCGACGGTTTCGACCGTTAGCGACTGGGGCAGGCTGTAGCCGTTGGCGAACATTGACGCTCCTCCTTCACCGCGATCATGCTCCCGTGCGCGGCGCGGAACAACCGATCCGGAAAATCCGCTTTGCCCGACCCTGGAAAGGCGCCATCATCCATCCGTGCGAACGAGACGCTGTCGGCGCGGCGACGCGTACGAAAAGGGGCCGGATAGTCGGGTAGGCCGGTTCGATCATGACGCCTCCACCCCGATAGCGGGGCGTCCGTCTCGTTCGCACAATTCCAAAAAGGCTGTTCCTTGCATTGGTTCGCACTAGAATGCGGACGGCGAAATAGCGCGCGGAGAGCAGCATGCAGCCCATCATCGACGAGATCGAAGCCAGCCTGGGACCCCTGCTTGCCGAACAGGGACTGAAGGCGGTCTACGAATACGCGAGCGATCCCGACGTGGAGGACGACCTCGTCGTATTCACCACGCCCTCGGGAGCCAAAAGCGTCGTCTACCTCCAGGTCAGCAGCCTGCATCCGAGCCTGGACGCGGCCGAGGTCAACCTCAGCGTCATCGAGACGAGCGACCTTCCCTTCGACGGGTGGAAGATCGTGGAAAGCATCGGAATGCTTCCGTTGCCGGGCGGCAGCGGCAAGGAGGCCGTGCTCCGCAAGGCTGCCATCGCCCTGCGCGAGAACGCTGGAGCCTTCGACCTCCCCGACAGCGTGCGCCACGGCCTGCTCACCCATCCCAAGTCCAAGGACACCTTCGGCCTTCTCTCGAAGGTCGCGCACGACAGCGACGGCGCACTGTCCATCAGGCCATACGTCACCGGGGACGCGGAAGGCTTCGAAGTCCGCGCCCAGGACGGTCGCGCCGCCCGCGTGGAGATGCGCGACGGACAGTACCAGGTCACGGCCCTCGGCGAACGCGTTTCGGTCCCCTATTCGGCCGCCAACTGCAACGCGGCCCTGACCGGCATGCTTGCCGACAAGCTGGGGCCGCAAGCGCTGCGCCCCTGACTTCCAGGCAAGGCGGATATCCGATAACAAGAAACGGGACGCGAGGAGAACAAGGCGATGAACGACAACAACCCCGTCATGACGGAAGCGATGGACCGTGCAGCCGGCGAGTGGCTGTCGGGAGGCGCAGAGGTCCTTTGGCAGTCGGAACGGCTGTTCGACGGTTCCTTCCTGCAGAGGCACGTGCTTGCGGTCGAGCCCGACAGCGGCGAGGTGACCGTCCTGCGGGGATGGATGTCAGGCCCACAGGAAAAGCCAGCCGTGAGCGTGGACATGTCGCTTCCCTACGAGCGTTTCTCCGGCGAGCTCGACGAAGAGACGTTCCCGCACTCCCCCGACACGGGCCGGAAGGCGCTGTCGAGCAAAATGGACCCGCTCGAGATGGCTTTCCGCGCCCATCTTCTGGGCGAGCATGTCGAGATCGTATGGGCTTCGGTTC
>Ga0222422_100608_pt1 | contig 10870 bp, 10 predicted proteins | sample 3A1ome_FD_182469 | JGI IMG/M metagenome (GOLD analysis project Ga0222422, IMG submission 182469) | Enriched microbial communities from leaf-cutter ant dump, University of Wisconsin, Madison, United States - 3A110A (version 2) | ecosystem: Environmental > Terrestrial > Nest > Insects nest > Nest...
ATCCGACAGGCAATCCGCTCGACCGGCTCAAGGTCGCCGTCGATCCGCAGGCCGCGCGCATCACCGCCTGGGACCTCGCCGACCGGCTCGCCGCCGGCGACCCGCCGGTGATCGTGCGCGACCACGAGGTCGAGCACGGCTATTTCTTCCTCGACCCGTGCAACCTGCACCCGGACGAGGAATTCACCGTGGCCGGGCGGCTCGCCGAGGAACTGGACCGTGCCCGCGGGGCCAACGAGATCATCGCCACGCCATTCGCCGAGCGCCTGCTGGCGCGCGAGGCGGCGATCCTGAAATGGCCGGATTGAGCGCGTCCGTACCGGGTTTCCCGCCGGCGGCCGGGCTGTCGCGCCCTATTCCTCGGCCGGCTCCAGCCGGTTGAGGCTGAGCAGCGTCTTTTCCATTTCCGCTTCCTCGCCGGAACAGACGCACAGCACGTCCGCATCGCCCTCGCCGACCGAAAGGTAGGCGTGGCCCATGGTGGAGTCTATGTAGACGCTCTCGCCCTCCTTCAGCCGCACCGGGCTGTACTGGTCGGTGTGCAGCTCGATCTCGCCCTTCAGCACGATCAGGAACTCCTCGCCGGCATGGCGGGTCAGCGGCCCGAACTCGTCCAGGCTGCGGGCACGGGCGAAGGCGCGGATCGGCACCATGCGCTTATGCACGAGGTCGGTGGCGAGATAATGATAGTCGTAGTTGCGCGTGAGCTGGCGCAGCGTGTTGGCCGGCGCCGTCACCGAGCGGCGGGTGCGCGGCGACGGCTCCGCGCCGCTGCCGCTCAGAAGCTCGGTCACATGGATGCCCAGCCCCTCGCAGACCTGCAGCAGCTTATCGTAGCTGAGCGACATCTGGTCGTTCTCGACCTTCGACAGGGTCGAGACGGCGACGCCGGTAAGATTGCTGACGTCCTGCAAGGTCCAGCCGTGCTTCCTGCGCAGGCTCCGCAGACAATCTCCGAGCCTGGGCTGCTCCTGCATGGGAATTCCTCCTGACGGATGGCCTGGCCCTACCTAATCCCGCTCGCTGGCCACTTCAACATCGACTGAATTTTTTCTTATACGCTAAATTTATTGACGATATAAGAAACAGCTTCTAGCATCGGCTCATGTCAACGGCACCGGCAAGGATCATCGTCATCGGAGGCGGCGTAGCCGGCCTCACCGCTGCGCGCGCCCTGCAGGACTGGGCTTCGGTCACCGTCGTCGAGCGGGAACGCCAGCTCGGCTACCACGCTTCAGGCCGTTCGGCCGCCCTGTTTTCCGAATCCTACGGCAACGCGTCGGTGCGCGCGCTTTCGCGGGCGAGCCGGGAAGCGCTGGAGGCGGGCGGCTGTTTCGAGCACAGGCGCGGCGCGCTGCATGTCGGCGGGGCGGACGATGGCGAAGCGATCGACCGTTTCGCGGCCGAGGCGCAGGCCCTGCTGCCGACCGTCCGCCGCCTGTCCGCCGCCGAGGTTTCGGCACTGGTGCCTGCCATCGCACCGGACATGACCTGCGGCGGCGTCTACGAGCCCGATGCCATGGACATCGACACCGGCAAGGTGGTGCAGGACAGCGCCGCGGCCTTCCGCGCGGCGGGCGGCGCAATCCGCACCGGCGAGGAGGTGCTGCGGATCGAGCGGCAGGGCGAGGGCCTGCGCGTCGAAACCAAGGCGGGCAGCCATGAAGCCGATACCGTGGTCGATGCCGCCGGCGCCTGGGCGGACGTGATCGCCGAGCGGGCCGGCCTTGCCGGGCTCGGCCTCGCGCCGAAGCGGCGCACCGCCTTCGTCTTCGACGCGCCGGGCTACGACGTGCGCGGCTGGCCGCTGGTGGTGGACATCCACGAGCGCTTCTATTTCAAGCCCGATGCCGGGCGCCTGATCGGCTCGCTGGCCGACGAGACGGATTCGACGCCCTGCGATGCCTGGCCAGAGGACATCGACGTCGCCACCGCCGTCGACCGCATCGAGCGGGCGACGAAGCTCACCATCGGCAGGCCGCAGAGCCCCTGGGCGGGCCTGCGCACCTTCGCGCCGGACCGCACGCCGGTGGCCGGCGCCGATCCGCGCCTGCCCGGCTTCTTCTGGCTGGCCGGCCAGGGCGGCTACGGCTTCCAGGTCTCCTTCGCGCTGGCGCGGCTCTCATCGGCGCTGCTGCGCGACGGCGCCGTTCCCGACGACCTCGCCGCGCTCGGCATAAGCCGCGCGGCGCTGGCGCCGGACCGCTTCATCGCCCGTGACCGGCCGGCGGCCGGCTGAAGACGACCATGCCATTTCTCATTCCACCAATCCGAACAGGAGAGTTTTCGAGATGAAGTCCCTGCTGCTCACCTCCGCCCTGCTTGCGACCTCGGTTCTGGTCGCGGCGCCGGTTTCCGCCAAGACGCTGGTCTATTGCTCCGAGGCCAGCCCGGAAATCTTCACGCCGATGATCGGCACGGCCGATTCCACCATGGACGCCGCCGCCAAGACCATCTTCAACCGGCTGGTCGAGTTCAAGCCGGGCTCGACCGAGATCGGACCGGCGCTGGCCGAGAGCTGGGACGTGTCGGAGAACGGCAAGGTATACACCTTCCACCTGCGCAAGGGCGTCAAGTTCCATTCGAGCGCGCATTTCACGCCGAGCCGCGACTTCGACGCCGACGACGTACTCTACACCTTCAACCGCCAGCGCGACGAGAACAACCCCTACCACAAGCTCGGCAATGCCTCGTACGAGTATTTCAACGCGCTCGGCCTCGGCTCGATGATCGACAAGATCGAGAAGGTGGACGACCATACGGTGCGCTTCACGCTGACCGCGCCGAACGTCACCTTCCTGTCCGGCATCGCGCTCGACTACATGTCGATCATGTCGCTGGAGCAGACCGAGAAGATGGTAGCCGCCGGCACGCCCGAGCTGATCGACAGCGAGCCGGTCGGCACCGGCCCGTTCACGCTGCAGGCCTATGTGCTGGACAGCCAGATCCGCTACGCCGCCAACAAGGATTATTGGGGCGGTGCGCCGAAGATCGACACGCTGGTCTTCGCCATCACCCCGGAGCCGACGGTGCGCGTCGAGCGCATCAAGGCCAACGAGTGCCAGGTCGCGGCCCCGCCGCCGCCCTCCTCGGTTGCCGAGCTGAAGGGCGACCCCGACATCAACGTGCTCCAGCTCGAGGGCCAGAACATCGGCGTGCTCGGCTTCAACGTCGAGCACAAGCCGCTGGACGACGTGAAGGTGCGCACGGCGCTGTCCAAGGCCGTCAACCGGCGGGCGATCGTCGAGGCGGTCTACCAGGGCGCCGGCACGGTGGCCGGCAGCGTCGTGCCGCCGGCGCAGCTCGGCGCGGTCAAGGACGCCGCCATCGACTACGATCCGGAAGGGGCGAAGAAGCTGCTGGCCGAGGCCGGCCATGCCGACGACCTCAAGCTGACGCTGTGGGCGATGCCGGTGTCGCGGCCCTACAACCCGAACGCGCGCCGCATGGCCGAGCTGATCCAGGCCGACTGGGCCGCCGTCGGCGTCAAGACCGAGATCGTCACCTACGAATGGGGCGAATATCTCAAGCGCACCGCCGCCGGCGAGCACGACACCTTCCTGCTCGGCGGCAGCAGCGACAACGGCGATCCAGACAACATGCTGAGCTACATGCTCACCTGCGAGGGCATCGCCGGCGGCTCCAACCGCTCGCGCTGGTGCGATCCGGACTTCGACAAGCTGCTCCAGCAAGGCCGCGAAACCGCCGATCCGGCCGGGCGGGCCGAAATCTACCGCAAGGCACAGCAGGTCCTGAAGGAGCAGGTGCCGCTGGAGCCCATCGCCCATTCCGTCGTTTCGATCCCGGTGCGCAAGAGCGTGCTGAACTACGTGCTGGACCCCTTCGGCCGGCAGAATTTCGCCAATGTCGACATCGCCGAATAGGACGGGCCGGATGACCGGGAAGACAGACGCCATCGGCCGCCTGCTGCGGGACTATATCGGGCAGGGCGCGGTGGGCGCCTCGCTCGCCTTCGCGCAGGGCGACGGCCCGCTTGAAACCGCAACCGCCGGCGTGGCGGACCGCCGCGACGGCACCCCCGTCACGCCGGACCGGCTGTTCAAGATCGGAAGCTGCACCAAGACCTTCGTGGCTGCTGCCCTCGTGCGGCTGGCCGAGGACGGCAAGGTCGATCTCGACCAGCCCGTCGCGCAATGGTTCCCCGACCTGCCGGGCGGGGACAAGATCGCCGTGCGGCAACTGGTCGATCACCGCAGCGGCCTGCCGGAATTCGAATACGACATCCCGATGGATCCCAGCCGCGTATGGCAGCCCTCGGACCTGGTCGCCATCGCCTTCAAGGCGGGCGGCCAGAAGGCGCCCGGCGGCCCGGCGGTCTACAACAACACCGGCTACGTGCTGGCCGGCCTGCTGATCGAAAAGGTCGCCGGACTGCCGCTCGGCGCCTATGTCCGCAAGGCCGTGCTCGAACCGCTCGGGCTCGGCGACACCTGGTCGCCGGCCAGCGAGGCCTATGCGGCCGAGCGGCTGGTCCGCGGCTACTATCACCGCCCGCCGCCGGCGGCGGGCGCCTCCACCGAACTCGCCGCCGGCGGCGAGATGTGGCGCATGGAGGGCGTTCTGCCCTATTCGGAGGGATTGCAGGATTCGTCCGACACCTTCCCCTATTCGGGCGCCTACGGCTGCGGCGACATGATCGCGACGCCGAGCGACCTCGTCGCCTTCATGCGCGGCCTGTTTGCCGGCAAGGTGGTTTCGCCGCGCTGGTTCGAGGCGATGTTCGGCAACCGCGTGGCGGTCTCCTTCCCCGGCACGCGCATGCGCGAGACCGGCGCCGGCCTGTTCCGGAGCAGCTATGGCGACCGTGCCTTCTACGGCCACCAGGGCAGCATTCCGGGCTATGTCTGCGTCATGCAGCACGATCCCGAAAGCCGGCTGACGATCGCCATGGCGAGCAATGTCGGATCGGGCAACCGGCTGTCCTTCCAGGCGAGCGGCCTGCACGAAGTGGTCGACAAGGCGATCCGCACCATCCTGGACTGACGGCCGGGCCTGCTGCCGGGACGGGAACCAGGTGCCGCCCTCGGCGGCGCGGCCTGCGGGACGGGTCAGCCGAGGACGCGGCCGCCGCGCCAGCCGAGCCTGGCCTCGATGCGGTGCGCGCTTTGCTTCACCAGCGCGATGAGGTCGGGATCCTTCTGCGCCACCTTCACTTCCGGCACGACGATGGAGATGGTGGCGCGGCAGGCGCCCTGCGTGTCGCGGATGGGCGCGGCGATGCAGGCGACGGAGAAATCCGATTCGCCGGCCTGGATCGACAGGCCCTGCGCCAGCGCCTCGGCGGCGTTGCGGCTCAGCACGTCCTTGCCGGTTTCGGCGCGGCCGGTGGGCGAGGCGCTGGCCGAGCGCGCGAAGATGGCCAGGCGCTCGCTCTCGGGCAGGTGCCCGACCAGGAGCCGACCCGAGGCCGTCCAGTTGAGCGGGCTGCGCGTGCCGACGCGGGAGGTGACCTGGAAATGGTCCTTGCCCTCCTCCATCGCCAGCACGACCATGTGGTCGCCGTCGCGGCCGCAGACCTGCACCGTCTCGCCGGAGGCGAGCGCCAGCTCGTGCATCTCGTGGGTGGCGACCTGCAAAAGGTCGAGCGAGCGGGCATAGCTCAAGCCGTAGTGATAGAGCCGCGGGCCGAGCCACAGCAGACCGCCCTCGCTGCGGTCGAGCAGTTCCTTTTCCACCAGGTCGTCGACGATGACGTAGATGGTCGACAGCGGCGCGCCGATGTCGCGGGCGATCTCGTAGGCCGTCGCCGGCCTCGCCGCCGCCTGCAGATAGTCGAGGATCTGCAGCGCGCGGTCGATGCCGCTGGTGCGCGAGCGGCGCGCTCCAGGCAAGGGTTCGGCGGATTCGGTCTGGGCACTGGCGGCGGTGATCGACATGGTCTTCCTATCTGCCGCCGCATTCTAGGGCGGTTCATGCTCGGGTGTAACCATGAAACGCGCTGCCGGTCGCGTTGCGAAGCTCTTCAGGCCCGCGCGGCCTGCCACCATCGCTCGACCGCGCCGTCGTCGGCGTCGAGCCATGCCGCCGTCGGCGCGAACGTCTCCCAGGCTTGCCGGTGCCGGGACGACACGGTCGTCAGCAGCGGCTTGCCGGCGGCGACGGCGGCCGAGAAGGCCGGCCACAGCCCTTCCTGCATGGCCTCCAGCTTGCCGAACTTGCTGAGCACGACGACGTCGGCGCCGGCGATCCGGGGCAGCAGGCCGGCGCAGGCGGCGTCCATCCCGGCGGCATCGAGATGGCAGGTCTTGCCGGGCGGCGGCGCGTCGAGCTGGACGGAATAGCGCCGGCCCGAAGCGATGTCGCGCAGGAAGCCGGCGCTGCACGCCCCTTCCTCGTCGTTGTCCTCGGCGAGCACGCCGGCGACGTCGGCCCCGGCCTTGCGCCAGTCGGCCGCCGCCCTGACGAGAAGCGCCTGCGAACTCCGCCCTTCCCGGTTGGCGATGACGGCTATCGTGCTGTTCCCGGCCATGATGCGGGATCGATAGCACGAAACGCCGGCCGGCAGAACGGAAATCGACGCCCGCGACGATCTGCCGACCGGTGAGGCCCCCGGCGGCGCCTGACGGCAGCCGCCGGCGAGGACCAATCGATTCCCCGGCCCGCTAAGGTTGACCGGCCATCCTTTTCCCAAGATAGTTCGACGGCTTACCAATTCGATGAAACGGCCGTCCGGCCGAAGGGAGGAAATCATGAGGTTCTTGGTTCGCTTTGCCGCCGCTGCGGTGGCCTCGCTGCTGGCCATCGGCTCGGCGCACGCGCTCACCGTCTATTCGAGCGTCGACGAGGAGAACGCCAGGAAGCTCCTCGATGCCTTCACCAAGGCCACCGGCGTGGAGACGCAGATGGTGTTCCTGTCGTCCGGCCCTGCCCTGTCGCGCATCGAGGCCGAGAAGGCCAACCCGCAGGCCGACGTCTGGTTCGGTGCGCCGAGCGAGAACCATATTCTGGCCAAGGAGCGCGGCCTGACCGAGCCTTACGCCTCGCAGAACGCCGCGGCACTGTCCGACGAATTCAAGGACAAGGAAGGCTACTGGCACGCCATCTACACCAACCCGCTGGCGCTCGGCGTGCGCACCGACATCCTGGAGAGCCGCAAGGCGCCGGTGCCGGCCTCGTGGGAGGACCTGAAGAACCCCGCCTACAAGGGACTGATCCAGATGCCGTCGCCGCAATCCTCCGGCACCGCCTATGCGCTCATCCTGACGCTGATCGACGAGCGCGGCGAGGACGGCGCCTTCGACTACCTGAAGGCGATCAATCCCAACGTGCAGACCTACACGCAGAGCGGCACCGCGCCCTCCGGCGCGCTCGGCGTCGGCGAGACGCCGCTGGCGATCCAGTTCACGCCAGGCTTCCTCAAGCTGGCCGACGAGGGCTACCCGGTTCAGGTGGTGTTTCCCAGCGAGGGCGTCGGCTACGAGGTGGCCGCCATGTCGATCCTCAAGGGTGCCAAGAACGCGGACGACGCCAAGAAGCTGGTCGACTGGATGACCTCGGCCGACGGCCAGGGCGCGCTCAGCGCCACCAAGACCTACTTCCTGCCGATCCGCAGCGATGTCAGCGGCGGCGCCGGCGTGCCGGCGCTCGACAAGATCAAGCTGGTGTCCAGCGATCCCAAGTTCGCCGCCGAGAACAAGAAGCGCCTGGTCGAGCGCTGGACCAAGGACGTACTCGGCCAGTAGGGATGCCGGCCTTGTCCGGCGAGGCACGGTCGCAACTGCGGCGGTTCGCGCGCGATCCCGTCCTGTTCGCGCTGCTGGTGGCGATCGCCGCGTCGGTCGCCGTCTTCGTCGTCTACCCGCTGATCAGGGTGCTGCTGGCGAGTTTCCAGGTCGACGGCGCGTGGTCCGCGGCCGGCTACGCGGAACTGGCCGGGCGCAGGCTCTACCGCAATGCGCTGGTCAACAGCCTCGGCGTCGGCGTGCTGGTCGGCGTCGTCAGCGTGGCGCTCGGTTTCGTCAACGCCTTCGTGCTGACCAGGCTCGACGTGCCGGGCAAGACGCTGCTGCACTACGTCACAATCCTGCCGATCATCTCGCCGCCCTTCGTCAGCGCGGTGTCGATCCTGTTCCTGTTCGGCTTCAACGGGCTGGTGACGCGCCAGTTGCTCGGGCTGCAGGATTTCTCCATCTACGGCTTCCATGGCGTGGTGCTGTCGCAGGTCTTCACCTTCGCGCCGATCGCCTACCTGTCGCTGCGCGGCGTGTTGGCCTCGCTCAGCCCGACGCTGGAGGACGCGGCGCTGAACATCGGCGCCACCCGTTGGCAGGCGTTCTGGAAGGTCTCCTTCCCGCTGGCGCTGCCGGGCATCGCCAGCGCCTTCCTCGTCGTCTTCATCGAGTCGATGGCCGATTTCGGCAACCCGCTGGTGCTGGCCGGCGCCGCCTTCCCGATGCTGGCGCCGCAGGCCTATCTGGAGATCACCGGCTCGTTCAACCTGTCGCGCGGCGCCACGCTGGCGATCGTGCTGCTCATCCCGTCGATGACCGCCTTCGCCATCCAGCGCTATTACCTGTCGAAGCGGCAGTACATCACCGTCACCGGCAAGCCGACGGCCTCGACCTCGAAGGTCGTCAGCCCGGCGGCGAAATGGCTGCTCTACGGCGTCGCGCTCCTGTTCGCCCTTCTGGTGACCGCCTTCTACGCCGTCATCCTGGTCGGCGCCTTCACCAAGGTATGGGGCTTCAACTATACGCCGACGGTCGCGCATTTCCTTTACGTGTTCGACGTCGGCTTCGATTCGGTCAAGGACACGCTCGTCGTCGCCCTCGTCTCGACGCCGATCAGCGGGTTGCTCGGCATGCTGATCGCCTTCCTCGTCGTGCGGCGAACCTTTCCCGGCCGCACCGCGCTGGAATTCAGCTCCATCCTGTCCTTCGCCGTGCCGGGCACGGTCGTCGGCATCGGCTACATCATGGCCTTCAACGCGCCGCCGCTGGTGCTGACCGGCACGCTGGCGATCCTGGTGGCGTGCTTCGTCTTCCGCTACATGCCGGTCGGCATCCAGTCGGGCATCGCGGTGCTCAGGCAGATCGATCCGGCGATCGAGGAAGCGGCGCAGAACCTCGGCGCCACCGGCCTCACCACCTTCCGCAAGGTGACGCTGCCGCTCATCGCGCCCGCCTTCTTCTCCGGCCTCGTCTACGCCTTCGTGCGCGCCATGACCGCCATCAGTGCGGCGATCTTCCTGGTCTCCGCCAACTGGAACCTGATGACGGTGCAGATCCTCAACCAGGTCGGCTCGGGCCGGCTCGGCGTGGCGGCCGCCTTCAGCGTGGTGGTCATCGTCATCGTGCTGGTCGCCATCGTCGTCATCAGCCGCCTCGTCTCGCGCTGGAGCCGGCATACATCCATGGTGAGGTTCTAGACCAATGACCGACAGCATCCGCATCGTCGGCCTGAACAAGGCCTTCGCCAGCCCGGACGGCGGCACCGTCGCCGCGGTCCGCGACATCAACCTGGAGATCGGCGCGGGCCGGCTGGTGACGCTGCTCGGACCTTCCGGCTGCGGCAAGACCACGCTTCTCAGGATGATCGCCGGCTTCGAGGAGCCGACCTCGGCGACCGGCGCATGAACGACGAGCCGCCGAACCGGCGCGACACCGCCATGGTGTTCCAGTCCTACGCCGTCTTCCCGCATCTCGACGTGTTCGAGAACGTCGCCTTCGGGCTCAGGCTGCGCAAGCTCGGCCGGGAGGAGGTTGCGCGGCGCGTCGAAAAGGTGCTGGAGCAGACCGGGCTCGCCAGCTATGCGCGGCGCTCGCCCAGCCAGCTTTCCGGCGGCCAGCAGCAGCGCGTGGCGCTGGCCCGCTGCATCGTCATGGAGCCGCGCGTGCTTTTGTTCGACGAGCCGCTCTCCAACCTAGACGCCAAGCTGCGCGAGCAGATGCGCGTCGAGATCCGCGACCTCCAGCAGCGCGTCGGCATCACCTCGATCTACGTCACCCACGACCAGGTGGAGGCGATGAGCATCTCCGACGAGATCGTCGTGATGAACGCCGGCGTGGTCGAGCAGGTCGGCACGCCGCACGCGATCTATGCCCGGCCCGCCAGCCGCTTCGTCGCCGACTTCATCGGCAAGGCGAACTTCGTTTCCGCAACCGCTGTCGATCGGGACACGGTCGAGGTCGCCGGCGTGCGCCTGCCCATCGCCGACATGCCGGCCCTGGCGCCGGGCGCGGCGGTCACGGCGGTGCTGCGGCCGGAGGCGATCCGCCTTTCGCCGGATGCCGGTCCTTTCAAGGGGACCGTCCGGCGCGTCATGTTCCTCGGCAACATCGCCGAATACCTGGTCGAGGCGGACGGCATCGGCGAGTGGATCGTCGATTGCGCCAATCCGGCCGAGGCGCCCCTGCACCGTGTCGGCGAGACCGTGTTCCTGACGCCGTCGCGCCACGCCCTGCATCTTCTGCCCTGAAGGCGGCAGCGGACGGAAGCTCGCGGCCGACCCGGCATTGCCTGGCGAAGCGTCGTCCACCGCTTTTGCCCGCCGGCGGGAACGCCGGGTCGCAAACCTCTTCCGCAAGGCGGGCCTGACCGGCTTCAGCCCTCGAAGATGCGGGCATGCGCCCGGACCGGGAAGGTGCCCATGCCGGCGATCTTCGGCGGCACGGCCGAAAAGCGGAAGCCGGAGGCCGGCAGCGCCTCCAGCCCCCGCATGTGCTCGACGATCGGGATGCCGGCCGCCAGCAGCACCGAATGGACGGGCCGCGTGCCGCCCGCCGTGTCGTCGATGTTGAAGGAATCGATGCCCACCAGCAGCGCGCCTCGGTCGCGCAGGTAGAGCGCGGCCTTCTCGGTCAGGAAGGGATGGCCCTCGAAATAGGCGTCGGTGCGCCAGCGGCGGTCC
>Ga0222422_100610_pt1 | contig 10848 bp, 9 predicted proteins | sample 3A1ome_FD_182469 | JGI IMG/M metagenome (GOLD analysis project Ga0222422, IMG submission 182469) | Enriched microbial communities from leaf-cutter ant dump, University of Wisconsin, Madison, United States - 3A110A (version 2) | ecosystem: Environmental > Terrestrial > Nest > Insects nest > Nest...
CTACTGGGGTGCGAAGCTTCCGGTGAAGATCGGCCGCGAGAATTTCGACACGCGCCGCTACACTTATTTCCTCGACGAAAGCGCCGAATGGCTGGCCTTCATCAAGGGGGGGCTGCAGGACATCAATTCCGAGAACAGCGGCCGCAACTGGATGACGAAGTACGATTTCCCGGCGTTGAAGGCCGGCGACGTCGTCAGGAAGGAGTTCAAGGCCCAGTCGCGCGCCAACATGCAGGGTTTCGCGATGAACACCCGCCGGCCCCTGTTCCAGGACCGCCGGGTACGGCAGGCGCTGTCCTATCTCTACGATTTCGACACCATCAATCGCACGCAGTCCTTCGGGCTCAACACCCGCATCACCAGCTATTTCATGGGCAGCGACCTGGCGTCCGGCGGCCTGCCGCAGGGTGCCGAACTGGATATCCTGGAGCAGTACAGGGACAAGCTGCCGCCCGAACTGTTTACCCAGGAATGGAAGCTGCCTGCTTTCGACACCCCTCAGGCCGAGCGCAGGATCCTCAAGCAGTCGGTCGACCTGCTGGCTTCGGCCGGCTGGGTCATCAAGGGCAGCCGGATGGTGAATGCCCAGACCGGCGCGCCGTTCCGGTTCGAAATCCTGGACTTCCGCCAGGGCGCCGAGGCGACCCTGATGCCCTATGTCACCATGCTGCGCAAGATCGGCATCGACGCGTCGCTGCGCTTCGTCGACCAGTCGCAATACGTCAATCGCGTCAACGACTTCGACTTCGACATGATAACGGTCGTGCTGCCGCAGTCGGATTCGCCGGGCAACGAACAGCGCGACTTCTGGTCCTCCAAGGCGGCCGACACGCCGGGGTCCCGCAATTATTCCGGCATCAGGGACCCGGTGGTGGACGCGCTGGTCGACAAGGTTATCTTCGCCAAGGACCGCGACGACCTGGCGGCGGCCACCCATGCGCTCGACCGCGTGCTCCTGTGGAACTTCTACGTCGTGCCGCAGTTCACCCGCCCGGACGTGTGGCTGGCCTACTGGAACAAGTTCGGCATCCCCGACCGGCAGCCGGCCTATGTCGGTCCGGACATCGAATCGTGGTGGATCGATCCGGAGAAGGAGAAGGCGCTGGCGGCGAAATACAAGGGCGTGCAATGAAGATGGGCGCCGCTTTGCCCCGTCGCGCTTTCCTGACGCTCGGCGGTGCCGCAGCGGCGGCCGCGTTCCTGCCCGGCCGCGCCTTCTCCAACATCCGGACGGGTGCTAAGCTGCACGGGCTGTCGGCCTTCGGCGACCTGAAATATCCGGCCGATTTCCCGCATTTCGGCTATGTCAATCCAGACGCGCCGAAGGGCGGGACCATCAATTTCGCGCCGCCGAGTTCGACCTACAACCAGAGCTTCCTCACCTTCAACACTTTGAATTCGCTGGTGCTGAAGGGCGATTCGCCGCCACGCACCGAATATTGCTTCGATTCGCTGATGACGGGCGCGCTGGATGAGCCGGACGCGGTCTACGGGCTGCTGGCAAGGGCGGTTACCCTTTCCGATGACCGCAACACCTACACCTTCGACCTCAGGCCGGAGGCGCGCTGGCACGACGGCACGCCGCTGACTGCCGAGGACGTCGCCTTCTCGCTGAAACTGTACCGGGAAAAGGGCCACCCCAACCTGTCGCAGGCGCTGCGCTGGATGACCGACGCGGTCGCCGCCGATCCGGCCACGCTGCGCCTGACCTTCAACGGCGAACAATCCAGCCAGAACATCCTTGCCGTCGTGCAGATGCCCGTCGTCTCGCAGGCCTACTACGGCGCCAACGACTTCGAGGCCGCGACCATGACGCCGCCGCTGGGCTCGGGGCCGTACAGGATCGGGCGTGTCTCGGCCGGCCAGTTCGTCGAATACGATCGCGTGGCCGACTATTGGGGCCGCGATCTCGCCGTCAATCGCGGCCTCTACAATTTCGACCGCATCCGCATCGACTTCTACCAGAATCGGCAGGCGGCGTTCGAGGCCTTCAAGAAGGGCGACACGCATTTGCGCGAGGAATTCACCGCGCGCGTCTGGGCTACCGGCTACGATTTTCCAGCGCTCGATCAGGGCAAGGTCGTCAAGCGCGAGTTTCCCGGCGAGAAGTGGCCCGACATGCAGGCGGTGGCGCTCAACCAGCGCCGGCCGCAGTTCAAGGACGTGCGGGTGCGCCGCGCCATCGGCCTGTGTTTCGATTTCGAATGGACGAGGCGCACGCTGTTCTATGGGTCCTATGATCGCGCCCAGTCCAATTTCGAGAAGTCCGACTACAAAGCCGAAGGCCTGCCTTCGCCGGATGAACTGGCGCTGCTGGAGCCGTTCCGGGATGAACTGCCTGCCGAGGTGTTCGGCGAGCCGCCCTTGCAGCCGGTGTCGGACGGCTCCGGCCGCGACCGCAAGTTGCTCGGCGAGGCGGCGAAGCTGCTGGCCGAAGCGGGCTGGAAACGCTCCGGCGATTTCGTCGTCGACGAAAAGGGCGAGCGGCTGAAGGTCGAGATCCTGGCGGAGGACGACGGGCTGGTGCGCCTGTTCACGCCATGGATGGAGAAGATGCGCGTGATCGGCATCGACGCCTCGATCCGCCAGGTCGACCAGGCACAGTATGAGGAGCGGCAGAGCGACTACGATTTCGACTTCATCCTGCTGCACTGGCTGGTCGGCGCCACGCCGACCGAGGATTCGCTGGAAGTCCTCTACCATTCGCGCTCCGCCGCGACGCCCGGCATGCGCAACTATCCCGGCACCGCAAGCCCGGCCGTCGACGCGCTGATTGCGGCGGCGGGCCGGGCGCAGAGCCGCGATGAACTGACGACGGCGCTGCGCGCGCTGGACCGGGTCTTGCGCGCGCGGCTGGACTGGATTCCAACATACTATCTGGCGAATCACCGTATTGCCTACTGGGACATGTTCGGCTTCGTCGAGCCGAAGCCGGACTACGGCTTCCCGGCTGAAATACTGTGGTGGTTCGACAAGGAGAGGGCGGCGAAGATTGGCAAGGCCTGAAGCAGGGATCGGCAAGAGGGGCGAGGCCTGATGGGCGCCTATATCCTGCGCCGCATCCTGTTGATGATCCCGACGCTGCTCGGCATCATGGCGGTGTCCTTCGCCATCGTGCAATTCGCGCCGGGCGGGCCGGTCGAGCAGGTCATCGCCCGGCTGACCAACCAGGGCGGCGATTCCGGCGACCGTCTCGGCGGAGGCGGCGGCGCCGATGCGGCCGGCGGCGGCTTCGACGTCGGCGGCGACATCAATTCCAAATATCGCGGCGCGCAGGGCCTAGATCCGGAGTTCATCGCCAGGCTGGAGAAGCAGTTCGGCTTCGACAAGCCGCCGCTCGAGCGCTTCGGCCTGATGCTGTGGAACTATGCCCGTTTCGACTTCGGCCAGAGCTATTTCCGCGACATTTCGGTGGTGGACCTGATCCTGGAGAAGATGCCGGTATCGATCTCGCTCGGCCTCTGGATCACGCTCCTGTCCTACCTGATCTCGATTCCGCTCGGCATCCGCAAGGCGGTGAAGGACGGCTCGGCCTTCGACACCTGGACCAGCGCCATCGTCATCGTCGGCTATGCCATCCCCGGCTTCCTGTTCGCCATCCTGTTGATGATCCTGTTCGCCGGAGGTTCGTTCTGGGACTGGTTCCCGCTGCGCGGCTTGACCTCGGACAACTGGGAGCAACTGTCGTGGCCTGAGCGCATCCTCGACTATTTCTGGCACATCACCCTGCCTCTCACGGCCATGGTGCTTTCGGCCTTCGCCACGACGACGCTGCTGACCAAGAATTCCTTCCTGGAGGAAATCCGCAAGCAATACGTCGTCACGGCGCGCGCCAAGGGCCTGTCGGAGCGCCAGGTGCTCTACGGTCACGTCTTCCGCAACGCCATGCTGATCGTCATCGCCGGCTTTCCCGGCGCTTTCATCTCGGCCTTCTTCACTGGCTCGCTCCTGATCGAGAACATCTTCTCGCTGGACGGGCTGGGCCTGCTCGGCTTCAAGTCGATCGTCGACCGCGACTATCCGGTGGTATTCGCCAACCTCTATATCTTTTCGCTGATCGGTCTCTTCATCAGCCTGGTCTCGGACCTCACCTACACCTGGATCGACCCCCGCATCGACTTCGAGCGGAGGGATGTCTGATGTCAGACGTCCAGCTGAAGGCGGCCGTCGAGACCGGGCGCGAGGAAATCGGTTCGAGGCCGGCGAGGCGGCCATGGCTGTCGCCGCTCAACCGCCGGCGCTGGGCGAGCTTCAAGGCCAACCGGCGCGGCTACTGGTCGCTCTGGATATTCCTCGTCCTGTTCGTGCTGTCGCTGTTTGCCGAATTCGTCGCCAACGACAAGCCGATCGTCGCCTCCTACAAGGGCGAGATCCTGTTTCCCGTCCTGGTTGCCTATCCGGAGGAGAAGTTCGGCGGCTTCTATGCCGTCACCGACTATCGCGACCCGGTGATCCGCGACGAGATCAATGCCCATGGCTGGATGATCTGGCCGCCCATCCGCTATTCCTACCGCACCGTCAACAACGCCGTTCCCGAGGCCGCGCCGGCCAAGCCCTCGTGGGAATACGATGCCCGGACCCGCTGCAGCCAGTATCAGCAAGGCGAGGCCGATCCGGACTGCATCGTCGGCAACTGGAACTGGCTGGGCACCGATGACCAGGCGCGCGACGTGCTGGCGCGCGTCATCTACGGGTTTCGCATCTCCGTGCTGTTCGGCCTGATCCTCACCCTCGGCTCGGCCGTCATCGGCGTGTCCGCCGGCGCCGTGCAGGGCTATTTCGGCGGCTGGGTCGATCTTCTTTTCCAGCGTTTCATCGAGATCTGGTCGGCGATTCCCGTCCTCTACCTGCTGCTGATCGTGGCGGCCGTGCTGCCGCCCGGCTTCTTCATCCTGCTCGGCCTGATGCTTTTGTTCTCCTGGGTGGCCTTCGTCGGCGTCGTGCGGGCGGAGTTCCTGCGCGCCCGCAACTTCGAATACGTCAACGCCGCGCGCGCGCTCGGCGTGCCGAACCGCACCATCATCTTCCGTCACCTCCTGCCCAACGCCATGGTGGCGACGCTGACCTTCCTGCCCTTCATCCTCAACGGCTCGATCTCGACGCTGACCTCGCTCGACTTCCTCGGCTTCGGCCTGCCGCCGGGCTCGGCCTCGCTCGGCGAACTCCTGAAGCAGGGCCAGCGCAACCTCAACGCGCCGTGGCTCGGCATCGCCGGCTTCGTCACGCTTTCGGTGATGCTGTCGCTGCTGATCTTCATCGGTGAGGCCACCCGCGACGCCTTCGACCCGAGGAAGACGTTCAGGTGAGCGGCGAACCTCTCCTCTCCGTCCGCGATCTCTCCGTCGCCTTCACGCAGGGCGGCACGGAGTCATTCGCCGTCGACCATGTTTCGTTCGACATTGCCAAGGGCGAGACGCTGGCGCTGGTTGGCGAGTCCGGTTCGGGCAAGTCCGTCTCGGCGCTGTCGGTGCTCAAGCTTCTGCCCTATCCGCCGGCCAGCCATCCGTCCGGCGAAGTCCGCTTCGGCGGCAAGGATCTGATGACGCTCGGCGAGAAGGACCTGCGGCAGGTCCGCGGCAACAAGATCACCATGATCTTCCAGGAGCCGATGACCTCGCTGAACCCGCTGCACACGATCGAGCAGCAGATCGTCGAGGTGCTGTCCCTGCACCAGGGCATGCGCGAGCAGCAGGCGCGTGCGCGAACGCTGGAACTGCTCGAGGAAGTCGGCATCCGCGAGCCGGGAAAGCGCCTTTCAGCCTATCCGCACCAGTTGTCCGGCGGCCAGCGCCAGCGCGTCATGATCGCCATGGCACTCGCCAACGAGCCGGAACTGCTGATCGCCGACGAGCCGACGACGGCGCTCGACGTCACCGTCCAGGCGCAGATCCTGGAACTGCTGGGGAGGCTGAAGCAGAAGAACGGCATGTCGATGCTGTTCATCACCCACGACCTCGGCATCGTGCGCAAGATCGCCGACCGCGTCTGCGTCATGACCAGGGGCAGGATCGTCGAGACCGGGCCGACGAAGGACATCTTCGACAACCCGCAGCACGAATACACCCGACATCTGCTCGCCGCCGAGCCGAAGGGCCGGCCGCCGGTCGCCGACGCGAGCGCAAGGCCCGTCATGACGGGCACGCAGGTCAAGGTCTGGTTCCCGATCAGGCAGGGCTTCTTCCGCCGCACGGTCGACCACGTGAAGGCGGTGGACGGCATCGACGTGACCGTGCGTGCAGGGCAGACGGTGGGCGTCGTCGGCGAATCCGGTTCCGGCAAGACGACGCTGGGGCTGGCGCTGGCGCGCATGATTGCGTCCACCGGTTCGATCCACTTCGACGGCCGCGACATCGACGGCCTGTCCTTCAACGCCATGCGGCTGCTGCGGCGGGAATTGCAGATCGTCTTCCAGGACCCTTACGGATCGCTCAGCCCCCGCATGTCGGTGGCCGAGATCATCGAGGAAGGGCTGAGGATCCACGAGCCGAGGCTCGGCGCGGATGCCCGCGACGCCCGTGTGGTCGATGCGCTGCGCGAAGTCGGGCTCGATCCCGCCACGCGCTTCCGCTATCCGCACGAATTCTCCGGCGGCCAGCGCCAGCGCATCGCCATCGCGCGCGCCATGGTGCTCAATCCGAAATTCGTCATGCTCGACGAGCCGACCTCGGCGCTCGACATGAGCGTGCAGGCGCAGGTGGTCGACCTGCTGCGTGGCCTCCAGGCCAGGCACGATCTCGCCTATCTCTTCATCAGCCATGACCTCAAGGTGGTGCGGGCGCTCGCCAACGACGTCATCGTCATGCGCGGCGGCCGCATCGTCGAGGCTGGACCAGCCGAACGGATTTTTGGAAATCCGCAAACCGACTATACTCGGGCACTGATATCGGCCGCCTTCCGCATCGAAACGGCACCGGCCGGCGCGGTGAGCGAGTAAGCGTGGAGGATTTGCCAAAAATGCCCGTCAAGGAAAGAGGTCGCGTTCTGCTTGCGCTGACCGGTTTTCATCCGCAGCGCTGGCATGAGCTTCTGTCGGCGGAGCGCGACGTGGCGCTGGAATTGGCCGAGCCCGCCGATCCTTCGATCGCCTATGCCGTGGTGTGGAAGCACAAGCCGTACCTGCTGTCGTCGCTGCCCAACCTGCGCGCGATCTTTTCCATCGGCGCCGGCGTCGACCACATCTTCGCCGACCCCGGCCTGCCTGACGTGCCGATCGTCAAGATCGTCGCCGACAACCTCACCCAGCACATGACCGAATATGTCGTGTGGCGCGTGCTCGACCATCACCGCCAGGGCCTGCTCTACCGCACCCAGCAGGCCAGGAAGACCTGGCACGAGCCGCCGCAGCGGCCCGCCAACGACATTTCCGTCGGCATCATGGGGCTGGGAACGCTCGGCCGCGCGGCCGCTTCGGCCCTGCTGTCGCTCGGCTTCCGCGTCAACGGCTGGTCGCGGACCGCGCGGCCGATGGCGGGTGTCTCCGCCTTCGCCGGAGAAGCAGGCCTGATCCCCTTCCTCAACGCAACCGACATCCTCGTCGTCCTTCTGCCGCTGACGCCGGCCACCAGGGGCATTGTCGACTACGGGCTGCTCAGGCAATTGCGGCGGCGCAACGGGCTGGGCGGTGCCGTGCTCATCAATGCCGGCCGTGGCCGGCTGCAGAAGGATGCCGACATAGTGCGCGCGCTGGAGGACGGTACGCTCAAGGAAGCGAGCCTCGACGTGTTCGAGGTCGAACCGCTGCCCAGGACCAGCCCGCTGTGGACCCACCCCAAGGTTTTCGTCACCCCGCACGCGGCGGCCACGTCGGATCCCAACCATCTGGTGCCGATCATCCTGCGCCAGATGGCGGCCTTCGAGCGCGGCGAACCGCTTGTGGATCTGGTGGATCGCGAGGCGGGTTACTGAACGGTGGAATCCGGCGTCGTCATTCCTTGGGCGGCGCCGGAATGCACTTTCGCCGAACCATCGAGCGATTCATGGCGTCGATCTCGCCGCGCGCATGCTCGACCGCCCGCTGTTCCGTCGAGCGCATGTCGGGTACGACCGGGCCTAGCCCCAGTGGCGTTTCGCCGACGACCGGTTTGGCGTTTTCGCCAAGCCCGTAACGCCGCATCAGCGACTGGCGCTTGGCCAGAAGGGCCTCGCATGAGACGCTGTCGTATGGCAGCGACGACATGATGTTGCGCTCCTGATGCCCGACGAGGGAGTCGGAGCCGCAGCCAGCAAGAAGCAGGCACAGCGGCAGGAACCGCAGACTGGCATGCATTGGTGGCCTCCGTTTACCCGCTGCCGCCGGCAGGATGCTTGCGTGCACCTGCGTCGGGCTCCATTGGCCGCGACCTGAGGCCGGTCGTCAAGAGCATTGGCAGACGGCGGCATGATCGGCCGGGACGCCACCGCCCGCCGTAAAACAGCCGATGCTTTTCCGGCGCTGTCGATTCCGGTCGACAAGCGCCGCGCGGGCCGCTACGGCGATGGCGGCTTCAGGGAGAACGAAGGCGAATGGCGCAAGGCATCCTGATCGCGCCGTCGGTGCTGTCGGCGGATTTTTCCAGACTGGGAGACGAGGTGGAGGCGATCGTCGCCGCCGGTGCCGACTGGATCCACCTCGACGTCATGGACGGGCATTTCGTGCCCAACATCACCTTCGGCCCGCCCGTCATCAAGGCGATCCGCGACCGAACGGACAAGTTCTTCGACTGCCACCTGATGATCGCGCCCGCCGACCCTTATCTCGCCGCCTTCGCCGAGGCCGGCTGCGATGGCATGACGGTGCACGCCGAGGCCGGCCCGCACCTCGACCGCTCGCTCCAGGCGATCCGCAACCTCGGCAAGAAGGTCGGCGTCTCGCTCAATCCGGGGACGCCGGAAAGCGCCGTCGAATACGTGCTCGACCGGCTCGACCTGATCCTCATCATGACCGTCAATCCGGGTTTCGGCGGCCAGGCCTTCATTTCGGCGATGGTCGACAAGGTCCGGCGCGTCAAGGCAATGATCGGAGAGAGGCCGATCCGCATCGAGATCGACGGCGGCGTCTCGCCCGAGACGGCGCCGCTTCTGGCTGCGGCCGGCGCCGACGTCTTCGTCGCCGGCTCCGCCGTCTTCAAGGGCGGTGCGGCCGCCTATGGCGGCAACATCGCCGCCATTCGTTCCGCGGCCGACGCCGTACGATAGATCGGCTCAGTCGAAGAAGATCCAGCTCGACAGGATGAAGGTCGGGATCAGCACCGCGCCCGACCAGGCCATGTAGCCGAAGAAACTCGGCATGGCGACGCCGCGCTGGCGGGCGATGGCGTAGACCATGAAGTTCGGCGCGTTGCCGATATAGGTGTTGGCGCCCATGAAGACGGCGCCGGCCGAGATCGCCGCCAGCGTCGTCGCCATGTCCGTCATCAGGTGCTGCGCGTCGCCGCCGGCCAGTTCGAAGAACACCAGGTAGGTCGGCGCGTTGTCGAGGAAGGACGACAGCGCCCCCGTCAGCCAGAAATAGGCGAGGTCGTTCGGCCCGCCCGAGGCGGTCGTCACTATCGCCACCAGCGGCCTGAGCGCGCCTTCGTGGCCGGCCTGCAGGATCGCCACCACCGGCACGATGCACACGAAGATGGATGCGAACAGCTTCGCCACTTCGGCGATCGGCCCCCAGTTGAAGCCGTTCGCCTCGCGGTATTCCTTGCGCGAGACGGCGAGCGAGGCAAAGGCGAGCAAGAGGATCAGCGCATCGCGCACCAGGTTCTGCAATTCCAGCGCAACGCCATAGACCGAGACGCTGACGCCCGGTTTCCAGTACGCCGAAAGCAGGATGGCGGCGATGACGCCGGCAAGCAGCGGCAGGTTGGGCAGGCCGCGCACGCGCACCTTGGAATCCGGCGTCGGGTCCTTCACCTTAGGCTGGCCGGCCTCGCGCCGGTGCAGGATCGTATCCAGCACGACGAAGGCCGCCAGCACCACGCCGCCGACGAACAGCGTGTCGGGCAGGATGTGGATGGCGGTCCAGAAGAAATCGACGCCGCGCAGGAAGCCGACGAACAGCGGCGGGTCGCCGAGCGGCGTCAGCGAGCCGCCGATGTTGGACACCAGGAAGATGAAGAACACCACGACATGGGCGTTGAAGGGCCGGTTGTCGTTGGCGCGGATGAGCGGCCGGATCATGATCATCGAGGCGCCGGTGGTGCCGACCACCGAGGCCATCAGGGCACCGACCAGCAGCAGGCCGGCATTGACGAGCGGTGTGCCGTGGATGTTGCCGGCGACCAGGATGCCGCCCGCGATGGTGAACAGCGCGAACAGAAGGATGATGAACGGCATGTATTCGGTGAGCAGCGCATGCAGCACCGCTTCCGTCGCCAGATGCGGGCCGAAGGCGAAGGCCAGCGGCGCCACCACCAGCACGGCCCAGACGGCGGCGATCTTGCCGTAGTGATGCTCCCACACATGCGGGAAAAGCAGCGGCCCCGTGGCGATGGACAAAAGCAAGCCGGCAAAGGGCAGTGCCCACCAAAGGGACATTGTGGCGCCTGGCAAGGCTTCGGCCGCCCATGCGGGTTCGGCGGCAAAGCATAGAAGAACAGCCGCCGTCAGAATTCTCGCCAGATGCACCGCGCCCCCCAAAGATCGGATTTCTTCAAGCCAGCCGCACCCCGGCTTCGCGCATCTTCGCCAGCATCGCCTCGACCGAACCGTTGAGGTCGATGCCGCGGCAGGCATCCAGCCGCACGGTGGCCTCGAAGCCTTGTGCGACGGCATCGAGAGCCGAATAGGCGACGCAGAAATCGGTCGCCAGCCCGGCGAAGGTGACGGCCTCGATGCCGCGCTCGCGCAGGTAGCCGGCAAGCCCGGTCGGCGTCCTGT
>Ga0222422_100611_pt1 | contig 10836 bp, 8 predicted proteins | sample 3A1ome_FD_182469 | JGI IMG/M metagenome (GOLD analysis project Ga0222422, IMG submission 182469) | Enriched microbial communities from leaf-cutter ant dump, University of Wisconsin, Madison, United States - 3A110A (version 2) | ecosystem: Environmental > Terrestrial > Nest > Insects nest > Nest...
GCCGTTCGCTGCGAGCTGCACCACGGCGTCGTGGCCGTGGAGCGCCGCGAAGGTGGCGCCGTAGTCGGTCAGGTCGACCTTGATGAAGCCGGGGCGCTCGATGCCGGGCACGGCGCGATCGAGGTTGGTGACGGTGTGGCCCGCCGCCTCGAGCGCGGCGATCACCACCGGGCCGACGCCGCGGTCCCACGAACCGGTGCCGCCGGTGACTGCGATTTTCATTCTTTTGTCCTTTCTGACCCCTCACCCTAGCTGCGCTAAGGCGCAGAGCGCCAAGTTCCGCTACCCTCTCCCCAAAGGGGCGAGGGGAGGATGTATCGTGCACTGTGGCTCGTTACGAGCCTCCCCTCGCCCCTTTGGGGAGAGGGTGGCCGCGAAGCGGCCGGGTGAGGGGAAGTTCAAGTCAGTACCGATCGCTCGCGTCATGGACCGGACGATAGACGAAGTCGGTGAAGGTGGCCTCCCGGGCCGTGCCGTTGAGGTCCGAGCAGGCCATGCCGACGAAGGCACCGGTGAAGCTGCCGTGCTCGGCGTGGCCACCGCACTCGTCCGAGAGCAGCGAGGCGTCGAGGGTGCCGCCGACCGGCTGCCAGTTGCCGCCCGCCTTCGCGTCACCCGTGGCGTAGAAGAATTGCAGTCTCGGGCCGCGGATTTCGAGCTTGAGGCGGACCGGGCCATCCTGCGGCAGCGGGACGGGCTGGGCCGGGTAGGTGAGCCTGCCGTCGGGATGGGAGGCCATCGAGCTCATGATGAGGAGTTCGCGCTTGCCATCGGAATGGGCGGTGACGGTGAGGTAATGGAAATTGTAGCGGCTGTAATAGCCGGTGAGGCCGGCGAACTGGCGCTCGTCAAGGGGGCTGAAGTCGACCGTGACTTCGGCGTCGTAGGAGAAGTGGGTCTGGCGGCGGGCGACCAGCGCCTGCTCGAACCATGAGCCGATGGCCTCGCGGCCGATCAGGGTAAGCCTGTTGTCGCCGACCCGGAAGATACGCTCGGTTTCCGGGGTGCGAAGCCACTGGAAATCCTTGGGCAGCGTGTCGAAGCGGTAGTGCTGCTCGGCCCAGTAGCCGGCCTCGTCGCGGGTGCCGGGAATTTCCACCTCGAGCGAGGGCACGGGGCCGTTCTTGACCCAGAGCCAGTCGTCGGCGCCCCAATAGGCCTCCTGGATGCCGGTTTCGCGGCCGAGGACGCAGCGGCGCTTCTGGGTAGTGGGGCGGCCCATCAGGTGGACGAGGTAGGTCTTGCCATCGGGCGTCTCGACGATGTCGCCATGACCGGCGCGCTGCACCGGATTGAGCGGCGTGTCCTTGGCGGTCAGCACATGCTTGATCGGATGCGTCTCGTAGGGCCCGTCGATATTGCGCGAGCGGGCGAAGGTGACGGCGTGCTCGTAGCCGGTGCCGCCCTCGGCGGTGAGCAGGTAGTACCACGGCTGGCCGTCGCGGCCCTTGCGCTTGTAAAGGTGCGGGCCCTCGACCAGCTTCAGGTCGGTGCCCTGGTAGATGTTCCTGATCGGCCCGATGAGTTTCTTCTGCGCGTGGTCGTATTCCTGGAGCGCGATGCCGGCGAAAAGCAGCGGCCGGGTGCGGTGGTCCCACAGCATGTTGACCAGCCACTTGCGACCATCGTCGTCGTGGAACAGCGAGGGATCGAAACCCGAGGAGTTGAGATAGACCGGGTCGGACCATGGCCCTTCGATGCTTGGCGCGGTGACGAGGTAGTTATGCGCGTCCTTGAACGAGCCGTCCTTGCGCTTCACGTCGGTGTAGATGAGGAAGAACTGCTCGCCGTCATGGCTCAGGCAGGGGGCCCAGATACCGCACGAATCGGGGTCGCCGCGCATGTCGAGCTGGCTCTTGCGGCTCAGCGGACGGGTGACGAGGTCCCAGTTGGCGAGATCCTTCGAATGATGGATCTGCACGCCCGGATACCATTCGAAGGTCGAGGTGGCGATGTAATAGTCGTCGCCGACGCGCAGGATCGACGGGTCCGGGTTGAAGCCGGGCAGGATCGGATTGCGGATTGTGGACATGCGGTGTCTCCCCCTCTGGTGCGCTTGAGTAGCGTACCTCAAGCCCCTGAGACAAGGGCCGCCACCCGGAGGTGGCGGCCCGGCAGTCGCTTACTTCAGGAACTCGTCCACGTTGGCCGAAGTCACACGGTCGAGGCCGGTATAGATGATCTCGTCGACCTTCTCGCCGTTCTTGATGGCGAGCAGGGTGCGCATGGCAACCTCGCCCATCTCGTAGGGACGCTGGCCGACGAGGACGTGCACGTAGCCGTCCTTGAGGAGCTGCAGCTCGGCCGGGAGGGTATCCGCAGCGACGAGAGCGAGCTTCTTGGAATCGACGTCGGCCTTGACCGGGTCGACGAAGTTCTTCCAGCCATCGGGGGCGAAGAGCGGCCAGCCGCCCACGGGCACGATGGCGCCGAGGTCGGCATTGGCGGTGAGCAGATCACCCGCCTGCTGCACGGCCAGGGTCACGTCGTCGTTGGAGAAGGTCGGCGAGCCGGGGACTTCGGTCCAGGCGGAGCCGGCGAGGGCCTGGCGCACGCCATCGACACGCTCGGCGAGGTTGGGAGCGGCGGCGCCGCCCGAAATCACGCCATAGGTGCCTCCTTCGGGCTTGAGCTTGAGCAGCTCCTCGCCCAGGGCCACGCCGAAGTCCTTGTTGTTGGTACCGACATAGGCGGTGCGCTTGGACTCCGAGGCATCGGAATCGAAGGTGATGACGGCGATGCCGGCATCGACCGCCTTGTCGATCAGCGTGGTCGCTGCGGCGGCATCGGCCACCGAGATGGCGAGGCCATCGACGCCCTGGGTGATGAAGTCGTCGATGATCTGCGCCTGGGTGGCCGGCTCGTGCTCGACCGGGCCCTGGTAGATGCACTCGACATTGCCGAGCTTGGCCGCTTCGGCCATGCAGCCATCGCGGGTGAGATCGAAGAACGGGTTGTTCATCGCCTTGGGAACGACGGCGAATTTCAGCCTGTCCTGGGCATCGGCGATGCCCGCCAGGCTGATCGACGCAAGCGCGGCGAGCGCCAGGGTCTTCAACATAGTCATAGTCTTCCTCCTCAATTGTTCCGGAGTGACGTCTCCGGAACTCCCTGTTGGCGGATGATTCCGCCTCTTCGCTCCGACCGGGTTGTTCGGGTTACCCGTTACGGAGAGACCGGAAGCGGTCGACGAGGACCGCTGCAACGATGATGCAGCCGACGAGAGTCTGCTGCCAGTAAGGGTCGACGCGGGCCAGTACGAGGCCGTTGCGGATCACTTCGATCAGCACGCAGCCGATGATGGCGCCCGCCGCCCCGCCAATGCCGCCCGCGAGGTTGGCGCCGCCGATGACAGCAGCGGCGATGATGGTGAGTTCGTAGGCCACGGCGAGATTGGCCGGGGCCGAGCCGAGCCAGCCCGACACCATGATGCCGTTGAAACCGGCGGCCAGCGCGCAAAGCACATAGACCTGTATCTTCACCCGATCGACCGGCACGCCGGTCAGCCGACCGGCCGACTCGTTGGAGCCGATGGCGTAGACGTGCCGGCCCCAGGCGGTGTGGTTGAGCGCCAGCCACATCGTGGCGGCGAGGATGACGAGGTAGATGAAGCCGACGGGCACGCCGCCCAGATTGCCGGACATGGCGGTGATGAACAGCTCCTTGTCCGGCCCGCTCGGGGCCGAGCCGCGGCCCTGCGTCGCCACATAGGTGAGGCCGCGGACGATGCTCAGCGTGCCCAGAGTGGTGACGAAGGGCGCGAGCTTGAGCTTGGCCACGGCAAAGCCGTTGGCGAAGCCGATGAGCGCCGCCGTTCCGAGGCCCGCCGCCAGGGCGATGATGAAGGCGGAACCGGGGAAGGGGTAGAAGCCGGCCGAACTCAGCCCGGCCATGGTGAGCGAGCAGACGGTCGCCGAGAGCGCCATGGTAGAGCCGACGCTCAGGTCGATGCCGCCGGTTATGATGACGAGGGTGATCCCCAGCGTCGCGATGGCGACGAAGGAGAAGTTGCGGATGATGTTCTTGACGTTGCCGTCGGTGAGGAAATGCGGCGAGAGCATGCTCATGACGATGATGAGCACGATCAAGGCCAGCAGTACGTAGGCCGACTGGCTGGCAAGGAAGCCGCGCTGCCAGAAGCGGGTGCGGCGAACGTTGGAAAAACCCTGGACAGTGTCGCTCATCATGCCGCCTCGCGTGCGCCGGTGATCAGGGCCGTGACTTCCTCGGGCGAGGACTCGGCGATGGGCTTGTCGGCGACCTTGCTGCCGCGGCGCATGACGATGACGCGGTCGCAGGTGGCGAAGACATCGGGCATGCGGTGCGAGATCAGCATGACGGCGATGCCGGCATCCTTGAGGCGATGGATGAGGCTCAGCACCTCGGCCACCTGCCGCACCGAGATGGCGGCGGTCGGCTCGTCCATGAGGATCAGCCTGGCGTCGGCGAGGCGGGTGCGGGCAATGGCCACCGCCTGGCGCTGACCGCCCGACATCTGGCGCACCAGGTCGTCGGCGCGCGTCTCGGACTTGAGCTCGGCGAAGAGCTCGGCGGCGCGCGCATTCATGGCCCGGTGGCGCAGGAAGCGGAACGGGCCGACATGGTACTTGAGCTCGCGGCCGAGGAAGATATTGGCTGCCGCCGTCAGATTGTCGGCGAGCGCCAGGTCCTGGTAGACGGTCTCGATGCCGAGCCGCCGGGCCTCGCCGGGCGAGTGAATCTGCGTGGGCTGGCCCTCGAGCTTCACCCCGCCGCTACTCGGCTGGTAGATGCCCGAGATGATCTTCACCAGCGTCGACTTGCCGGCACCGTTATCGCCCATCAGCCCGACCACCTGGCCCGGCTCGATGGCGAAGCTGACGTCGGACAGCGCACGGATGGCGCCGAAATCCTTCGATACGTGTTCGAGTTCAAGTAGTGCCAACACTCTCCTCCTTTGTTGGCATTCCCCCGTCGAGACGCTGGCGGATCTGCTGCCCGCCCGACGCCTCCGATACTTCTTATCCGGCCGGTTCTCCCGCCATGCGTCCGGCGGCGCGGTCGAAACCTTCTGCGATGACGATGCGCATGGCGGCACGCGCACCCTCGGCATCGCGGGCGCCGATGGCCTGGGCGACGCGGCGGTGATGATCCACCGTGACGTCGCGGGCGTCGCCGTCCTCGACCGGCGAACTGATGGTGAAGGCGGTGGCGAGCGCCAGGTCGACGAGGCCCGCGATCGAGGCCATGAAGGGATTGCCCGAGGCCTCGGCCACGGCGCGGTGGAACTCGAGGTCGCTGCGGGCGAACTCGGCGGTGTCGCTGGCGCCGGCCATGCCGTCGACACAGGCGAACATCTGCGCGAGTTGGCCATCGCTGCGGCGCGCCGCGGCGAGCGCCACGGATTCGAGTTCGAGTCCGATGCGGATTTCGGCAAGGCTACGCAGGAAGGCGATGTCCGGCCCGGTTTCGAAATGCCAGGCGAGCACGTCGGGATCGAACAGCGACCACTCGCGGCGCGGCAGCACGACGGTGCCGATGCGGGCGCGCGACGTGATGAGGTTCTTGGCGGCCAGCGCCTTCAGCGCCTCGCGCAACACCGTGCGGGAGACGCCGAAGCGCGCCTGCAGGGTCGCGTCGATGGGCAGGGTCGTCTCGGGCGGAAACTCGCCACCGACGATGGCGATGCCGAGCTGGTCGAGGACCTGCGACTGGAGCGTGCGCGCCGGCGGGCGGCGGTGCGTCGCCGAGGCGACGGCACGACCGCTCGAGCCGCTGCTGCTGCGCTTCAACTCCATTGCCGGCCTCCCCTCCGAGGCGCCGAGCAGATCACAGGCCGAATAGTAATACAATACTATGTTTCCCGTCGTGAGATCGATTGCATCGCCGTGGAAAAGGGGGGTGGCGCCCTCGCGCCACCCTGGACCCGTCTCAGACGAAGCGGTTGACGAGGTTTTCGAGATATTCCTGCTGGCCGGATTTCGGCTGTGGGTTGATGTTGTCGGCATCGACGCGGGCGGCGATGTCGGCGAGCGATTCCGAGGCCAGCATCTTCTGCGCGGCGGGCGTGGCCCAGCCGGCGTAGCGCGCCTCGACGACCCGGTCATAGGTCCCGTCCTCGATCATGGCGGCGGCGCCCTTGAGGCCGCGGGCCAACACGTCGAGGCCGCCAATGTGGCCATAGAGCAGGTCGGCCGGGTCAATGGACTGGCGGCGCACTTTGGCGTCGAAGTTGAAACCGCCCTTGCCGAGGCCGCCGGCCTTGAGAATCTGGTAGAAGGCCAGCGCCATCTCGCCGGGATTGTTGGGGAACTGGTCGGTATCCCAGCCCGACTGCAGATCGTTGCGGTTGGCATCGACCGAGCCGAGGATGCCGAGCCCACCGGCGACCGCCAGCTCGTGCTCGAAGGAATGGCCGGCGAGGAAAGCGTGGCCGACCTCGATATTGACCTTCACGTCCTTCTCGAACCCATAGGTCTTGAGGAACCCGTACACCGTCGCGACATCGTAGTCGTACTGGTGCTTGGTCGGCTCCTGCGGCTTGGGCTCGATGAGGATCTGGCCGGTGAAGCCGATCTTCTTCGCATGCTCGATGACGAGGCCGAGGAAGCGCGCGGCATGATCCTGCTCGGCCTTGATGCGGGTGTTGAGCAGGGTTTCATAGCCCTCGCGGCCGCCCCACAGCACATAGTTGGAGCCGCCGAGGTCGTGCGTGACCTCCAGCATCTCCTTCACCTGGCCGGCGGCGTAGGCGAACACATCCGGGTCGGGATTGGTGGCGGCGCCGGCCATGTAGCGGCGATTGCTGAAGAGGTTGGCCGTGCCCCAGAGCAGCCTGGTGCGGCTCGACTGCATCTTCTTTGCGAAGATGTCCGTGATGGTGCGGAGGTTCTTGTTGCTCTCCTTGAGGGTCGAACCCTCGGGGGCCACGTCAACGTCGTGGAAGCAGAAGAAGGGCGCGTCGAGCAGGTCGAAGAGCTCGAAGGCGACGTCGGCCTTGAGCTTGGCGCCCTCGATACCCTTGTCGTACCAGGGGCGATCGAAGGTGCGGCCGCCGAACGGGTCGCCGCCTTCCCAGGCGAAGGTGTGCCAGTAGGCGATGGCGGGACGGATATGGTCCTCCATCCGCTTGCCGAGGACGATCTCGTCCTTGTTGTAGTGGCGGTAGGCCAGCGGGTTGGAGGAGCTTTGCCCCTCGAACTTGACGGGCGAAATGCCCTTGAAGAAATCGGTCACTTACGGGCCTCCTCGATGGCGGGATAGAGGGCGCGATAGCGCGCATACTGGTCGGAATAGGCGGTACGGAGCGCGGTATCGGGCGCCAGGACGCGCCTGATGCCGGGCATGGTCATCACCTCGGCGGGATCGGCGCCTTCGGCGGCGCAGAGGCCGAGGCGGGCGGAGCCGAGGGCGCCGCCGAAATCGCCGTCCTCGGGAATGGCCAGCTCGATGTCGAGATTGGTGGCGATGAGCTTCAGCCACAGGTCGGATTTCGAGCCGCCGCCGACAGCGAGCAGGCGGGAGAAGTCGGTGCCGGCATCGCGCAGCACACGCTGGCAATCCCTGAAAGCGAAGGCGACGCCCTCCATCACCGCCTGCGCCATCAGGGCCGGAGTGGTGGAGTGGCTGAGGCCGGTGAAGCTGCCGCGGGCGGCGGCATTGTTGTGCGGCGTGCGCTCTCCCGAGAGGTAGGGCAGGAAGATTTCCTCGCCCGGACCGGCAAAGCCGGACTCAGCGGCGCCCGACAGTGCGGCAGGGGACTGCCCGGTGACCTTGCTTAACCAGTTGAGCGAGTCGGTGGCCGAGAGGATGACGCCCATCTGGTGCCAGGTGTTGGGGATGGCGTGGCAGAAGGCATGCACCGCGCCCGAGGTGTTGGGGCTGAAGCGGGCGTTGGAAACGAAGATGACGCCCGAGGTGCCGAGCGACACGAAGCCCTCGCCCGGGCGGATGGCGCCGATGCCGCAGGCGGCCGCGGCATTGTCCCCTGCCCCGCCGGCGACGACGACGTTGCTCCCCATGCCCCAGCGCTCCGCGAACTCGCGTTTCAGCGTGCCCGAGGGGGCCGAGCCCTCGACGAGGCGGGGCATGTGGGAGCGATCGAGGCCGGTAAGGGCCAGAAGCTCGTCGGACCAGTCGCGCCTGGCGACATCGAGCCAGAGCGTGCCGGCGGCGTCGGACATGTCCTCGACATGCTCGCCGGTGAGCAGCAGGCGGATATAGGCCTTGGGCAGCAGCACCTTGGCGAGCTTAGAGAATATTTCGGGCTCGTGCTTGCGGACCCAGGCGATCTTGGGGGCGGTGAAGCCGGGCATGGCGATGTTGCCGGCGATATCGCGCAGGCTGGGCAGCGCCACTTCCATCTCGGTGCATTCGGCGGCGGCGCGGCCATCGTTCCACAGGATGCAGGGGCGGAGCACCTTGTCGTCCCTGTCGAGAAGGGTGGCGCCGTGCATGTGGCCGGAAAGGCCGATGCCGCGGACTTTCGCCAGGTCTTCCGGGTTGGACCTGCCGAGCCTGTCGATGGCTTCGAGCGTGGCGTTCCACCAGTCGGCGGGGTTCTGCTCGGACCAGCCGGGATGCGGGCGGACCGGCTCGACCGACTTCGCCGTGGCTTCACCCAAGGGCCGGCCGGCGCGGTCGATCAGCAGCGCCTTGACGCCCGATGTGCCGATGTCGATGCCGAGATACGTCATGATGCACGTACCTCAGAGCGGAGTGCGAACAATGAGCGCAGGGCGAAACGTGGCAACTGGAAGTCCTCCCTCGGGCGTATCCGCCCACGTCGATCGCCGGGTTATGTCGAGGGAAGGGCCTCCACCCCATCCGCTCGCCCGGTCAGCGGAGGTTGTCGCGCAGAAACAGGCCGATTTCAATAGGGGCCGGTTGCGGGGCCGGATGGTGGCTCGAATCGCCCATGGCGTAGCCGCGCGCCACAGCCAGCGCGGCGGCGATTTCGCCGTCGGGGTTCTGGTCGAGCACCACGTCGATGGCACCGGAACGCAGGCCGTCCCGCGTCGCCTCGGTCAGTTCGTGGGCGATGACGCGTATGCGTCCGCCCTCGCCGGCCTTGCCGAGCGCGGCGATGAGGCCGGCATTGCCGGCGCCGAGATTGTAGATGCCGGCGAGCCGCGGACCGCCAAGCAATTCACTGGCGGCAGCCTCGGTGAGCATGTCGTCGTCAAATCCCTCGCGCGGCCCGATGAGCTCGTGGCCAGGGAACTCCGCCTCCATCACGGCGGTGAAGCCCTCGAGCCGTTCGCGGTGGTCGCGCAGGCCGAGCGAGCCGGCGAGGATGCCGATGCGGCCCTGGGGGCAGAAGCGGCCGAGCAGCGAGGCGGCAGTACGCCCGGCGGCGACATTGTCGATGCCGACGAAGTGGCGTCGGGCCGAGCCCGGCAGGTCGGAGACCAGGGTCACCACGGCGATGCCGCGGCGGCTCGCCGCCTCGACGGCGCGGCGGACGGTCTCGTGCTCGGTGGCGACGATGACGGCGCAGTCGGTCGATTTGGGATCGAGCGCCATGATGGCCGCGCTCAGCGCTGCCGGATCGAAGGCGTGGATGGGGCGGGCAATGATCGACAGGCGCTCGCCCTTCAGCGCCTGGGCGTGACGGGCGATGGCGCTGTTGAGCGAAGCCATGAAGGCGTTGCTGCCATCGGGGATGAGGAAGGTGACGCTGAGATCGCGGGCGCGGGCCAGCAACGAGGCCGAGACGTCGCGGCGGAAATCGAGCACGCGGATGGCCTCGGCGACCTTCTCGGCGGTCTCGCTGCGCACGCCCGGCCGGCCATTCAGCACGCGATCGACGGTAGCGAGCGAAACGCCGGCCTCGCGCGCCACGTCATGCACCGTTGCCCGGCGCTTGAAGTCGTCCATGCCCTCATCCCCTTTGCCCGCCACAGTTGCGGGCGCGCGGCATTTCGTCAACCGTCCGGCTTCCCTCGCAATGTCGTTGCGGCTACATCTGCCGGCATTTCAGTGGCGTGGGTCGAACCGGAAAAGTCTCCGAACTTTTCCTGCCCCACCTGCCGGCAGGGAGTTGCGGCATGACGGTTTCGGTGGAGCGCTTCGGCGCATTCGAGGGCGACGAGGTCGAGCAGTTCAGGCTCGTCAGCGAGACCGGTGTCGAGGTCGACATCCTCTCCTGGGGCGTGGCGGTGCGCGACTGGCGCGTGCCGGTGGGCGGCGGCAAGCGCTCGGTGGTGCTGGGCTTCGACGGGTTCGACGCCTACCCCACCGATTCGCCGAGCTTCGGCTCGCTGGCCGGGCGGGTGGCCAACCGCATCGCCGGCGCGAGCTTCGAAGTGGACGGGGTCACCTACAGGACGCCGGCGAACTTCATGGGCAGGCACACGCTGCATGGCGGATCGCAGGGGCTGGGCCGGGTGGTGTGGCGCGGCGAGACCGACAACATGCACAACGCGGTGCGCTTCACCCATGTCTCGCCCGACGGCCATGCCGGGTTTCCGGGCACCGTGACCTTCACCGCGACCTATACGCTGACGGCGAACCGGCTGCGGCTCGACATCCACGCCACCACCGACAAGCGCACGCCGATCAACGTGGTGCAGCACCAGTATTTCAACCTCGGCACTGGTCCGGACGTGCTCGACCACAAGTACCAGCTGCTTGCGCCGGCCTATACGGCGCTGGGCGAAGACCTGATCCCCACCGGCGCCATCCTGCCGGTCGCCGGCACGGCCTGGGACTTCAACACGCCGCGCACGCTGCGCGACGCGCAGGGCAAACCGATCGACTATGACGGCAACCTGGTGCTGGCGACGGGCCGACGCTTCGAGGACCCGGTGGCGATCGTCACGGCACCCGACGACTCGCTGACGCTGAAGCTCTGGA
>Ga0222422_100613_pt1 | contig 10790 bp, 8 predicted proteins | sample 3A1ome_FD_182469 | JGI IMG/M metagenome (GOLD analysis project Ga0222422, IMG submission 182469) | Enriched microbial communities from leaf-cutter ant dump, University of Wisconsin, Madison, United States - 3A110A (version 2) | ecosystem: Environmental > Terrestrial > Nest > Insects nest > Nest...
CGCGCCCAAGGCGATTATTCTGTCGGGCGGCCCCGCCTCGGTCACCGAAGCCCTCTCCCCGCGCGCCCCCATCGAGGTTTTTGATATGGGCGTGCCCGTGCTGGGCATTTGCTACGGCCTGCAAACCATGTGCGCGCAGCTGGGCGGCAGCGTCGCGGCGTCTGACAAACGCGAGTTTGGCCGCGCCTTTATCCGCACCGAAAGTGCAAAACTCCTCGCCGGTATGGGCGACGGCAGCCGCGCCGAGGTGTGGATGAGCCACGGCGACAGCGTCAAAACCCTGCCCGCAGGGTTCGAAACGATTGCGGCCAGTGACAGCTGCCCACATGCCGCCGTCGCGAACCCCGCGCGCGGGCTTTACGGCGTGCAATTTCATCCCGAAGTCGCCCACACCCCCGAAGGCGCGCGCCTGCTACGCAATTTCGTCATTGATATCGCAGGCTGCAAGGCGGATTGGAGCATGGCGCATTTCCGCGACGAAATCATCGAAAGCCTGCGCGCGCAGGTGGGCACGGGCCGTGTGATTTGCGGCGTATCGGGGGGCGTTGATTCCACCGTCGTCGCCGCGCTGCTCCATGCCGCCATCGGCGACCAGCTGACCTGCGTTTTCGTCGATACGGGGTTGATGCGCCAGAACGAAGCCGCCGAAGTGGTTTCGCTGTTCCGCGATCATTTCAACATCCCGCTGGTGCATGAAAATGCGGAGGATCTTTTTCTCTCCCGCCTTGCGGGCGTCACCGACCCCGAACAAAAACGCAAGATTATCGGCAAAACCTTCATCGACGTTTTTGAAGAGGCCAAGAAAAAAGCCGGCCCCGCCGAATTCCTCGCGCAGGGCACGCTCTATCCCGATGTCATCGAAAGCGTATCCTTTGCGGGCGGGCCGAGCGTCACCATCAAATCCCACCACAATGTCGGCGGATTGCCCGAAGATTTGCAGTTCAAACTGGTCGAGCCGCTGCGCATGCTGTTCAAGGACGAAGTGCGGGCGCTTGGCCGTGCGCTCGGCGTGCCGGATAAATTTATCGAACGCCACCCCTTTCCGGGCCCCGGCCTCGCCATCCGCATTCCGGGGGATATCACCCGCGAAAAGCTGGACATTCTGCGCGCGGCCGATGCGATTTTCATCGGCGAGCTGCATGACAAAAAACTCTACCGCGAGACATGGCAGGCCTTCGCCGTGCTGCTGCCCGTGAAAACCGTCGGCGTCATGGGCGATGGCCGCACCTACGACCACGTGCTCGCGCTGCGTGCTGTCACCTCCATCGACGGTATGACCGCGGACTACGCCCCCCTCCCCCACGATTTCCTTGGCCATGTCGCCACGCGTATCGTGAACGAAGTCCGCGGCATCAACCGCGTGGTCTACGACATCACCTCCAAACCGCCCGGGACGATTGAGTGGGAATAGTTCTTTTTAAGAAAAATACGTTTAACTAATTGATATTAAATGATATGATGTCGCACATCTGAACTACAAACTTCTTACAAAGAAGCTTGTTTTTCAAGAGCATAACTTTTGTGAAATGTGAAAATGCGACAAAGAAACAAGACTATTGAGAACAATGCGTCCAGAGAGACGCAGAAGCGCAAGAAAAGCACTGCAAATACAGCAGAACTCAAAGATAGTCATCGCATTACAGACAGCTACGAAATACTGGACGGCGCAGCGCAAATCTATCGCACGACGAAAAGTGGAAAATTCTGGTCACTGTCATGCTGGATTAGAGAAGAAAGAAAATGCTTCCGTCGATCTTTGCGCACAAAGAATCTAGATGAAGCAAAAGAAATTGGACGCAAAACGTACTTACAGCTGATTGGAAATATTCAAGCAGGCAATAAAGTCTTCAGCAAAACAGCACGTGAGCTTGTTGATGCTTTCGTGAAGCATAAGCAAGACGAAGCGAACGCAGAAATCATTACGCAAGAGCGTGTCACGACTATCAGAATATCACTGAACAAGTGGTTTCTAGCGTTTGTGGGATCAAGCAAAAAGCTTGATAAAATCGAAAAACGTAGCTTTGAGCAATATTACATTTGGCGCAGACAGAAATCTCCCGATGTGCGCAATGCCACGCTTATCAATGAACGTGCGCTCATTTCCTCATTATACAAGTTTGCAATCTCTAGAAACTTCGTCAGACACGATCAACTTCCGGTCTTTTCTCGTCTCAATGTAAAAAAATCACAAGTTGAGCGTAGAGACGAGTTTGATATACAGGAATGGCAAACTTTATACAGGCATCTCAAGAGCTGGGTAGTAAAAGCAACTGAGAGCGAAAAAGATGAACGACAATTCATCAGGGATTTTATAATTCTGTCTGCAAATACCGGGCTTCGCTTCGGAGAAATGCGCAAGCTGAAATGGAGCATGATAAAAATTCACAAATCCCCCAACGTCAAATCAAGCTTAACTCCAGTTGAAATATCGGTTCCACAAGATACAAAAACTGGCGCCCGCACAGTCATTGGTCGGCGGGGAGATATTATTGAGCGCATACGTGGATATTCTAAATTTAAGAAACCGACTGATTGGGTGTTTGTTAACAATCAGACAGGGGAGCAGTTACACAAAAAAGCTTACTACAAGCATTGGCACGCTTTGATGAAAGACACAGGCTTGGCGGAGAGCAATAAAACGCTGACATATTATTCCCTACGTCACACATATATTACGTTCCGATTATTAGCCGGTACGAATGCTTTCATGCTTGCGGAAAATGTCGGCACAAGCTTGAAAATGATCGAAGATCATTACGCACACATCAAATCTCATGCAATACGATTAGAACTAACAAAAGATCTTAAAAAAGACGCGGCAGGACAAATCTTGCTCGATTGACTAGAGCAACTTCTTGAGCTCAACATCAAGCGCTCTGGCTATTCTAAGCAGATTGAAAAACGTGGGTTCCGTTTTACGACTCTCGATAAGACTAATCGTTGAACGGTTTAACCCTGCGGCTTGAGCAACTTTCTCATGCGAAAGCCCCTTCGCTTTACGTATTTCAGTAAGCTGGGTGATTACATCATCAACGGTTCTCTTTAAGTCTTTGTCTTTCATTACAAAGACATGATTGCTCTCTTGCGCAGCTTTAAAAACGTGATTATTCTCACTTATACGTAATATTTAACGAAAGGTGCGTTATGAGTGAGAATTCAACGACTACACAGAGCTTGAAACTCTACAATCCAATAACAGCAGTAAATTTGAGCTTTCTACTGACTCCGATTTTCGGGTCATATTTTCAGATGAAAAACTGGTCCAAATTGGAGCAGGCAGGCAAGGTAACGCAGGGTAAAGTCTGGCTCATTGCGTCAATTATCATTTATGTCGCGTTTCTAACATTGGATGCGAAAACGACATTCTGGCTACATGTGCTGTTTTTTGTTGTTTGGTATTTCTTCTTTGGCAAAGACCAGGTCAGCTACTTTAAAGAGCATTTTAAAGCTGGATACGACAAACAGCAGCTCGCGGGAACAGCGCTGCTCTGCGCGATTGGTCTGTTCGCTTTCTCGGGGTTCATCGGCATGATTGGCAGTCTGGCAGAAGAACAAGGCTCTGCTGGCTCAAATGTTCATGTGGCGTCAAATACGAGCGGGACACCTGATGCGAATAAAATATGTGGACGCTTTACAGACGCTGTTACCAATCTTTTTGACGAAAATGTGGACAACGCAAGAGCAGGCATAAAGCTCATGATGATTAAGAATGCGCGGCTGGTATATCAGTCTGACGCAGATAAAATCTATATCTGTCATGGGCAATTCATAGACAGTCAAACAGAGGTTGCTCCTGCATATTATGCGCAGTTCCGTGCAAAAAACGGGAAAGATTTTGTGTTGATACAAGAGCGTATATTACAAGTCATATCAACAATTGGAGAGATGAACGATAATGCGGCTCTTTTGAAAGAGGGATACAAAGTATTTGAACCCTTCTTTCAAAATTTCACAGAAGAGACCCCGCTTAAGGAGTTTTCATTTGAGCAGGCTTCTGAAGCAAAAAGTATGATGCAAGTACAGAAAAGGTTAGATCAGAAAAAGCTATTTGAGCAGCAGATGGAGGCATTGGATAATGAGTAACATGCTCCTGATTCATAGACTAACTTTCTTAAGTCTTGTTCTTGCGCTGCTGCTCACAGCAACAAATCCCACCTTGGCTCAAAATCAAGATATGCAGATAGGCGAGCTTATAGAAAGGGAGAAACGAGATGAAGACGCGTGCCATGCCCACAAAAAAACAGAAAACGGGTGTGTTACCTACACGATTTCAAAAAAATATAGACCTATTATAGAAGAAATCCTCGCCGATAAAAACTCGGCTATTCCCTCAGAAATTACGCAACTATTCAATACGCTACATTTTAGAGGGTTTTATTTGGGTATGCAGGCTGATGAAGTGTTAGAGCTTGCACATAAACAAAAGCTTTCTTGTTCCACATATCTACCGCTTTTCTATCGCAGGAGTCACGTGGTCATAGGTCCCGTAATTGGAGCAAATCCTGATGTGTCAGTTAAGAGTATAACTTGCCTACCTAACGGTTATTTTCTCTTCTCTCCTCTTGGGCGCCTGCATGCGATAGGTTTTGATTTTGTCTCGGACAAGAAAGCCCCAGAAATTGTCAGCGGTATCAAAAAAAGACATCCAGAAAAAGGATGGGGTCTGAATTGCAAGTCTGACAATAACTGCGATGTTGGTAGCTACATATACAGGGGACAAGACTTAAAAATAGAGTTTCCCCGTACAGAATATGTAGAGTCAATAAAGCTCAAAATAGACTTTGATAATACAAACAAAGTTACTGTTAATAATATAGCTGGCTTTAAGTATTCTGTCTCAATAAACGCAGACTGGCTAGAATTTCAGGACTTTAATAGGATAAGAAAAGCGCTTGAATAGTTTTTAGATAAATCGTGAAGACAAAACTGTTTGCGGAAAGGAGCGTCTGAGTTCAGACGCTCTTTTTTTATTCGATAACGATAATTGTTCGCTCTGTATTTGGATTAATTTTAGACTTTGCTTGCGAAATTTCTTGTGGGGACGATGCTGCATTAATTGTCGCTGTGTATATCTTTAGTCCGCTTTTTTGTTTCAGTAAGCTATCAAGCTGTTGGGTTGTTATTTGCTTCATTTGTGCTGGTTTCTTTCTAGTTGTTTGGATATTCGTTAAATTGTGCTTTCAGCACATGCTTCGCATATATTTATTTTGAAGTTATTTTTATTTGGCTGGATAATTGTGTGCGGCATTGCTTTCTGAAGACACACTTTGCCTGTGCAGGAAAGTGTGTTTTCAAGGGATGTGCGTATAATGCATCTCTCGACAATGTATAAGCTAGATAGCTTCTAAGAAGCGTGAGCAGCGGCAGTCCGTTCTGCTGTCTCTAGCCGACTTTACTGCGGCATCATATGGAGCAATACATCGACAAACATATGATCGAAGGTGTTTCCTTCATCGAAGTGATAATTTTTCGGACATACCGCATCTCTGCGACATCGAAGCTCCCGTTTCACTCTTTGGTCTTCTCGTCTGGATTAATCCGGACGACATGTGTGGCTACATGATTTCGCTAAACATACGGCACTTAACTTTGCGTCTGTTTCGCGGAAAGGCTCTCGTTCGAGCATCTGCTTCTTTGGAAGCGATCAGCTTACTTTCATAGACTGATGGGCCGCATGTATGTATTTAGTGCCCGAGGGCGCATTGTTATGTAAATAATAATTGCGAATATGAAGCTGCTTTTGTAATAAAAGTACACGCAGCTTTGCGGCGATTCCCCCAGCGGCTCAAAACATTAGAAAAGAGAGATTATCTAACGATGCGCATTTAACGCGTTGATTAATAATGGATATTTACCGGGTTTCTGCTCGAGGCTTCTGACGAACGATTATAAAATCATGTTCAGTACAGCTTTTATAACATTCAGGAGCGCGGCAAATGTCTCTCGGCAAGCAGGCAAAGGTACTCTCAAAACAGCAGCAAGATGCCGTACTGGCATTTCTTCAAACAACGCGTCATGCACAGCGAAACAAAGTCATTTTTCTGCTGTCTGTACGGGCGGGGCTGCGGGCGAAGGAAATAGCGTCTCTGACATGGGACATGGTCTGTGACGCGTCTAATGTGATTTCTGACGCTATATATCTGCAAGACGTAGCGTCTAAAGGGAAAAGTGGCGGGGTTATCTGGATGAACAGAGAGCTGAGGGACGCACTGGCTGAATACCGAAATTCGCTTAAATCAGGTCAGCAGTCTGGACGGGTCATACAGGTGCATGCACGGGCTGTATCTGCGCAAATGGTGGTTAATTTATTCTGGAATTGGTATCATCGTCTCGGCTTCACAGGCTGCTCAAGTCATTCTGGACGTCGGACGTTTATCACGATTGCCGCAAAGAAGATTTCAACGGTCGGCGGCTCTATTCGTGATGTTCAGATGCTCGCGCGGCATAGTTCGCTGCAAATGACGCAGCGGTATATTGAAGCGGATGTGGATGCGCAGAAGAGAGTCGTTCAGTTAATATAATTTTGGCTTAAAAAACTCGAATCTGATAGTTTCTCTTATTCATTTAATACGGGAAACTACACCATGCAAGACAATAAAATAAAAGTCGAATTAGAAAACTGCTATGGCATTAAAAGGCTGGTAAGCAACTTCGACTTTTCTACTAAGAGTTCATACGTTATCTACGCCCCGAATGGTGTAATGAAGTCTTCTTTTGCTCAGGTCTTCCAAGACATAGCAAATGGCACAGTATCGTCAGATAGAATCTTCAAAGACAAAACAACAACAAGAGTTGTTACTGACGGCACAAATGCAGATATTCTGAAAGAATGCGTCTTTGTTATAGAGCCCTACAATCAACAATACAAATCTACCAAGATTTCTACTTTACTTGTGAATAAAGACCTTAAGGATCAATACGATAAAATCTATCAAGATATTGATGATAAAAAAGAGATTCTTCTTAAAGAACTTAAAAGCTCATCAGGTTTAAAAAGCGGCATTGAAGAAGAAATCGCTAAAGTATTCACGAATGACCCGAAAGAGCTTTTCAAAGCACTCTCTCGCATAAAAGCTGAAGTTTTTGACCACAAATCAACTCCACTTGATGAAATCCAATATCAAAGAATTTTTAATGAAAAAGTATTGGAGTTGCTAGATACAAAAGATTTCAAAGCTAGTCTTGCAGAATACATTAAGACTTACGACCAGATCGTAAGTTCTTCTACGTTTTTTAAGAAGGGAATTTTCAACCACAACAATGCAGCTGATATTGCCAAAAACTTAAAAGACAACGGCTTTTTCAAAGCTAATCACTCTATTTACATCAGCTCTGAAAATGCCCGACGGGAAGTAAAGACCGAAGCAGAATTAGAAACAGTCATTCAAAAAGAAAAGGATGAAATTCTTCAGAATCCCGCACTCACAAAATCTTTTGAGGACGTTGATAAAAAACTAACGAAGAATAAAGACCTCCGCGACTTCAGAGATTACGTTGAAAAGAACAAGCTGATTTTGAATGAATTAGACAATCTGGACAAATTCAAGCAGACACTATGGGTCGGATATCTTGCGAAGCACGTTGCTGCGTTTAAAAACTTGATTGACGCCTATGAGGTAGGCAAAGCCGAAATTGAAAAAATCGTTGCTATCGCTAAACTAGAGCAGACAAAATGGATAAACGTTATAAACATCTTCAATGAAAGATTCTCCGTTCCATTTGTCGTCAAAATGGCAAATCAAGAAGATGTAATATTAAAAAGTGAAGCACCTAATATCACTTTTGAATTTAAAGATGGTGAAAACGGCAAGTCGATCCCGGTAAATGAAGGTGACTTAGTACGCGTATTGAGCAATGGGGAAAAAAGAGCACTTTACATTCTCAATATCATTTTTGAAGTCGAGGCTAGGAAAGAAGCACAGCAAAAGACGCTCTTCATTATCGATGATATTGCTGACTCTTTCGACTACAAAAATAAGTATGCAATTGTTGAATACTTAAAGGATATTTCCGATGAGAAAGATTTTTATCAAATCATTCTGACACACAACTTTGATTTTTACAGAACGATTAGCGGTCGTTTAAACTTAGAAAGAAAAAACAAACTTCACACAATCAAATCGAATGATGCAGTTAAACTAACGGAAGAGAAATATCAGAAGAATCCGTTCATCCATTGGAAAGAAAATCTCAACAATGATGAAATGCTCATTGCTTCAATACCCTTTGTAAGAAACTTGGCAGAGTATTGTGGTTACGAAACATGCGAACTCAAGTTAACATCTCTTCTCCATATCAAAAACGACACAGCTACAATAACGGTCGGAGATTTGGGCGATCTCATGAAGGAGGTCTTGATAGATAAGAAAACTTTAGCATTAGCCAATCCTCAACGTAAGGTTAAAGAGCTTATTTACAACTTGGCGAACGCTATCAAAGCTGAAACAGCTGAACTTATGGAGTTAGAAAAGAAAATTGTTCTTTCTATCGCTATTCGTTTGAAAGCAGAGGAATTTCTTATATCAAAAATAAATGATGCTACATTTGCCGCAAGCATCACCAGCAATCAAACAATTGTTCTGATTGAGAAGTTCAAGGAAAAGTTTCCTACAGAGCATGAAAACATCAGCTTGATGAAGCAAGTCAATCTTATGACGCCAGAGAACATCCACTTGAACTCGTTTATGTATGAACCAATTCTGGACTTAGCTAATGGGCATTTAAAACAATTGTATACAAAGCTGTGCACGTTGACACCCTGAGGAAGAAGGCAATGACTACTAGCTTTACACAAGAAACGAGCAATGACGAAAGAGGCATATTGCTGGATTTTTTTAGAGTAATCTGCGCTATGCCGTCACATGACAACACCCTTAGCGATGCTAGAATTGTTAAAACAACGCAAAATAAACTGAAGGATGCGCTTCGTGGTGTCGACTTTAGATGCACTTGTGCAAGAGTTACGTGGGGCGGCATCTGCGAAACATGTCAAGCAAGCGATGATGAATTAGTAAATTTAAGGAATTTCTTTAGAGGAATTCGTAACGCAAAGAAGCACAATATGTCTCCGACTGAAGTTCAAGATTTCATCGAGAACAATAAGAAACGTCTAGCGGGTTAAGAGATAAAAATGTACAAAAGCAACTACAAATTTATTACAAACAAAAATTTAAGTGTTTAATATCAATTATTTAAATTAGTAAAGACGATTGAGTGGGAGTGAGAAATGTTCTTATTTATTGACACCAATATTTTTCTTTCTTTCTATCACCTAACCAGCGAAGACTTAACTGAGCTGGAAAAGCTGGTAGTTCTTATAAAGAATAAAGAAATAAGACTATTGGTTACACAACAAATAGTTGATGAAACCATCAGAAATCGCGCTACAAAAATTAAAAGCAGCTTCTCCCCATTCACAAACGAAAAAATCAAATTATCGTTTCCTTCCTACAGCAAAGACTATCCAGAATATCAAGAGCTGAAGGAAGCCCTTAATGACTTAGATAAAAAACATTCACAGTTAGTCGTAAAAATTAAAGCTGACATAGAGGAAAAAAAGCTAAAAGCAGATTTGCTATTAAAAGAGCTATTTGAAATAGCCGAAATACTCACAGTAACGCCAGAGGTGATTAGCAAAGCTAAAGAAAGGGTTGCACTAGGAAATCCTCCCGGAAAAAACGGCTCGCTAGGAGATGCCGTTAATTGGGAAATACTTTCGAGTTATTCAGAGTGGCCGATTAAGCTAAGCTTTATTAGTGATGATAAGGACTACTACTGCCCACTTAACAATTCTAAATTTAATGAGTTTTTAGACAAAGAGTGGGAAGGAGCGAAGCGCGGCAAAATCTTGTTCTACCGACAGCTATCATCCTTTTTCAAAGAGCACTTTCCCAAAATTGACTTGAAAGCAGAGGGCGAGAAAGACTTTTTAATCGAAAAGCTCTCCGCCAGCTTCAACTTCGCAGAAACTCACAACTTAATTGCAAAACTATCTAACTACAGCGGCTTTACATACAAGCAGGCAGAAGACCTAGTATCAGCAGTATTAAACAACAATCAAATCAGGTGGGTTTTGTCGGATGATGACGTCTTCGGTTTTTACAAAAATCTAGATGACACAATTTTTTTAGCCCTTCACGAAAAATACGACGAGTTCGCAACCGCTCTAAAAAGCGCGGCAAAAGAAAGAGCCGTGCAACCACCTTAAAAAGAAAATAGACATCCCCCGCAATCCGTTCTATAAAAACATGCAACCGTCATCCGGCGGAAATCGGGTTTACAGGGGGTTGCATTATGGCGAAATCAGCGAAAAAATCGGGCAAGACCACAGCGGGCGCGGCGAAAAAGGCGTCCGGCAAAAAAACTGTTTCCAAATCCCGCACGCCCAAAATTCTGCCGCACCCGCGCAGCAAAATCGGGGCGGAGGGGCTGACCTTCGATGACGTGCTTCTGCTGCCCGGCGCCTCCGAAATCCAGCCGCATGAAGCCGATACATCCACGCGCATCACGCGAGATATCGGCATGAATATCCCGCTGCTGTCGGCGGCCATGGACACCGTGACCGAAAGCGCGGCGGCGATTGCGCTGGCGCAGGCGGGCGGCATCGGCGTTATTCACCGCAACCTCAGCATCGAGCAGCAGGCCGAAGAAGTCCGCCGCGTGAAGCGCTACGAAAGCGGCATGGTCGTGAACCCCATCACCATTCGCCCCGATGCGACGCTGGCCGAAGCGCTGTCGACCATGCGCGCGCATAATATTTCGGGCATTCCCGTCACGCTGCAAAACGGCAA
>Ga0222422_100614_pt1 | contig 10762 bp, 8 predicted proteins | sample 3A1ome_FD_182469 | JGI IMG/M metagenome (GOLD analysis project Ga0222422, IMG submission 182469) | Enriched microbial communities from leaf-cutter ant dump, University of Wisconsin, Madison, United States - 3A110A (version 2) | ecosystem: Environmental > Terrestrial > Nest > Insects nest > Nest...
TGCGGCCCGCCTCGTGGTCGACGAAGGGCTGGTCGCGCTCGTCGATGTCGGAGGTGAGCAGCTTGGCGGCCTCGGCGTCGGTGCGCGCGACGATCAGGGTCGGCGTGCCCATCACGTCGGCCGCGAGCCGTGCGGCGGTGAGGTTGCGGATATGGGCCGCGGTCGGGATCAGCACCTTGCCGCCGAGGTGGCCGCACTTCTTCTCCGAAGCGAGCTGGTCCTCGAAGTGGACGCCGGCGGCGCCGGCCTCGATAAAGGCCTTCATGATCTCGAAGGCATTGAGCGGGCCGCCGAAGCCGGCCTCGGCGTCGGCGACGATCGGCGCGAACCAGGTGTCGACCGACAGGCCCTTGCCTTCCGAAACCTCGATCTGGTCGGCACGCTGGAGGGTGCGGTTGATGCGCTTGACCAGTTCGGGCGCGGCGTTGGCCGGGTAGAGCGACTGGTCGGGATACATGGCGGACGCCGTGTTGGCGTCGGCGGCGACCTGCCAGCCGGACAGGTAGATCGCCTTCAGGCCGGCGCGCACCTGCTGCATGGCCTGGTTGCCGGTCATGGCGCCGAGCGCGTTGACGTAGCTTTCCTCATGCAGGAGCTTCCACAGCCGGTTGGCGCCGTTCTCGGCCAGCGTCTGGCGGATCTGCACCGAACCGCGCAGCCGTTTCACGTCCTCCGGCGAATAGGGCCGCTCGATGCCGTCGAAACGGCCTTCCGCCGCCGAGGGAACAAGGTTGTAAAAATCGGTCATCGTTTCACTCCGAAGGGGATGCTGCGTTGTCGTGGGCGAGGCGGGCAGGGAATTTTGTCCGCTTTCGCATGCGACTTCACTTACATTGCGATGCAAAATAGACGAGGGATTTCGCAGATTATCCCATAAAATAAGGGAAAATCTGTCTTGTCATTGACCGGCGTCGCCTGTAAAATTGTCAAAATTGTAAATCTGTGAACCTGCGCGCAATCACCGGCGCGTTTGTAAAGACGATGTCAAAGAACGTGCATGGCTGAGCAGAAGATCTTCGCGGGGCCGCGCATCCGCCGCATCCGCAATGCCAAGGGCCTGACCCAGACGGCGATGGCCGGAGGACTCGGCATCTCGCCCTCCTATCTCAACCTGATCGAGCGCAACCAGCGGCCGCTGACGGTGCAGCTCATCCTCAAGCTGGCCTCCGTCTACCATATCGAGCCGGAGGAGTTGCACGGCGAGGCGCGCGGTTCGATCGCCGCCCTGCGGGAGGTGTTCGCCGATCCGCTGCTGGCCGGCGAATTGCCCGGCGATCAGGAACTGATCGAGGTGGCGGAAGCCGCGCCCAACGCGGCGGCGGCAGTGATAAAGCTGTTCCGCGCCTATCGCGAGCAGGCCGAGCGGCTGACCGATCTCAACGAGATGCTGGCGCGCGAGGGAAGGGGCACCGCCCTTTCCGGCGCGCGGCTGCCGATCGACGAGGTGCGCGAGATGTTCGAGCGACGGCCCAATCATTTTTCCGGCATCGAGGAGGAAGCGGAGGCTTTCGCTGCGCTGCTCGACCCCGGCGACGACCTTTACGGCGCGCTCAAGGCCTGGCTCAGGCGCGAGCGTGGCATCGTCGTCAAGGTGCTTCCCGTCGCCACCATGCCGAACTGGCGCCGCCGCTACGATCGCCACTCGCAACGCCTGTTCCTGTCGGAGCGCCTGTCGCCTTTCGACCAGTTGCGCGAGGTGGCGATGGAAGCCTGCCTGATCCGCATGACGGTAGCCGTAGCCGGCGAGATCCAGGGACTAAGGCTGTCGTCGGACGAGGCGCGGCGGCTGGCGCGTTTCGAACTCGGCCGCTACGCGGCGCATGCACTGATGATGCCCTATGGTGCGTTCCTGTCCGCCGCGCAGCGCGCGCGCTACGATCTCGACGTGCTGCGCTCGCGCTTCGGCACCTCCTTCGAGCAGGCGGCCAACCGGCTCACCACCTTGCAGCGGCCGGGGCTGGCCGCCGTGCCGTTCTTCATGCTGGAGGTGGACAATGCCGGCAACCGCTTCCGTCGCGCCGGCGCGCAGGGCTTCCCGCATGCGCGCTTCGGCGGCGGCTGCCCGAAACTCGCCGTCCATGCCGCCTTCGCCCAGCCCGGCCAGATCTTCGTCGAGGCTGTGGAGATGCCGGACGGGGCGGAATTCCTGACCGTGGCGCGCACGCTGGAAGGGCCGCAGGGCAGCTTCAGCGAGCGCCCGCGCCGAACCGCGCTGCTGGTCGGCTGCGACATCGGCTTCAGGGACGAGATCGTCTACGGGGCGGCACTGCCGGCGGCCGCCTCCGGCAACGCCGCCAAGGGAACGGCGGGGGTGGCCGCCACGCCCATCGGCTCCGCCTGCCGGCTGTGCGAACGGGCCGGCTGCCTCGCCCGCGCCGAACCGCCCGTCACCCGCCCGCTCGGCCTGGACGAGATGGTGCGCGGCTTGAGCGCCTTCGATTTTCAGTGAACGGGGTCAATCCGCCCCAGGCAGGAAATCCCTTACGTCTCGGCGTCCGTCTGTGACCGCAATGATGGAGACCGTTCTTTTTCGGCGTCATGGCTATGGAAGATGAGATGATTGCGGAAAACGATGCGACGAAACCGGCTGTCGTAAACAAAGCCGGAATCAGGAAAATCGGCGAGTTTGTTGCGTGCCTGTTCTATGCCGTCCCCATAACTCGTTGCTGCCAAGCGTTGTCCTTCGCAATAAAGCCGAGAATTTCGCGAAGATCATCCTTGGCTTGATCCAGCCAGACGATTTCAACCGCCATAGGTGGCCCGAAGTTCGGCCATGAACTCCTCGTGTGGCGCCTCGCTTCGGCTCGGGCGAGCAGCGCGTCGATCTTCTTGCGCGCCGCCGCTGTGCAGTTTCTGCGCCGGTTCCTCCTGGTCGGCCTCGGGCAGCGCCTCGACGGCGCGGATGGCTTCCTTGAGTGTCCGGTTCATACGGCGCTCCTTCGCCGGGAAAAATAGCAGTTCCGGTCGGAAACGCGAACCGCGCTTTGTCCCAACCGCCGCCGGTCGCTGGCTCACGCAGCGCTCCGGCATTTCGGGTTACGCGAACGAAGCAGGGTTTGTCCGCCCGCATGGCGGACGACACGGACGTGCTGGACAATCGAGCCGGTTTCGACGTTTCGCGCCATGACCGCCACAACACAGCCTCCAGCCATCCCGATCCCCGCGCCGTCGCGGCGTGAGGAGCGCTGGGGTTCGCTGCTGGTGTTCCTGTCGGCGCTGATGTGGAGCTTCGGCGGCACCTTCGCCCGCTTCCTCGATTCGCTCGACAACTGGACGGTGGTGTTCTGGCGCTCGGTCTGGGCGGCCGGCTTCCTGATCGGCTTCATGCTCTGGCGCGACGGCTGGCGCGGCACCACGGCGCTGTTTCGCGGCATGGGCTGGCCCGGGCTGGCGGTCGCCGTCTGCTTCGCCACCGCCTCGGCGACCTTCGTCGTGGCGCTGTCCTACACCACCGTCGCCAACATCCTCCTGATGCAGGCCGGCGTGCCGCTGCTGGCGGCGCTGCTTGCCTGGCTGCTGTTCCGCGAGAGGGTTTCGCCGACGACTTGGATGGCAATCGCCGCCGTCATCGCCGGCGTCGCCATCATGGTCTCCGAATCGCTCGACGGCACCGTCTCGCCGATCGGCAACGGACTCGCCCTGCTGATTTCCACGGTGGTCGCCGTCGCCACCGTGCTCACCCGCCGCTTCGCGCATGTGCGCATGACGCCTGCGACCTGCCTCGGCACGCTGCTGGCCGCCGCCTTCTCCGCCTCGCAGGCCTCGGCGTTTGCCGTGTCGGGTCGCGACATGGGCTTCCTGCTCGCCTTCGGTGTCGTCAATCTCGGCCTCGGGCTTGCGTTGTTCGCAACCGGCGCGCGCATGGTTCCGGCGGCGATCGCGGCCCTGCTCGGCACGTTCGAGCCGCTGCTGGGGCCGATCTGGGTCTGGCTGGTGCATGGCGAGGTCCCGTCCGTCCGCACCATGGTCGGCGGCGCGATCGTGTTCGCGGCGCTGATCGTCCATATCGGGCTGGAGATCGGCCGCCAGTCGCGGCCGGAACGGCCGGGCGTCACCGGCATTCCCGCGCCCAATTGAGGCGGTACCGGACCGCCCGCAGTCTTGCCGCACCACGCAGCTTTGCCATTGACAAGCAAGCGGCCGGACGGGCAGGCTGGCCGCACGGCAACAACACAACAGGCGTATCTTGCCAAGCCTTCGCGATGGCCTGACCGGGATTGCAGCATATTTTCCTCTTTCAGTCGCGGCCCGCGATCACGTGGCCGGTTGCCTCGGGACACCGGTTGCCTGCCGGCAGGTGGCCCGGGCACGAAGCTGTCGGCCCCCGGCTCCGGTCGTCGGCACGGCCGAATGCGGCTTGCCGCTGGGCTGCGGGCTCAATAGTCTGATGGCCGGACACCGTCGCGCCGGCTTCGCCGGGCGGCCGCCAGGGAACACTCATCAAGGGAGAACATAATGGCCAGCAAAGCGCTTCGGCTTTCCGCAACGACTGTATTCATGGCGCTGGGCGTGCTCGCCGCCCGGGCCGACGATCGGGTCGTCAACGTCTTCAACTGGTCGGACTATATCGACTCCTCGATCCTCGAGGACTTCACCAAGGAGACCGGCATCAAGGTCGTCTACGACACGTTCGATTCCAACGAGATCCTGGAGACCAAGCTGCTCGCAGGCGGCTCGGGCTACGACGTGGTGGTGCCGACCGCCAACTTCCTGTCGCGCCAGATCCAGGCCGGCGTCTTCCAGAAGCTCGACAAGTCGAAGCTGCCGAATCTCAGCAACATGTGGGATCTCATCAGCGAACGCACGGCCAAGTACGATCCCGGCAACGACTACGCCATCAACTACATGTGGGGCACGGTCGGCATCGGCTACAACATCGACAAGATCAAGGCCGCGCTCGGCACCGACAAGATCGACAGCTGGGATGCCGTGTTCAAGGCCGAGAACATGGACAAGCTCAAGGACTGCGGCGTCTATTTCCTCGATTCGCCGACCGACGTCATTCCGAGCGCGCTGAAATATCTCGGCCTCGACCCGGAGGACAACTCGCCGGAGAGCCTGCAGAAGGTCGAGGAGATGCTGATGAAAGTGCGTCCCGACGTGCGCAAGTTCCATTCCTCGGAATACATCAACGCGCTGGCCAACGGCGACATCTGCGTGGCGATCGGCTGGTCGGGCGACGTCTTCCAGGCGCGCGACCGCGCCGACGAGGCCAATGCCGGCGTACACCTGGCCTATTCCGTGCCGAAGGAAGGCGCCGAGATGTGGTTCGACATGATGGCGATCCCGGCCGACGCGCCGCATCCGGCCGAGGCGCTGGAATTCCTCAACTACATCATGAAGCCGGAGGTGATCGCCAAGGCGTCGAACGTCGTCTACTACGCCAACGGCAACAAGGCGTCCCAGCAGTTCATCAACAAGGATATCCTCGACGACCCGGCCGTCTATCCGGACGAAGAGACGCTGAAGAAGCTGTTCACCGTGGGCCCGCTGGACCCGAAGACGCAGCGCAACGTGACGCGCATGTGGACCAAGGTTGTGACCGGCCAGTAAGGTCGGCGGCGCCGGCGGCGGGGGGCGCCGGCGCCTTTTCGATCACATCGCGGGCAACGGAGTGGGGACATGAAATCGCTTGGCAGCATCCGCAGGGACTTCGCGCCGTGGAACGACGCCAACGCCAGGCCGTATATCCACTTCGACAACGTGACCAAGAGGTTCGGCGACTTCACCGCCGTCAACGACCTGTCGCTGACCATATACGAACGCGAGTTCTTCGCCCTGCTCGGCGCGTCCGGCTGCGGCAAGTCCACGCTGCTCAGGATGCTGGCCGGCTTCGAGGAGCCGACATCGGGGCGCATCCTGCTGGACGGGCAGGACCTGCGCGGCATCCCGCCCTACCGGCGTCCGGTCAACATGATGTTCCAGTCCTATGCGCTGTTTCCGCATATGAGCGTGGAAAAGAACATCGCCTTCGGTCTGAAGCAGGAGGGCATGCCCGCGGCCGAGATCGAGAAGCGCGTGGCGGAGATGCTGAAGCTGGTCAAGCTGGAGCCGTTCGCCAAACGTAAGCCGCATCAGCTCTCCGGCGGCCAGCGCCAGCGCGTCGCGCTCGCGCGGTCCGTCGCCAAGCGGCCGAAGGTGCTGCTGCTCGACGAGCCGCTCGGTGCGCTGGACAAGAAGCTGCGCGAGGAGACGCAGTTCGAATTGATGGACCTGCAGCAGGAACTCGGCCTCACCTTCGTCGTCGTCACCCACGACCAGGAGGAGGCGATGACCATGGCCGACCGCATCGCCATCATGGACAAGGGCCAGGTGATGCAGGTGGCCACCCCCGCCGAAGTCTACGAGGCGCCGGCCTCCCGCTTCGTCGCCAACTTCGTCGGCAACGTCAACATGTTCGAGGGCAAGGTGGCGGGGCGCACGGACGGCAAGGTGCGCATAACCGGCGGAAGCGGCGCCGAGATCGTGGTGGAGAACGCCGGCGAGGCCGCCAAGGGCGCCGATGTGGTCTTCGCCATCCGGCCCGAGAAGATCCGCGTCTCCTCCAGGCGGCCTGCCGATGCTGTCAACGCGCTGGAAGGAGAGGTCTACGACATCGCCTATCTCGGCGACATGACCGTCTACCACGTCAGGCTGGACGACGGGCAGATGGTGCGTGCCTCCTCGATGAACGCCACCCGCGTCACCGACGATCCGCTGACCTGGGACGACCGGGCCTGGATATCGTTCCGGCCCGACGCCGGCGTGGTCCTGACGCAGTAGGTGGGCCATGGCGAACGCTGCCCTGTCATCCACCACAACCTCAGCGGCCGGCGCGCAAAAGTCCCTGACGGCCCGGCTGGCGGCGGCCCTGACCAGCCGCCTCGTCATCATCGTGCCCTATGTCTGGCTGCTGTTCTTCTTCCTGATCCCGTTCATCATCGTCTTCAAGATATCGCTGTCGACGACGGCGATCGCCATGCCGCCCTATACGCCGGTGCTCGATTTCGCCGACGGCATCTCCGGCTTCCTGGCCGGGGTCAAGGATCTGAGCTTCGACAACTATGTCTGGCTGACCCAGGACCCGCTCTATTTCAACGCCTATGTCACCAGCGTCATCGTCGCCGGCATCTCGACGGCGCTGACGCTGCTGGCCGGCTATCCGATCGCCTACGGCATGGCGCGGGCACCGGCGTCGCTCAGGCCGACGCTGCTGATGCTGGTGATCCTGCCCTTCTGGACGTCGTTCCTGATCCGCGTCTATGCCTGGATCGGCATCCTCAAGCCCGAGGGCCTGCTCAACCAGTTGCTGCTCGCCGTCGGCGTCATCCACGAGCCGCTGATCATCACCAACACCTATACGGCCGTGTTCATCGGCATCGTCTATTCCTACCTGCCGTTCATGGTGCTGCCGCTCTATTCGGCGCTGGAGAAGATGGACCATTCGCTGATCGAGGCGGCGCAGGATCTGGGCTGCCCGCCGATCACCGCTTTCTGGAAGATCACCTTCCCGCTGTCGATCCCCGGCATCGTCGCCGGCTGCCTGCTGGTCTTCATCCCCGCCGTCGGCGAGTTCGTCATCCCCGACCTGCTCGGCGGCTCGCAAACGCTGATGATCGGCCGCACGCTGTGGAACGAGTTCTTCGCCAACCGCGACTGGCCCGTGTCGTCGGCGGTCGCTGTCATCCTGCTGCTCATCCTGATCGTGCCGATCGTCATCTTCCAGCATGCGCAGGCGCGTGCCCAGGAAGCGGAAAGGTAAGACGATGAACTCGACCTGGAGCCGCTTCAACATCACGTCGGTCACGCTCGGTTTCGCTTTCCTCTACCTGCCGATCGTGCTGCTCGTGATCTTCTCCTTCAACGCCTCGAAGCTGGTCACCGTGTGGGGCGGCTTCTCGACCCGGTGGTACGTTTCCCTGTTCCACAACCAGGGCCTGATGGACGCCGCCTGGGTGACCATCCGCGTCGGGCTGATCTCGGCCACCGTCGCCACCGTGCTCGGCACGCTGGGCGCGCTGGCGCTGACGCGCTACACGCGCTTCCACGGCCGCGTGCTGTTTTCCGGCATGATCTTCGCGCCGCTGGTGATGCCCGACGTCATCACCGGCCTGTCGCTGCTTCTGCTGTTCGTCGCCGTCGGCCTCGACCGCGGCTTCCTCACCGTCACGCTGGCCCACATCACCTTCACCATGTGCTTCGTCGCCGTGGTGGTGCAGTCGCGCCTGCTTACCTTCGACCGGTCGCTGGAAGAGGCGGCCATGGACCTCGGCGCGCCGCCGGTGAAGACGTTCTTCCAGATAACGCTGCCGGTCATCGCGCCGGCCATCGTCTCCGGCTGGATGCTGGCCTTCACCCTGTCGCTGGACGATCTGGTCGTGGCTTCGTTCACGTCCGGCCCCGGCGCGACCACGCTGCCGATGAAGATCTACAGTCAGGTCCGGCTCGGCGTGACGCCGGAGATCAACGCCGCCTGCACCATCCTGATCGGCATCGTCACCGCCGGCGTCATCGCCGCCTCGATCGTCAACAAGCGCCGTGAAGTGCAGCGGCTGCGCGACGAGCAGGCCGCCCAGCGCGGTTGAACGGTGGCCTGACAGGACGCGGGGTCTTCAGCCGCCGCCGGGCACGGCCCGCACGATCGGCGAGATGAAAGGCGTGTTCCACGTCCCGCCGACGAAGAACGACAGTTGCGCAGGCTGTGCCGGTTGGGCCGGCGGCGTCGCTGCCGCCGTTCCGCCGTCGGCCGGCTGGGCCGGTTGCTGGGCGGGCTGCGCCTGGTCCGTCGCGGCGACGCTGCCCGAAAGCGCCAGCCCGTGGCCGGCATAGGGAACGATGCCGGACAGCCAGATCTTCGTCTTGGCCGATTTGGCTTCCGCCTTGTCGATGCGCGCCACGCCGTTGGAGATGCTGGCCTTGAGTTCCGCCCCGTCGATCGGCACGGTTCCGTCCGACACCTCGTCCAAGGCGAAGAAGCCGCCCTGCTGGTTGCGCTTCAGGAAGGCCGGCAGGTTGAGGCCGGTGAGACTGCCCGGCCCGAAGGTTGCCGATATCGACCCGTTCGCACTCTCTAGGATCGAATCCCAGGCCCTGCCTGGGCCTTTGAGGATGATCGAGATGGTGCCGGTGCCGGTCGGCATCAGCCGCGTCATCCCCGCCGCGGTGCCGAACTGAGCGCCGTTGACGTCGGAGGCAAGCAGGCGCATCTCCACCTGCGTTCCGCCGGGCTTGCGGTCGAAGCGGAGGCTGGACTGGACGTTGCCGCCGAAGGCCGAGGCGTCGGAAATGTCGAAGACGGCCAGGCCGTTCTTGACCTGCGCGGTGGCCGCCACGTTGGCGAGCTGGATCGGGCCGGCGCTGGCGTGCGCCGCCGACAGCCTGAGATCCAGATTGAGCCGGTCGGCAATGCCTGCATCGACCGCCTGGTCCTGCTGTCCCTTGGGCGAGGCCAGCGGGGTGAAGGCGGCCAGGAAGGAGCGCAGGTCGAGCGTGTCGAAGGCGAGCGTGCCGGAAATCGCCGGCAGCGCGTCCGACAGCGACAGTTCGAGCGCGCCCATGCCGGGATTGTTGTTGAGCGTCACCTCGGCGCTGTCGAACTTCAGTCGCTTCGCCTCGCCGACGATCTTGCTGGATACCGCCACCGGGCCGATGGCGCTGCCGGAGGTCAGGCCGGTGCCGGACCATTCCAGCAGTCGCCGCAGCGACGGCGCGGCAAATTTCGCCTGCCCCTCGACATAGGCGCTCTGCGACAGGTTCGCCGTGCCGTCGAAGGAGAAGGTGGCCGGCGGCGTCTTGACCGAGACCGTGACAGGAGCCGTGCCGCCGCCGAACAAAAGAAGCGGCTTGGCCGAGGATAGGTCGAGCGCGACCGTCTCGCCGTGCCAGATGCCGGTCGCCGACAGCGTGGCGGCGGCATTCAGCGCCGCCCAGTTGAACCGACCGTTCAGGCTGGTGAAGATTTCCTGGTCCTTGCCGTCGACGGCCGCGATCATGCGCCCGTCGTGGAATTCCACCGAGCCGAACGCGTCCGACGGCAGCCCGTTCTGGTCGGGCGCGGCCGGGTTGTCGGCGACCACCTTGCGGGCGGTATCGATCGAGCGGGCGATGCGGCCGCCGGTCGAAGTCGGCGGCAGGAAAAGCCCGTTGGCGAGCGACTCGAGCCGGATGGTCGGGCGCACGAGCAGGGCGGACTGGAACACGACGTCGCCGCGCAGCGCCGCCATCGCCGACAGTTCGACCTCGACCCGCTCGGCCTGCACGACCGGGGCGTTGGTCGTGTCGGTCCATTTGGACAGCGTGACGTCGGTCAGGATGGCGCGGAACTGAGGCCAGATCTCGATCTTCGGCGCGCCGTCGATGGCGACGCGGAAGCCGCTCCAGGCGCTCATCTCCCAGGCGATGCGGTCGCGTACGATGCGCGTGGAGGCCACGTAGGGCAGCGCGGCGAAGGCCAGCGTGGCGACGATCAGCGCGACGCCGGCCGCCCATATCGCCCGCCATATCCAAGGTGAAGGCATCTTGCCCCGTTTCGTGTCCGCCGCAGTCGCCGACAGGTGTAGTTCCTGCCAGACGCATTTCAAGTCATTGTGGCCCGGCGATGGCATTTGCGCACATGCCGTCGCAAAGGCAAACCCGGCTTGTCCGGTGGCGACAATATGCTAATCGACCTCGACCGGGAGGAAAACGACATGACCGACGACGCACCCCTGTGGACCCCGAACCCCGACCGCATCCGCAAGGCGGCGCTGACCGCCTTCACGGCGGCGGCGTCGGAACGGGCCGG
>Ga0222422_100619_pt1 | contig 10697 bp, 7 predicted proteins | sample 3A1ome_FD_182469 | JGI IMG/M metagenome (GOLD analysis project Ga0222422, IMG submission 182469) | Enriched microbial communities from leaf-cutter ant dump, University of Wisconsin, Madison, United States - 3A110A (version 2) | ecosystem: Environmental > Terrestrial > Nest > Insects nest > Nest...
GATGTCGGAACCCGGCACGATCAGCGCCGCCACCAGCGGAAAGCCTGCGGAAGAGGGATCGCCGGGCACGGCGATGGTCTGGCCGGCAAGCTTGCCCTGGCCTTCGATGAAGATGTGGCGCACGCCGCGCTCGTCCGTCTCGATGTCGATGGCGGCGCCGAAGCCCTTCAGCATCTTCTCGGTGTGGTCGCGCGTCATCACCGGTTCGATCACCGTGGTGACGCCGGGCGTATTGAGCCCGGCCAGCAGCACGGCCGACTTCACCTGCGCCGAGGCCATCGGCACGCGGTAGGTGACGGGGGCGGCGTGCTTCGGGCCGCGGAGGGTGATCGGCATGCGGTCGCCGGGCGCGGCCTTCATCACCTGCACGCCCATCTGGCGCAGCGGGTCGAGCACGCGGCCCATCGGCCGGCCAGACAGCGAGGCGTCGCCGATGAAGGTCGTCTCCATGTGGTAGGTGCCGACCAGCCCCATGGTGAGCCGCGAGCCGGTGCCGGCGTTGCCGAAGTCGAGCGGGCCTTCCGGCTGAAGCAGCGCGCCGTTGCCGGTGCCGCGGATGATCCACTCCGCGCCCTTCTTCTCGATCTGCGCGCCCATCGCCTTCATGGCCGCGCCCGTGCGCATCACGTCCTCGCCTTCGAGCAGGCCGGTGATGCGCGTCTCGCCAGAGGCGAGGCCGCCGAACATGAAGGAGCGGTGCGAGATCGACTTGTCGCCCGGCACGCGCGCGGTTCCGGAAAGCGGCGACGAGCGCCGCGCGGTCGCGGGAATTGGCGTGGCGTCATGCGCCATGATGATGTCCTGGGTGTGTGGGCCGAACCGTGTCGGACGAAACTGGGCTCGAGGCCGGGTGATCGTTTTTGCCCGGCTTTCCTACCATGGCGGCCCGGTCGCGTCACCCCGAAAACGCGCCGCGAGGCCCGCTTTTGGGAGCCGGTTTTTGGCTTTGACAGCGCCATGAACAGCGGCTAAGGGGACCATTCTTTCTTGACGAGGCTTGCCGTGGCAAAACCCGAACTTGGCACCAAACGCATCGACCCGGAAACGGGCCGGAAGTTCTACGACCTGAACAAGGATCCGATCGTCTCTCCCTATACGGGCAAGAGCTATCCGCGCTCCTTCTTCGAGGAGGGCAAGGTGTCCGGCCTCGACGAGGAGGACGAGGTCGAGGAGAAGGAAGTCGACACCGAGGAGGAAGGCGCCGAACTGGTCTCGCTGGAGGAGGCCGACGACGAGGCCAAGGGCGGCGACGAACTGCCCGATCTCGGCGACGAAGACGATGTCGATCTCGGCGACGATGACGACGACACCTTCCTCGAGGACGAGGAAGAGGAAGACGACGACGTTTCCGACATGATCGGCGTCGGCGACGACGACGACGAGGTTTGAGAAACGACCGGCGCGCCAGCCGCGCCGGTCGCCGCGCCGTATGCGAAAAAGCTTCTCCTTGAGGCTTGCCATCGGCGAAAGGCGGCGCTAGAAGCCGCCTGCATCGACGGCGGGGTTCCCAGGCCCTGCCGCTTCATACGCCGGAAACGGCGCCGGCTTGCCGGACGTGGGGCCATAGCTCAGTTGGGAGAGCGCTTGAATGGCATTCAAGAGGTCGTCGGTTCGATTCCGATTGGCTCCACCATCACGTCCCTGAAAAGCGGTTGGAATGCCTTGTCCGTTGGAAGGCCGACCGTCGCGGCCTCGTAGGTGATGGTTCGCGCCGTAGTGCGACGGGTGTCGTGCATTAGCCGCCGTTGGTCGGCAGGATAGCGACGGCTGCCCCCGCATAGTGCGGATCGTATATAGGAGGCAGTCTTGCGTATGGTCAGGACTGCCCGGTTCCGGAAGCATGGCTGCCGCCCCGCTCCTGCACCGGCACGTCGCGCTTGAGCAGTTCTCCCAGCACATAGGCCGTCTCGCGCAGCAGCGAGCGCACGTCGTCGGTCGTCAGCGCATCGGCATGGTCTGCCGCATCCATGATGTTGACGAGCAGGTCGACACCTCTCTGGTGCAGTTTCATGCCGGCCTCCGTGTCCTCGCTCACCTCGTGACGGGTCGCCAAGTGGTAGGGCGTTGCGAAGGCCGTGTCGAGTGATGTTCTTTCGGGCGGGCGACTCGTCCCGCCGCCCGCCAGCACAAGAAGATTTGAAACGCCGTCGGCATGACGGGGCTGGCCGCACGCCTGGCTTGTCTCATATTCTTCTGGCCTGAAGCCGGAAGTTGAGGGATTGTGCCGCGCCGGTCCGCAACGCGGTGCGCGGCCGGGCCTCTGAGAACAGGAGAGATCATGCAGATCGGAATGATGGGACTGGGCCGCATGGGCGCCAACATGGTTAGGCGCCTGCTGCGCGCCGGCCACGACTGCGTCGTCTACGACATCAACGCCGACGCTGTGGCGGCCCTCGTCAAGGACGGCGCCGTCGGCGCCGCTTCCATGGAGGACTTCGTCTCGAAGCTGTCGAAGCCGCGCACCGCTTGGCTGATGCTGCCGGCCGCCATCACGCCGAGGATCGCCGACCAGGTGGCGGCGCTGATGGAGAAGGGCGACACCATCGTCGACGGCGGCAATTCCTACTATCACGACGCCGTCGACCAGGCCGCCGAACTGGCGAAGAAGGGCATCGATTTCGTCGACGTCGGCACTTCCGGCGGCGTCTGGGGCCTGGAGCGCGGCTACTGCCTGATGATCGGCGGACCGGATCGCGCGGTGAAGCGGCTCGACCCGATCTTCGCAACCCTTGCGCCCGGCGCCGATCCCGACACCAGCCCGGACAGGGCGGCCGGCACCGCGCCCTTCGGCTACCTGCATTGCGGGCCGTCCGGCGCCGGCCATTTCGTCAAGATGGTGCACAACGGCATCGAATACGGCGTCATGGCTGCCTATGCGGAGGGCATGAACATCCTCAAGGCGGCGAACGCCGGCAAGGTCAAGCGCGCGGCCGATGCCGAGACCAGCCCGCTGCCGACGCCGCAATACTACCAGTTCGACATCGATCTGCCGGCGGTGGCGGAGGTCTGGCGGCACGGCTCGGTCATCGGCTCCTGGCTGCTCGACCTCACCGCCGGCGCGCTGAAGGACGATCCCGCGCTGGCGAGGTTCGGCGGCCGCGTCTCCGATTCCGGCGAGGGGCGCTGGACGCTGAAGGCCGCCATCGACACCGGCGTGCCGGCGCCGGTGCTGTCCTCGGCGCTGTTCGACCGTTTCTCCTCGCAGGGCGAATCGGCTTTCGCCGACAAGCTCCTGTCGGCCATGCGCTTCGCCTTCGGCGGCCATGTCGAGAAGAAGGGCTGAGGCAGGCATGAGCGAACAACGATCCGACGTTCTGGTGCTGTTCGGCGCCACCGGCGACCTCGCCCACAAGAAGATCTTCCCCGCCCTCTATTCCATGGTGAAGCGCGGCAGCCTCGGCGAGCCGGTCGTCGGCATCGCCTATGACGACTGGACGGTCGAGCAGCTCGTCAAGCGCGCGCATGACGGCATCAAGGCCGCCGTCGGCAAGGTGGACGAGAAGGCGTTCAGGAAGCTGGCAGGGCTGCTGCGCTATGTCAGCGGCGACTACCGCAACCAGTCCACCTTCGACAAGCTGAAGGAGGCGCTGGAGGGCTTCCATCGCCCGCTCTACTACCTCGCCGTACCGCCCTCGATGTTCGAGCCGGTGGTGCAGGGCCTGGAGCAGTCGGGCGGCGCGAGGGGCGCCCGGCTGATGGTGGAAAAACCGTTCGGCCGCGACCTGCAGTCGGCGCGCTGGCTGAACCGGGTGCTGCACCTGGTGTTCGAGGAGAAGGCGATCTTCCGCATCGACCACTATCTCGGCAAGGAGGCGATCCAGAACCTGCTCTACTTCCGCTTCGCCAATTCCTTCCTCGAGCCGATCTGGAACCGCAACTACGTCGAGAGCGTGCAAATCACCATGGCCGAGGACTTCGGCGTCGAGGGCCGCGGCAAGTTCTACGACGAGGTCGGCGCGATCCGCGACGTGGTGCAGAACCACCTGCTCAACGTGCTTCTGCTGCTCGCCATGGAACCGCCGATCAGCCAGCAGGCGGACGACCTGATAGACGAGAAGGTGCAGGTCTTGAAAGCGGTGCGCACGCTGACCAGGGACGACGTGGTGCGCGGCCAGTTCGACGGCTATCTGAAGGAGCCGGGCGTCAAGCCGGGCTCGACGGTGGAGACCTTCGCGGCCGTGCGCTTCTTCGTCGACACTTGGCGCTGGCAGGACGTGCCCTTCTTCATCCGCGCCGGCAAGAACCTGCCGGTCCGCGCCACCGAGGTGGTGGTGCAGTTCCGCCGGCCGCCGCTGGCCGTCTTCGACCAGTTCAAGCGCAACGAGGGCAACTACGTGCGCTTCCGCATCAGCCCGGAGGTCATCATCGGCATCGGCGCGCGCCGCAAGGCGCCCGGCGACGAAATGGTGGGCGAGCAGGTGGAACTCACGGCGCTGGACGATGCGCGAGGCGACATGGAGCCCTACGAGCGCCTGATCGGCGACGCCATGAACGGCAACAGCCAGCTCTTCACCCGCCAGGACGCCAGCGAGATCGCCTGGCGCATCGTCGGCCCGGTGCTGGACGAGGCGACGGCGCCGGCCGTCTACAAGCCGGGCACTTGGGGACCGGCGGACGCGATGGCCGGCTTCGCACCGCCGAACGGCTGGATCGATCCGGCCAAGTGACGGCGATGGCGGGGACCGTGCGCGGCAAGCGTGATAAGGTGGTGCTGGCCGTCGATGTCGGCGGCTCGCACGTCAAGATCAGGCTGAGCAGCGGCGGCGCGGAACGGCGCGTCGACTCCGGTCCGGACATGAGCGGGCCGCGGATGATCGAGGCGGTGAAGGAGATGGCCGGCGATCTCGCCTTCGACGTGGTCTCGATCGGCTATCCGGGGCCGGTGGTACGCAACCGGATCGCGTTGGAGCCGCACAACCTCGGCAAGGGCTGGATCGGCTGCGACTTCGAGAAGGCTTTCGGCAAGCCGGTCAAGGTCGTCAACGACGCGCTGATGCAGGCCGTGGGCTCGTACGAAGGCGGCCGCATGCTGTTCCTCGGCCTCGGCACCGGGCTGGGCGCCGCGATGATCGTCGAGCATGTCGGCCTGCCGATGGAGCTGGCGCATCTCCCCTACCGGAAGGGCGACAGCTTCGAGGCCTATGTCGGCGAGCACGGCCTGAAGAAGCACGGCAGGAAGAAGTGGCGCAAATACGTGTTCGACGTGGTCGAGCGCCTGTCGGCCGCATTGCAGGCGGACTATGTCGTGATCGGCGGCGGCAATGTCGACGCCCTCGACAGGCTGCCGCCGAACGCCCGCCGCGGCGACAACGAGAACGCCTTCGCCGGCGGCTTCCGGCTGTGGCGCGAGCCGGCGCTGGTGATCTGACCGCGGCGGGAGCCTGCCCTGCCGCCGGAATGCCCTTTCCGGAGACGCGACGCGGCCTATATCTCCGGATGGCCGTGAAGCGGAAGGATATTGCGCAGCACTGTCCGGCCGGATCGTCGTGAGGAACGACATTCTACGGATCGGGCAATGATGGCAAAACCTTCCTTCGACAAGCGAAAGGCTCCGCTGCAAAGGAGGGCACGCGGCGACCAGCGAGGAGAAGATCGATGAGCGGCAACGCTGAGGCCGGATCGTCCGGCGCCCTGCGGCGGCTGCAGCCGCCGGTTTCGTCCGTGCTCGAGCTGATCGGCGAGACGCCGGTGGTGGAGCTGAGGAAGTTCGACACCGGTCCCTGCCGGCTGTTCATCAAGCTGGAGAGCCAGAATCCCGGCGGCTCGATCAAGGACCGCATCGCCCGCTCGATGATCGACGCGGCCGAGCGCGACGGCCGCCTGAGGCCCGGCGGCGTCATCGTCGAGGCCACCGCCGGCAACACCGGGCTGGGGCTTGCCCAGGTCGGCATCCCGCGCGGCTACCGCATCGTGCTCGTCGTGCCCGACAAGATGTCGCGCGAGAAGGTGCAGCACCTGCGCGCGCTCGGCGCCGAGGTCAGGCTGACCCGCTCCGACGTCGGCAAGGGCCATCCCGAATACTACCAGGACATGGCCGAGAAGCTGGCGGCCGGCACGCCCGGCGCCTTCTATGCCAACCAGTTCGCCAACCCGGCCAACCCGCTCGCGCACGAGACGACGACCGGCCCCGAGATCTGGCGCCAGCTCGACGGCGACGTCGACGCGGTGGTGGTCGGCGTCGGCTCCGGCGGCACGCTGACCGGGCTCAGCCGCTTCTTCGCCGAGGCTTCGCCGAAGACCGCGATGGTGCTGGCCGATCCGGTCGGCTCGGTGCTGGCGCCGCTGGTCAGGACCGGCCGCATGGAGGAGGCCGGAAGCTGGACGGTGGAAGGAATCGGCGAGGATTTCGTGCCGCCCAACGCCGACCTGTCCTTCGTGAAGAAGGCCTATTCGGTCAGCGACCGCCATTCCATGCTGGCCGTGCGCGACCTCCTGTCGAAGGAAGGCATCCTTGCAGGCTCCTCCTCCGGCACGCTGCTGGCGGCGGCGCTGCGCTACTGCAAGGAGCAGAAGACCGCCAAGCGCGTCGTCACCTTCGTCTGCGACAGCGGCAATAAATATCTGTCAAAGGTGTTCGACGATTTCTGGCTGGCCGAGCAGGGCCTGGCCGAGCGCGAGCAGCACGGCGACCTGCGCGACCTCATCGCCCGCTCGCACCGGGAGGGCGGCACCGTCTTCGTCGGGCCGGACGACACGCTGCTCACCGCCTTCGGCCGCATGCGCCGCGCCGACGTCTCGCAGCTTCCGGTGCTGGAAGAGGGCAGGCTGGTCGGCATCGTCGACGAGGGCGACATACTTGCGCGCGTCGACGGCCCCTATGACGGGCGCTGGCAGCGCTTCGACCGCCCGGTGCGCACCGCCATGACGTCGGACCTGCACACGCTGCAGGCCGGCCAGACGCTGGACGCGCTGCTGCCGGTGTTCGACCGCAACGAGGTCGCCATCGTCTTCGACGGCGACGAATTCCTCGGCCTGATCACCCGCATCGATCTCATCAACCATCTGAGGCGAAACCGATGACCGTCCACACGCCGCTCCATGGCCGCAACCGGCTGGCCTTTTCCACCCGCGCCATCCATGGCGGCCAGAGCCACGACCCGACCACCGGCGCGGTGATGGTGCCGATCTACGCCACCTCCACCTATGCCCAGCAGTCGCCCGGCGTGCACAAGGGTTTCGAATACGCCCGCAGCCAGAACCCGACGCGCTTCGCCTTCGAGCGCGCCGTGGCCGATCTCGAAGGCGGCACCGCCGCCTTCGCCTATGCCTCGGGGCTGGCCGCGATAGCCAACGTCTTCGAGCTGCTCGACAGCGGCGACCATATCGTCGCCACCGACGACATCTACGGCGGCACCTTCCGCCTGCTGGAGCGGGTCAGGAAGCGGTCGGCCGGCCTCGACGTCAGCTTCGCCGACTTCACCGACCTCGCCGCCGTCGAGGCCGCCATCACGCCGCGCACGAAGCTCTTGTGGGTGGAGACGCCGACCAACCCGCTGCTGCGCGTCGTCGACCTCCAGGCGGTGGCGGCGCTGGCGAGGCGCCATGGCGTCATCGCCGTGGCCGACAACACCTTCTGCAGCCCCTACATCCAGCGGCCGCTGGAACTCGGCATCGACCTCGTCGTCCATTCCGTGACGAAATACCTCAACGGCCATTCCGACATGGTCGGCGGCATCGTGGTCGCGGGCGAGAACGCCGACCTTCGCGACCGGCTGAAGTTCCTGCAGAACGCCGTCGGCGCCATCTCCGGCCCGTTCGATTCCTTCCTCGCGCTGCGCGGGCTGAAGACGCTGGCGCTGAGGATGGAGCGCCATTGCGCCAACGGGCTGAAGATCGCGCGCTGGCTGGAGGCGCGCGAGGACGTGCGCCGCGTCATCTATCCCGGCCTGGAAAGCCATCCGCAGCACGCGGTGGCGAAGCGGCAGATGCACGCCTTCGGCGGCATGCTCTCGGTCGAACTGGATCGCGACCTCGCCGGAACGAAACGCTTCCTGGAGCATACGCGCCTGTTCGCGCTGGCCGAGAGCCTGGGCGGTGTCGAGAGCCTGATCGAGCATCCGGCACTGATGACGCATGGCTCGATCCCCGCCGAGAAGCGGGCGGCGATCGGCATCTCGGATTCGCTGGTCAGGCTTTCGGCCGGCATCGAGGACGCCGACGACCTGATCGCCGATCTCGACCAGGCGCTCGCCGCCTGAGCGGGCGGCATGAAAAAGGCCGGGTGCTGGGCACCCGGCCGGAACGGCGTCGAAGCCACTCAGAGGATCGCCCGGCCGGAACGGGAGCGCAGGCGGGCGATTTTTCCAGTCTCGCCGCAACTTCGTCCGTTTGCGAAGCATGGTATTCCAAAATGACCGTGGACGGCGCCAAATCGTTTCGCTCCGCATGAAGACCGGCCGTCCACCACGAGACCTGCCCGGCCGCCGCCTTGCGATGATGCCGTCCGCGCTGCTATGCGCGGACCGTCATGCCCGTTCGCGACCTGCCCGAGCTCCCCGTAACCGCCGCGCTGCCGGCGCTCGCCACGGCCCTTGAAGCCGGCAATGCCGCCGTGCTGGTGGCGCCGCCGGGTGCGGGCAAGACGACGCTGGTGCCGCTCGCTTTGCTCGACGCGCCGTGGCGAGGCGAAGGCCGCATCGTGCTTCTGGAGCCTCGCCGTCTGGCGGCCCGCGCCGCCGCTCGGCGCATGGCCGAACTGCTCGGCGAGGAGCCCGGCGGCACTGTCGGCTACGCCATGCGCATGGAGAACCGCACGTCGGCGCGCACGAGGATCCTCGTCGTCACCGAGGGCGTGCTGGCGCGCATGATCCTCGACGATCCGGAGCTGCCCGGCGTGGCGGCCGTGCTCTTCGACGAATTCCACGAGCGCTCGCTGGACGGCGATTTCGGCCTCGCGCTGGCGCTCGACGTGCAGGGCGCGCTGAGACCCGACCTCAGGCTGCTGGTTATGTCGGCGACGCTCGACGGCGCCCGCGTGGCGCGGCTCCTGTCCGGCGCGCCGGTGATCGAGAGCGCGGGGCGCGGCTTTCCGGTGGATATCCGCTATCGCGAACGTCCGCCGGGCGAGGCGGTCGAAGATGCCGTCGCCGCTGCGGTGCGCGGCGCGTTGGCGGAGGAAAGCGGCAGCATCCTCGCCTTCCTGCCCGGCCAACGCGAGATCGAGCGCACCGCCGAGCGGCTGGAGGGCCGCGTCGGCGCCGCCACCGACGTCGTGCCGCTCTACGGTCAGCTCGACGGCAAGGCGCAGGATGCCGCCATCCGCCCGGCCGCACCCGGCCGCCGCAAGGTGGTGCTGGCCACCGCCATCGCCGAAACCTCCATCACCATCGACGGCGTGCGCGTGGTCATCGATTGCGGCCTGTCGCGCCTGCCGAAATACGAGCCGGCGTCGGGCCTGACCCGGCTGGAGACGGTGCGCGTCTCGAAGGCGTCCGCCGACCAGCGCGCCGGCCGCGCCGGCCGCACGCAGCCCGGCCTCGCCATCCGCCTGTGGCGCGCCGAGCAGACGGCGGCGCTGCCCGCCTTCACGCCGCCCGAGATCCTGGAAGCGGACCTCTCCGGCCTCGTGCTCGACTGCGCCGCCTTCGGGGTCGCCGACCCGGCGAGCCTGTCCTTCCTCGACACGCCGCCGGCGCCCGCGCTCAACGAGGCGCGGGCGTTGCTGCGAACGCTGGACGCGATCGACGGCGCAGGCCGCCTGACCGGGGCCGGCGTCGCCATGCGCCGGCTCGCCCTGCCGGTGCGGCTGGCGCATATGGTGGCTGAAGCGGCCACGGCTGGCGACGCGGGACCGGCTGCCGAGCTTGCCGTGCTCCTCACCGAGCGCGGCCTGGGCGGCGACGCCGTCGATCTGGAGCGCCGGCTGATACGATTCCACGGCGAAAGATTGCCGCGCGCCAATGCAGCCCGGCAGTTGGCGGAGCGGCTGGCGCGGAGCGCTGCGGCTGGAAAGGGTCTGAAAGAACCTCCGCCCGAGCCCCCTCCCCGCAAGGGGGAGGGGGAGCTGCCGCATGCCAAGTCCCCCTCCCCCTTGCGGGGAGGGGTCAGGGGTGGGGGTATGCCGGCGCGCGTCGAGGCGACCCCCTCCCCCGTAGTTGGAGAGGCAAGCCCCGGCGCTCTCCTTCTCCACGCCTGGCCGGATCGCGTCGCCAGGGCGCGCGGCGAGCGCGGCCGGTTCGTCCTCGCCAACGGCTCGGGCGCGGCGCTGGACGCCGTCGATCCGCTGGCGGGCGAACCCTGGCTCGTCGTCGCCGATCTGCAGGGCAAGGCGCAAGCCGCCCGCATCACCGCCGCCGCGGCTGTCGACGAGGCCGATATCCGCGCCGCCCTTGCCGATCGCATCGAGGTCCGCCGCGAGACGGCCTTCGACCGCGAGCGCGGCGCCGTCAGGATGCGCGAGAGCGAGCGGCTAGGTGCCCTCGTGCTGGCCGAGCGCATGCTGCCGGCGCCGGCCGGAGCGGACGCCGACCGCGCCATCCTTGAGGCGGTGCGCGCCAACGGCCTCGCCGTCCTGCCCTGGAGCAAGGAGGCCGAGACGCTGCGCAACCGCCTCGCCTGGCTGCACCGCGGCCTTGGAGAACCGTGGCCGGACATGGGCGATGCCGCGCTGCTCGAACGGCTGGACGACTGGCTGGCGCCGTTCCTCACCGGTGCGGCCACGCTGTCCGCCATCCCGCCCGGCGACCTGTCCGCCGGCC
>Ga0222422_100623_pt1 | contig 10638 bp, 11 predicted proteins | sample 3A1ome_FD_182469 | JGI IMG/M metagenome (GOLD analysis project Ga0222422, IMG submission 182469) | Enriched microbial communities from leaf-cutter ant dump, University of Wisconsin, Madison, United States - 3A110A (version 2) | ecosystem: Environmental > Terrestrial > Nest > Insects nest > Nest...
CCGAAGAAGTCTGAACGGTAGCGGTTCAGCTCCTGCACCCGCTGGGCGAGCGCGACGTTGAGGCGGCGGCCGAGATCGGCGATCTTCGTGTTGGATTCCTTGTCCTTCTCCTCCGAGACCTGCAGCGCGTCCTCCAGCGCGGCGATCTGCTTCCTCAGCGCGGCGATCTGCTGGTTGAGCAGCTCGACCTGGCTGAGCGCGCGCTGGCTGACCTGCTTTTCGCCGGCCAGTTCGCCGGAAAGCGCCTCGGCGCGCGCATTGGCGGCGTCGCCGGCGCCGGCGCCCTGCGCCAGCAACTGCTCCAGCCGGCTCTTCTCGGCTTCGGCGGCCGACAGCGAGGCCTGCAGGTTGGCGAGCGAATCCTGCGCGTCCTGGGTGTTGCTCTTCTCCAGCGCCAGCAGTTGCGTCAGTTCGTTGATCTGCGAGTTGAGACGGTTAAGCACGGCGTCCTTGCCGGAAATCTCGCGGCTGAGCAGGAACTGCGCCAGCACGAACACCGAAAGCAGGAACATGAAGGTGAGCAGCAGCGTCGACAATGCGTCGACGAAGCCCGGCCAATAATCTATGCGGCGGTCGGCGCGGCGCGCGCGTGCCAACGCCACGTCAGTGGACTCCCTGCTTCTTCAGCGCGTCGGCGATCTTTTCCAGCGTGGTGCGCATCGCCTTCTGCTCGTCCGACTGCGCCTCCACCCAGTCGCGCATGATCTGCTGCTCGGAGCGCATGTTCTTGACCAGGCCGGAAATGCCGTCGGCGAGGTTGGCCATGGCGCTGGCGACGCGCGGGTTGGAGGAGCCGTTCTCCTGCAGCGAGCGCAGCCGCTCCGACAGGAGCCGGATTTCGTCAGCGGATTCGGCCCGCATCGCTTCCGGCACGGCGATGTCGGAGGAAAGGTCCGTCACCGAGGACAGCCAATTCTCCAGCTCGGTGTAGAAGCGCGTCTGGGCGCGGCCGGCCTGGAGGTCGAGGAAGCCCAGCACCAGCGATCCCGAGAGGCCGAACAGGGAGGACGAAAACGCAGTGCCCATGCCCGAAAGCGGCGCGGCCAGCCCCTGCTTGAGGGCATCCAGCACCGCCGCGGAATCGCCGGAACCCGGATCGAGCGCCTGGATGGTGTCGCTGATCGAGCCGATCGTCTTCAGCAGGCCCCAGAAGGTGCCGAGCAGGCCGAGGAAGACCAGCAGGCCGACGAGGTAGCGCGAGGTGTCGCGACTCTCGTCGAGCCGGGTGGCGATGGAGTCCAGCATGGTGCGCATGGAGGAAGCGGAGAAGGCGACGGCCGAGGAGCGGCCGATCATCGCTTTCATCGGCGCCAGCAGGACAGGCTCGGTGGTCTCGGAGCCGGCGCGGAAGGAGTTGACCCAGCGCACCTCCCGGAACAGCCGGCCGACCTGCACGAAGGCGAGCAGGATGCCGATCAGGAGCACGCCGAGGATCAGTCCGTTGAGGCCCGGATTGGTGACGAAGGCGGTCGAGATCTGGCGCGTCAGGATGACCGCGATGAAGCCGACGATGGCGAGGAAGATGACCATCGTCAGCACGAACACCTGCGGGCTGGACAGCTTGTGGGGATCGTAGCCCAGCACGTCCGAGCCGCGCGCCCCGAATAATTTGAGGAAAGCCATTCCGCCCCGATCCCGGTTCGACCGATCACATCCGGTCGCGACTCTAAACGGAAATGTGACCAAATTGAAAGGCGCTTGGCGCTTTTGCGCGCCTCCCGGCGCGTCGGTCTATAGGCGGCTGACGACCAGGCAGTCGAGCATGGCGGCCAGGTGCAGGCCCGCGCCGGCGACGACGAAGCCGTGCCACAGCGCGTTGTGGAAGCGCAGGCCCTGCCAGGCGAAGAAGACGACGCCGCAGGAGTAGATGACGCCGCCGGCGAGGATGAGGGCGAGCGATGCCGGCGGCAGCGTCGCCACCAGCGGTCCGGCGAGCACCAGGCCGCTCCAGCCGATGACGAGGTAGAAGACGATGGCGAGCCGGTCGAAACGGCCGGGCAGGAGCACCTTGACGGCGATGCCGGCGATGGCCGCCGTCCACACCAGCACGATCATCCAGCCCGCCAGCGGCGAGGCGCCGATCTGGGCGAGGAAGGGCGTATATGTGGCGGCGATCAGCAGGTAGATGGCCGAATGGTCGAAGCGCCTGAGCACCCATTTGGCCGGCGAGTCGAGCGGCCACAGATTGTAGGCGAGCGAGACGGACAGAACGGTGAGCAGCGCCACGACGTAGAAGACGGCGGCGACGTATTCGCCCGGCCCGGCGCGGGAGGCGGCAAGGACGAGCATGGCCGAGCCGGCGGCGATCGCCAGCACGATGCCGACCGCATGGACGATGCCGTCGGCGATCAGTTCGGCGCGCGAATAATGCCAGCGTCCCATGAAGGGAATATACGGCGCTGCTTGTGTCTCTTTTGCGGTCATGTCGGGGCCTGCCTGTCCCTCATGTGGTGGACAGGCATCGACCATGCCAGTTGCACATTGCGGAATTGCGACCAGTTGCCGGAGCGCCGTCCGCTGCTGACCCATTCATGGGTTTCGAGGTGGTAGAGTGGCGGACCTCACAGGGGAGCGTGCGCCATGAGCATCCTAACAGACAGGCTTTTCCTGCAGGCGGCACTGAACGGCGACCGGGCTCATCCGGCCGCGCCACGCACGGCGGAAGCCATCGCGGCACAGGCCCGCATCGCCGTCGACGCCGGCGCGCAGTCGGTCCATGTCCATGCATTCGACGCGGATGGCCGGGAAACCTTCGATGCGGCCGATTGCGCGCGCACGCTGCGCGCTATCCGCGCCGCCTGCCCCGGCATTCCGGTTTCGCTCACGACGTCGGCCGCGATCGACGCCGATGTCGAGAGGCGGTTCCGCCGCATTTCAGAGTGGTCCGAATTGCCCGACCTGGTAACGGCCAATCAGGGCGAGGACGGCATCCTCGCCCTTTGCGGGATGTTGCTGGATCGGGGCGTCGGGATCGAGGCCGGTTTGCTCGCAGAGCGCGATGCGCGCCTGTTCGTCGCCTCGGGGCTGGCCAAGCGCTGCCGGCGGGTGATGATAGAGCCGCTCGCCGCCGAGCCGCAGGAGGCGTTGCTGCTGGCGGAGACGATGGAACGCATCGTCACCGACGCAGGCATCGCCCTCGAACAGGTCCATCACGGCGACGGCATCGCCTCATGGGCGGTGAACCGGCGCGCCGCCGCACGCGGCCACGGCATCAGGACGGGGCTGGAGGATACGCCGGTGCTGCCGGACGGCAGGCCGGCATGGGACAACGGCGACCTGATGGCGGCGGCCGCCGGGATCATCGCGTCCGTTTCGCCGCGCTGATGCCGGGCAACGGCCCGTCCGCGCCGCCGGGCCTATGCCTTCAGCGGCTTCGTCACCGTCTTCAGAAGCGCGCGGTGGATCGCCTCGTTGCCGGCGACGACGGCGCCCGTCTCCAGCATCGCCTGACCGCCGCCCATGTCGGAGACGAAGCCGCCCGCCTCGCGGATCAAAAGGATGCCGGCGGCGATGTCCCATGCCGACAGGCCGCCTTCCCAGAAGCCGTCCATGCGGCCGGCGGCGACGTAGGCGAGGTCGAGGGCGGCCGAGCCCATGCGGCGAATGCCGGAGACCTCGTCCATGACGTTGCGCAGCTCGATCAGGAAATTGCCGTGGTGGCCGCGGCCGAGATGCGGCACGCCGCAGCCGATCACCGCGTCGGACAGCCTGGTGCGCGCGGCGACGCGCAGGCGGCGGTCGTTAAGGAAGGCGCCGCCGCCGCGCTCGGCGGTGTAGAGCTCGTCCATGGCCGGGTTATAGACGACGCCGGCGACGATCTGGCCCTGCCGCTCCAGCGCGATCGAGACGGAAAAGACCGGGATGCCGTGCAGGAAGTTGGTGGTACCGTCGAGCGGATCGACGATCCAGCGGTGCTGGTCGTCGTCGCCGGAAACGGCGCCACGCTCCTCCATCAGGAAGCCGTAGCCCGGCCGGGCGCGCGACAGTTCGGAAAAGATGATGTCCTCGGCCTTGCGGTCGGCCTGGCTGACGTAGTCGCCCGGTCCCTTCATCGAAACCTGGAGGTTCTGCACCTCGCCGAAGTCGCGCGACAGCGAGCGGCCGGCCTTCATCGCCGCCTGGACCATGACGTTGAGGAGGGCTGAACGGGCCATGGGACAAGTCCTTAGCGAATGGGGAATAGCGAATGGGGAGCAGCGAATAGCGAGTAGGGTAAATCAGAAGAATGCGGCTGGCCGCTATGTACGGCTTTCCATTCGCTATTCGCTACTCCCTGTTCGCTCATTTCAATCTGCCCGGCGCAGATACGTAATCTCGTTGGTGTCGACCAAGATGCGCTCGCCCGCCTCGATGAAGGGCGGCACCAGAACGCGGATACCGTTCTCGAGGATGGCCGGCTTGTAGGAGGAAGCGGCGGTCTGCCCCTTCACCACCGGGTCTGCCTCGGTGATCGACAGCGCGACCTGGTCGGGCAGGGAGACGCCGATCGGCTTCTCGCCGTAGAGCCGCACCGTCACCATCATGCCGTCCTGCAGGAAGGCGGCGCGCTCGCCGACGAAATCCTTCTGCAGTTCGAGCTGTTCGTAGCTTTCGGTGTCCATGAAGACGAGCGCGTCGCCCTGCTCGTAGAGGAAGGAGAAATCCTTGTATTCGAGGTCGACCTGGTCGACCGTCTCGGCGGAGCGGAAACGCTCGTTCAACTTGGTGCCGTTGATGAGGTTCTTCAGTTCCACCTGATTGTAGGCGCCGCCCTTGCCGGGCTTGACGGTGTTGGTCTTGACCGCCACCCACAGGCCGCCGTCGTGCTCGATGACGGTGCCGGGACGGATTTCGCTGCCGCTGATCTTGGCCATGGATGCCTGCCGCAAAAGGGGGTCGAGAAGGGGATCGCGCCGAAAGCGGCGGTTTCGGCGCTCCCAAGACCACAAATCGCCCGAACTGGCAAGAGAGCGGCCGGATGGAGCAGCTTGTCGCCTCAGCGCAGCCGGTTGGCCTTCTGGAGGGCCTGCCTGGTCTCGTCCTCGGTCAGGCCGCCCATGAAGTCCTCCATCTCGTCGTCGATCAGTCCGGCGCGGCGGGCGACGATGTACCAGGCGGCGGCGAGGATGGAGTCCGGCTCGACGCCGATGCCGCCCATGTAGAGCTTGGCCAGCCGGTTCTGCGCGGCGATGTTACCGCCCTCGGCCGCCTGCTTCATCCACTGGAAGCCGACCTTGAGGTCGCGCTTGCCGCCGCGCCCGTCGATCAGCCATTGGGCGAGGTCGATCTGGGCGGTGTCGTAATTCTGGCGCGCCGCCTCGAACAGCAGCGTGCGCGCCTTGACGTCGTCCTTCTTCTTGCCGCCGACGCCGTTAGCATAGAACTGCGCCATCGCGTATTGCGCGTCGGGAAGATCTGCCTCCGCCGCGCGCTCGTAGTAGACCACGGCGCGCGCCAGGCCGGCGTCGCCGGGGTCCTCCTCGACCAGCAACTGGGCGAAATTGAACTGCGCCAGCGTGTTGCCGGCCTCGGCGGCGGCCTGCATGAGCGCATGCGCCTCCTTCATGTCTTTCTTCACATAGGTGCCGTCGATCAGCATCAGCGCGTACTGGAACTGCGCCTCGGGAACGCCGCGCTCGGCGGCTGCGGCATACCATTTGGCGGCCTCGGCTGCGTTCAGCGGTACGCCGAGGCCGCGTGACAGGATTTCGGCGACGAGCGTCTGGGCTGCGGGGTCACCGTTCCTGGCGCGCATCAGGGCCAGGTTGTAGGCGGTCTTGTAGAGGCCGCGCTGGTAGGCGCCGTAGGCGGCATCCGGCTGGCGGGCACCGAAGCGCGACGGATCGATGGTGTCGGCCGGCGGCTCGGCGGTCGTCGCCGGCTGCGGCAGCGGGTTGGCGATCGGCTTGACGATGGTGATGCGCGGTTCGCCGAAACGGAGGGCGTCCGGCTCCGAAGTAGGAGACGCTCCCGCCGGCGGCGGCGCGGCAAGCTCGGGTATGAAGGGTTCCGGCGCCTTGGGGGAAGGAGCCGCCTGCGCTGGCGGCGGCGACTGCTCTTTTGCCGGCTCGGCCGCCGACGCCTGAGACGCGGCGGCGAGCAGCAGTGCGACGGCGAGGGGCAGCCGCATCGTCAGTCCTCGAAGCGGGGCGCCTGCGCGTCCAGCAGCGCGTTGGCGCGCGCCACCGCCTCGCGCGGCTCGACTCCGTCGCCGTAGACGGCGGCCGAAAGCGCCACGAACTCGGCGCCGGCAGCCGCGACCGTCCCCACCGAGGCGAGGTCCGATCCGGCCATGACGATGCAGGGAATCTCGATCATCTCGGCCCACCAGCGGCCGAGGCTGAGGTTGCGCGGGTGCGGCTCGGGCTGCGTGTCGTAGCCGAAACGGCCGAAGAAGATGTAGTCCGGCCGCTCCTCGCCCAGTTCCAGCGCCTCGTCGCGGGTCTTCGCCCCGCCCGCGCCGACCGCCATCTTCTGCCGGAAGCGGCCGACGACGTCGGCGAGTTCGGCCTTGCCGGCTTCGACATGGATGCCGTCGGCCTGCACGCGGCCGGCGATGCGGGTGTCGCCCTCGACGATGAGAGCCACGCCGGCCGCCTGCGCCGCCGGCACGATCTCTTCGGCGAGCGTCTGGAAGGCGGCGTCGTCCAGCCCGTTGCGCGGCAGGATCAGCGAGGCGACGTCGCCGCCGGCGAAGGCGGCCGCGAGGCGCCCGGCGCCGGCGCCCAGAGGGGCGATCAGCACGATGCGGCAGCGGTTGGGAGGCGATGTCTCGGTCATGGCGCAGCTCGGTATGGCTTCCGCCTATGCGAGGCGAAGATGGTTGCATTGCGGCATAGAGCAAAGCGTCGCCGTTGAACAGCGCAGGATGGACGGTGCGGTGCCCGTCAAAGGGCCAGCTTGTAGCCGATATGACTCGCCTCGAAGCCGAGCCGGTCGTAGAAGCGGTGCGCGTCGGCGCGGCTCCTGTCGGTGGTGAGCTGGACGGTGCGGCAACCCCTGGCACGGCATTCGGCGATCGCCCATTCGAACAGGCGTTGGCCGAGCCCTTCGCCGCGCCGGCCGGCGGCCACCCGCACCGCCTCGATCTGGCCGCGCAGTGCGCCCTTGCGCGACAGGCCGGCGATGAAGATGAGCTGCAGCGTGCCGACGACGCGGCCGCCTTCGGTCATCACGGCGAGGACCTGGTTGGGATCGGCGTCGATGGCGCGGAAGGCGGCGAGATAGGCCGGCGCGGCGAGCGTCGAGGCGTCCTCGCGAACGGCGCCCAGCGGATCGTCGGCCAGCATGGCGACGATGGCCGCGATGTCGGCCTCCGTCGCCCGCCGAAAGGCGATGTCGTCCATGGTCGTGCCTCCTTCCCCGAACCGCGCCGACGCTGCATAGGGGCAGTGGGCCGGCACGGCAACACGCAGGGCGCCCATATCCGCATATAGTTGTCGCCCGGCCGGCGAAACTCCGCTATGAGGGCCGGCATCCTTTCGTCGTCCGCCCCTCTATGACCGGTCTGCTCAGCGATCCGTGGTTCTACGCCGCCGCCGTCCCTGCGGTGCTGCTCGTCGGCCTGTCGAAAGGCGGCTTCGGCGGCGGCATCGGCTTCGTCGGCGTGCCGCTGATGGCGCTGGTGATGCCGCCCGTGCAGGCGGCCGCGATCCTGCTTCCCATCCTGTGCCTGATGGACCTCGCCGCGGTGTGGACGTGGTGGCGCGTCTACGACCGCAAGATGCTCCTCGACATGCTGCCCGGTGCCGTGCTGGGGATCGGCGCCGGCTGGCTGACGGCAGCTGTGGTGACGGAGGAGGCGGTGCGGCTGATCGTCGGCGCCGTCGCCGTGGTCTTCGTGCTGCGCTGGGTCTACACGCAACTGCGCCATGGCGCCGACTACGCGACGTCGCCGAACCGCGTCGCCGCTGCCTTCTGGGGCGCGGTGTCGGGCTTCACCTCCTTCGTCGCCCATGTCGGCGGCCCGCCCTTCCAGGTCTATGCGCTGCCGATCCGGCTCGACCCGAAGGTGCTGTCGGGCACGACGGCGATCTTCTTCGCCATCACCAACGCGCTGAAGCTGGTTCCCTATTTCGCGCTCGGCCAGTTCGACGCCGCCAACCTCACCGCCTCGCTGGTGCTGATGCCGCTGGCGCCGCTCGCCACCGTCGCCGGCGCCTGGCTGGTGCGGCGCATGCGGCCGGAAATCTTCTATCCCTTCACCTATGCGACCGTGGCCGTGGTGGGCGTGAAGCTGGTGTGGGACAGTCTCGCCGGGCTTTTCTAGACTGCTTTCTTCTCTGTATAGGATGACGGCAGAGCGCACGGCGCCAGCAACTTCACTTGGGAGCGCGGGATGGCCAGTCCCTACGACATCGACCTCGACAAGAACCCGGCGAACTACAAGCCGCTGACGCCGATCTCCTACCTGGAGCGGGCGGCGAAGGTGTTTCCCGACCATGTCGCCATCATCCACGGCAGCCAGCGCATCGACTACTACACCTTCTGGCGGCGCTCGCTCAAGCTCGCCTCGGCGCTGGCGAGGAAGGGCATCGGCAAGGGCGATACGGTCACCGTGATGCTCTCCAACACGCCGCCGATGCTGGAGGCGCATTTCGGCGTGCCGATGGTCAAGGCCGTACTCCACTGCCTCAACACGCGCCTCGACGCCGCCGTCATCGCCTTCCAGCTCGACCATGCGGAGACGAAGGTGCTGATCGTCGACCGCGAGTTCTCCGGCGTGGTCAAGGAGGCGCTGGCGCTGGCCAGGACAAGGCCGCTGGTCGTCGACTACGACGACCCGGACTATGCCGAGGACGCGCCCTATCCGAAGGGCGAGCGCATCGGCAGCCTCGATTACGAGGACTTCGTCGCCTCGGGCGACGAGGATTTCGCCTGGTCGATGCCGGACGACGAGTGGGATGCGATCTCGCTCAACTACACGTCCGGCACCACCGGCAACCCGAAGGGCGTGGTCTACCACCACCGGGGCGCGGCGCTGATGGCCTACACCAACACCATCCATGCGGGCATGGGCAAGCACTGCGTCTATCTGTGGACGCTGCCGATGTTCCACTGCAACGGCTGGTGCTTCCCATGGACGCTGGCCGTGCAGGCGGGCACGCATGTGTGCCTGCGCTGGGTGCGCGCCAGACCGATGTACGACGCCATCGCCGACCATGGCGTCACGCATCTGTGCGGCGCGCCGATCGTCATGTCGCTGCTCATCAACGCGCCCGACGCCGACCGGCGCGAATTCCCGCAGACCGTCACCTTCAACACCGCCGCCGCGCCGCCGCCGGAGGCGGTGCTTTCCGGCATGGCCGACGCCGGCTTCGCCGTCACCCATCTCTACGGGCTGACAGAGACATACGGGCCGGCCGTGGTCAACGAGTGGCACGGCGAATGGGACAGCCTCGACAAGGCCGCCCGCACGGCGAAGAAGGCGCGCCAGGGCGTGCGTTATGCCGCGCTCGAAGAGCTGTCGGTGATCGATCCCGAGACGATGGAGAAGACGCCGGCGGACGGCGAAACCATCGGCGAGGTGATGTTCCGCGGCAACATCGTCATGAAGGGCTACCTGAAGAACCGCAAGGCGAGCGACGAGGCCTTCGCCGGCGGCTGGTTCCATTCGGGCGACCTAGGCGTCATGCACCCGGACGGCTACATCCAGATCAAGGACCGCTCCAAGGACATCATCATCTCGGGCGGCGAGAACATCTCGTCCATCGAGGTGGAGGACGTGCTCTACAAGCACCCGGCCGTCGCCTCCTGCGGTGTCGTGGCGCGGGCCGACGACAAGTGGGGCGAGGTGCCGGTCGCCTATGTCGAGCTGAAGCCGGGCAGGACGGCGACCGAGGCCGAGATCCTCGACCATTGCCGGTCGCTTCTCGCCCGCTTCAAGGTGCCGAAGGCGGTGATCTTCGCCGAGATCCCGAAGACCTCGACCGGCAAGATCCAGAAGTTCCGCCTGCGCGAGATGGCCAAGGCCGGATAGGCCGGCCGCAGACGGCATACCCGCCAGCGGCCGCGGCGGCTCCGTCAGGCGGCGGACGCGGCCGTGGCGTCGCGCGAGCCGGCGCCGAGCGCCATGGCGATGCCGGCCGCCAGGATGACCGCCATGCCGGACAGGACGAGGACATCATGTCCGGTCGGCTTCAGCACCATGTCGGCGACGATGACCAGCATGACGCTGTAGTCCAGCCGGGCGAAGCGCAGCATGCGCTGCCCGAGCACCAGGACGTCCGGCGTCACGCCCCGTTCGGCGATCATCTTCGCCATCCTGTCGGCGGTCGGCTTGAAGACGGTCATGCCGACGGTGAAGGTGGCGAAGTAGCCGGCGAGTCCGATGAGGACCCACAGGTCGGAGAAGCCGACCCAGAACCAGCACATGGCCAAGCCGAAGGCGAAGGTGAGCATCGACATCGGCGCGAACAGCCGGTTGCCGAGTTCGCCGGTGGCGCGCATGGCCTGCAGCATGCCCTCGATGTTGTTGGCGCGCTCCGCCCTGAGCGCCAGCAGCATGAGCGCGAAGCCGCCGCCGACCCATATGACGGCCGAGACGACGTGGCAGAATTTGACGATCGAATACCAGTCCATGGTTTGCTCCCGGACATTTGCGGTTGGACGCCGGGCGGCGAGCCCGCCGCGGCAAGGGCCGGGCGTCTAGCATCCGGC
>Ga0222422_100631_pt1 | contig 10518 bp, 9 predicted proteins | sample 3A1ome_FD_182469 | JGI IMG/M metagenome (GOLD analysis project Ga0222422, IMG submission 182469) | Enriched microbial communities from leaf-cutter ant dump, University of Wisconsin, Madison, United States - 3A110A (version 2) | ecosystem: Environmental > Terrestrial > Nest > Insects nest > Nest...
CTCCACCTGCTCGAGGCGGTGCGCGCCTATGTCGGCGAGTTGAGCTCGAGCGCGCGCGCTGCGTTTCGCTTCCTGCATGTCTCGACCGATGAGGTCTACGGCACCCTGGCGCCGGACGATCCGCCCTTTGCCGAGACCAACCCGTACCTGCCCAACAGCCCCTATGCGGCCAGCAAGGCGAGTTCGGATCATCTGGTCCGCTCCTATCGCGAGACGTACGGGCTCAACACGCTGCTCACCAATTGCTCGAACAATTACGGGCCATACCAGTTTCCGGAAAAGCTGATCCCACTGGTGATCAACAACGCGCTGAACGGCAGGGCGCTGCCGATCTATGGCGACGGTCGGCAGGTGCGCGACTGGCTCTATGTCGGCGACCATTGCGCGGCCATCCGCCTTGTGCTGGAGCGGGCCAAGCCAGGTGCGGCCTATAATGTCGGCGGCGACAACCAGATGGCCAATCTCGAGGTGGTGCGCACCATCTGCGCTATGCTCGACATACGGCGACCGCGCGTCGACGGCAGATCCTATGCCGAACAGATAACCTTCGTTGCCGATCGGGCAGGCCATGATCGCCGCTATGCCATCGACGCGACCCTGATCGGCCGCGAACTGGGCTGGAAACCGGCAGTCAACTTCGCCGACGGCATCGCACGTACGGTGGACTGGTACCTCGACAACCCCGGCTGGGTCACCGACGTGACAAGCGGCACCTATCGCGACTGGATAGCGAGGCAGTACGGATGAAGCTCCTCATTCTCGGGCGCGACGGGCAGGTCGGCACGGCGCTGACCGCGCTTCTCGCCCCCTTGGGCGAAATCGCGGCGTATGGCCGGGCGGGTGCCGACTTCACGCGGCCCGACGACGTGGCGCGGCTGGTATATCGCGAGCGGCCCGACGTGATCGTCAACGCCGCGGCCTACACTGCGGTCGACAGGGCCGAGATGGAGGCGGAGATCGCCACGCTGGTCAACGCCACCTCGCCCGGCGAGCTGGCCGAGGCGGCGACGGAGACCGGCGCGCGGCTGATCCACATCTCCACCGACTATGTCTTCGACGGCGAAAAGCCCGAGCCTTATGTCGAGGACGACGCTACCGCACCTCTCAACGTGTATGGGCACAGCAAGCTCGGGGGGGAACTGGCGGTCGCGGCAGCGGGGGCCGACCATCTCATCCTTCGCACCAGCTGGGTGCATAGCGCCTCGCACGCCAATTTCGTCAGCAAGATGCTGGAGGTCGCCATGCAGCGCGACGAACTCAAGGTGATCGACGACCAGTCCGGCTGCCCGACCAGCGCGCGCCTGATCGCCGACGTTGTCGGGCGCATCATCGCGCAGGGCGAAGCCGGTCGGCCGCTGGCCGGCGGCGTCTATCACCTCACGGCTGGGGGCGAGACCAGCCGCTACGACTACGTACGTTTCATCATCGAGGAGGCCCTGCGGTTGGGCGCCCGGCTGGCGGCTGCCGCCGATCGGGTGCTGCCCGTTCCCTCCTCTGCCTTCCCCACCCCGGCGCCCCGCCCCAGGAACTCTCACCTATCCACCCACAAGCTGCGTAGCGCGCTCGGCTACGACCTGCCCGACTGGCGTGACGACGTCGGTCCCACCATCGCGGCCCTCGTAGGAGCGATGGCATGAGCCGGCGCGGCATCATTCTCGCCGGCGGCGCCGGAACGCGGCTCCATCCGGCGACGCTCAGTGTCTCCAAGCAGTTGCTGCCGGTCTACGACAAGCCGATGATCTACTATCCGCTCTCGACGCTGATGCATGGTGGCATCCGCGAGGTACTGATCATTTCGACGCCGAGCGACCTGCCGCGCTTCGAGGCATTGCTCGGCGACGGTTCGGCCTGGGGCATGACGTTCCGCTATGTCGTGCAGCCGAGCCCCGACGGGCTGGCGCAGGCCTTCATCCTCGGCGCCGACTTCGTCGCGGACCGGCCTTCGACGCTGATCCTCGGCGACAACATCTATTTCGGCCATGATCTGCCGCATCTGCTGGGCCGCGCGGCCTCCCGCGAAACCGGGGCCAGCGTGTTCGCCTACCATGTACACGATCCGGAGCGGTACGGGGTGGTCGGATTCGACGAGGGCGGGCGCGTAACCTCGATCGAGGAAAAGCCGCCTGCGCCGAAATCGAACTACGCCGTTACCGGCCTCTACTACTACGACGAGCGCGTGGTGGAATTTGCTCGGCGGCTCAAGCCATCGCCGCGCGGCGAATTCGAGATCACCGACCTCAACCGCCTTTACCTCGAGGCGGGCGAACTGCATGTGGAGCGCATGGGGCGCGGCTTCGCCTGGCTCGACACCGGCACGCATGATTCACTGCTCGAGGCGGGCCAATTCATCGCCACGCTGGAAAAGCGCCAGGGCCTCAAGGTCGCCTGTCCCGAGGAAATCGCCTGGCGCAATGGCTGGATCGAGGACACACAGCTCGAACGCCTTGCAAAGCCGTTGGAAAAGAGTGGGTATGGCCGCTACCTCCTGGCTGTGCTGAAGGAGGGCCGCTGATGCAGGTCACCCCGTTCGATATTGCCGGCCTGCTGGTGCTCGAACCGCGCGTGTTCGCCGACGAGCGGGGCGCCTTCTTCGAAAGCTTCAACCTCGCCCGCTTCCGCGAGGCGACCGGTCTCGACGTCGATTTCGTGCAGGACAATCACTCGATCAGCCATAGCGGCGTGCTGCGCGGGCTCCACTATCAGGTCGCCCCGCACGCCCAGGGCAAGCTGGTGCGCGTTGTTCGTGGCGCCGCATGGGATGTGGCCGTGGATATCCGCGAGGGCTCGCCCACCTGGGGCAGATGGGCGGCGGTGGAGTTGACGGCCGAAAACCGCAAGCAGTTCTGGATCCCCGAAGGCTTCGCCCACGGGTTCCTGGCCTTGGAGGACGAAACGGAATTTCTCTACAAGACGACGGCGTATTGGCACGGCCCGAGCGAGCGGACGATCCGGTGGGATGATCCGACCGTTGGGGTGGCATGGCCGCTGGAGAGGACGCCGTTGTTGTCGGCAAAGGATGGGGCTGCATCGGAATTACTGCCGCCAGGCGCCTTGCAGCCCGCTCCTTCGAACATACGATAATTCGCCGAAAGGGATTCCATTGGGATTCAGCAACATCATCGTCCGCCTTGTGGCGAGGTTCTTCACGTTCGATGAACTCAAGCGCGCCTACCACAAGCTCGACAATGCAGATATGCCTCTACCGTCTCGGGCTTCACAGCTTGCCTATGCCGGGCTGCGCGTTGCCAGCATGGTCGGTGCGATCGGGCCACTACGCAAGCAGTATGCGGAGGCAAAGTCACTGGCGCCGGCGCAGGCGCCCAGCAACAATGTCTACGACAAGCACTATCTGAATCTGCGCCTCAACCGCATCCATGACCCGATCGAAGTCGTCGTCGATGCGACACGCCCCCGCTCCGTGAATGTACTGGTGCCGGCGTTCGAGTTCCGCTCAATGTCGGCGGGTTTCTTCGGTGTTTTCCAGACGGCGCTGTTTTTCGCACGCCTCGGCCACCACGTGCGGCTGGTCATGTTCGACAAGTTTCACTTCGATGCTGTCGAATTTCGCCAGCGCATGCGCGGATATCCGGGATTGGAGCAGTTGTTCGACCTTTGCGAAGCCGAGTATGTCGGCGACCGCGTGCTACCGCTTTCAGTGAACCCGGGCGACATATGCGTCGCGACGGTGTGGTATAGCGCCTTCCTGGCCGAGCGGATCCACAAGCTGCTGGACCGGCCGGACTTTATCTACCTCATTCAGGACTATGAGACAGCGTTCTACCCTGGCGGGTCATGGTACACGCAAGCTGACCTCTCCTATGAGATGCAGTATACGCCGCTGTTCTCGAGCAAGAGCCTGCGAGACCAGTTCTATGCCGCGGACATTGGTGGCCTGCGGCGGCGGGAGCAAAGGGCGATCTATTTCCACAATGCCTGCTCGGCCAACTTGCCTCCAAGGGAGCAGTTTCTGGCCAGCAAGCTCGTGCCGCGGAAAAAACGCCTAGCGTTCTATTCGCGCCCGATAGTCGATCGAAACATGTTCGAGCTGTCTGCACTCGTGCTGTGCGAAGCCTATGAACGAGGCATCCTCAATGCCGACGACTGGGAATGCTACGGCATGGGACTGGGAGAGGGTGTCGTTCAACTCGCCGACGGGCTGACCAGTACCAGCCTGCCGCGCATGAATCTGAAGGAATATCTGGACGTCGTCCCGAGTTTCGATATCTGCCTCACGCTAATGGCATCGCCGCATCCCAGCATGATCCCCATGGACCTCGGTTGCTCGGGAGCTGTGGTGGTGACCAACACGTTCCAGACCAAGACGCCGGAATACCTGAGCTCGCTGTGCGACAATATCATTTCGGCTCCGCCGGCTCTGGAAGCGCTGCTGGCTGCGCTGAAAGAGGCGGTCGGGCGGGCCGACGAGTACGAGGCAAGATATGACGCGGCCGCCACCTCTACCTATCCGCGAACCTGGGATGAAACATTTACCGCCGAGCATGTGGCATTCTTCGACGACCTGATCGGACGGCCTCGGTCAGCCGCCTAACGCGGCTGCCCCCTTGCCGGGGCGATAAGTGGCAGCGACCTCGTCCTCGAATTCGGCATACCGTCGCAATGCGAGCGCAAGCCGGCGCTTCGCCATCTCTTCATCGTCAAGATTCTGGCTTCCGCGCCGCATCTGAACAATGAACTCCGAGCCGGGATTGGGCTCCAGCGAGTGGATTGAGAAGTCGATGAGGCCAAGGGTGTTGAGCTCCAGCACCACGAGTTCGAAGCCGGCCGGCGTGAAGTACCAGGCATGCGCATCCACATAGCTCGGACTTGCCTGCGATAGCGCCTCTACGTCGGCCTGGTAGAGCTTCCACGCATCACGTAAGCCACCGGCAAACCTGAGCCTGGTGTGGTCGCCCGCAACCCACGCTCCCCCACCCTCTCGACCAACTGCGTACGCGCGGGCTTCGAACAGCGTTTCGGGGCTGTGGCGTGTCCGCCGCTCGCGATGCGCAACCAGAACATCGCGGATGCTGGTCGGACTCTTCAGCAGGTCGAAGCACTTGCGCATGTCCGGCACGGCAAGCGAGATGATCCCCTGTGGCCCAAGAACCCGCGAGCACTGCTGAAGAAAGCCAAGAATATCGGGTACATGCTCGATGACATGGCTGGCCACCACATAGTCCGCCCACCCGGGGTTGCGCTCCGGGAAAATCGTGTCGAGGGGCTCGCCGTGCCATACGGCGTCGACCTCCTCGATACGATGGGCCGCGGACCTTATTGCCTCGGCGGCATGATTGCGGGCGATCTCTCGGAGACTTGCCCCATCCGTGTAGTCGACTACCAACGTGTTCCAGCCATCGGCCTTGGCAACAACAGGAGAGAAAAATGGACCAATCTCCAGCCCGGTCATCTGCTTGGTGAGATGTTTCCTCAGGGTCTCAAAACGATCCAACTATCGCCTCCAACCAAATACGAGCAACGCGTCACGTCATAGCCAGCCGCGGACAGGGCGGCAACACTCACCCCTCATCTACCGGGCGTTTCAACCTGTTTCCACTAACTGATCACCGTGCGATCGGTGACGCGCCTCCAGTCGGTGCCATCCGAATAGGCAGGCGTGGCTCCTCCCGCCTCGTCGGGCACATAGATCAACTGCCCGGCCGGGCTCGCCGGGGGTAGCGTGCCGACCGTGCAACTGCGGAGACCGAGGGGCGCGCCGGTGGAGATCCGACCGGAGGTCTCGACCACCAGCGCCTCCGTCCATGCCGCCCCGTCAGAACTTACCTTGAGGTGTAGTCTGTCGTCGCCGGCCGTGCCGAGTTCGGCGCGGGCGGAGAAATCGGTCTGGAAGACGAGCGAGGCCGTGTCACTGGATGAATGCTTGTTGAGCTTCACCTGAACGCTGTCTGACGCGTGGCTGAACAGCACGGCGTCGCTCGCCACGGCGAGGCGGTTGGTGCCGTCGGGCGTGGCGTTGATGCCGAGCATCGGCACCTGGCCGTCGAGGCCGAACGTAGGAAGCCAGTCGCTGCCGTTCCAGGCGAGGAGTCCGTTTTCGTCGAGGATGAAGGCGAGCCAGCCCGGCTCGGGGACGTGGAACCGCCACGCCGCGCCGTCCCACGTGACCACCTGGTTGGCCTTGCCGGCCCAGTCGCCCGTCGGCGTCGGGCCGACAATGTAACGCATGTTAACATCCGGCGCGCCGGGAGGCGCGTTCAGGTCGCGGTCGATCACGGCGAGCTGGGTCAGCGTATCGAGCGCGGCGATCGCCTCGTTGTGGGTGATGTGCTTCTGAGCCTGCCCCGGCAGGATGTAGGGAAGCTTCAGGTGTATGCTGTCGGTCATGTCCGTCCTCGCCATAGTGGTCGGGCGAGGATAGGGGAGCGGGAGACAACGGGGATAAGTCGGGTTTCGCGCCTTGTCGGCGCCCTGTTGATGAACGCTGCCTGAACGTCAGGCGGGTTGCAGGTCGGGCTTTACTTCCTCGAGTTCGATCAGGGTGCCGTCGAAATCCTTGGGGTGGAGGAAGAGGACCGGCAGGCCGTGGGCGCCGAGCTTCGGCTTGCCGTCGCCGAGGAGCCGGGCGCCGGCCTCGATCAGGGTGCGGGCGGCGGAAGCCAGATCGGGCACCTCGAAGCAGATATGGTGCATGCCGCCATGCGGGTGCTCGTAGAGGAATTTGGCGATAGGGGAATTGTCGCCGAGCGGGGTCAACAGCTCGATCTTGGTATTGTCGAGCTCGACGAAAACCACGGTGACGCCGTGCTCCGGCAGGTCGTGTGGGTGATGCACATGGGCGCCAAGCTGGTCGCGGTATTTCGCGGCAGCCGTGGCCAGGTCGGGGACGGCGATGGCGACGTGATTGAGGCGGCCGATCATTGATGGCTCCGAAGCTGTGAACGCCCCCTCCACCAGCCTGCGGCTGGCCCCCCTCCCCCACTACGCGGTGGAGGATCCAGGCGACGCTGTGCCCAAGCAACAACAACGAGCGTCATCGGTTGGTGAGCCTTCCCTCGATCTGGTTCAGGACGGAGAATGCCGCTTCCAGTACGTTGGTGCCGGGACCGAAAATCTCGGCGACGCCGGAGGCGCGCAGGAAATCATAGTCCTGCTCGGGGATGACGCCGCCGACGATGACGGTGACGTCGCCGAGCCCCCTGCCCCGGAGTTCGCCGATGAGTTCGGGGACGAGGGTCTTGTGGCCGGCGGCGAGGGAGGAGACGCCGACGGCATCGACCTTGAGCTCGGCCACGTGGGTGGCGACTTCGCCTGCGGTTTCAAAGAGATCGCCCATGTGAACGGTGAAGCCGAGGTCGGCGAAGGCGGTGGCGATGACCTTGGCGCCGCGATCGTGCCCGTCCTGTCCCATCTTGGCGATGAAGATCGACGGCGGGCGCTGCTCGGCGGCCACGAAGGTTTTGATGCGGCTCTGCAATTCGGCGTATTGGGGGTCGCCGGTGTAGGTTTCGGCATAGACGCCGGAGATGACGCGAGTGACGGCCGAGTGGCGGTTGAACACCTGCTCCAGTGCCGCAGAAATCTCGCCAAGGGTGGCGCGGGCGCGGGCGGCTTCGATGCTCGCCGCGAGCAGGTTGCTGTTCGATTTCGCCTGATCCTGCAAAGACTTGAGAGCGGTCGCCACGGCATCGGGGTCACGGGTGCGGCGGAGGTCGGCGAGGCGGGCGACCTGCTCGTCGCGCACCTTGTTGTTGTCGATCTCGCGGATCGCGATCGGCTCTTCGTTTTCAAGCCGGTAGCGGTTGACGCCGACGATGACGTCCTCGCCGCGATCGACGCGAGCCTGGCGCTGGGCGGCAGCTTTCTCGATCTCGAGCTTGGGTGTGCCGGCCTGTACGGCGGCGGTCATGCCGCCTTCGGACTCCACCTGTGCGATCAGGGCCGTAGCGCGCTCGACCAGATCGGCGGTGAGGGCTTCGATGTAGTAGGAGCCGCCGAGCGGGTCGACCACATCGGTGACGCGGCTCTCGTGCTGCAGGATCAGCTGGGTATTGCGGGCGATGCGGGCGGAAAATTCCGTCGGCAGGGCAATGGCTTCGTCGAAGGAGTTGGTGTGGAGGCTCTGGGTGCCGCCGAGCACGGCGGCGAGCGCTTCGATGGTGGTGCGGACGATGTTGTTGTGCGGGTCCTGCTCGGTCAGAGACACGCCGGATGTCTGGCAATGGGTGCGCAGCATCATGGATTTTGGGTCTTTGGCGCCCAGTTGCGCCATGAACTTCTGCCAGAGTGTCCGGGCGGCGCGGAGCTTTGCCACCTCGAGGAAGAAATTCATACCGATGCCGAAGAAGAAGCTCAGGCGCGGCGCGAAACTGTCAATGTCGAGGCCGCGCGCCTGCGCTGAGCGGACATACTCGATACCGTCGGCGATGGTGTAGGCGAGCTCCTGTACCGCCGTCGCTCCCGCCTCGTGCATGTGGTAGCCCGAGATGGAGATCGAGTTGAATTTCGGCATGTGCCCGGCGGTGTAGGCGATGATGTCGCCGACGATGCGCATGCTCGGTCCGGGCGGATATATATAGGTGTTGCGGACCATGAACTCCTTGAGGATGTCGTTCTGGATGGTCCCGTCGAGTTGCGCCTGCTTCACCCCCTGCTCCTCGGCCGCGACGATGAACATGGCGAGGACCGGGAGGACCGCGCCATTCATGGTCATCGAGACGGACATGCGGTCGAGCGGGATGCCGTCGAAGAGAAGCTTCATGTCCTCGACGCTGTCGATGGCGACACCGGCCTTGCCGACATCGCCGGTGACGCGCGGATGGTCGCTGTCATAGCCGCGGTGGGTGGCGAGGTCGAAGGCGACGCTCAGGCCCTTTTGGCCGGCGGCGAGGTTCTTGCGGTGGACTCGCGCGCGGTGGAGAAGCCGGCATATTGCCGGATGGTCCAGGGGCGGCCGGCATACATGGTGGCGCGAACGCCGCGGGTGAACGGTGCGGTGCCGGGGAGGCCGGGATCTGTGGCGTCGGCGGGGAAATAGGCGGGGCGGATGGGGAGGTCGCCGTAGTTGCGGTTCAGCGAGTCCACCGGGGTGTCGCGTAGATCTTTCTGGGCGAGCTTGGCCCAGTCGGCGAAGGTGGGGCTATTCGACATCAACTCGAGCCGAGACGGCCCCCTCCCAGCCTCCCCCATGAAGGGGGAGGTGCCGCGTCGCGGTACTATCGACGTCCTGCCAACGAACGCCCTCTTCACCTCCCCCTTCATGGGGGAGGTGAAGAGGGGGCCGTCTGCTCAGAGCAAGAGGGCTCATGCCGCCTCGAACTCCAGAATGACCTCGTCGACCGCGAGCACAGCGCCGGGCTTCACGCGGACCTTGCTGACCCTGGCGCGCTTTTCGGCCTTCAGGACGTTTTCCATCTTCATGGCTTCAACGATGGCGAGGGTCTGGCCGTCTTCGACGATGTCGCCTTCGCTCACATCGATGCGGACGACCTGACCAGGCATGGGGCAAAGGAGGAATTTGCTGAGGTCCGGCGGCTGCTTGACCGGCATCAGCGGCATCAGGTCGGCGACGTGCTGGAGCAGGACCTTGGCAATGAGATCGGCGCCCCGCCAGCGCAGACGGAAACCGCCGGTGACGCGGTCGATCTTGACATGGTGCAGTTCGCCGTCGACGCGAGCAATGCAGAGGCTCATGCCGGGCTTCCAACCGCTTTCGACCAGCAGCTTCTTGCCGTCGGGCGCGGTAAGCCAATACTCGATGCCGTCGGCACGGACGGAGAAGTCCCAGCGTTCGGCGCCGATCAGCACGGCACGGGGCTCGGGCGTACCCTTGTAGACGCGGTGATCGAGGGCGAAGGCCGAGCAACAGGCGAGGGCGGCAAGGTGCGTCAGTGAATCAGGCGCTAGGGCTACGCCGTTGAAACCGCCGGGAAATTCCTCGGCGATGTAGCCGGTGGTGAGGCGGCCTTCGCGGAAGCGGTCCTGCGCCATGACGGCGGAAACGAAGGGGATGTTGTTGCCGACGCCTTCGAGCTCGAACTCGTCAAGCGCGTCGGCCATGGCCTCGATCGCCTCGAGGCGGGTGGGGGCCCAGGTGCAGAGCTTGGCGATCATCGGATCGTAGAAGGTCGAAATCTTGTCGCCTTCCTGAACGCCGGTATCGTTGCGGACGAAGGGCGCGGTCACGAGGTTTTCGGCGGGCGGATTGTAACGGGTGAGGCGGCCGATCGAGGGCAGGAAGTTGCGGTACGGATCCTCGGCGTAGATGCGGGATTCGATGGCCCAGCCGTTGAGCGGAACCTGCTCCTGCGTCAGAGGCAGCTTTTCGCCGGCGGCGGTACGCAACATCAGTTCGACGAGGTCGAGGCCGGTGGTGAGCTCGGTGACCGGGTGCTCCACCTGCAGGCGGGTGTTCATTTCGAGGAAGTAGAAATTGCGGCTGCCGTCGACGATGAACTCGGTGGTGCCGGCGGAGAAGTAGCCGACGGCCTTCGCCAGCGCGACGGCCTGCTCGCCCATGGCCTTGCGGGTGGCGGGATCGAGAAAGGGCGACGGCGCCTCCTC
>Ga0222422_100635_pt1 | contig 10464 bp, 13 predicted proteins | sample 3A1ome_FD_182469 | JGI IMG/M metagenome (GOLD analysis project Ga0222422, IMG submission 182469) | Enriched microbial communities from leaf-cutter ant dump, University of Wisconsin, Madison, United States - 3A110A (version 2) | ecosystem: Environmental > Terrestrial > Nest > Insects nest > Nest...
CGAAGAAATCCTCGAGCTGCGCAAATTCCGGCAGAAGCCGTGTCGCCTCGCGGATGCGGTCGGGGTGGAACTGCACGACGAGATCTCGCCCCTCGATGACCTCGCCGGGCGGCATCATCGTCACCCAGTCATGCGGCAGGTCCGAACCGATCACGGTGAGATAGGTCGCCGAAAAAGGGCCGATATAGTCGCCGACAAAGGCGACGCCCGCCCCCTTGCGGATCAGGTGAATTTCGAATTCGGGATGGAAGTTCCAGACATTGCGCTCCCACGGATAATCATCGAGGCGCCAGAGAAAACTTTCGTCGATGCCGGTGACGATGTGCTCGAAGGCCGGTGGACTTGAGGAGAACGGTCCTGCTCGCGGCTCCACCCCGGCCTTTTGTCCACGCATTTTGGCGAGAGTGGTCAAGTTCTGCTCCTGCAAGGTCAAACGCCGGGTAAAGCACGTCTCAAGCCATTGTCTGGGCTACCCTCAGGGCCTTGATGTTCGCCGTCACGCCCTCCAACGTGCGTTTACTGTATGCGCCCGCCTTCGACAGATTCAAGCGACATTAGGGGCATTTTCACCTGCGCGGGGATCGAACGGCTTGCCTCCTCAGTTGAGGGCCGTGCATGCGCCGCAGCTGTCGCCCATCAAGCGCGATCGTATGTGAACGATGTCAGCAGCGTCGTGACGAAGTTGCTCGCCTTGTCTTTGACAAGCACTTCCGTCCATTCATTCGTCCCGTGCAGTCGCAGGTCGGAATAAATGCTGTCGACCGCAGCCGCTTCGATGCGCTTGATATTCGCCAGAAAGGTCGCCTCTCCGTCCGCATGATACATGTCGCGGATCACCATCCGCAGGATTTCCTGGATTGCGATCTGCCAGGCCGTGTTGATTGCCTGGAGTTCGCCAGAGATTTCGGGCATGGGAGGCTCCCTGGGATATGACAGTTATTCGGTAGCGAGCCGCAGAGCCACTCCGGTCCGTCCGGATGCCCGAAACTCGGGCACCAGAGCCCAATGGCCTTGGGTTGGCGGAGCGCCGATCGCGTTGCTGCAAGTCAGGTCGACTTGGCCCGTTTGGCGATGAGAGAGGCGGTCGCCGCCTCGCGGTCGTTCAATTCCTTCGCAAGGCGGGCTTCGCGAAGTCTCCGGGTCTTTTCCTCGCGGGCCAGAGTAAGCGAATCGAGTTCCTCGACAGCGCTGTTACGGGCGAAGAATTGCGACTGGGCATTGGCGAAAGCAATCTCCGCCTGCTGGCGGGATTTGCTGTGTGTCTGTGACATGGTCTTTTCCGGATTGGGCGCCGCAGGATATCGCGGCAACAAAAAAGGCCAGGCGATCCGCCTGACCTTGCTGGTATCATGCTCTCAACAGTGCCAGTACATCCGTGGTCAACGGAGAGCGGATACCGGGATGATTCAGGCGGCCTGAAGGTTGCAGGCCGACATCTTGCCCGACTTGTTGTCGCGCTCCAGTTCGTAACCGATCTTCTGGCCTTCGACGAGCTCACGCATTCCGGCGCGCTCCACGGCCGAGATGTGAACGAACGCATCGGCGCCGCCATTGTCAGGCTGAATGAAGCCGAAGCCCTTGGTGGAATTGAACCATTTAACTGTGCCAGTGGTCATGATGAACCCTTTCATAGCAATAAGAGGACCACAACGCTCGCGGCGCTGCGGACGGTGATAGCGATTTTTGAAAGAAAAGGTTCGTTCAGGGCACGGTGTCAGACGCGCGATAACCAAAGCTAAGCAAGCAAATATCGACAATCTACATATAGTTCTTCTCTATCGGGATGTCAACTTTTAGTTTTCGCCTTGCGATATTCTCAGCATTCGGTTGCAGTCCGTATATCCTTTTCACAACCGAAGCTGCTTGAAATTCACAGCGCGCGCATCGCCCTAACCGCTGATCACGGCTCGGCGGATGACATTTCCCCCGCGAGGTTCGCGCGTTCGCGCGGCATGCCGAAGCCGGTGTCGGGGGCAAGGCCCGCGGCGGGCCGGCTCTCGATCATGTGCAGGTTCCGCCAGTTGCCGAAGCGGTAATAAGCCGCGGCCAGCAGCAGGGAGGTGATCGAGCCGGCAGGGAAGCTCCACCACAGCGCGTCCTGGCCGAGCACGCTCCGCAATGCGTAGGCGAAGGTCGTGCGCACCAGCAGCACGGAGATGACCAGAATGATGAGCGGCGGCATGACGGCGCCGGTCGCCCGCACCGTGGCGAAGAGGACGATGGTGATGCCGAACAGGATGAAGGACCAGGAGGCGGCGTTGTTTATGTGGATGGCGATATCGATGGCGGCGCTGTCTCCTGTCAGGAAAAGGCCGAGCACCGCCCTGTCGAACAGGTACAGGGCCACGACCAGCACGCCCGTCAGCACGAGATTGAAACCAACGCCGGCAGCGGTGATCCGGCCGATCCGGTCCCATCGGCCCGCGCCGACATTCTGCGCGGCCATGGAGGAAACCGCAGCCCCCACCGCCAGGGCCGGCATCTGGACATAGGTCCACAGCTGGGCGGCGATGCCGTAGGCGGCCGCGACCCGCGAGCCGTAGGTGTTCACGAGCCCCATCACCGTCAGCGCCGCCGCGGAGATCACGATCATCTGCAGGCCCATGGGGACCCCCTTGACGACGACGAGGCGCAGGAGCGTCGCGTCTGGTCGCAGCAGCGCAAGGTCTTCTCCGGCAAGCCGCAGCGGATGCCGGCGCGCATAGAGCAGGGCCAGGATCGAAACGGCGCTGACGGTCTGCCCGATGAGCGTGGAGGTGGCCGATCCGGCGATGCCCATTTTCGGAAACGGACCGATCCCGTCGATGAGCAACGGGTTCAGCACGACGTCGAGGAAGACGGCGAGCGCCATGAAAACGAAAGGCGTGCGCGAATCGCCCGCGCCGCGCAGCACGGTCATGACGAAGGCGAGCAGGTTCATCACCGGCACCGCAAGGAAGATGATGCGCAGATAGGATCGGGCCAGCGGAAGGGCGTCGGCGGGCGTGCCGAGCAGGGTGAGGATCGCATCGACCCAGACCCAGCCGCAAACCGCGAACAGGACCGAGATGGCCAGGAAGAACGTGGCGCTGGTGCCGACGATACGGCGCGCCTCGGGCAGGTCGTGCGCGCCAACGGACTGGGCCACCAGGATCGTCGCGGCCATGCCGATGCCGAAGACCGTGCCGAGAATGAGAAACAGGACAAGATTGGCGTTGGACGTGGCCGTCAGCGCCGACTCGCCGAGAAACCTTCCCACCCAGATCGCATTGATCGACCCGTTCAGCGATTGCAGGACGTTCGCGCCGAGCACGGGCAGCGCGAAGACGAGCAAGGTGCGCGCAATCGGCCCGGAGGTGAGATCGCGGGTTCGGCTGGGTTTCGCCACGGCATTCTCCATCGCAGGTGAACTGGTTGCCCGGACGTCTATCTACCGCGCCCGCAATTCATGTCCACCCCGTCGTGCCCCTGGCGGCGCATGGAGACAGCAGCCGGTACCCGCTCCCCGTCGCGTCAGGCCGCGGAAGAACCCTCCAGCCTGACCGGCCATCGCGGTCATCGCGATGGCCGGTCAGGCTGGATGTGTTTTCATGCCGCTGCTGCGCGCCTCATGTGGCTGACCGTCAGCCAGATGGCGGAGACCAGGAAGTAAAAGGCGCCGAGGCCCGCATATCCGGCGACATTCGCGATCGACGGCTCGTCGGGCATGCCCGCCTGGGCGATGAAGAAGGCGCCCGCTATTGCCGATTGTCCCCCGCTGAGGATCATTACCCACTGACCGCCGTTCGTCTTCCAGCGGCGGACGGCGGCGCTTAGCTGCAGCAAACCGGAAAAGATCGCCCATATGCCAAAGACGGCAAGCACCCAGTTCATGCTCACGTTCAGGGCGAAGATGACGATGACGGTCATGAGCGAACTGACTGCGAAATTGAACGCCTGACTGCGGTTCCTTGCCAAACCGCCGTTTCGCGTCGCATCGATGACGTTCGCCGCGGCATCCCATGCGGGATAGACGGCCAGCAGCAGGGCGGCAACGGCGAACGACTGCCTTCCTGCGACAAGCGCCGCGATGACCCACATAGTGGAGAATGCCGCCCGCACGAAATAGTAGCGCTTCAGCCAGTATTCGTTGTCGTTGAAGGTGCCGGGTGTCTGGTTGGTCATTGTATACGTCCTTGTTTTCGATTGATGGCTGCGGTTCGCCCCTTGCCCGCGAAACGCTCAAATGTAGAAGGCGCGGCCGCCGGGAGGTGTTGTCTCGTCCCAGGCCGGCTTTCCGATACGTTCGCTCTCTCCCGAGAGCTTCCGGGATCGCCGACGGTGAAAATCCGCCGCCGGCTGGCCTCGCCGTTCGAGGCCTGCCGTGATGGCCGACTGCCGGGCGGCGACCCAGCGCCCGTCAGGATCCGTCAGGATCGAATTCGTTTGGCAGATACCAACGGGGCTCGATGGCGCCGTCGCCGAAACCGGCTCGATCGCGGCTAGTCGCCTCGACACAACGGCCTCCTCCCGGCCTCGCTTGAACATTCGCGAGTGCGCGCCATGGCGGCGATCGGTGTCTTGATCATACTTATCTTCCTACTAGTTGATAGGCAAAGAGAACGCATTTTGCCCACGGGCGACGGCTCGCCCGCGAGATTACTGGATAGCGGTTGCGGACAGGCGCTGTAGGGCCGGATGGAGCACTGCGGCAAACATGTCCGGTCGCCCATAGGCGCGCGCCGACAGCATCGCTCCGTGAACGCAGGCGAGGAACGTCTCCGCCTCGACCTCAGGGGGGCTCGACAGGATCAGGGAACCCGTTACCGCGCCTCGCTCCATGACGGCGGTCAGCCATCTGGAGAGGAAACGGAAGAAGGCGGTCACTTCCGTCGCAACCTCCGGCGGCAACGAAGGCAGTTCGCTCGCCAGCATTGCGCAAACGCAGAACGGCCGGCTTGCATCCTCGATGCATTTCGCCCAGTGGTCCGCATATGTCCTGAGGATATCGAGGGGCTGCCCGCCGCTGTTCTCAAGGGCGGCGACGCCGCTTTGGGCGTCTTCCCGATAGCGCAGCACCAGTGTCCGGACAAGATCCGCCTTGGTCGGGAAATGATGGTGGATGCTTGCCTTGCGTATGCCGACGACGTCCGCAATGTCGGCATAGCTGAAGCCATTGTATCCGCCGTTCACGATCAGCGTGCGCGCGGAAGCGAGAATCACGTCGGAAGTGGTCGATAAGTTGCTCATGCCGGTCAATCTACCTTCCAGTAGGTAGTCATGTCAAGTGCGAAACCCGCGTGGAGACTGCGCGAAAGCAGAGCCGCGAAAACGGCGGCATTCCCTCATGCCGCCGCCAGATTGATCCTAGTCCTGGAAGCCCGTCGATACAATGTCTTCCTTCCAGATCGCAACAGCCTCGCCAAAGGCGGCGAACTTCGCATGGGCGAGCTCGATGACGCGCGCGCTCAGAGGAAGGCGGAGCGGAGGGTTTTCGGAATCGATCGCCTTCATCATCAGCGCAACGCCTTTCTCAGGGTCCCCGAGCTGCCTTCCATCGTTCGTCGCGCGGTAGGTCCGGGCGCCGCCGGCCGAAACCGCGTAGTCGTCGATGACATCCTTGCGACCGTCATCGAGCGCCCCAGGAATTCCGTCCGGAACGGCCCCGGCTCCACGACGATGACGGCGATGCCCAAGGGCGCCAGTTCCGCGGAGAGGGCGTCGGAAAGTCCCTCCACCGCGAACTTCGTCGCATTGTAATATCCATGCCCGGCGGTTCCCCTCAGGCCGGCGCCTGACGACAGGTTGACGACCCGGCCCCCTCTTTGGCGACGAAGCAGGGGAAGCGCCGCCCTCGTCGTCTCGATCAGCCCGAAGACATTCGTTTCAAACAGCGGACGATATTCGGCGGGCGTGCCTTCCTCGATAGCGCCGATCATGCCGTAGCCGGCATTGTTCACCAGCACATCGAGACGGCCGAACTCTTTCTCCGCGAGGCTCACGGCCCTTTCCGCATCTCCCGCACGGGTCACGTCCAGTTCGACAGCCCTTGCGGTTTGCGGATATCGAGCGATGAACTCGCCGAGCGAGTCCAAGTTACGCGCCGTGACGACGACACGGTCGCCGCGTGCAAGCGCACGATGCGCCAGGATTTTTCCAAAGCCGCCGGAGCATCCTGTAATCAGCCAGACTTTCATCAAACATCTCCTATATTCGGGATAGGTGCCGGGCCGTCCGTTGCGGACGGCCCGGTCTCCAGGCTTCAGATCTGCTCCAGCCCGCCATCGACGGTCAGTTCGATACCGTTGATATAGCTGGCGTCCTGCGATGCGAGGAAAAGGCCGGCGGCGGCGATCTCGGCCGGCTCGGCCATGTAGCCCAGCGGAACCTCGCGAGCGGTGAAGTCTCTGAGGGCCTGGATCTCGGCCTCCCCATATTGAGGCCGTTCTTCATGAGAGGCGTGAGCGTGAAGCCCGGGCTCAGCGCGTTGACGCGGATTTTCCGGCCGTGAAGTTCGTTGGCCCAGGTACGCGCGAACGACCTGACAGCGGACTTCGAAGCATTATAGAGGCTCAGCCCCTCCATCCCGTTGTTGGCGCAGATCGATGCCGTCAGCACAAGCGAAGCGCCATCCTTGACGAGGGGAACCAAGGTCTGGACGGTGAAGAAAACGCCTTTGACATTTATATCGAACGTCCTGTCGAAATCCGCCTCGACCGTGTTGCCGAATTCGTTCTTCTCGCAGATCCCGGCATTCGCGAAGACCGAGTCCAGCATATCGCCGCGTTCTTCGATCTCGCCCTTCAGCGTTTCCAGGTCGGAAAGGCTTGAGACGTCGGACACCACCGGGACGGCCGCGCCCCCGAGCAGGGCGGCAGCCTCGTTCAGCGTGCCGGCCGACCGGCCGGTGATGTAGACCCGCCTGGCCCCTTCGGCGATGAGCCCCCGGGCGATGGAGAAACCGATGCCGGTGGATCCTCCGGTCACCACGGATACGTGATTTTCGAACTTCCTTGACACTATTTTAATCCCTTTCGAGGTGAGCGGATTCACGTTTCCGAACCGGCCGTAAGCCGACGATCAACTTTCGGCCACGACGGCCATTTCGGAACCATTCAGTACTTAATCGGACGGAGCACGCAACGCGCATTCCCCATCCACACTCTATTTGGAACCATTCAGTTCCTATTTCAAGTAAAATCTTTCCATCCCCTTCATGGGGAGCCGCCGAACCGAGGCCCGTCGAACCTCAGGAAAGCAGTTTCATGACGAGATCGACGTTCGCGCGCATCTGCTTGCGGGATGATCCCGTCTTGCCGAGCACCCTCATCCCGTTGGCCTGGGAGACGATGAAATGCGCGATTGCCTGAGCGTCCAGATGCTCGTCGAACTCGCCGGCCTTCTGGCCCCGCACGATCGCGTCGGCGAAGAGGTCCTGCAGCCGGCGAAACAAGGAAGCGATGCGCCGGGCGGCCTCGGGATTGGCCGGCAGCATTTCCGTTGCGGTCCCCACCGCGAAACACCCACGCCGTCCCTCATCGCCCGACGACAGATCCGCATAGCGCAGCAAGGCGTTCCGTATGGCGATCGCCGGCGAGACGTCGGCTTTCAGGATCTCGCGCATATCTCGAACGGCATCTTCGATATAGATATCCAAGGCACGGAGAAACACGGCTTCCTTGTCACCAAAGGCCTTGTAGAAGCTTCCCCGCGACAGCTCCATGCCACCAAGCAGATCGGGCAGCGAAGCATCGTGATAGCCGCGGTCCCAAAAAACGTTCATCGCCTTTCGCGTTACCTCCCCGATATCGAATTCGCGGGGCCTGCCGATGGTAGGAGAAGGGCTTGATGGTTTTTGCATGCGCATAATCTAGACTGAATGGTTTATATATGCAAACGACTATGCCGCCATTTCGCTGCGGAGTACCTATCGCTGTGATTAGGCATGGAATAAGGACCCCGCAAATGGGGTGATCGGCATCGAAACGGGACCCCCATTCGCGCAGGGGTTACAACAGCCTCCGGTTTTATCGGAGGCTTTTTATTTGGATGCTTGTCGTGGAGACGATTTCAAAGATACGCCGCCTTGCCCATGTGCAGGGCAAATCGATCAAGGCGATCTGCCGGGAGCTTGGCATATCGCGCAAGGTGGTGCGCAAGGTTTTGCGTTCCGACGAGACGGAGTTCAAGTACGAACGGCTTCGCCAGCCTCAGCCGAAGCTTGGTCCCTGGCGCGACCAGCTCGACGGATTGCTTCTTGCCAATGAAGCCAAGCCGTCGCGCGAACGTCTGACGCTGATCCGGATATTCGAGGATTTGCGTGATCTGGGTTACGAGGGCGGTTACGATACCGTCCGGCGCTACGCCCGGGCCTGGGCGAAGGAGCGCGGGGCCGTGACAGCGGAAGCCTACGTTCCGCTCTACTATGCGCCGGGCGAGGCCTACCAGTTCGACTGGAGCCACGAGATTGTCGTGCTCGGCGGCGTGACGACGACGGTGAAGGTTGCCCATGTCCGGCTCTGCCATAGCCGGATGATGTATGTGCGGGCCTATCCGCGCGAGACGCAGGAGATGGTGTTCGACGCACACGATCGGGCGTTCGGCTTCTTCGGCGGCGCGTGCACGCGTGGCATCTACGATAGTGAGGCGGACAAGCAATCGATCCGGTGAATCGATTGCCCGCCGAACAAGACGGCGGTGGAGACGGTGTTCGTGGGCAAGGATCGGCAATACAATCGCCGCTTCCTTCAGATGTGCAGCCATTTCCTTGTCGAGCCGGTGGCCTGCACGCCGGCGTCCGGCTGGGAGAAGGGTCAGGTCGAGAACCAGGTGAACCTGGTGCGCGAGCGCTTCTTCACACCGCGGCTGCGCTTCAAATCCTACGACGAGCTGAACGGCTGGCTGCTGGACAAGTGCATCGGCTATGCCCGCGCCCATAAGCATGTCGACCAGCCGCAGCGCACGATCTGGGAGGTGTTCGAGCAAGAGCGGTCGCAGCTTGTCGCTTATCCGGGGAGGTTCGACGGCTTCCACGCCGCGCAGGTCTCGATCGGCAAAACCTGCCTCGTTCGTTTCGACAACAACAAATACTCTGTGCTGTCGACGGCTGTCGGCCGCCCGGCCGAGATCCACGCTTATGCCGATCGTATCGTCATTCGGCAAAACGGCGTGGAGATCGGCCAGCACGAGCGCAACTTCGGCCGTGGCGAGACGATCTATAATCCATGGCATTACGTGCCGGTCCTGGCCCGCAAGCCGGGAGCCTTGAGGAATGGCGCTCCGTTCCACGACTGGGTTCTGCCGGCCGCCATGGAGAAGGTGCGCCGAAAGCTCAAGGCCATGCATGACGGCGACCGGCAGATGGTGTCGATCCTCGAATGTGTCGGCCTCGACGGCCTTCCCGTCGTCGAGGCGGCCTGCCAGGAGGCGCTCGACCACGGCGTCTTCTCGGCCGCCGTCATCATCAACATCCTGGCCCGCAAGCGTGACCCGCAGCCGGCCGGCATTCTTTCCATCCCCGATGCACTTCGCCTGACCCTTGAGCCTTTGGCCGACTGCGCCCGTTACGACAGCCTCAGGAGGGCAAGCTGATATGGAACGTTCTCACATCCTCGACATGATGGGCTCGCTGAAGCTCTATGGCATGCGCAGCGCCTATGACGAGATCATGGCCGCCGGCATCAAGCGCCAGCATGAGCCGCCGAAGATCGTCGGCGACCTGCTTCAGTCCGAGATCGCCGAGAAGCAGGCCAGGTCGATCAAATACCAGATCACGCTGGCCAAGCTGCCGCTGGCCAAGGACATCGACGACTTCGACTTCACCGGCACGCCCGTCAACGAAGGGCTGGTGCGTCAGCTCGCGACAGGCACGTTCCTCGCCGAACAGCACAACATCGTTCTGGTCGGCGGGACTGGAACGGGGAAGTCCCACCTGTCGATCGCGCTTGCCCGCGCCCTGATCCGCAACGGCGCGCGCGGACGCTTCTACAACGTCGTCGATCTCGTCAACCGGCTTGAGACGGAGGCGCGCAACGGCAAGCAGGGACGGCTCGCCGACTTCATCTCCAGGCTCGACTTCGTCATCATGGACGAACTGGGATACTTGCCCTTCGCCCAGGCCGGCGGCCAGCTTCTCTTCCACCTCATCAGCCGCCTTTACGAACGCACCTCGATCATCATCACCACCAACCTGGCCTTCGGCGAATGGCCCGCCGTCTTCGGGGATGCAAAGATGACCGCCGCTCTGCTCGACCGGCTGACACACCATTGCGAGATCATCGAAACCGGAAATGAATCATGGCGCTTCAAGAACCGCTCTCAAAGCTAAAGCCGAAAAAAGACAAACAACCCGCGCCCGCAGGCCCTGCGCTAAATGGAGAGCTCCAGGCCTACGCGCGCTGACCCGACGCAACCAGAAGGAGGGGTTCCTTTTGAAAGCCGATACGGGGTCCCGTTACAATGCCGATTGACAACTTAGGCCCGTCGCCAATAGTGGCGGCTTTAAGG